>WNGI01003296.1_pt1 | contig 14203 bp, 15 predicted proteins | sample 5400621 | NCBI WGS metagenome assembly WNGI01 (sample SAMN13153374, study PRJNA577476) | soil metagenome | isolation source: 20 cm soil or saprolite under Garry oak tree replicate 1 | place: USA:California | collected 2016-06-15
AAACTTCCGCAGTCTCGACTATTCCAGTGCACATCTTCTATCTCCCCCTTCCAGATGTTTCAAGATAGTTCTCGAAAAACGTGAACATCTTCTTCCAGCCGTCGACCGCCGCCTCCGGACGATAGGCCACGCTGGGATAGTAGAAGAAGCCGTGCCCTGCGCCTGGGTACATGTGAAACTCGTAATTCTTCCCATACTTCTTCAGCTCCTCATCCAACTGGCGGACGCTCTCAGGTGTCGGGTTCTTGTCCTCTTCTCCAAACAAGCCGAGTAGTGGACAGAACAGGTCCTTCGTATAGTCGATGGGTGCGACCGGCTGTGCCGGCGTCAGCTTCTCCTTTGGCTGTACAACATTTCCGCCCCAACAATTGACCGCTGCATCGAATGTCTTTGTCCTGCACGCGACAAGGAAGGCTTGACGCCCACCTGAACAGGTCCCGAAGACTCCGACCTTCCTATTGCTGGTCGGAAAGGACTTGAGGAAGCGGGCAGAGGCGTCGATGTCTCCGATTACGCTCGCATCAGGTACTCCTCCGGACCCTCGAACCTTTGCCGACATATCATCAGGGCTACCGTGGCCAAACCGGAAGTAGATATTCGGACTAATTGCCAGGTGACCATGGTGCGCGAACTTTCGCGTAAACTCGCGATACAACTCGTCCCATCCTGGCATGTGATGAATCAGCACCACCCCGGGAAAGGGTCCGGGACCCAGTGGTCGCGCATAGTAGGCGTTGATTATCTCTCCATTATGGCCAGGCAGCATAATGGTCTCGGCAAGCATTCCCTCATACATGTCAGTCGTATACGGATGCATGCCCCAGCGCTTACCATTGACACAATTTAAGATGACCCAAAAAGGACAAGGGAATTACGATCTGTTAATTCCTTCAGAATGTCGAGTCTTGTGCCGCGAGGAGCACCTACTTTTGGCACTTCTCGGTTGGTAACGGATCTGGTAACCGTAAACGGTAACAGACGGGCTGACAACGACGAGAACACAAAGAGAAGACACGGCTCAACCCTACGGTCCGGATAGAAACTACACCACGACACACACAAAACAAAACCATCAACACGCTACAACAACCCGAGAAAGACCACGTAAGAACAGTAGGCTACTACGAACCCACCACCATGATCCTCGACCACCTCGCATTCTCCACCAATCTATCAGCAATAGCCAACGGAGCTTTGGGAGGACCCTCGAAGGCCAGCTCCGAAGACCTGTCTGTAGGAACCTCACGCGTTACTAGTCATCTTTCGTACATGTTGGAACTTTCCGAATTGCTTGTCCCTTAGGGTGTGGAGGCATCTTGGCGGTAGGAAACATCTCAAGATATGGTCCTCCACCAAACAGCGGTATCATCCCGGTGCTGGTTCACTGCTGTGATGCTTGTTATGCTTGCTTCATTTCAAATGTAATCGTTTTGACCATCAAATACTCTATTACGTTCCATAACGTGTCATCACAATTTGCTCTGAGGTAAGCATTCCGATGCTATACATAGCGCACATGTATCGGGCAACTTTCGCCGTTTGGTGGAAGACCGCATCTTGAGATGTATACTGCCGACAGGGATACCACTCATCATTCAGGACAGCGTATCATGCTTACATCTGATTTGTCTAAGATCCATTACGCAAATCCACCAGATCATCAAGGTAATTATAGCATACCCAGAGGCTAGAATGCTCGAAACTCTGGTTACAGTTAACCCGAATTGCTTGTCCCTTAGGGTGTGGAGGCATCTTGGCGGTAGGAAACATCTCAAGATATGGTCCTCCACCAAACAGCGGTATCATCCCGACAATGGATTGCTACAGAATTGCTATGAGAGATTCTCTCGGCCATGTTAAATATGAGTTATTGAGACGTTGGGAGATAGGTGTTTAGCCCTGACAGTCAAGGTCTCTTTCTCCGCTCCATGGAGCGGGGGGACGCTCTATGCGGAGGCAGACTCAGTCGCGGAGCTGTCGAAAGTAGTCCGTGATTTGCGCCGCAGCATTCCATTTGAAAGTGGGAAGTCCAACTCTAGAGCCTCGACAAGCAAAACTGAGGAAGACGCCCAGGAATTTCCTCAAATTTTAGACGCGGTGGGGTGTGCAGATGCTATTCGAAAGCTACTGAAGACTCCATGGGGAGAGGCCGAGGCTAGGACTGAGGCCGAACTTACTTCAGCAATGGGGGCCAATGCACTTCATTACGGGCATGGAACTATTTCGGGTCTACTTACTTCTCTAACAAAGAGGGGTGAACTCCGACGACTCAAAAAGGGACGTAACTACGCGTACCTCGTAAGCCGTCCGCAGGGGAAAGGCCCCCAGACCTGGACAACCTTAGACAATGATGCAAATCGGCAACAGAGTAGATCCGATTGATAATCGCTCAATGGTATCGGCAATGCGGCCGTGGGCGTGACCAGGTCGTTGCGATTCCCCAAAGTCGGAGGGATCCAGGGAATTGCGACGACGACAACCTCGGCCGCGCCGACAATACCACACCGAGAATCTGCGCACATATAAACTTCCAAGATAAAAACGGATGCTCTCATGATTACGATAGAAAATCTGGTGGGATATTCAACAATCTCCCCTACAACCTTGCGCCGAATCGCCTATAGTTTCACTCTCTTCCGCTTAAATCCGACCGTCCCGGACGAAGCTAGTGAACACTGCATGAAGGTGAGATTTGGATGACCGAATTCGAGATAGAGATCAGGCGAGCGGATGTATCCATTCGGATCACTGGATCTTCGAAGAAGGAACTATTGGCAAGAGTGAAGGAAGCTGTCGGGATACTGGATGATATCGCTCTCAAAACAACGGAAAGCTCGTCGAGAGGCAAAGGAAGCAAGGGTGTTTCACTTAGCTCGGCAGGACTTGTATCGGACGTTCCATCAATAACTGGAGTCAAGACAGTTCGAGAGGCTATTCTCAAAGTCCTATCAACTGATTGGGGCCGCACTCCAAAGTCCCAAGGTGAAATCAGGAAAGCGTTAGAAGTGAGCGCCCTCTATTATGTCGCTCCCGTAATCGCTAACGAACTTCGAAGGATGACCAGACTCGGTCTGTTGCGAAGATTGCCCGCTAAAGGCGGTGGTTTCGCATACGTCCTTGCAAGTCCACCATGAAGTAGCTGAGTTAGCATTGTAATGTCTACCAATGGGGAAACAGGTCCAAGGCTCGGGGAAACTTTTCGGAAGTCTTGCGTGGAGTTGCTTGATGATCTCGGATACGTAGAGAAATTCAGCCGAAAGTATGGAATTGACATCGCCAGCGACCCTCCCGGCTCCGATCATCCTTTCGTTAGGGTCCCTTTTTCTCCCAGTGGACGAACTGCATTTGAATTCACATCAGAAGCGAATGTAAGTGTCGAGAACGAAACCTCGACGCTTCTTGATAAGATAAGAAAGGTTAACGACAAACACGGATTTGGGATTAAAGGAGGCGTTCTCATAACGGATGTTCGATTGTCCGAGAAGCTAATTGCAGGTGCTCAGAAAAGGAAAATATTCTGCTGGGACCCCAGAGCACTCTCACTCCTCGCTTCTAAGGTCTCCCTCTCCAGAGGTATTTCGCAGAGCGAATCGGGGCCTGTTGAAGTCCCTGAGTACAAGCTTGACACCTGGACAACGTTTCTGATAAGACTCCTTCCTTACACAGGGTACACTGAGGGCAGGATTCTTGCCTTCTATCAAAACCCACTTCAAACACTTGATGTTGGGATTCTGGATTCAATTATTAAGAAACTGGAACCCAATATCTCAGTACGGGTTCGTGACTTGGGTGGCAAAGTAATATTCGGCTTTCAGATTCATTCGCTGGCTGAAGTCTCTGAGGGTGTGTACAAGCGCTTCAGCAAACACCTTTCAGCGAAACCAGGTGCAAAGTGGGTTTTCGAGACTGAAAAGTGCGGTCTCTTCAGCTATGCAAGGGCACCATGGTCACCCTTTCTCCAATCGAGCAAGGGCATTTTCCCTTGGCGTGTAGTTTCGGGCTAGTAACCTGATTGCCCTCAACAGTGTTCGATACCTCAACTGAGGATCGAACAAACGATTGTTACTTGCTCTCTTCATCTTCGTCGAGTTTCTTCAAGAATAGCTCAGCTATCTTCTCCGGACTATTTTGTCTCGCATCTTGGCGGCCGATAGTGAAGTTCAGGCCCGGAACTTGAATGCGCTCTTCGAAGATTACCGGAAGGATATAGCCTGGGTCCTCAATCTGTCGAGCGAGAGCGCTGCTTAACTCGTGTGAGGGCCACATCTTGGCAACGTATTCTTTGGATATGAACATGATGCAATACCTTGCTCTTGCGTAGTATACTTGCTGGAGATAGACTGCTAGATCCTTGCCCCACATTTGGGATTGGTAAATCTCGTCGTAGAATACCTTCCTACCATTTGATGACAGCGCCCGATATACTCTCTTGACGTATTCTCGTTGTTCTCCTGCGAAGGAGAGAGCCGCGTCGAACTCCTTGATTTTCAGGTCATTTTTTTTTAAAAGCGGAGAGGGTGGAAGTGAGGGGCCATAGAGCCGCTCGATCACAGCCGTGAATTCATCCACCAACCGTTTGCTTGTAGTTTCTCTTTGACCTCCAATAGTAAAGGTGAACTTGATACGGCGCTCACTGAGTCTGTCGCCTGATTCTTGGAACTTGTAATAGACGCATGCGTTAGTGTCCCACGCGAAGAGGGCTTCATCGCGTGATGCGTCGACACAAGTTAGACTGAGCTCGGATAATGCCTTGAGAAGGCGATCGATTTCTATATCTTGAAACGTGAATTCGCGTTCCTCGCGATGAATGGGTTTCTCCAGGAGCCTTTTGAATGGTTCCTTGAATGTGATCGGCTCACTCTTCAGGTAGTCAGGGAAAATTCGTCTGTCGCCGTTTTCGATTGCAACTCCGTACCTAACGTAAACTCGGTCAAGAATGCGAACGTACTCCTTATGGCCGAACTTCTTTTCGACAGCCAGCATCGAGATTAGTCCTTTTTCGTGGTCTACCAGTCTAGGCACTTCAGTACGCAATCGATTGAATCTCTCGTCATTCAAGATTACTGCATCAAAAACATCGGGGTAGAATTCGACCAAACCTTGGATGCTCAAGTTCGATAGGAGGAATCTTAGGTGACCTGTCGAAATTCGAATTCCACTAACGGACTCGATCTTCCTCTTGAGATCCTGCACCTCGATGAACTTCACATCTTTCGTCTGAAGCTCGGAAATCGCTTTGGTAAGTCCCTCCACATATTCTGATCGAATCATGATTCTGGCATCTCTCCATGACACCTCCTTCTTCATCCGAGATTTGAAATCCTCAATGCCTGCGCCTGAGGGAGGACAGATTTGTATCCGGTCGACGATTTTGTGTGACGAAATGAGTTCCGCGATCTTAGGCTCTTCAAGTTCAACATCGTTCATTTCATCGTCGATGTATGTTTGAACGAGAAAGATCTTAGTTCTCCTAGTCGTCACTGAAGGAAGTTCACCGAGAAGGCGTAGAGCCTCATCAAAGGTTGTCTTGTCCGTCTGCTTGAAAAATATCAGAACTATGTCGGAATCCGCCAAAAAGGTGAGGACGGTTCCGAGTACTGACTCCTGCCCACCAACATCTGAAAAAATGATTTTTTTCTCAGGTGCTCCATTGGGTACTGTCCAATCCCAAATTCGTCTGCCGAACGTCGACTTAATGCCTTCTATCGATCCCCTTGTGATGAAACTACACAAGGTACTCTTGCCGGCTCCTGTGCGCCCGATCAGGCTGACTTTTGCATATTGATACTTGGCGATGTTGGCGGGCAGGGCTATCTCGTTACGCTGAAACGACAGCAGACCATCATCAGTCAGGACGTACGTTGTCTTTCCAGCTGAAAAAATCGCCTTAATGCCCGGTTGGGGGATGAGTTGGACTTGCTGAGAGTCAAGGTCAAACTGAATAATCTCTGTATTACTTCCCGCAAATACAGTCCTCCCATCATCTGTAATGTGGATGCAGGTTCCTGTGCTAGTGGCAGTATCAGCTTCGAACACTGATCTCCATGTACCTTCATTGTCGGGTTCGAAAAAGTAGATGTGTCCACTATAGTCAATAGCCGCGAGAGCTCCGTCCTTTCGCCAGGCCAGTCCCTCTATCGCCGAAGAAGCTTTCAAATTATCAATCGTTTCGTATTTGCCCTTATCATTCCGCCGGATCATAATCTTGCCTGTGAAGTCTCCCGAGGCAAGAAGCTGGCCGTCGAGTGCAGCCAATGCAAAAATGCTATTGCCATGGCCGGGGAGGCTCGTCGACTCCCATTCGGAAACCCCTCTATTCATGACATGAAGGACCCCATATGTAGAGGTCGTTAGAATGGAATTGTCAGCGGGGAACGCCACTCTCCAGACTCTTGAGTATACGCTGTTGCCGGCCTCTTGAACGACCTGCTTCTTCGATGGTTCTGCAGTCGGGAAAGCTATGACTAGACCAGAGTGACATCCGACTACGATTTGACCGTTGGACGAACTGGCCATCGATTCAACTTTTGACGAACAATCGTGTAAAATCTCAGGCTCTTTCCTATCCATCCGCCACTTGACCACAAGCCCATTTTGGTGGCCCGAGAATAGGACGCCTCGCTCCGGAAAGAAAACTCCCGTCGTTGCTCTCGGAAATTCTCCTGGGAACTTCAGGACCCATTGGATCTTGACGGGATCTTCCATGACTACTCCAACCTCTTTTCTACCAAAGTAGCCACAGGGATCACTGACCCCGAACGTGGCAGACCGCATACTGATTCGGTGATTGAAACCGGAACCATTCGGTGTCGTCGAGAAGATCAAACTTGGTTCTCGACTAATAATCGTTGCTTGGGCTAGACCTAGCGATTTTGGTTTCGATCGGTCGCCGGTCTCCTAGCTCATTCCGCGAATTTTCCGTGATCACGTCTCCTTAGTATTCTCGGCCACCGCATCCGTTACCGTGGAGAAATCTCAATTGTGATGGAGTCTCCCGATGGAAAACTCGTGTCTAAGACCTAACGAAGAAACAGCGCGACAGTTACGGACCTATGTCACATTGATGGCACATGAAGGTGACTGGCCTGAAAGCCCCTAGAAAGACGCCTTGGAATAGGCACCGTTTCTTAACGTGATAAATTTGCCCAGTTCATCAAAGATGAGCGAGCAGATTCGCTCTCGTGTCTGAGCAATAACCGAAAGACTGCTCAACCCTATAGATGTCGAGTCAGCGGAGCGACTGGCGCGAACGATTACACGTCAACCCTTCACGGATGGAACAGGAACTCGCAATTAGACTCCAACACGATGGAATCCGTTACCAGACACAGGTCGAGATACCGGTAACCACGGCTGACTTCTACTTCCCGCTGGAATCAAGACCCCTGCTCGTGTTTGTCGATGGCCGGGTCCATCTCGAAACAGCGCAGGTAGCGAAGGACGAAGCGCTAAGATCGCTCTTACGCAAGAGAGGATACCGAATTCTCGAATTGTGCTACGACAACTACTCGGACAAGAAAAGAGACGAGCTATATGTCGAAATCCTGATTAGCTTGGGAAGAATGTAGTCTTAGAATCCTCCACGTGTCGATAAGTCCAAAAGAAATCAAGAACTGGCCGACAGGAAACGAGAGATCAACCTTCGTTACAATCTGTGCATTGAGAAAAGATTGACCCGGAGCGGTGCAGTACGTTTGAAGAAGGCCAACTCCGGCAGTCGGAGTAGTGAATGCGATAGCGATCAGATTGAGCTTTGAGGATAATGTTGAAGCCCCTCTCGATTGAGGCGTTTCTGTTGCACTCAAAGTTGCTACGCTACTTCGTAGCTCGTTGTATGTTAGGGTCGCTCGAATGAGACTGCTTGCGAAAACGTCCGAGAGGAGCCTCCACTAAAGGCTTGAACGGGAAGAAGTGGCGTTCGACAATCCTCCGGAAGTATCGGGATCTATTGGAAGAGTTTCTGGTTCCTGAGATTCCGTTTGAGTTCTTGAGAGACGGAAGCGTCTTTTCCAAAGAGGCAGGCTACTCTACATTCATCACTGTCGGTGGAAAATTCCGTGAGACTGACAAAAGTCCGAGCTTCATATTCCCCTTCTACCCGGAACTTGCGCAGGACTATTCGTCTTCCGTGCTCCGGCAAAGAGGGATGAAGGTCATGGTGCCACCCAAAGAGGCGGCCCCGGGGCATGTAATGGCACACGAATTTTATCACTATCTTGAGTTTCTCACCTATGGACCCCTTTCGAGAGAACAGTATACAGAAGAGTATCGCAAGAAGTCAGAGGCCAAAGCGGAAGACTTCGCTTTCTCGTACGGGTCGGACATGACAGAAGCGGAAGAACATTCGAAATGAGAGTCGAAAAGCTCTTCGCAGAACTCGACAGTCTCAATATGAGGAAGTTTCCTGTTCGAGGAGCCTATCTCAATATCTACCGAGACCTGGTGACTCTCCGAGAGATCAGTAGTCCGATCTATGACAGATCGGTTCAGGCTTTCGACAGGGAGTATGAACAGGCTTTTGAAATTCGAAAGAAACAGGAAATTGTCAGAGGAGAGATTAGAGAGCTTAAGGCAACATCAAAGCCTACTCCGGAGTCTACTCTGAGATACATACCTGAAGTCGCGGTTACGAGAAAGAAGCTGGAACTTCAGGCTTTGGTCCTAGAGGAGAGTAGGTTAGTCGGAAGCATAGCTGAGTCCAATCTTGCTCCGGAATACATGAAGCTCTTTGGATTCTCACGCATCAGACCACACAAGAGAGCGAATGATCCTTACGACTACACCGCTCTCAGAAAGAGATGCTTCTACTTCGTTGATGTGAAATCCTCCAAACAAAACTGTCCCAAGTTGATACAATATCTCTTCAAAGAAAGACCCGAGGAGAGACTATTTTCTGCGGCTATAGCATTTCTCAGAGGGAGATCAGGATAGACTTTCTTCCCACGGTCGCCCTCCGCTTTCGATCAGGTGGTTTCTGGAAGAATGACCCGAGTTGATCCATGTTGAGAACATATGGAGATTGACTTGGCGCAGGAGTGTGAGATTGAGTCTGACGATCTTGCAGTGCAGTTGGTCCCGCAATTTTCTCCGCGCGATAGGTTCGACGTATTGTTGGTGGCTGACGCACCAGTAGACGTATCTGAATCGCGCCGTTCCTCTGCGCCTACTCTTTTGTCTGGTCCCGAGTGGTTGAGAGACCCGGGGACCCTTTTGCTAGCTTGGACTTGGCGGTGCTGGGTTCGGCCCATGTCGCGTCTGGGCTTAGCTGTTGAGGTCGTGTAATGTCGGATGTTGTTGGTTCTGGTTGGATCCATGTGACGTTCTTGCGAACTGTGGGGGTAGGTAGTCCGGGTCTTGCGTCGTTGACGCCTTTGTCGGGTGGAGGTAGTGGTCCTTCTCGGGTCTTGTTCTTTGTCATTCTCTCACCTCGTTCCGGTTTCTCCGGATGACGATCTTCCTGACGGGGGTCTCTTCCTTGGGTTTGGCTCCTTCACGCCATTGTTGGAGCCAGTAGCGAGCCTCTTCTTCGCTAGGCAGCTGGAACCTTCCGAAGCGGCCAGTTCTAATTTCTTGCAACTTGTTCTCGGTTATCTTGATCCTGTGAGACTCTGCTGTCTGGACCCGGGACGGAGGAGCATCCCGGGTCCGTTCGTTTGCGAGGATGATCTGTGCTGCGAGGATCTCGTAGGCTTCTCGCGGGTTGTATTTTTCGAGGAGTTTCTTGACCTTCTTTGGGTCTCCAAGCGGTTTCTGGGGGAGGCTGCTCATTGTGCGGCGGGGATCCTCCTCGTTTTGGATGCGTTATCGTATCGTTCTTTCATTGCTTTCACATTCTCTAGGAGTTCAAGCCAGGCTTGGACGGCTATCTCTACCATGGCGGATCTGTTTAGGGGGCCTCTCGCATGGTCCAGCTGATGAATGGTCATGGGGTCCATAGTAGCGGTGTAACGGACCCGGATTCGCGTTCTCATTGTAGTTGGACTATCCTTGTGTGTGTGACACCGATTAGTCTGCTCCCGAGAATTGGCGGGTTTTCGTGTTCAAGGATCCGTGGGTCTGGGGCTTGTGTATGACACTCGGGCGTTCGGAAGATTTCTTGACTGGATCGTCTTTCTTGTCTTCTTGTTGCGTTTCATCTGGAAGTTCGCGTAGATCTAGGAGCCACATTGCTTTGAGGCTCGTCAACGCTCTCGGCACGCTCTGCAATCGAGACTTTGCATGGAACAGGTACTATGCTGGGATGTAGAAATTCGAGAGAGGACCCGGAATATTCCAGTGAAACTGTTTCTGAAACTGTTCGGTTAGTTTGCGTGTATTCTTCGTGGCGTTTTTCGTTCTGCTCTCTTGGACATATCCGACTAGCTCGCTGGACTATGCAGGTTAGAATGGACGAGGATGAGGGTCGTGAGGAGTCTGAGGTTAAGAACAGTATCAATGCTTGGCGGCAGTCTGAGCGGAAGATCATGATCGAGACGGTTCAGGATCTAATCCAGACTTCTCACAAGTATGCAAAGTCGCAGTATACTCCTAATGCGCAGCGGGTCAGGTGGACTAAGCTGGCTGGTCAGTTGATCTGGTATAAGGATCAGATCTTGAAGAATTTCAGTCTTGAGGCTATGACAGTTCAGCTTGAGGCTCTGCAGAAGAGGATGGAAGAATCAGAAGAGGGGAGACAGCGTCAGAGCGTGTCCAGGAATTATCCGACAATAGTCTTTCGCAAACCAGAGGAGAAGAAAGCGGAGGAGGAGCAGAACGCAGAGACCTCTGAGGCTTCCGACGCTGATGACCCTGAAGGTGCTACTGCGAAACTATCCGACTCCACCTGATAAGGGGGGCTGTTAGCGTCCCAGTTTTCCGCCGCGTGCAATGTCGCTCTTTGGTGTTTGACGGAAGATGATGAGGACTCTTTCCTTCGGGTAGCCAAGGGTCTCGGACACTATCTCGGTCAAGGATTCGGCGAGCTGCCTCTTCTGGCCGACGGTGATCTTTGAGTCGAGCAGGTCCACTCTGACCGTGGGCAAATCCTACTAACCACTCTCGAAGACCGAGACGCCTGCCCGACTCACGTTCTCCCGCTTGTACTCTAGGATAGTTACGCGGACATCTTCTGGAGGGCAGTGGAGAATTCTCACAACTGCTTCTGTTGTTTTCTTCATGAAGGCGAGTTTCTCAGCCACGGTATGGTCGCCCTCGACCATGTTGATCTCGACCCTAGGCATGCCGGGTCAACTTAGCTTTTGATATCGACGACCTATATGCCTGTTGGCAAGAAAGTCCTACTGTGTCCCCGACAGAATCGAAACCGGCGACGGTTTGATGGGACAGGTTTGGGCGCGGGTTGGACAAGTTTCGGCTATGATCCGGAGAGTCTTGGGCGAAGGAATTTGGAGTTTCCTGAGGTGCCAAGGAACAGGCGTCCGAGGTGGTTTGACAATTCTAGACTGGTACCTTCGCGCCTTTTTCTAGCACAAAGTCGAGCGCACTTCTCAACTTGTCCTCGAATTTTTCGGGGTACTCGTGTCCGAGTCCAGCCTCGATTTGCATCTGTCCTTCCAGACCCTTCTGGACCATCAGTTCGTATAGTTGTTCGATCTTCGTGAAGAAAGGATCCTTATCGCCTATGATTATCGATCCTCTGAGTCCACGACAGTCACTCGCTTCGACAATGGAGAGGAAAGCCTCGCTAGGAAGTTGTCTCTCTGTTGCAGGTTTTTCCTCCGGAATGATCCAATCGGAGGGAGCGACCGCCACAAAGCCGCGGACTGGGACAATTCTCTTGAGCACGGTGTAAATAGACAACGCTCCGCCTTGCGAGAATCCGCCTACAACCAAGTTCTTGGAGTCGAGCCGATAATCCTTCAACTTCGAGAACGTCCACTTGATGTCCTTCTCGGACACTTCGATGCTGTCCCACGAACGACCATCGTGAGCGTAAACTTGCGATGACCATGGTACAGCTAGAATCATTCCCGTAGAGAGAACTGCCAACCATGGCGCGCTCGACAACTCAGGTCGCTCGCCATAGCGTTGATGGAACACCATCAGAGCCGGCCACCCCTTTCCCTCGCCGTAGCCAGGTGGAACACGAACCAAAAGGTCGGGAGAAGCTTTCTGGTTCACATGTTCGCGTTTGAGGCGTGCGCAGTCAGCTTCGATGGTCATGAACTCTGGCTTGTCGCGGATCGGGTCTAGGTCGCCGTCTCGGAGTACTTCAGGTGGCCACCAGACTCTTCTATTGACCGCAGCTTGAAGGGTCCGGATGGCCTCGTCGTTGTTTCCTAGGCGGGTTTGAAGGCATGCAATCCAGAAGGATGTCTTGGCATCATAGTCGGGAAACTTCTTTGCGGCATCTCGTGCCACCTCTAGGGCTTCACGGTATCTTGACTCTTTGTAATAGCGAAAGACTCTGTTTCTGTAGTCAAGGAATCCCATGCTTGCCATAAGATGCGAAGGAGAACTACGCGATTTCTCCTATTGAACATTTATCGAATAAATCACATTGGATTCCTGGACCCTTCCACTTAGTGGGCGAGGTGGGACAAGTCTTGGATGCGCTGGCCAAGTTTCGATCATAGCTGGCGAGTCTAGGGCGAAAGGACACGATGGGTCCCTGAGGGTGCCAAGGAAGTCGCCTGGAAAACGCCTGAGGGTCCAGCTCGATGATAAAATCCGCCTGACGGTTGTGAGGATCCGAACATGGTTGTTGATGCGACCCTGTTAAGATCAGGCTAGCGGCAGACCGCCTAGAAAGAAATGGGTATGCTGGTGAGTCTCGTGACGCAGAAAAGTGGTTGATTCTGGAATCCCGTGAGTACGAATAATGGTTCGGTTCTCTTAGACCGGGTCCTTTTCAACGGTTTCAACAGCTCTGCGCCTCCGAGAAGCTACGCCCGGGGCAAGAGGGGGCCTCGTCGGAACTAAGTTAGTTCTTGTAGCGATGTGGGCTCGACTTTACGATAGACTTGGCTTGGATCCAAGATTTTTCCATCGACCGTCAATAGGTCCGTCTCAATTGATATGCCGAACAGTTGCTCGTTCTCTTTCAGATATGGCAGAATGAGCTCCCAATCTTTCGGGGTTGAGTCAACCAATCGTCCGCCGTTGAGCTGGTCCCTCGACACTTTCCTGTAAGGATCTCGGATGAATATCGCTCCGCCGGAGGCCAATGAGAACAAGTTGCCTCCTGGATACGGATATTCTTGTTCAATGAACTTCCCGTCAAACGATGGCTTCAACCCATTGACAACTACGAACCCTCCGCCATTGTACGGATCACCTGCCATGAGAGATTCCGCCAGATAGTCTAGACACGTCCCGTTGATCACAACTCTCGGCCTACCTACCGCGTTGATGAGTGGTCGTCCCGCTGCGTTACCCAGCACGTACACGTCGCCTCCCTTTGCGGCGTACATGAAGGCCTGACCCACATCGCCATGAACCACGAGCTTGCCATACTTGAGAATCTGAGCGGCTTGATCTTGAGCGGCACCATGGACCGTTATTTCACAGCCGTCAATTCCCGAAGCGACATAATCGCCTACATCGCCGTAACAGTCGATCTTCAATCCATTCGTTCGCGGACCCAGCCCACTTCCGATGAACCTATGGCCTCGCAAGTTGTACAGCAAGATGTTCTTCCAGCCCTGGTCGTGCGCGTCGACCACGAACCTGGCAGCGCTCTCGTCTCGCTCAACCGGAAACTCCAGAGCGTCAACCACCAGCACCTGCGCGTCTAGTCCCGGGTGGGCAAGTCTGGACCTGTTCTTCCAGTCTAGCCGAGTGTAGAGATCGTAGTTTGAAAGTGGGACGGACGAGAAGATTTCATTCAGAGCCTCGTGATACAACTGCAACAGTGAGCTGCGCTTCTTGTAGCCAGTATCATAGATTCTGTCGAATAGTAGCGAGAGGGTTTGTATTGCGAAGCGTCTCGACTCGTGTCCTTTCAACGCGAGCCTCTTCAACTCCTCAAGAATCTCTCCGGCATACTGGAAGCCAGCGTCCCTCAACGCGGGACGAACATACTCGTAGAATCCCAGCGGGTCCTGAGCCCTTGGACCCCTCCCTGGAAGTTGCAGCGCGACGCTGACGTTTAGAGCGAGATCCGCTCGGGGTCCGTGCACCCATTCCTGTTCTGGAAGAGTAATTTCCCGTCCAAATTTGTCAGCACATTCCAGTTCCTTTCCATCCTCTCCATCCTTTACAC
>WNGI01014879.1_pt1 | contig 14202 bp, 11 predicted proteins | sample 5400621 | NCBI WGS metagenome assembly WNGI01 (sample SAMN13153374, study PRJNA577476) | soil metagenome | isolation source: 20 cm soil or saprolite under Garry oak tree replicate 1 | place: USA:California | collected 2016-06-15
GACCGCAATCTGTGGCACTGCTCGCACGAGGGCGGCATCCTCGAGGATCCGTCGCTCGAAGCGCCGGAGCACATCTTCGTGATGACGGGCGATCCCGCGAAGGGGCCCGACACGCCCGCGATGGTGCAGATCGGCTTCGACGCCGGCACGCCCGTGTCGATCGACAATGAGCCGTTCGGGCCGGTGGCGCTGCTCGAGACGCTCAACGAGCTCGCCGGCACGCACGGCGTCGGCCGCGCCGACGTCGTCGAAGACCGCCTCGTCGGTATGAAGTCGCGCGGCGTGTACGAGACGCCAGGCGGCACGCTGCTCTACGCGGCGCACCGCGAGCTGGAGCAGCTGGTGCTCGACCGCCGTACGCTGCGGCTCAAGGACGAGCTGGCACTGCGTTACGCCGATCTGGTGTACGACGGCCGCTGGTGGAGCCCCGAGCGCGAGGCGCTCGACGCCGCGATCGCCAGCACGCAGCGCCACGTCACGGGCACCGTGCGGCTCAAGCTGTTCAAAGGCAACACGACGGTGGCCGGGCGCGAGAGCCCGTACGCGCTGTATCAGCCGTCGTACGCGACGTTCGGCAAGGACAACGTCTACAACCAGAAGGACGCCGAGGGCTTCATCCACCTGTACGGCCTCGCGACCAAGATCGCGGCCGGACTGGAAGCCGAGCGCGAGCGCCGCATCGGCGCCGCCGCCGACTGAATGTCCCCCTCCGACTCGCGTCCGCCGACCGAATCACCGCATCAGATGTGGGGCGGGCGCTTCGCGCTCGGCCCCGCTGAAGCGCTCGACGCGCTCAATCGCAGTCTGCCCGTCGACCATCGCTTGTGGCCGCAGGACGTGACCGCCAGCAAGGCGTGGGTGCACGCGCTCGGCCGCGCCGCCGTTCTGAGCCCCAGCGAAGAATCGCAGCTCTTGGACGGGCTGGATCGCGTGGGCGAGCGCCTCGCCGACGGCGCCGCCGTCGGCGCGCCCGACGAAGACATCCACACGCTGGTCGAGCGCCTGCTGTACGAAGAAGTGGGCGCCGTGGCCGGCAAGCTCCACACCGGGCGGTCGCGCAACGATCAATGCGCCACCGATCTGCGCCTGTGGACGCTCGACGCGCTCGATCAGCTCGATGCCGACATCGCGATTCTCGGCCGCACACTCGTCGGCCGCGCGCAGGACGGCGTCGAGCTCATCCTGCCGGGCTACACCCATGGCCAGCGCGCCCAGCCGGTGCGCTGGGCGTACGTGCTGCTCGCCCACGCCTGGCCGCTGGTGCGCGACCGCCAGCGTCTCGCCGATGCGCGCCGTCGCGTCGCCGAGCTGCCGTTGGGGTCGGGGGCGCTCGCGGGATCGGGCTTCGCCGTCGACCGGGTGCTGCTCAAAGAGGCGCTCGGTCTCCGCTCGATCTCCGCGAACGCCCTCGACGTCACCGGCGACCGCGACTTCGTGGCCGAAGTGCTCTTCGCCATGGCGTTGATCGGAACGCACCTGTCGCGCCTCTCGGCGGAGCTGATCACCTACGCCAGCGCCGAGTTCGGATTCGTCAAGCTGTCCGACGGCTTCAGCACGGGCTCGAGCCTGATGCCGCAGAAGCGCAACCCGGACGTGTTCGAGCTGGCGCGCGCCAAGTCGGGCCGCTTGCTGGGAGACCTCGTGGCGCTGCTCGCCACACTCAAGGGGTTGCCCGCGGGCTACCAGAAGGACCTGCAGGAAGACAAAGCCCTGCTGTTCGACGCGTTCGATACGCTCAGCCTGGTGCTGCCGGCGGTGAGCGGCGCGATCGCGTCGCTCACGCCCGACGGCGCGCGCATGGCGGCGGCGCTCGACGCCTCGCTGCGCGCGACCGATCTCGCCGACCTGCTGGTCGAGGCCGGGGTGCCGTTCCGCGAGAGCCACGGCTTGGTCGGCAAGCTGGTGCGCGCGGCGGAGCAGGCGGGCGTGGCGCTCGACCGGGTGCCGCTGCCCGTCGCTGCCGCGATCCATCCCGCCCTCGGTGCGGCGCTGTCGCAGCTCGGGACGTGGGAGACCAGCGTCGAAGGCCGGGCCACACCCGGTGGGTCGTCGCGGAAGTCGGTGGCGGATCAAATCGACGAGCTGCGGAAGGCGTTCGCCCCCCTGATGGCGTAACATCAGCCGCGGCGCGCTCTTGCCCGGCTTTCCCCCGCTGAGTACCATTTTGGGGCCATGCGTTGCCTCGCACTGAATGCATCGTTCGAGCCCCTCACCATGGTACCGGTGCGGCGGGCTTTGCGGCTGGTCATCGACGGGAAGGCGGAGATCGTCGAGGCCGACGGCGGCGCCGTGGTGCGCTCCGAGCGGCTGCAGATCCCCCGGCCCGCGGTCATCCGGCTGGTCAAACTCGTGCACGTGCCGCGGCGCTTCCGCCGCCAGGTGACGAACACGTTCCTGTTCGCCCGCGACAACTACCGCTGCCAGTTCTGCGGCCGCCATCAGATCGAGCTGCGCCACCGCGAGTGCCTCACGCGCGACCACCTGGTCCCGCTGTCACGCGGCGGCAGCAACGCCTGGAACAACGTCCTCACGGCCTGCAGCACCTGCAACACGCGTAAGGGCAACCTACTTCCCAAGGAAGTGGGGATGCACCCGCTGCGGGCGCCGTTCGAGCCGCACTTCGTGCACCTCTCGTGGGCGGTCCGCCGGCTCACGACCATCCAGTCGAAGTACATCCGCCTGTTCTACGGCGCGGACGTCCTGGCCACGCTCGAAGCGTTGTGAGCGGCCGGACCCCGTGGGTCATCGCGGGCGCGGCCGTGATCGCGCTGCTCGCGGTGGTGACGGTCACGCGCCGCGGCGAGGCGGTGGTGCACCCCGATCCGCGTCCGGGCGTCAACGCCGACCAGGTGATGCCCGACGGGATGCTGATGGGGGGGCCCGGCGTGCGCGAGGCGTACGCAGCGGCGCGCGCCGTGCCGGGCACGCTGGATGGGCTCTATTGCCACTGCGACTGCTCCAAGCACTTCGGCCACCGCTCGCTGCTCACCTGCTTCGAATCGGATCACGGCTCGCAGTGTGACATCTGCATGGGCGAGGCGACGCTCGCCCAGCGCCTCGTCACGCAGGGCAACTCGCTCCAGCAGATTCGCAAGGAAATCGACGCGACCTTCGCGCGGTGACGCTCAGGTCGGATAGCGGAATTGTGTCGACCGCGTCTCCAGCGTGAGCCGCGGCAGACCCGCGATGCGCACCAGCACCCGTTGCACGCCGCGCGCCAGCGCGTCGCCCACGTTGCCGTCGCCCGACACGGCCGGTGAGACCTCGCCTTTCAGCCAGCGCGTCAGCTCTTGCAGGTCGGTGTCGTTGAGCGTCGTCACTTCCAGCCGGCAGAAGTAGTAGAATCGTCCGCTGGCGCGCGGGAACAGCTGCACGCGGTAGGCGACGTCGAGCGCGCGCTCGAGATCCTCCGCCGTGGCGTAGCGCGTGACGGCGCCACCCGAACGGATCAACACGAAATCGTCGGCCAGGGGATCGTGGCGCGCGACCGCGTCCCACGTCGCTTCGCGCACGAACTGATCGAACCAGTTGGACCGGTCGCGCCACAGCTCCAGGCGGTAGTGCAGGCGCAGCGGGAAGCCCGAGCGCATCAGCTCCACGAAGCGGCCGTCGGCGAGCAGGGACGTGAGCTGCACCCGCGGCGCGGAGTCGGGGCGCATGACGGACAAGGCGGCGCTCTGCGCGGCCGCCGCCGCGGCCGCGCCGACCAGCAAGGCGGAGACGAGGAGCCAGCGGCGCAAGCTAGAAGCGATGATCGAGTCGCAGCGAGAACCGCACCGGCTCGCCGCTCGTCACCGCCTTGCCGACGTACACGCCGAATCCGCCCCAATCGACGCCCAGCCCCAGGTCCGCGATCCAGCTGCCGATGGTGGGCAGCTGGTTGGGGGCGATGTGCCCCGGACCGTTGCCCACGAGCCAGCCCTGGCCCGCGTTGCCGAACACCACCAAGTCCGGCCCCTGCAGGCTGAACAGCGACCGCGGGGTGGTCTCGCGCGGCTCTTCGCTGCGCCCCGGATTGTAGTCCCAGTGCAATGCGATGTGGCCGCGATATTCGGCCTGCACCAGCAGGACGCGATCGCACGCCGCCACGGCGCTGCCCGCAAACGCGGGATCGGTGATGTCGCGGTTGCACGCGCTGTGGCGGAACGCATAGCCCACCAGCGGGTCGGGCCCGCCCAGCGACAACCGCCGCTGCAGCGGCAGTGGATTGCCGCCGATCCACCCGCCGGTGAGAAACCGCAGGTTCACGCGCCCGGCGGGGCTGACGCGCGTGTAGCGCCGCACGTCGAAGAACGCGGTGCCGAAGCTGTACGAACCGTCGGTGGGGATCGGGCCGCGCACCGCGGCGGGTACGGCCGTCTGCGGGCTCACGTCCTTGCTCTTCGAATTCTCGATGCTGACGCGCGCGAACCAGCCCGACGTGGGGTCGAAGGGGTCGTTGCGCGTGTCGAGCGTGACGGTGAAGTCGAGCGTCGTGTAATGGCCTTCGTCCACCGGAGGATTGGGCCGCCACAGCTGATCGTTGCGGAACACGGTGAACGGATCGCGCGCCGTGACGCTGGTCTGCAGCTCGCGCCGCAGCTCGACGGCGACGTTCAGCGGGCGCTCGAGCTGGACCGCCACGCGCCCGGCGATGCCCTTGTTGAGATAGTAGTCGCGGTAATCGCGCTGGAACACGAACGCGCCCCAGCCGACCTCGGCATTGCGCAGCGTCCAGTCTTCGACCGGGGCCACGATGTCGAAGGCCCGGAAGCCGAACGTCAGCGGCTGCACGTCGCCCTTGCGCAGCTCGGCGCGGAACATGTAACCCAGGTCGCCGCGCTTGTCGGTCAGGTCGCCCGCCGTGCGAAACACGCCGAGCGCGTCGATCCGCAGGCGCATCACCGGCTGCAGCCGCCAGTCGAACAGCGGCCCGAACACGATGGGCAGGCCCTCGACCCGGTTGAACGTGCCGCCCGTCGCGATCGTCAGCGTCGAGCGCGACTCGGCCGTGGCCCAGGTCTTCTGCGCGCCGAAAAACGGCAGCAGGCGGCGCGGGTTGCGGACGTACTCGATCGCGTCGCCCTCGATGCGGTAGTTGAGCGCCTCGCGGTATTCGCGCGCCCCCCCGTGTACCGTGGCGTCCGACACGCCGTTCGCCGTGCCGCCCACCACCAGCACGGTTCCCGTGATCTCCGCGCCGGGCTGGAGCAGCAGGTCGCCGTTGATCACGAGCAGCGAGCCCTGGATCCGCCCCGCCACCAGCACCGGGCCGTTGCGCACGGCCACATCGCCGCGCCACTCGTTGCCCTGGGGCAGGAGCGTGCGGCCGACGAGGCGCGAGGTCGTGGCGGCGTTGTAGAACCGCACCACCTCCTCGGCCACGAGCCGCGGCAGCTGACCCGGCAGGATGTTCACCCCGGAGCTCTCGGGGTGGATGACGATGGTGGTGTCCTGGGCGGCGGCGGATGCAGCCCCGAACAGGACACAGAGGGTGAAGACGGGAAGTCGCATTGGGTGGCCTGCGCTGGTGTTACGTCACGTTGCGCGGCGGCTCGATGCCGAGCCGCCGCATGCGGCGGTAGAGATTGGCGCGGTCGGTCGCGAGTTTGCGCGCGGCGTCGGCCACGTTGCCCTTGGCCGCCGACAGCGCGCGCACGATCAGCTCGCGCTCGTAGCGATCCAGGGCCTCGGCCAGCGCGACGTCGACCCACTCGCCCAGCGTCTGGGGCGATGGCCGCGTGCCGTCCTGCGGCAGCACGCGCAGCACGTCGTCCGCGGTGAGAATGCCGCCGCTCGAGAGAATGGTCAGGCGCTCGAGCAGGTTCGCCAGCTCGCGCACGTTCCCGGGCCAGTGATACGCGGTGAGCAGCTGCAACGCCCCGACATCGAGCTCCACGGCGCGGCCCAGCCGCGCCGTCTGGCGCTGCGCGAAGTGGCGCACCAGCGGCGGGATGTCTTCCGGCCGGTCGCGCAGCGGCGGAATGTGGATCGGAATCACGTTGAGCCGGAACAGCAGGTCTTCGCGGAAGTGGCCCTGTTGCACCGCCCGGCCCAGCTCCTTGTTGGTGGCGGCGAGCACGCGGACGTGGACCGTCTGGGGCCGTTCGCCGCCCACCCGCTCGATCACGCCGGTCTCGAGCACCCGCAACAGCTTGGCCTGCGCTTCGGCGCCGAGGTCGCCGACTTCGTCGAGGAACAACGTGCCGCTGTCGGCCAGCTCGAAGCGGCCCAGCCGGCGCTCCGAGGCGCCGGTGAAGGCGCCGCGCTCGTGGCCGAACATCTCGGATTCGACCAGGTCCCGGGGAATGGCGGCGCTGTTGACCGTGACGAACGGCTTGCCGGCGCGCGGGCTCTGGCGATGGATGGCGGAGGCGACCAATTCCTTGCCCGTGCCCGACTCGCCTGTGATGAGCACGCGCGCGTCGGTGGGCGCGATGCGGGCGATCAGCGCGCGCAGCTCGTCCATCGCGCCGCTCGTGCCGACCAGCGGATCGCTGTGGCCCAGCTGCTCGTGGAGGCGGCGGTTCTCGGCCAGCGTGCGGCCCAGCTCGAGCGCGCCGCGGATCGCGACCAGCACGCCTTCGGGCGTGAGCGGCTTCTCGAGGAACTGAAACGCGCCCAGCTTGGTGGCGCGCACCGCGTCGGTGAGGCTCGCTTTGCCGCTCATCATGACGACCGGCACGTCGGGCGCGCGGCGCTTCAGCTGCTCCAGCGTCTCCAGCCCGTCGGGCCCGCCGGGCATCATCAGGTCGAGCAGGATCACGTCGGGCGCGCCGCCCGCGAGCGCGCTGAGGGCGAGGTTGCCGTTCGCCGCCTCCGCCGTCTCGAAGCCCTCGGCCTGCAGCAGGGCGCCCACCATCTTGCGGATGTTGGCTTCGTCGTCGACCAACAGGACGCGCGCACTCATGCGATCGCGAACACCAGGTTGAAGGTGGCGCCGCCGCCGGGTGTCTCGGTTACGCTGATCGTCCCGCGGTGGGCTTCCACGGTCTGGCGCACCAGCGCGAGTCCCAGGCCCGTACCGTCGGCTTTGGTGGTGAAGTAGGGCTCGAACACCCGTTGCTGCACGTCCGCGGAAATGCCGGGCCCGTGGTCGGCGATCTGCACCACCAGGCCGCGCGCGTACCGATCAAGGTGGTGGACGCACCGTTCCCCACCACGGTGCAGCGCACGCCATCGGGGACGCCGCTGCGCGCCAGATCGTCCAGCAGCTCTTTCAGGTCGACCTCGCTCTGGGGTCCCTCGGGCAGTCGGCCGAAGTCGGCGAATTCCCGCGCCAGCCGCTCCAAGCGGTCGGTCTCGGCGGTCATCACCTCCACGGCCATGGTGGACGGGACGGTCTTCTGGAGTTGGTCGAGTGCGATGCGCATCGAGGTCAGCGGGTTCTTGATTTCGTGCGCCACGCGCCGTGCCACTTCGCGGAACGCGCGCAGCCGCTCGGCCTCGAGCTCGCGATCGCGCGCCGCCGCCAGCGCGCCCGCCAGCTCGCGCAACGCCTGGCGCAACGACTCGAACTCGGGAGCGCCACGCTCGGGGGCGCCGGCCGGCAGCGGCTCGCGCTGGCGGATCAACCGGGTCCAGCCCACCAGCTCGTCGATCGGCCGCGACAGCTGGCGCGACAGATGGCCCGCCAGGCGCACCGAGGCGAAAATCACCAGGGCACCCAGCACCAGCACGACGATCGCGAAGCCGAGGGTATAGAACCGCAGGTACGCTTCGGCGCGGCGGGCCAGCGAGACGGAGTTGGAGACCTGCGCCAGGTGGCGACGCAGGGCGGCACGCGCGCCGGGCGAGAGGTGCAGCGTGTCCACGTGCTGCAGCATCGTGCGGGTCGACGCGACCACCTCTTCCAAGGAGGCGCTCGACCCGGCCGCGGGCGCAACGGCGCGCACCGAAATCGCCCACCCGATCACTGCCAGGGTGGTCGGGACGGCCGTCAGCGCCACCAGGATCACGAAGATCCGCTGCCGGAAGGCAAGCGCCATATTGATGCTGCCAATCTAGGGACTTAGCTCTGGTGCGACAATTCGACACAGGGGTAACTCGGCGTCCCTGGTCCCTAGTAGCTTTGTCGTCGCAAGTCGTTTAGTTTCAATGGTTCCCGGACGTGTTCAGAAGGCAAACGTGCGGGCAGGGCTAGCAGGACGCGTCGCTGAACGCCGCTGCCGCCCAGCCTCTCGCCATTCTCCACTCCTCCGGAACAATGAGGCAGCCGTAGGCGGCGCGTCGCGCGCCACGGTTTCCTGCTCCCAGCCCCCCCGCCGCGGACGATGCACTCGCCGGGGGTGGCCCATGGGCCATGATCACAGGCGACGAACCGAAGGAACTCGAAACAACATGACCTCACCACAGACGCACGCACATTTACCCCGCACCCACAAAGAACCGCCTGCCCACGCCCCCAACGCGGCACTGCTGATCGACTTCGACAACGTCACGATGGGCATCCGCTCGGACCTACAGTCCGAGCTGCGGCGCTTGTTGCAGTCCGACATCATCAAGGGCAAAGTGGCGGTGCAGCGCGCCTATGCCGACTGGCGGCGCTATCCGCAGTACGTCGTGCCCCTGGCCGAGTCTTCGATCGACATGATCTGGGCGCCGGCCTACGGCTCCAACAAGAAGAACGCCACCGACATCCGCCTCGCCGTCGACGCGCTCGAGCTGGTGTTCACGCGGCCCGAGATCGGCACCTTCATTCTCCTCTCGGGCGACAGCGATTTCTCGTCGCTCGTGTTGAAGCTGAAGGAGTACGGCAAGTACGTGATCGGCGTGGGCATCCGCGAGTCGTCGTCCGATCTGTTGATTCAGAACTGCGACGAGTACTACTCCTACAACGAGCTGGCGGGCCTCACCAAGGAAGGCGACGTCGAGCTGAAGAGCCACGATCCCTGGGAGCTGGTGATCGAGGCGGTGAAGCAGATGACGGCGCACAACGACGTGATGCGCTCCGACCGCCTGAAGCAGGTGATGCAGGAGATCGATCCCACGTTCGACGAGAAGAACTACGGCTTCTCGCGCTTCTCCAAGTTCGTCTCCGAGGCGGCCTCGAAGGGCCTCATCCACCTCACCAAGCTCGACAGCGGCCAGTTCGAGGTGGCGCTGGGCGCCGACGTCGCCGAGCCGGCCGCCGGTCGCGACGCGACCTCCCGCGAGCCGCGCGAGCACAAGCCGCGCGACGCGCGGCCGCCGCGTGAGCCGCGCCGCGGCCTGGGCGAGGCGTTCGGCCTGCTGAAACAGGCGCTGGGCCGCTTCGGCGGCGACAAGCCCGTGCCGGCCGAAGAGCTGCGCGATACGATGGTCGAGCTGAAGGGTGGCGAATCGACCCAGCTCGAACCGGAGAAGTTCCCCGGCCTGCTGCGCAAGGCGCACGATGCCGAGATCATCGACCTGTCCAAGGAAGACGACGGCGCGTACGCCGTGAAGCTGCGTGAAGAAGCGGCGCGGCGCACGTCGCGCATTCCCGAACGGCAGCCCGAAGCGGTTGCGGAGCCGGTCAGGGAGGCGGAGGCCGTGCGACCGGCGCCCGAGGCGCAGCCTCCCGCGCCCATCGCGCCGGCCCGCAGCGCGCGGTTCCGCCGCGGCTCGCGCGGTGGCGCTCCCCGCGCTGCCGCCCCCGCGATTCCCAAGATCGGGGTGGTGGAAGTGGATCCGAATTACACGCCGCCGCCGCGCCAGGAGTACGTGCCGGCGCGGCCGGTCGAGCCGATCGCCCGGCCCGCGGCGAGCGCACCCGCCGTACCGTCGGAAGTCGAGCGGGGCGAGCGTCCCGAGCGCGGTGATCGCGGCGAAGGCCGCGACAGCCGGGGCCGGCGCCGGGGCGGGCGGGGTGGACGCGGCCGGCGCGCCGACGGTGGCGACCGCGAGCGGGCTGATCGGCCGCCGCGCGCCGATCGTCCACCGCGCGAAGAGCGGCCCGAGGGTGAGCGGGGCCGCAGCCGGCGCGGCGGAGCGGGCCGCGGCCGTGGTTCGAGCGACGAGGCGCCGCGCGGCGAGCCGCGTGCCGCGCCCGAGCCCAAGGCAGCGCCGGCGCCGCCCAAGCCGGCGGCTGCTCCTGAGGCCGAGGGCGAAGGCTTCTGGTCGCGGGTGAAGCGGGGTCTCACCGGCGGGGCGTGAGGCCGCTCGCCGCGCGCTTCTACGCGCGCGCCACGAAGGTGGTCGCGCGGGCGTTAGTGGGACAGATACTGGTGAGCGACGTGGGCGCCCGGCGCACTGCCGGCCGCATCGTCGAAACCGAGGCGTATGTAGGTCCGCACGATCCTGCCTGTCACGCCTGGGGCGGCCGGCGCACACCGCGGCTCGAGCACCTGTATGGCCCGCCCGGGACTGCCTACGTCTACTTCACCTACGGCATGCACTGGTGCTTGAACGCGGTCACGGAGGCGGTGGATTATCCCGCCGCCGTGCTGATCCGCGCGCTGGAGCCGCTGGAGGGGTTGGCGGTGATGCGGCGCCGGCGGGGCGGCGTGCCCGACCGGGTGCTGTGCGCCGGCCCCGCGCGCCTGTGCGCGGCGTTGGGTGTGACCGGCCGGCAGGACGGCGTGTCATTGCAGCGTGGCGCGCTGCGGATCCTGGATAGCAAAGCGCGGCGTGACCCTATTGTGGTCACGCCGCGCATCGGGGTGTCGCGGGCGGCCGATTGGCCGCTGCGCTTCTGCCTCGCCGGGTCGCCCTGGCTGTCCCGCCCTATTGCCGCTCGGTGATGCCCTCTTTCGAGGTCCCGAACGAGTAGCGGATGCCGCCTTGCAGCGTGTGGGTGTTGCCGTCGAGCAGGAAACCCCGCGCCGCCGACGTCACCGTCCACTGCCCGTACAGCGTCATCTTGCCGTAGTTCATCTGCAGGCCACCAGCGAACCAGAAGAACGCCTTGCTCGCCGCCGTGTGCGCGAGATCGTCGGCGGCGACGGCATCGGCGAGCGCCGTGCAGTCGCTGTTGGGCGTCGTGCCGGAGCAATCCACGACCGGGTTGAGCACTTCCATCAGGGCGAAGCCGCCGCCCGCGTAGGGCTCGACCACGCGCTGCAGCGGGAAGGCCATGAGGCCCGCCATCACGCGGCGCATGTCGTGGAACGTGACGTCGCGCAGGCCCGAACCGGAGTTCGGGTCCTGGATCACCGCCTGGTCGTCACCCAGGAAAATCGCCTGTTCGTAGGCCACGTAGAGCGCCGTGCGCTTGGCGGTGATCAGCCAGTGGCCGCCGACGATGGGGTCGTAGGTGTAGCCCATCGTGTTGGTCTTGGAGACGAACGCGCCGCCCTGCGCGCCCCAGTACCACTGGTACTGTGTGGCCGGCCGGCCGCTGCGTTGCTGCGGCTGGCTCAGGAAGTAGGAGAGGCCGGCGGTGCCCATCACCTGGCCGCCCCACGTGCCGGTGGGGAAGTTCGTCTTGGGCGACCAGATGGCGCGGCCCTCGAGGCGCAGCGCGAGCTTGTCGCTCAGGAAGATGCGATCACCCACGCCGCCGTGCAGGCCGTTGTCGATGAAGTTGTACGGGGGGTCCTTGCCGAACACCAGGCGCGAAAACCCGCCCAGGATGTAGAACATGTTGCGGCCCGACCCGTAATTCAGCACCAGGCTGGCGCCGGCGACCTGCATGGTCGCGGGCTGGGCGGAGATCTTGTTCGTGGTGCTCGCGTAGTTGCCTTCGATCTCGAGGCTCACGCGGTTGGTGAGGAAGTACCCGAGGCGGGCCCCCCCGCCGAATTGGTTCCCCAACAGGAACGCCCGGTCGAATCGGGTGAACGAGGCGTAGCCGCCCAGCTCGAGCTGGTCGGACCGCTGGGCCAGGGCCGGGCTGGCCGCCAGGGCAAGCGGCAGCACGGCAGCGAACACACGCAGGACCGGCTTCATCGGACTACCTCCATTTGAGGCTCCGAAGATAAGGTTCTAGGTTATTCTGCACAAGCAGGTTAAGAGGCGAGTTTGCGAAACTACTTGAAGTCGAGCCGGGGAGGACGCTAGTGTCGCGATAGTGGCGACAGTTTGCCAGATTGCCGGAGGGCCCCCGGAGTCAGATCAGAGCCAGCCGCGCCCCGACTTTCTTGAACGCGGCGAGCGCAAAGTCCATGTCGTCGCGCGTATGAGCCGCCGACAGCTGGCAGCGCACCCGCGCGTGGCCCTGCGGCACCACCGGATAGCCGAATCCCGTGACGAACACGCCTTCGGCCAGCAGCAGGTTGCTCATCTCGATCGCTTTCGCGGTCTCGCCCAGAATCACGGGCACGATGGCGGTCTCCCCGGCGAGCGGTTGGAACCCCAGCGCGCGCAGCTGCTCGCGGAAATACTTGGCGTTGGCGTGCAGCCGGGTCACCAGCTCCGGGTGGGCCTCGACCTGCCGCACCGCGGCGAGCGCCGATGCGGCGACCGTGGGCGGCAGGGCGTTGGAGAAGAGCTGCGGCCGGGACCGCTGGGTCAGATAATCGGTGAGGGCCGCCGCGCCCGCTGTGAACCCGCCGGCAGCACCCCCCAGCGCCTTCCCCAGCGTCGACGTGATGATGTCCACCTCGCCCAGCACGCCGCAGTGCTCGGCCGTGCCCCGGCCCGTCTTGCCGAGCGCACCGGTGGCGTGGGAGTCGTCCATCGCGACCACCGCGTCGTATTGCTTGGCCAGCTCCAGAATGTCCGCCAACCGTGCGATGTCCCCTTCCATCGAGAACACGCCGTCGGTAAAGACCAACCGCAACCGCGCCCCGCGCGCCGCCTTGAGCTTCTCCTCCAGGTCGGCCATGTCGGAGTGCCGATACACGGCGGTCTGGCACTTGGTGATGGTCTTGGCCAGGCGGACGGCGTCGATGATCGACGCGTGATTGAGCTGGTCCGAAATGACGATGTCCTGCTCGCCCAGGAGGGTGGGGCAGAGGCCCTCGTTGGCATTCCAGCAGCTGACGTATGTGAGTGCGGACTCGCATCCCACGAAGCGGGCGAGCGCCTGCTCCAGATCGCGATGGATGGTGAAGGTCCCGCAAATGAACCGCACCGAGCCGGTCCCGGCGCCGAAGTGATCCAGGGCCTGCTTCCCGGCCGCCACCACCTCCGGCGTGTTACAGAGGCCGAGATAGTTGTTGGAGGAGAGGATCACCACCTCGCCCCGGCCTTCCATCTGGACGCGGGCTGCCTGCGGTGAGGCGAGATAGTTCAGGCGTTTGTAGACGCCGTCCCGCTGGAACTGGTCCAGCTCGGTCTGCAGACGAGCCGCGAGACTCATGCGATCTCCAGGATGACTTTGCCCGCGTCCCCCGAACGGATGGCGGCGAGGGCGTCGTCGATTTTGGCGAGCGGAAAGCGGTGCGTGATCACCGGGCGCGGGTCGAGCAGGCCGCTCGACAGAAAGCGGCGCATCTGGTGCCACGTCTCGTACATCTTGCGGCCGATCACGCCGTACAGCGTGATGCCCTTGAAGATGATCTCGCCGGCGAAGTCCACCGGCACTTCGCCTTTGGGGATGCCGAGCAGCTGCACGCGGCCGCCCATGCGAATGGTCGCGAACGCCTGATGCAGGGCGGCCGGGACACCCGACATCTCGCACACCACATCCACGCCTTCACCACCTGTTTCCGCGAGCACGCTGCGCACGACATCGTCCTTGGCGGCGTTGATCAGGACGTGGGCGCCCATTTTTTTCGCGAGCGCCAGGCGGTTGGGGTTCACGTCCGAAGCGATGACCTTGGCCGCGCCCGCCGCCCGGGCGATCCCCACGGCGAAGCAGCCGATCGGCCCGCACCCCACGATGAAAACCGTGCTGCCGGGAATCTCCGCGGTCAGCACCGTGTGGAACGCGTTGCCCATCGGGTCCATGATCGCCCCGATTTCCGTGGGAATGCCGTCGAGAGTCATGACGTTGGTGGCGGGCATCGCGATGAATTCGGCGAAGGCGCCGTCGCGGTCCACGCCGATGATGCGGGTGTTCTTGCAGATATGGCCGTTGCCGGTGCGGCAGGCCTGGCAATGCCCGCAGATGATGTGTCCTTCCGCGGTCACCAACTGGCCCACCTGAAACTCCGTCACGCCCGGGCCGAGGGCGGCGACTTCGCCCGCGAACTCGTGGCCCACCACCAGGGGCGGCTTGATGCGGCCCTGCGCCCAGGCGTCCCAGTCGGCGATGTGCAGATCGGTGCCGCAGACGCCGGCGTGGCGGACACGGATCAAGACTTCGCCGGGGCCCGCGACGGGCTTGGGAACGGTGGACACGGTGAGGCCGGGGGCGCGTTGCGCCTTGACGATCGC
>WNGI01003302.1_pt1 | contig 14197 bp, 11 predicted proteins | sample 5400621 | NCBI WGS metagenome assembly WNGI01 (sample SAMN13153374, study PRJNA577476) | soil metagenome | isolation source: 20 cm soil or saprolite under Garry oak tree replicate 1 | place: USA:California | collected 2016-06-15
CTCCACGTCTTCGCCAACATCGAGTTCCACTCGAACATCATGGGCAAGCACAGCTACTACCGGGTCACGGCGGCCCCGGTGCCGGTCCATTCCCATGTCGACGAGATCCACATGCTGGTGGCGCTGGACCAGGAGTCCCTGTTCGGCGACGCCCCCGAGCGCAAGCACTATCCCAGCCACACCGGCCATGTCCACCAGGTGGCGCGCGGCGGTGGCGTCATCTACGACGCCGACCTGAAGATCGACCCCGGCCAGTTCGGCCGCGACGACATCAACCTCTACCCGATCCCCTTTTTTGAGGTCCTGGAAGAGGCCCTCAAGGAGGTGGGAAAGGGCGGTCAATCGCGCAAGTACATCGTCATGCGCAACACGGTCGCCCTGGGCGCCTCGATCGGCATCTCCGGCTACGACGAGGAGCTGCTTTACGAGGCGATCCGTAACGAGTTCAAAGGCCGCAAGGCGGAAGCCGCCGAGCTCAACGTCGCGGCGGTCCGCGCCGCGGCTGCTTATGCGCGGAGCCACTTCGCCGCCAAACCCGAGCGCCGCCTCTTGCCGGTCCCGGTTGAACAGCGAAAGAGCCGGATGCTGATCAAGGGTTTCCAGGCCGTCGGCATCGCCAAGCTCAAGGCCGGCCTTGGCATGCAGACCTACTACCCGATCAGCCCCGCGACCGACGAAAGCGTCTACCTCGAGCAGAAGGGTCCCCAGTATCAGTGCACCGTCGTCCAATGTGAGGACGAGATCGCCAGCATCAACATGGCGATCGGTGCCGCGCACATGGGCGTACGGGCTGCGACATCGACCGCGGGTCCGGGGTTCGCCCTGATGTCCGAAGGCTTCGGCTTCGCCGCCATCACTGAGGCGCCCGGGCCGGTCGTCTTCCTCTGGCAGCGCGGCGGGCCGAGCACGGGGCTGCCCACCCGCACCGAGCAGGCAGATCTTCAATTCGCGCTGCATCCCGCCCACGGGGATTTCCCGCACATCGTCGTCGCGCCTGGCGACATCGACGAAGCCTTCGTGGACAGCTTCGAGAGCTTCAACTGGGCGGATCGCTACCAGATGCCGGTCGTCGTGCTGCTCGAGAAGTTCCTGGCCTCGTCGATGTTCACCAACGACGGCATCGACATGAGCACGCTGAAGATCGATCGTGGCCTGATCCATCAACCGGTCGACGCCGACGGCGATGGCTACCGCCGCCACGCGCTTACCGCCGACGGCATCAGTCCCCGGACGCTTCCCGGCATGCCGGGTGGGATCTTCTCCACCACGAGTGATGAGCACGATCCGGAGGGCCACATCACCGAGGGCATCGAAAACCGGATTGCCATGATGCGCAAACGGATGGCGAAGCTCGAGACGGCCGCCCGCGAGATTCCCGCGTCGTCGAAGTTCACGCTGCATGGTCCGCGCCAGGCCGACCTGACGCTGGTGGCCTGGGGCGCGACCAAGGGCGCCATCCTCGACGCCATGGGCGAGCTCGAGAATGACGGCCGCACGGTGAACTACCTGCAGATCCGCCTGATGCGCCCCTTCCCGGCCAATGCCGTCGCGGCAATCCTGCGAAACGCCCGTCTCACGGTGTTGATCGAGAACAATTACTCCGCGCAGCTCGGCGCGCTGATTTCTGAGCAGACCGGTATCGCGCTCGACCACCACGTCCTCAAGTACGACGGCCGGCCATTTTCGAGGAACGAGATCGTCGAGGGCGTGCGATCGGCGCTTTCCGAGCAGAAGAAGGAGGTCATGGTGTCCCATGCCTGAGGCCGCGGCCGCCGCTCCGAAGAAGTTCGCGCTGCAGCAGTACAAGACCGAAGTCCACGTCGACTGGTGCCCTGGCTGCGGCGACTTCGGCATCCTGAGCTCCATCCAGCAGGCGCTCTTCCAGCTGCAGATTCCGCCCTACCGGGTGGCGATGATCTCCGGTATCGGCTGCTCCGGTAAGACTCCGCACTACATCGACACCTACGGGCTGCACACCCTCCATGGGCGGGCGCTGCCGGTCGCGACCGGCGCCAAGCTGGCCAACAACCAGTTGACCGTGGTCGCCGTGGGCGGCGACGGCGATGGTTATGGCATCGGCGCCGGCTACTTCGTCAACAGCGGCCGCCGCAACGTCGACATGACCTACATCGTCTTCAACAACGGCGTCTACGGGCTGACCAAAGGCCAGGCCTCGCCCACGCTGGCGAAAGGGTTGAAGACGAAGTCGATGCCGGAGGCCTCGATCCAGGAGGGCGTCAATCCGATCGCCCTCGCGCTTGGCGCGGGGTACACCTGGATCGGGCGGGGCTATGCCCTCGACGTCAAGACGCTGGTCACGCTGATGGTCCAGGCGATCAATCACAAAGGGACCTCGTTCCTGGACGTGTTTCAGACGTGCCCTGTCTACAACGACTTGCGCACCAAAGAGTGGTACGCGGGCGAGGACATTGGTCGGGCCAGGATTCGCAAGCTCGACGCCGACCCGGGGTGGGATCCCGTTGTGAAGGATCCGACCAGCATCGACGAGGTCGTGGAGAAAAAGGGGCTGGCCTTGCGGGCCTCCTACGAGACGGGCGACAGCCTGGCGGTGGGCGTCTTCTACGCCATCGCGCTACCGACCTACGAGGAGCAGCTGGCGGTGAAGGTCCCGGCGCTCAAAGATCATCCGCTGGTCGACCTCCCGCTGTACCAGCGCGACGTCGGCCCCCTCTTCGCCGAGCTGGCGTAGCGGCTCGCGGTCCGCGGCTGCCGTGGGCGTCCGCCTGCTCGCCGTCAGCGATGAGGTCGAGCCCCAGCTGGTGGACGAGCGGACGGTAGCGACCCAGGGTCGGATCGATCTGCTGATCGGCTGCGGAGACCTGCCGCCTGACTATCTCGACCTGCTGTCAACGGTCTACTCGGCGCCCTTGCTCTTCGTCCGCGGCAACCACGACCCGCCGGGACGGCAGGGTGACTACCCCGCGGCCGCCGAGATCGACGGGCGAATCGTGAGGGAGCAGGGTCTGCTGATCGCTGGGCTCGAAGGCTCCATTCGCTACAGCGAGGGTGCGCATCAGTACACCGAGCGGCAGATGATGGCCAAGGTGCTGGCGCTGCGTGTCCGGCTTGGGACACGCAGTCTCGATATCCTGATTACGCACGGCCCGCCTGCCGGGGTCAATGAAGGCGCCGATGCGCCGCACCGCGGGCTGAAGGCCGTGCGCCGGGCGGTCGAATGGATGCGACCGCGACTCCTTCTGCATGGCCACGTCCATCCCTACGGCCGCGAGATCGTGCGTGAGGCTCAGCTTGGGGAAACCCGCGTGGTCAACGTCGTCGGCCATCGGGTGATCGAGATCGCGACGCCATGAAACAGCTGCGGGCCCGGGCCGATTTCGAGACGGCCCGGATCCAGGCGTTCCTCCGCGATGCCGGGTCAGTGCTCCGCGGTGACACCAGGCCCCTGCTCTCCTTCGACGAGGTGCGGCGCGCCGCCCGGCTCGAGGGGCAGTCGTACCGCGGGCTCACGACCGTCCCGATCGCCGACATTCGTGGCTCGGTCGGACGGCCGAACGACTTCGACGCCTCTTTTCTTCCGGTGAAGCCCCAGATGCGCAAGCGCTGGGAGCAGCTCGATGCGGCGATGCGGCGCGGCGAGGCGGTGCCTCCGATCGAGGTGTACCACCTCGGAGACGTCTACTTCGTCAAGGATGGGCACCACCGGGTATCCGTCGCCCGCCACCTCGGCTGGAAGACGATCCCGGCGAAGGTCATCGAGGTCAAGACGCGGGCACCGCTGACCGGTGACATGGACGCCGCCGCCCTGCTCCAGGCGAAGGAGTACGTCGATTTTCTCGAGCGAACCCAGCTCGACCGGGTGCGACCGCAGGCGTCGATCGCGGTCAGCCGGCTGGGACGCTACGACCGAATTTTCGAGGATATCCTCGGGCACCGCTACTTCATGGGGTTGCAGCAATACCGCGAAGTCGACATCGCCGAGGCCAGCGCCAGCTGGTACGACAACGTCTACAAGCCGATCGCCGACCTGATCCGCGAATACGACATCCTGTCGCACTTCCCCGGGCGGACGGAAGCCGACCTCTACCTGTGGATTACGGCACGGTGGCTCGAACTGAGCCAGACCCAGAAACCGGCGGGCCCAGCCGAGGCCATCGCCGATATCCTCTTCGAGATCGAGGGTACGGTTGCCGCGGTGCCTTCACCCCAGGTTCTCGCCGTCCTGAAGCGCTGGCTTGGTCCGCCGCGGCGTGTGATCGAGTTGCCCGCCAGGCTCATCCGTCGCGCCGCCACCCCGCGTCCCGAGCCTGACGGCGGGTCGCGGCCGGCTTAGATCTCGGTCTTTCGCTTCTCCGGGTACGCCGCGTTGATCTCGGCCCGTACGCGAGCCTTGTCGGCGTCGCTCTTGAAGTAGTCGAAATTCCAGGCGATGAATTTCTTCTGTTCCGGCGGGACCTCGTCCTCGGGAAAGATCGCCGCGACCGGGCAGGGGTCGACGCAGGCGCCACAATCGATGCACTCGTCCGGGTTGATGTAGAGCATCCGGTCCTCGGCTCCGGCCTCGATGATGCAGTCGACCGGACAGACGTCGACGCAGGATTTGTCTTTTAGATCGACGCAGGTTTCGGTGATGATGTAGGCCATTTCGTTTGCGAAAATTCACTCTAGCACAGGGTTCCAAAAGGGTTTCAGGACCGTCACAGATCGGTCAGGCGGTGCTGCCCGGGGGTGGCAAGAGGTGGCTTGCGGCCCGCGTTACGTCTTCGTGGCCCTCCCCAGACCGGCGTCCCCGCGTCTCGTGTTCAGGCCGGCGCGCCGCGTTTCATGGGCAACCCGGATCTTCGCCATCCTGGTGCTCGTGCTGGCGGCAGGGGCCATCGGCGCCTTCCTGGAAGTCGTGCTGCCCCAGCGGGTGGCGCAGCTGGCGCAATCCGAATCCAGCGAGCTTGCGCAAGCGCGGACCGGCGCGGCGGACTCGAGCACTGCGGTAGCCACCCTCTGGACCGAGATCTCGGCCAAGGGCGGTATCGGCCTTTCGCCTGACCAGATCACCAAAGACCTGGCGCTGGCGAAGGCTACGGAGAAGTCGGCGGACGACGCTCTGAGCCATATCCAGGCAGCGCAAACCTACATGGCGCAGGCCGACGGCCTCCCCTTCCAGTTTCACTCGCCCTCGTTCATCGCCACGGACCGTCCCGCCCTGCAGCACCTGGAGAAGGCGCTGCAGGCGACGATCAAGCTCACGCACGGAGCCACGCTCCAGCTCTCGCTGGCGCAGCACCTCAACCTGGATGCCCAGACCATTTCCGGCAGCCTCTATCCGAGCCTGAACGCCCGGCAATGGACGGATTCGGCCCGCACCGCGTCGGCGCTCACGACCGATCTCACGACGCAACAGGTGCCGGCGGGCGACCCTGAGGCGCTCTTCGACCCCCTCTGGGGGAAGTGGATCGATGCGATGCTCGCGGTAGCAAGCAGTGCCAAGCAGGTCAGCCTCGCGTCTGCGGCCGGCCAGACCCAACAGGCCCAGGCGGCCAATCGCAGCCTGGAGACGGCCCGGGCCCAGCTGGCTGCGAGCTACGCGGCGGCCCAGAACGGCGCGGCGTCCTGGCAGGCAAAAACCGTCCAGCCTCTACTCGATACCATCGCCCACGAGAAGTCGGCGGGCGGCGCCTAAAGCCGCGTCAGCAGGTCCCCGCTCAGCTCGCTGAGGCGCCGAGCGCCGAGGAGGCTCATCGACAGCTCGATTTCCTGACGCAGTAGCTCCAGCATCTGGCTGACGCCGTCGGCACCCCCGACCGCAAGCGCATAGAGATAAGGTCGCCCGATGAGCACCCCCTGGGCCCCGAGGCAGAGAGCTTTGAGGACGTCGGTTCCACGCCGGACACCGCCGTCCATGAGCACCGGAATCTCGCGCCCGACCGCCTGGACGACCTCAGGCAGCGCGTCGAGGCTCGCAACCGCATGGTCCAGCTGACGGCCACCGTGGTTGCTGACGATCACGCCACGGGCGCCCGCCCCCACCGCGTGCCGGGCATCGTCGGCGCGAACGACGCCCTTCACGATCACGGGAAGCGAGGTCTTGGCCACGAGCCACTCGAGATCGGCCCAGCCCAGGCCCGGATTCGTTTGGGCGTTCACGTTCTGGGCGAAGGGGTCGGGGCCTTCGGCCGCGTCCGCTCTGCGCCGGGCGTCGAGATTGGCGTAGCGAAGCCCCTCGGGCAGGCTGAACGCGTTGCGGATGTCTCGCTCGCGCCGTCCCGTCCTGGGGAGGTCCACCGTCAGCAGGATGGCCGAGTAGCCGGCATCGACGGCGCGCTCGATGAAGCTGGCACTTACCGCCCGCTCGGCGTGCATGTAGAGCTGGAACCATCGTGGTCCCGTGGCGGCCGCGGCGACCTCTTCGATGGCGGCACTGGACAACGTGCTGAGCGCATAGGCGATGCCCGCCTCCGATGCCGCCTGGTACGCGGCCAGCTCCCCATCGGGGTGCGTCATCCGCTGGATGGCGGTGGGCGCGAGGTGAACGGGCATCCGAAAACGCTGCCCGAACAACTCGTGGCCCAGCTCGATCTGGTCGGCCGACGCCAGGACCTTGAAGCGGAAGCGGTACCGGGCAAACGCCTCACGGTTACCCCGTAGGGCGGCCTCGTCTTCGGAGCCACCAGCGATGTAGTCGTATATGCCCTGGGGAAGGACCGCCCGTGCCACCGGCTCGTAGTCATCCAACTTGAGGGGGGCCGGCCGGGTCTTCCTATCCACCATCGAATCTGCCATGCCGCCAATTGTGGCGTTTCGGGCCCCCAGTGTGTAACGCTTAGCAAAGCGCCTGTCCGAACGCGTCGAATGCCGTAAGGAAGGGAGGTTCCTCGTATGAGTGGGGCCATCGCGATCCTGGCGTTTCATCAGATCTACCAGCCGCTCGGCGACAGCATTCTTCTCTCGGCGATCGTCGCGGGAATTCCTCTGTACCTCTTGTTCGTGATGCTGGCGATCCTTCGCCTGCCGGCCTGGCTGTCGGCCCTTACCGCCATGCTCTCCGCGGCGATCCTCGCCGCGTTGGTGTGGCGCATGCCGCTCGGGCTCGACATCTCGGCGACCACGGAGGGCATGGCCAATGGGTTGTGGCCGATCAGCTGGATCGTGCTCAACGCGGTCTTCTTCCACAATCTGACCATCGCCAGTGGTGACTTCGACGTGATCCGCCGGTCGCTCACCCAGCTGACCGGGGACCGACGGGTCCAGGCCCTGCTGGTGGCGTTTTGCTTCGGCGCCCTCATGGAAGGCATCGCCGGCTTCGGTGCCCCGGTCGCCATCTCGGCGGCGATCCTCGCCAGCCTCGGCTTCGAGCCGATCAGTGCGGCGGTGCTCGCGCTGCTCGCCAACACAGCGCCTGTGGCCTTCGGCTCGATCGGCATCCCGATCGTGACGCTGGGTCTGCTGACCGCGCCCATCATCGGCCACAGCGCCAACGATCAGACGCAGGTCACCCTGGCACTCTCCGCCATGGTCGGCCGGCAACTTCCGGTCTTCTCGATCCTCATTCCCGGCTTCTTGATCGTTGTTCTCGCCGGCTGGAAGCGCATGGTCGAAGTTCTGCCGGCGGTCCTCACCGCGGGCGTCGTCTTCGCGATCGTCCAGTTCCTGGTCTCGAATTTCATCGGGCCCGAGCTGACTGACGTGCTCGCCGCCCTGGTCTCGATGGCCGCCGTCGCCCTGCTGCTCCGAGTCTGGAAGCCGAAGACGCTCTGGAGTTTTGCCGCCGACCGCGCGGCGGTGCCGGGCGTAACCCCGAGGTTTCGAAGTGTGGGCGCCGCCGTTGCCCAGGTCGCCGATCCGCCGGCGCGGATTGTGCGCGCCTACATGATGTACGTGATCCTGGTGGTGGTCATCCTGATCGGCCAGATGGGTAACCTGCCTTTCTTTTCCGGCAGTCCACCCGGCAACGTGAAGAATGCGCTGCACACGCCGGCGAACGTCACCGCTGACTTCAAATGCGGCCAGCCCGCATACAAGCTTTGCCCGAATCCGTGGATCGGTCCCAATCCGACCGTGGATGCCGGCGCTTTCAAGTTCCCGTTCTGGAGGTTCCAGTGGCCCGGAAGCTACAGCGGCACCTCCGCCAAACCCAAAGCCCTGATCTCCCAGGAACCGACGATCGTGACCAAGTCCACGCCGTATCCCGTCACCTTCACCTGGGACTTCCTGGCAGCGGCCGGTAGCCTCGTGCTCTTCGCGTCGATCGTCGCCTTCATCGTGATGGCGATCCGAGGGGCACCGCTGGGCCTCTTCTTTACGACCTACGGCCGCACCCTACGCCAGCTCGCGCTGCCCATCATGACGATCGCGTTCATCCTGGGTATCGCCGCCGTGATGAACTTCTCCGGGATGACGTCCACCCTTGCCCTCCTCATGGCAAAAGCCGGCGGGTTCTTCCCCTTCTTCTCGGCGGTGATCGGTGCGCTGGGTGTCTTCCTGACCGGCAGCGACACCGCGTCCAACACGCTCTTCGGCCCCATGCAGGCCCATACTGCCCAGCAAATCGTGATCGGCGGACATCACCTGAACCCCGTCCTGACTGCGGGTACCAACTCGTCGGGCGGGGTGATGGGCAAGATGATCAGTCCGCAAAACCTGTCGGTCGGCGCGGCGGGTGTCAACCGGGTGGGTTCGGAGGGCGAGATCTTCCGCCGGACCATCGGCTACAGCCTGATCCTGACGGCCGCCGTCGGCATCGTTGCCATGATCGAGGTCTACTTGATCCCTGGGATCATCCCGACCTTCGGTTAACGAGCGCCCCACAGCACCCTCCCCCGCTCGCGGGGGAGGGCCGGGTGGGGGATTCCCGGGGGTACCCTTTAAAAGATGGACGCGGCTGATCGCGACCGACTCCTCGCCCAGATTCGTGGCGTGGTTGGCGAGCGCTACGCCTTCGCCGATGCCTACGAGATGCGGCTCTATCAGTACGACGCCAGCCCCGAGACGGCGCTGCCGGACATCGTCGTCATCCCCGGGACGGCGAAGGAAGTGGCGCACGTCGTCAAGCTCTGCGCGCAGTCCGGGGTACCGATCACGGCGCGGTCCGGCGCCAGTAGCCTGGCGGGCGGGACCGTTCCGGTCGAAGGCGGTGTCGTCATCACCTTCGCCCGGATGGATCGCATCCTCGAGATCGACGTGGACAACCTGCGGGCCGTCGTGCAGCCGGGCGTCGTCAACCTGACGCTGAGCCAGGCGCTCAAGCCGCAGGGCTACTACTACGTCCCGGACCCGTCGAGCCAGGGCGCCTGCACCATCGGCGGAAACGTCGCGACCAATGCGGGCGGCCCACACACGCTCCTCTACGGCGTCACCGTCAACCACGTCACCGGTCTCGAGGTTGCGCTCGCCAATGGTGAGTTGGTGCAGGTCGGTGGGCGCAACACCGCGGAGGCGATCGGCTACGACCTGACCGGTGTGCTGGTCGGATCGGAGGGAACGATGGGCGTCGTCACCCGGATCTGGGTGAAGATCCAACCACTGCCGCCGGTGCAAAAGACCCTGATGGCCGTCTACCCGGACGTTGCCACCGCCAGCAATGCCGTCTCGGCCATCGTGCGTACCGGGATCCTTCCGGCCGCAATCGAGATGATGGACAAGCTCTCCATCCAGGCGATCGAAGCCGCGTCGCACGCCGGCTACCCGCTGGACGCCGGCGCGGTCTTACTGCTCGAAGTTGACGGCACCCCGGAGGTTGCCGAGGACCTCGGCGAGCGGATGGCGAGGGTCTGCCGCGAGAACGGCGCCAGTGAGGTGCGGGTCGCTCGCAACGAGGCTGAACGCCAGGCGCTCTGGAAAGGGCGCAAGGGAGCCTTCTCGGCGATGGGTCGCCTGTCGCCGGACTTTTACGTGATGGATGGCGTGGTGCCCCGCACGAGGTTGCCCGAGACGCTCGCGAAGATCGACGCCATCAGCGAGCGCACCGGTTTCAAGATCTGCAACGTGTTCCACGCCGGCGACGGCAACCTTCACCCTCTCGTTCTCTTCGATGCGTTCAAACCGGGTCAGTACGAAGCCGTGCTTCGGATCGGCGACGAGATCTTGAAGCTCTGTGCCGATGCCGGCGGATCGGTGACCGGCGAACATGGGATCGGTTTGGAAAAACGTGAGAACATCCGCTATGTCTTCTCGGATGACGACCTCGAAGTGATGGATCGGGTCCGCCGCGTTTTTGATCCCCAGCGCCGCATGAACCCCGGAAAGGTCTTTCCTGGCAAGGGGCTTGAGCCGTCGGAGGTGCCGATGCCGCCCGGATACCCGCGCCGGCAGCCGCACGCGGCGGTTGCCGCCGGCGAGGACGTATGGGTGTGAAGGCGCGCGCCCAGGCACTACCCGGGCACGAGATCGGCGTCGATGAGCAGCGCGGGCTCAGCGTCGACGGTCTGCTGCCGTCGACTGTGATGCGCCCGGAGGACGCCGAAGATGCGGCTCGTGGGCTACGTCTCTGCGACCTCGCCCCGGCCCCCGTGGTGGTCTGGGGCGGTGGCACACAAATGCGGTTGGGCGCTCCGCCACGGCGCTACGACGTGGCCTTTTCAACCGAACGGATGACGCGGCTGCTCGAGTACGAGCCCGCCGACCTCACCTGCCGCGTCGAGGCGGGCATGCGGCTGCACGACCTGCAGGCCACGCTGCGCGAGCAGGGCCAGCGCCTCCCGCTCGATCCGCCGCATCCGGAACAACTGACCGTCGGCGGAATGGTTGCGGCCAACACCAACGGCCTCAGCCGAGGCCGCTACGGCACGGTGCGTGACTGGGTGATCGGCGTTGCGGTGGCGTACCCGTCGGGCAAGGTCGCGCGTGCCGGCGGCAAGGTGGTGAAGAACGTCGCCGGCTACGACCTGATGAAGCTGCACATCGGTGCCCTTGGCACGCTGGGGGTGGTGGCCGAAGTGAACTTCAAAGTCCAGGTACGACCCGAAATGGAAGCGACGCTGCTCGCCCACTTCGAGGCGCCGGCGCCGGCGCTCGAGGTGGGGCTCAAGCTTGCCCACCAATACCTCGCGCCCGCCACCGCCATCGTCCAGGACCATGAATCGCTCCCTCCCACGCTTGCGGGGGAGGGTCGGGGTGGGGGCGGATGGCACCTGGCGCTCAAACTCGAGGGGTATGCGCGCGAGGTGGAGGCGGCAAAAGACCAGGCCGTCCGATTCGTGCGTGATGCCGGGGGCGCGGTAGGAGACGCCGAGACTCCCCCGGGCTTCTGGGACGTCGCCCGTGATTGGTCCACGCCCGGGGATGACGAGGTGGTGCTTCGCGCCATTGTTCCGCTCGCGGCCAGCCCGCTCTTGATGGCGGCCGTTCCGCCGGACGCCCGAGTGCTGGCCCAGCCCGCGTCGGGCGTCGTCGACATTCGAGCACCGGCGCCGGCTGCCGCCGCCACGCTGTCGCGTTTGCGCACCGCGGCCGGCGCGGAGGGGCAGGTGGTTGTGGTCGCGGCCCCGGTCGCGCTCAAGGAGGGTCTCGACATCTGGGGGCCGCCGCCCCCCGGGTTTCCGATCATGCGCGCGCTCAAGCAGGCTCTCGATCCGAACGGGATCCTCAACCCGGGCCGGTTCGTGGGCGGGATCTAGTGGGGGACTGATGCGCGACGTCGCCTCGCTCGACTTCAAGGCGCAGCTCCAGCGGGACGGCGTGCCCTCGCCGGCCGCCGGCATCGACATGGACCTGGTCCGGGACTGCATTCACTGCGGGCTTTGCCTGCCCAAGTGCCCGACGTTTCGCAGCCTGCATCACGAGGGCGACAGCCCGCGCGGGCGGATGTGGCAGATCAAGGAGGCGACACTCGGGTTGGTGGCGTTCGACGACCCGCGCTTTCAGGCCCACGTCTATCAGTGCCTCAACTGCCGCGCCTGCGAAACGGCCTGCCCGTCTGGTGTCCAGTTCGGAACCGTGATGGAGATGGCGCGCGCGAAGACGCCGCCGCAGAACCGCCGCGACCGGATGGTGCGCACCGTGCTCCTCAACGGCTTGCTGCCGCATCCGGGACGCCTCCGCCTCGTGGGCTGGCTGTATCGGGCCACGAGAACGGTGCGGCTGCCCGCACTCTTACGGCGAAGTGGCGTCTGGAAGATCCTGCCCCTCGGCAAGTTTGCCGCCTTCCCGCCGGTCGGCGACGCGCGGCCGCGGCGGGCGCCGCTACCCGGGCTGACGCCGGCGCAGGCGACGCGTCGCGCCCGTGTCGGCCTGCTTGCCGGATGCATCCAGGACGAAATGTTTCGGGGCACGAATCGTCGGACCGCCCTTGCCCTGGCGCGCAACGGCTGCGACGTCATCGTGCCCGCCGCGCGGGTCTGCTGCGGTGCTCTCGCGTCGCACGCCGGCGAGGCGAAGACGGCCGAACACCTCGCCGGCCTGACCATGGACGCCTTCGCTGGGCAGGGCCTAGACGCTGTGGTGGTCAACGCTGCCGGCTGCGGCTCGAACATGAAGGAATACGAGGTGCAACTGCGCAATGATGCCGGGCGCCGGGAGGCCGCCCCCGGTTTCTCCCGGACCGTGAAGGATGCCTCGGAGTTCCTCATCAGCCTTGGGCTCCGGCCACCGGCGCGCGCGATCCGCCTCAAGGTTGCCTACCAGGATCCCTGCCACCTGGTGCACGGTCAGAAGGTGCACCAGCAGCCGCGACAGGTGCTCGGCATGATTCCCGGCATCGAGCTGGTCGAGATGAAGGAGTCCGACTGGTGTTGCGGTTCCGCCGGGGTCTACAACTTGACCCAGCCGGAAATCTCCGAAGAGGCGCTCGGCTGGAAGGTGCGCAACATCATCGATTCCGGGGCGCAGGTGATCGCGTCCGCCAACCCAGGCTGCATCCTTCAGGTAGGCATGGGTCTGCAGCGCGCCGGACACGACATTCCCGTGGTCCATGTCATGGACCTGCTCGGCTGGGCCTACGGTGATGATGAGCAGCGCCCGCCGATCGTCCGCCGGGCGATGGCGTGACCGAGGCGGCGCTTACTCCTCGGCCCGCCTTTGACGACCCCTGGCTCGATGATCTCGCGGACCGAATCTGGTCGAAGCCGGAATTCTCGATGGTCCCCATCGATCTCGAGGAGGTGCCGGCGCGACCCTACGCGGGCCCGCCTCTTGATGATCGGGGACTGCGGATCGTGTTCTGCGGGATTCCCTCAGACTATGGAACGGCGTTCCTGCTGCACCTGATCGAGAAACGGGTGAACCTGGTGGCAGCGGTTTGCAGCACGCGGTGGCAGCGGACCCACCCCAAGCCTGACCTGGTGGCGCGCATCGCGGGGCACCTTGGCCGCCCGGTCGAGGTGGCGGCCAACGCCAACGCCGAGCCGTTCATCCGCTCATTGCGGGCCTACCGTCCGGACGTGGTTGTGATGGCCAGCTTCGATCAGATCCTGGCCGCAGAAACGCTGGCGGTACCCAGCCGTGGCTGGCTCAACATTCATCCGTCCCTGCTGCCACGGCACCGCGGACCGGAACCGATCTACTGGACCCTCGCGAATGGTGATGCCGAGGCCGGCATCACGGTCCATTTGACGGTGCCGCGTATCGACGCCGGACCGATCCTGGCCCAACGCCGCACGCGAGTTTCCGTCGGGGAGACCGCCGGCTCGCTCAGCAAGAAGCTGGTCGCGGAGGGTCTTGCTGCGCTGGACGAGACGCTGTCACGACTGAAAGCGGGAAACCCGGAGGCGCTCCCGGTCGACCTCGCGCAGGGGAGCTACGAGCCGCCCGTGCGGCATGCCGAGCTGGATTGGGATCAACCCCTGCAGCAGATCGATCGGTTGGTTCGTGCCGGCCACCCCGATCAGCCCCCCTACTTCACCTACCGCGGTCAGCGCCGGTATGTGTATGGGATCAGGGAGCTCCGTCCGCGCTCGGGAGAACGCCCCGGCGTGCTGGCGCCCCTTCGGGATTCCGAGATGCTGGCGGCGGTTCAAGATGCCGTCGTGGCGGTGCGCTGGCGGCCGGTTGGGCACACCCACGCGGTCCGCCCCCTGGCGAAACAGCAATTCCCGTGAGTTCATCCCTCCCCCGCTTGCTGTACTTCCCACGGACCTTGTTGACAAAGAGCGAGCCCTCTAGGACGGTTTAGGTGCTTCACGCCAAAACCACCGGAGGGCTCTTAGGATGCATGCTAGACCTCGCCTCACGATCTTTAGCCGGCAACTGTTGATGGATCGATTCGAGCAGGGATGGTCGGCACCGGCAG
>WNGI01003303.1_pt1 | contig 14195 bp, 12 predicted proteins | sample 5400621 | NCBI WGS metagenome assembly WNGI01 (sample SAMN13153374, study PRJNA577476) | soil metagenome | isolation source: 20 cm soil or saprolite under Garry oak tree replicate 1 | place: USA:California | collected 2016-06-15
CCAACCCGTCGGGGCTGCGCATCGGCACACCGTCCGTGACCAGCCGCGGCATGGGCCCGGACGAGATGAAGCACATCGCGCGGTGGATGGACGAGGGCGTCGAAGCGGCCAAGGCGTCCGACGAGGACGCGATCGAGCGTATCTTCGCCGAGGTGAAGGAGCTCACCGCATCGTTCCCCGCGCCGGGGCTACGCGGGTAAGCCGATCTTCGGCGTCACTTAGGCGCTTCCCTCGGCGCAAATAGCCCGGCGAGCTGCCCAGCGAGCCAGCGCGCGAACTGGTCGTTTCCCTCCGCACTGAAGTGAAGATCCTCGAACCCGTCTCGGGTGATGAACCATCGAGCCGGTCCCGTGCGGCGCACCGCGTCTTCGAAGAAGTCCCACGTATCGAGGGTTCGAATCCCGAGCCGGTTGCACGTCTCCAGCGCGCGTGTCCGGATGGCGTACGCCTCCGACTGCTTCGGCTCGGCCGATTGGAGTGCCTCCCTGAGCGGGAGCAACACCACGGCGAAACCGACGCCGTGTGCGCCCATGCGATCTCGCGCGGCGCGCATCACGGCCTCGAAGTGTGGCCACCTACTGTCGTGTTCGCGCTTCGGTCGAGGACGCGAGCGAAGTGTCGCAATACGGAGCGCGAGGGAGGAGAACTTGGTCGCCGCGCGCAACGGGTAGGGTAGTGGGCTGTGCCACGCGAGCGCGTCGGCGCTCGACGCAGGTCTCGAACAGCGCTCGCGTACTCCATCCGGGCCGTAGTCGAGCAACGGACCGCCCCAGCAGCATGGCATTTGCTGATCGATCTCGTCGAGATCATTTCCCACGAAGACGTAGAAGATGACGCGATCGACGCGACGGCGCGTGACCCAGCGTTCCGCGTGAAGCAAGTAGTAGTCGACGGACATCGCCGCGAGCCCCGCGTTGACGTGGAGGGTGGCGGGATCGATCTCCGCCAGGCGCGCCGGAAACGACTCTGAAATCGGGAGACCACATCCCTGGACCATCGAGTCACCGACATGGAGTACGACCGGCCGGCCACCGTCGTCCGCCGGCGCGCGCGATTCGAGGACTCCAGGATGCAAATCGGGATACAAGAACGCGCACGCGTCCTGCTTCCAGTCACCACTCGGTTGGAACGGGCCGGTGTGTGCGTTGGGGTCGTCGAGGACGAGCTTTGGCGGGTCTCTCGGGACGATTGCGCGCGGCGCCGGCAGGAGGGTGCGCGACGCGATCTCCGCGACAGCCAAGCTCAGCGCCGCGGACCCGATGGAAAGGAGGACCGAGGCCCAGCCCACGCGTGCAAGGGCGCCGCGGGCACCCAGGACGGCGCCGGTGCCGAAGAGGACGCCGACGAGCACGCTGTCCCACAAGCCGACGTGCCAGCGCCGCGTCGCGACCAGGACGGCGAGCGCGACAGTGGCGCCCAGTACGACGAGCGAGGGTATGGAGCCACGAAGGAGATCGCGCCCTCGCAGCCATCGGGCCAGCGCACCGGCGACATGTCCAGAGAGCGGAGCGCCGAAGAGCAGGGCGAGCGAGATGATCCATGCGGGCCACCACGGCTTCGGAGCGCGGTCTCGACTCGCAGAGGGAAGGAGAGTCCACTCGAAAGACCCCTCCCGGCGGCGCACGCGATCCGTGATGCCATCGACGAGCTCCTGCGGTACATGCGGTTTTCCGGAGGCGACCAGCGAGAACTTTTCCGTACGCGTCACCGTGCCAGCGCCCACTTCGGCGTCGCGATGCTGGAGTGAAATCTCCGCCTTGGCGGTCGGGCACGCATACTTCGCGACGGCGACGGCGTGATCGATCGAGACGCCGACGATGTGGCATTGCTCCGGCAGGTCCTTCGTCCCGATGCCGAGCATCTCGCCGATCTGCTCGGCCTGCGCCGGCGAAATCACGGGGGTCGGTTCGATGGCGCGAGCGAGCGGCGCGACGAGGCAAGCCGCGCTGACGAAGAGGGCGACGCGAAGAGCGTTCGGCGCGCGGACTGCGGATCGCACTGACCCGCTCCGCTCATGAGCATCAGCCGGGTGGACGCCACGTGGGCGGCGCAAAGTGTGCGCGCGTCCTATCCGCGAACGCGTCGGCGAGGACCGGCCGCACCCACGGCTGGACGTTGTCCGGCATCTCGCCGGGCGCGAAGTAGCCCACCTCGAGCGTCTCGTCGCCGTCGGGTCGCGGCGTCCCGGCGAGGGGTCGTGCTTCGAAGACCGCCATCGCGAACGACACGACGTCCCCGTTCGAATAGATCGTCTGGAACTCCGGGCCGCCGTAGACGCCGAGCACCCGGACAGGATCGGCGCTGGCGGGCCACCGTCGCGAACAGCCGAGTCGCACTGAGCGGGCGACGCCGCTACGCCGGGCGCCTGCTCCTCGCCGTACGGCGGCGCAGGGCCCAGGAGACAATCGCGACCGCAGCTGCGACGGTAATCAGCACCGCCCAGCGCATCGGGTGTCCCTCAGGCACCGTGTGCGCTCCGCCGGCCTCAATGCGCTTCCACTCGAAGGCTGCCTCGCGGGCGCGAATGCGGTCGGCGACGGCGTCGACCAGTCCTGCGGGCGGCGCACCGCTCGTCACCGTGACCGCGAACCGCAGGGTGCGGACGCCGCCGGGTTGCGCGCTGTCGGGATGGAGCAGTTGCAACACGACCTGTGCGCCCCCGCAACTGTACGTCGCGACGACCGCGGTGGGCTGGATCTTTCCGTCGCTGAGCGTGCATCCGCCCGGCAGGGGCTGCCTGCCACCGAGCATGTCCGCGAACAGCGACTCCGCACCGGGTTGGATGACGTACGGCTCGCTCTGCGGGGCCGCGGCCGCCGGCTTTGGTGCGCCGTCGGGCTGCGCGCGCACGATCCCGGCGACGGCCATCGCGGCGAGGACCGGAACGACGATGCGAGAGCAAGGCAAGCGCACGTCCAGCTAGCTGCGTTCGCCTGGCAGGTCAAACCGACGGCGGCGACCGCGCGCTGCATTTGATCACCGACAGTGATCGATGAAATTCTTCTCCTCCGTCCTCCTCCCCATGGCGGGGCGCAAAAATGCGTTTTACGGTTGACCGGCCGGTAGCGGACACGGTAGGACCTTGTCCGGCCAATGAAGCTGACGCTCGCTCGCCGACTCGGCCACGAGGTCCACGTGGTCGATGGTGTCGGCGCCGCCGTAAAGTCGATTCGACCCTGGCGGCAGCGCAAGAAGCGTCTCATCCAAGGCCTGTCCTTCGAACAGCTGATCGAACGCATTCCGCGCGACAGCGACGTCATTGGCATCTCGTGCATGTTCACCCATGCCTGGCCGATGGTGCGCGAGCTGATGCTGCCTGTTGCTTCAGTTCTATGCGATCTCGTTCTCGCATCATCCCCGCAGGTTGATGCGCCTGATCATGAACGCCTTCTCGCGGAAGCAGGAGACCAAGGTGGACCGCGTGGTTCGTGAGTTCATCAACAAGATCCCGACCGCCCTTGGTCTCGCACGAGTTCAGCGCTAGAGCGGTTCGAGTCTCTCCATGCGCGGCGCCCAGAAGATCTTCGTCGTGATTCCGGCATACCAAGCGGCGCGTACCCTCGGTACGGTCTTCGCTCGGCTCCCCGTGCAGCTCCAGACCAAGGACTGCACATATGTCGTCGTCAACGACGGCAGCCACGACCGCACCGCCGAGGTCGTGCGCGATGTGATGGCCATGCGTGCCGATGTTCGCCTCCTCGAGCACGAGCGCAACCGCGGCTACGCGCAAGCGCAAAAGACCGGATTTGCGCATGCGCTGACTCATGGGGCCGATATCGTCGCGTTGCTGCATGCGGATGGGCAGTACGCTCCCGAGCTATTGCCGGAGCTGCTTGCTCCGCTCGAAAACGACGAGGCCGACCTGGTCCAAGGGTCGCGCATGTTGAACGACGGTGCGCTTTCTGGGGGAATGCCGCTGTACAAGTTCATCGCCAACAAGGCGCTCACGGCGATCGAGAACTTCGCTTTTGGGCTTTCGATGGGTGAGTACCACAGCGGCTACATGCTGTACGCGAGAAGGACTCTCGAAAGCATTCCGTTCGAGCGCCTGAGCGATACCTTCCACTTCGATGGTGAAATGATTTTGATGGCCGCCAAGCGGCGCCTACGAATCAAGCAAGTGCCCATCCCCACGTACTACGGAGACGAGAGATCGCACGTCCGGCCGGTAAAGTACGGGCTCGATGTCCTGCGCATTGTGTACCGCCATGCTGCGGGCAAGTACGAGTTTTGAACACTGCGGGTGTCGCCCCCCGCGTGGATGGAGATACGAAGGGCGGTAGGAACCGGCCGTGTCTGCACGTGCCATGCCCCCCGATGTTCATTCCCCGCTCCAAAGCCGCGTCACCCTGACTTCGTCATTGATCGCGATCCTCGTCGGCATCGTCGCCGGCCTGGTCCTCGTGGAGCTTGGGCTGCGTCTGGTCTTCGGCGAGACCTACATGCTCGGGCTCGGTTGGTACGGATCGGAGCGGATCTTCCACGAGCGGGCGTTGCGCGACGAGACACGCGCGGGAGTACGTTACACCTACGACATGGAGGGATTCCGGGGGAAGGCCGCGCACCCGCCCTCCGATCGCACCGTACTCTTCATCGGCGATTCCTTCACGGAGGGCTCCGGTGTTGCAGACGACGGCACGTTCTCGTCTGTTGCCGAGCGAGCGCTACACGAGCGCGGTATCCGGGCACAATGCCTCAACGCCGGAGTGCACGGTCTCGGCGCTGCGCAGGAACTGCGGCTTCTCCGTGAGCTCATCGCCGCGCGCCACGCCGACGCAGTCGTCGTGCAGCTGTTCCCCCACAACGATCTGAGCGACAACTGGGAGGACGGCGGCTTCTCGCTTCAGAACGGGCGTCTGGTGGAGCACGTCCCGCGACGGGTACCGCCACGCGTGGCGCTGCGCGAAGCCATCAGCCATAGCCGCGCCGTGCGCTATTCCATCGCCGCCCGGGTGTTTGTGAGGGCGGTGGTGCCGGCGCACTATTTCGAGGCACCGCTCGACGATGCGGCCTACGATCTCGAACGCCAGCTCCTTGTCGAGACACTGGCGACGGGGCGGCAGCACGGGGTTCCAGTCCTCTTCTTGATCGTGGGGGCCGACCCCGCAGAGTGCGCGGCGGTCAACGACGATTCTCCGGACCATCGCCCGTATCGCAGGGTTCGCGAGATGGTGCGGACACTGGATGCGCCATCGATCGACCTGTGCTCGGTTGCCTCGCGCCCGGAGGACTTCGGTACGATCGACCCGCACTACTCGCCGCTCGGCTACTCCCGTGTCGGACAGGCGGTGACCGACGCCCTGGTTCCGCTGCTCCAAGCGGCCGGAGGCCCGTATCGTGTCGAGTAACGAAGTAGCAGCGCTGCTGCTGCTTCTGGTGATGCCGCTGCTGGGCGGAATACTGCTGGGAGGTTACACACGGCAGGTGGAGGCGCCTGGTTATTTTGGCCCGGCTGTTTTCCTGGCCGGACCGCTCCTCGGCCTGCTGGCCGCCTGGATCCCACTCGGTTTTTGGAATCTTGCATTTGCTGGCAGCGTTTTCGCAACCGCCTATTGGGTCGCGGCGTGGGCGCGCGCTCCGGGCAGAACCCTGCTCGCGCTCGGCTTCACGATGTGTCTTTCTCTGGGCGCGCTCGAGCTGGCGGCCCGGCTGTTCATGTCCGACCACCCGCTCCTGCAAGGAGTCGGCGCAAGTCAGCCGACGCTGCTCTATAATGAGCCGACCCGCGCGATTGTCGCGCGCGGCGACATCCCAATGCTGTGGCCCTGGCCACGCAGCCGGCCGGAGGACTTCCGCCGCGGAACGAAGCCGTACCATCTGCGCGTGGGAGATTCGATGGTCACCGGCGACGACCTGACCGACGAGTTGAGGCAACGCCTACCGGTGCTCGACCAGGCGGAGATCGCCATTCCGGGGTCGGGACCGGACATCCAACTGTACATGCTGTGGCGCTGGCTACGGGAGGCGACACAGCCGCCGCTCGTTGTCACCCATCATGTCTTTGCCGGGAACGATATCGGCAACCTCGACTGCGATTACAACTTCTGCGGCGGTGGCGGGCTCCTCGAGTACGGCCCGGACGGCCCTGTGCCGTGCCGGCACCTGAAATGGAGATACTCCGCCTCTTTCCTGATTGCGGAGTCGCCGCCACCGTACGCGCTCGGTTTCGCAAGTTCCTTCTCGACGCTCGCGCGCATCGCCATCGGGGCGCTGCGGCGGCTCGGGAACAAGGACGCGATCTGTCGGACGATCAACGCCGACGATCCTCGGCCGGAGGACTGGGACCTGCGGTGGGCGCACTTTGAGTCCATCATGCAAAGTGAGCGCGACACGCTGGAGCGGCAAGGCATTCGACTCGTCGCAATCGTCCTGCCCTATCGTCCATCGCTTGAAAGTCCGAACCCAGAGGCCACCGGCGGCTACGAGATCCAGACCCGAATGGTCGAAGTGTTGCGCCGGTTGCGGATTCGTACGCTCGATGCGTGGCCGCTGTTTCGCGCGGCCGTGGCGAAAGATGGCTCGGAGAAATATTTCCGACCGAATCGTGACATTCACTGGACACGGCACGGGACGCAGCTGTACGCCCAGTGGCTCGTGGAACAGCTGCGCCCTGACGTTGAACCGAGGGTGCCGCCGGTCGCCGGGGACGTTCTGGGCCGAGGGCCGGACAGGTGAAAGAAGACAAGCTGAACCGTCCCGAGGAATGGCGAGCGGCGGCGGCAGCGGATGAACGTTGGCCCACGGCGCACACGCGCCGACGGCTCGGATTGGTGTTGTTCTGGGCCGTATTCGCGCTGGCCGTTTGGTTGCGGTGGCAAATTCGGGGTCCCGCGATCAGCTCCGATGAGTGCGCTCTTGTCGATCCTCCTGGCAGAGGCTCGATCGGATTTTTCAACAACATCGAATGGGCCCGGAACTCTCCGCTCTTTCCGTTCGTCTTTTCGTTCATTCCTAATCTCGCTGTGGCGCTTCAGTGGGGGCGCGATGCCGCAACCATTTCCGGTCTCGCGGCGGTCGCGGCGGTCTACCTCGCTGCTCGACGTGCGACAGGAGGCGACGCTCTGTCCGGTGCGCTGGCATCCGCGATCGTGGCGTTTGATCCCGTGCTGGCCTACGAATCGGTGACCTTCCGTCCCTACGGGATCTGGGCACTTGTGGAGTCCTGGCGGCTTGCGTGTCTCTGCGGGCTCCTTGCGGAATCGTCGGACACAATCCGCCCGCACGTTTGGAATAGATTCGTGGTGCTGACGTGTCTCTTGCCATGGACGCACTATGCTTCGTTCGCGATCCTCGCCTTCGAGGCCGTATTGTTCGCGATCCTCTTGCCGGCCAGACGATGGGTCCTGAAGGCCCACGCCATTGCCGCGGTCACTGCCCTGCCGTTGATCGCGTTTGTCGTGTATATGCGCAACTCGCCCGATCCCACGGGGGGTGCCCTCGGTCGCGCTATCGAAATCGCATTTGCACGTCACGTTGGTGGTCATGGCTGGCGCTGGATCTTCCCCTTCCTCGCCTTCGTGTTGGCCATCGTGCTTAGCGGTTCGACGGCAGCGCGCGCCGTCCTCACTCATTGGTTGGCCATCGGCGCGGCCGCTCTGCTGCTGTCGGCGACCACCCTTGTGCGGCCAGCCGTGGCGGCGTTGGGTGTTCCCGCATTTGCGATTGCTGTTCCCGCGGCGATCAGCGTTCTCCGGGGTCGCGCGAGATATGTCGGGCTGGCTGCAGCGTCGTTGCTGGTGTTTGCCAACTGGCCCTTCGCGCACCTTCCGCCCCGCGACTACGGACCGGCGCGGGAAGCTGCTGACATCGCGGCATTCGCCAGCGATCTTCGGCGCGAATCGCACCGTGGGACTTGGAATGTATTCCCCGATTGGAATTTTATGGTGTTGAATGTGGACCTCCATATGAACGGTGCGCACGTAGAAGTTCCCGCCCCGGATTTGATGCAAGTCGGTGAGGCCAGACTCCGGCCGTTTCGTGATCTCACGAAGCCGCCGCCCGGGCATGTCATCATCTTCTCGTGCAATGATCAGCTAGCGGGATGCACGGCTACTGGTGGGCGCAGCTGCGCAAAGACATATGAGTGCCCGTGAGGTACCGGCGCGTGTACCACGCTGCCAGTGCGGGATTGCGAGGGTTGAGCGGCATGTTCGCGTTGTCTTTGCGAGCCGCGAGGAAGACGAGGTAACGTACGCAGATGCCGCTCAATCCCGCGAGCGCCGGCGCCCGTGGTGCACGTCAGGCGAGTACCGCGGGGCAACTCCGGCGCAGGGCACTGGAAGCGGCCGCGCGCCGATCTCCGTTCGCCAACCTGCCGTTGTGTCTCGGGGGAACGCAGTCGTCGCGCGCCGCTACGGTGGCGCGTGCGGGGGCTGAATTCGTCAAGTCCGAGCTGTGCCCCACGTGTCCCTTCGATGCCTCGTGTCCGGGCGCGCCACGCAGCGTGCAGGAGCTGATCAGCGATTCGCTGGCCTCCGTCCTCAGACCTCTGCCGACCTGGTACGCGCACCAGCGGCTGCCGCGCGTGGTGATCCTGTCCTCGCCGGGTCAGGATCCGGTGTACTATGCCTCGACCCTGCCTGGACTGGCGCACGCTCTCCGCCGACGAGGAGTTCCGGTCGAAGTCGCCTCTCCCTGGTTCTCACGGTGGAGCCCCACGCAACTGCCAGGAGTTCGCGCGAGCGCGCGAGATTCGCGGCGATTCGGTCTGGCGCGAATCCGGCCGGACAAGGCGTACGAGTTGCGATGGAAGCAATTGATGTCGCAGCTCGGAGGCTCCGGTACATCGCAGGGTTTCGTCGCGCGCGTTTCATCTGCCGTCAAATCCGCCGCGGCGCGCTGGTCCGAGCGCCGTGCGCAGCATATGTCGCAACCGGCGGCAGCGATCGCGGACTGGCTTCGACAGCACGACCTCAGCGATTTCGATCTCGTGATCGCATCCGATCTGTCCGCCGCCCAGCTCGCGCTCTCCACCGGTCGGCTCGCCAGCGCGGCGCGGTTGGTCGTCCCCGATTTTCACATGCTCCGTGGGATGGACGACTTCGCTGCGCGCTGGGTCGTGCCGCCCGCGCGCCCCCACGACGGGGGTTGGTGGCCGTCGACACAGCTCGTGCTGGAAAGCCCGTTCCCCGGATACGCGAGCTTGTATACGAATTATGGTATCCCGCTCGAGCAGGTCGCGTGGCGCCCGTTTGCGCTCTACCCGGGGCATTTTCCGCCCGGGCCCGACGTGAACGAATGCCGCGTCATCATGTCCGGCGGCAATCACCTGCGCGACCTGGAGACGCTTCGCCTTGCGACCGAGCGGCTCCCCGGCGGCGTGCACCCGGTGCTGCTCTACGACCAGGGCGAGCGATTCGAGGGCAACGCGCGTCTCTTCCACGAGGGCGAGGTCTCACTGCGATCGTTTTATCACGCGATCGCGCACAGCCGGTTTGTCGTCGTGCCGCTTCGGGAGGAGGTCTATCGCGCGGCCGGTGTCACGGTGGTCGCGATGGCGCTGGTGGCAGGCCGGCCGGTGGTCGCCACGTCGATCGCGGCAACGCGCGACTACATCCAGGACGGCACGGACGGCTTGCTGGTGCCGCCCGGCGATCCGAACGCGCTCGCCGACGCCATCGCCCGCCTCGACACGGACACGGCGCTCCTCTCGCGTCTGGCGGCCGGTGCACGCGATGCCGGCCGGCGACTCACGACGGAATACTGGGCCGACCAGATCGTTGGCGGCCGGGCGCTGCACCCGGTCTGGACGCCGCGTGGCTGGCGAAGCTGGTAGCTCCGGAACACATGCGACGCCTTCGTACACTCACGACGGTGCTTCTCGGTCTCGTCGCGGGCCTCGTGATCGCCGAGGGGCTCGTCCGCTGGTTCAGGCCGCAACCGCGGGTCCAAATCGTCCGCGGCTACGGATTGCATCTGGTTGGCAACGTACCGGTGTGGGAGGACACGACCGACCGGTACAACCGCGAGTGTCCCGTGCAGCACCCGGAGCGGACCCGCGTGCTCTTCTTCGGCAGTTCGATCACGTTCGGAAGCGGTCTTCGGGCGGAGGAGACGTTCACGACCGCGCTCGAAGCGCGCCTCAATCGTGACCAGCCGACGCCGGGTTTCTGCGTGATGAACTTTGCCCAGGCGGGCTTTTCGTTCGAGCAGAAGTACGCCGTCGCGCGCATCGAGGTGGCGCGGTACCAGCCGGCTCTGATCATGTGGGAGGACTGGGTCGAGTGGATGGACTACTCGATGATCGGCGAAACGGCATACGGCACCTCGGGGTACAAGATTCGTCCGGACGGATTCATCGGCATGGCCGGCGTGCCCGACGCGCTGAATCGCACGCTGCTGCTCCATTCGCGCTTTTACGAGTACCTGACGCTCGCCGCCGGCGAACAGATTCCTCGTCCGCCGGTCGACGTCGAGGCACGGGCGTTCGCCGCGACGCGGTTGCCCCGCGTGGTCCAGCTCGCGCAGGACGTACACGCAAAGCTTGTGTTGTATCCCGCGCCGCCGCTCGACCGTCCGTTCTCCGAGACCGTCGCGTCGCCGCCCGACTGGCACGCGATCCTGGTCGACTTCGGGCACGCGCATGGCATACCGGTGTACCCGCTGGAGCGGGAGCTGGTCGACCAGGACTACCTTCGCGTGCGACGGGATCCGTGTTGTCACTACAATGTGGAAGGGCATCGTACGCTCGTGCCGGTGATGGAGCGGATCATTCTCCAGCAGTTGGGGCCGTCCCCCTCCGTCGAGCAACAGTGAGGCTTTCGACCTGGACGGCGTGGGGTGCGTCGAATGGCTCGGCATCGCATCCCGTGTATGCCCGCAAGCCGCCGTTTTGATGAGACTTTGCCCTTGACCGCCAATCGCGCGCTGCGATAGGGTCCGGCGCAATGCGGCATTTGAACGGTATGCATACCGCTCTGTCGTTCATTTTGCCCAAGGCCGACCCTGCTTTTCGCGAGCGCTATCCCACGCTCTTCGCCGAACTGGCCGACTCCGGCTTCCACGTCGCCGAGGTCATCGTGGAAGACGGCCACCAAACCATGGAACAGGCGCTCTTCGTGCTGGCCAACGAGATGCACGAGTCCGACGTCATTGTCCTCGCGGATGTGCAATCGGCGACATACGACTTCGTCGAGCTCAGCGCACGCTCTTTGTCATCGTTTCCCGCCGCAAAGGTCGTGCTCATCGCGGTGGACCCGGCAAACGCGTCACCAGCGGTATTCCAGCGCGCGAAATCACTGCACTACGTGATCGATGCCGCCCATGTGAGCCAGCTGACACGGCTGGGTAAGGGCGCCAGCGAGGCCGAGGACGACAGCGTCATCAAGAACGACGAGCTGGTGAGGATGCAGTCAAAGCTCGAACAGATCGTGACGACGTATACCAAGAAGGATATCGGCGACGAGTTCAGCGACATTCGGTTGAATACGCCTGTAGCCCCCAAAGCGCTTCCGCCCGAAGACAGTGTCGCCGCACTATTCGCACGCCCGCGCACCCCGGGCCGCGTGCTGCTCGTCATTCCGTCGCAATTCAACGTGTACGGCGTCAACATCAAACCGGCCTACCCGGCGCTCGGGGTCATGTGGGTGGCCGCCATGCTCGAGCGCGCCGGTCACGCGTGCGAAATCATCGATGTGGATGCGGACGGTGTGGATCTCGCCGGGGTGTTGAAGCGACTCGAGGATGGTCGGTTCGACGTGCTCGGTCTGACCGCCGTAACGCCGACGTACCCGAACGCGCTGCAAATCGCCACCGCCGCAAAAGCCCGATGTGCGAATATTACGACGGTCCTGGGTGGGATTCACGCGACGGTCGACCCCATCGCCTGCGCGCGGGAACCGGCCTTGGATTTCGTCGTCGTCGGCGAGGCGGAGTTGACGGTCGTCGAGCTGATTGACGCCATCATGGCCCATGCGACGGATTTTTCCGGCATCAAGGGATTGGTGTACCGATCTGCGAACGGCGCCATTGCTTCCAGCGGGGCGCGCGAGCTGGTCCCGGACCTGGATGAATTCCCTTACCCGGCCGTCCACCTCATCAAAAGTCTGTCCCACTACGCGCCTGCCCACGCCACCGTGCTGCCCGCAGCGCCGATCATGGTCTCCCGCGGCTGTCCGGGGGCGTGCACCTACTGCCAAACGAAGAACATCTTCGGGCGCCGCACCCGTTTTCGCTCCCCGCAGAACGTCATCGGCGAGATCCGGCGGCTGGTCTACGACTACGGCGTCAAGGAAATTCACTTCTTGGACGATGTCATCACGGCCAACCGGAAGTTCGTGCGCGAGTTCTGCGCCCTCCTGAAACAAGAGCCGTACAAGCTGCACCTCGAAGTCGCCAATGGCCTCCGTGCCGACATGGTCAATGAGGAGATCCTCACGGCACTGAAGGAGGTCGGCCTGTGCAACGTCGGTTTCGGGATCGAGAGCGGCAATGACCGTGTGCTGAAACTCGTGAAGAAGGGCATCACCAAGGACCAGGTGCGCAAAGCGATCCGTATTGCGAAGGACATCGGCCTCGAGACGTGGGGCTTTTTCATTTTGGGCCTGCCCGGGGACACCGAGGACAGCATCCGCGATACCGTCGATTTCGCCATCGAGCTCGATCCCAAGTATGCCAAATTCGTGTTCCTCAAGCCGTTTCCTGGGAGCGAGGTGTTTTATCAGCTCGAGGAAAAGGGCCTGATCGACATTCAAGATTACGCGCAGTACGGCCCTTACATGCCACCGGTGCACCATCTGGATGGGCTGTCACATGCGCGCATGATCAAGCTGCAACAGCAGGCGTTACGGAGGTTTTATCTGCGACCGCGCAAACTGCTTGAGCACTTGCGTGACCTGCGCTCGATGGGCCGGATCATTTCCTTCCTGCGCGGCGGCTTCTTCGTATTCTCGCAGCTCTGGAACAGCACACGGCGTGTCCCGGCGGCAACCTGGGTGGCGGATGGATTGCTGCCCGAGGGGTAGCTGAACCGCGGGACGATCGATGAGTGCAATCGGCGTTTCATCCCGGTTGAGCGCAGCCCGCCGTCCCGCCGCCGTCGTTGCCCGGATCGTGCTCAACTGGATCGCCATCGTCGCGGTCTTTGCGGTCGTGGCGCGGCACCCGCATTCGCCGTACTTGCTCGTTGGTGTTGTGCTGATCGGCATCGAGCAGCACGCGCTGGGACTGTGGATGCACGAGGGCGTCCATTGGCTGATCGCGGGAAAGAAGAGGCGAAACGACCTGATTGTCACCGCGCTGTTGAGTGGTCCACTCTTCGTTCCGCTACACGCGTTTCGTGAGCGCCATTTGCTGCACCACGTGCATCTCGGCGCCCCCGAGGATACGAAATCCGTCATCTTCACTCGACTCGATGGTCGGCACTTCTGGCTCTTCCTGGTGAAGAACTGCCTCGGCCTACAGCTGTTGGCGATCGCCACGGGGTACTTCGCAAGGAATTCTGCCGCGAGACCATCCGTGCGAGTTTCCACCCGCCTTTGGGTTGCGGACATTGCGGGTATCGGCATCACACAGGGTGTTCTGTTGTTCGTCGTAAGCCATGTCGGCGCGTGGACCCTTTATCTGTGGCTCTGGGTGCTGCCCTGGCTGACGATCAACCGGTTTATTAACGGCCTGCGTTCGGTGATCGAGCATCAGCCGTTAGCGTCGGAACATCACCCCTTCACGCGGCGGCTCCGGCCGACACCGCTCGATCGCGTGCTGTTTTGTCGTGCGGGATTCGAATATCACTGGGCGCACCACCAGTCGCCGAATGTGCCGTACTTCAATTTGGCGTCGGTGGATCGGCTGCGTGCGGAAGCGCCACGGTCGGCGCCCGGCTATCTGGAGACGTTGCTCGTGTTGATCCGATCGCCGCATACGCCGGCACACGCATGATCGGCGGCCGTCTCCGCGAGGATTGTCGAGGGATCGGGAAGTTGTTCAGCCGTCAAGGCCAGGCGTAGCGCTCGTCCTTGCCCGGTGGCTACGCCGCGAGTACTCCTTGTGGTGGTGAGCCTTCGCACGCATCTCTTGCAGCTGCTCGCCCCCTTTCATCCGGGGGACGAAGTCGTGCCGGGCGCTCGCCTCGTCGGCGTCCTGCTGGAGATCGGGCTCGGATGGCGCGTCCGCACGGAGGACTGAGACGTCAACGTGGAAGTGGTCCTCGCCGCCGACGCGGAGCGTTTCGCCGCGCGCACGCCACGGCTCGCGTTGAG
>WNGI01003818.1_pt1 | contig 14195 bp, 13 predicted proteins | sample 5400621 | NCBI WGS metagenome assembly WNGI01 (sample SAMN13153374, study PRJNA577476) | soil metagenome | isolation source: 20 cm soil or saprolite under Garry oak tree replicate 1 | place: USA:California | collected 2016-06-15
GCGCGCTCAGCCACCTTCGCGCCCACGCCCAGATGACGAGCACCCCGCTCTCCATCGAGCTGGCCACCCAGGTGCTCCGGGAACTGCTGCCCCAAACGCGCGTTCGCCCGGTCACCATCCCGGCGATCCAGCGCGCGGTTGCCGAGTTCTTTGGGATCCGGGTCGACGAGATGAAATCCGAGCGCCGCACCAAAGGTGTGGCCTTCCCCAGACAAGTCGCGATGTACCTCTCCCGAGAACTGACTGACGCTTCCCTCCCCAGGATCGGGGAAGAGTTTGGCGGTCGCGATCACACGACGGTCATGCATGCCTGTGATCGCGTAAAGACGGCGCTGCTCCAAGACACTCAACTTGCCGCCAGGATCAAAAACCTTGTGGATAACTTCCGGATAGAGCGGCCAACTGCGGTGGAGCAATAGACCAGAAGGTCTACCATGGATCGCCGATTTCCTTGACCTCCGGAGATCCGGGATATGTCGTCTGAGATATCCGGTGGGTTATCCACAGCCAGAAAACGAGATTAGACATGAGCCGGAGGACGATATGCACACTATCCACAGGTTCTACTACGTCTACGACGAAATATACCTAATATAGAAGCCCTAGGAGGGCGTGTTTATGCGTGTTCAGTGTTCGCAAGAACAGCTTATGCGAGAAGTCCAAATTGTGACCAGGGCAATCTCCAGCCGAGCGAGCATGCCTATACTCAGTAATTTGCTGCTTGACTCGACCGGAGAGATTCTCCGGATTACCGCGACCGATCTTGAACTGGGGATCGAATCACAGGTCCGTGCCTCGGTGCTCGAGCCGGGAAGCATCACGGTTCCCGCGCGTATCTTCGGGGATATTATCGTCAATTTACCCGCGGCACCGATTACCATTGATGTCAGCGAAGGCGACACGAAGACCCGAATCACCTGCGAGAGCATCAAGTTTGAGATCCTGGGGCTGCCGGCGGCCGATTTTCCCTTGATGCCCTCCAACGGCGGGGATACGGTTGCGCAGATTGATGCGGGATTGCTGCGGACAATGATCCGGCAGACGAGCTTTGCCGTCTCCACGGATGAAACGCGGCCGTTCCTGACCGGTGTCTACGTGGTGCTTGAAGGCCATGACGGCCGGTTGGTCGCGACCGACGGGGGCCGGCTCGCGCTCCGGACGGCGAAGTTGACGAAGGGAGTGCGGGACAAGATCTCGGCGATCGTTCCGAGCAAGACGATGGCCGAACTCGTGCGGGCGCTCGGGACCGCCGAAGGGGAAGTGACGATTACGGCGCACGAGAACCAGTTGATCTTTGCCGTAGGGAGCCTGCGCTTTGTTTCGCGGCTCATCGCCGGGCAATTTCCTCCCTATGAAAAGGTGATTCCGTCGGAATTCAAGCAGCGAATCAAGGTGGGGACCGAGCGGCTGCTGCGGGCCGTGCGCCGGGCGAGCATTACCGCGCGGGACTCGGCCAACGTGGTTCGGTTGAGCGCGGCGGAACGCACGCTGACGGTGAGCTCAAATACCCCCGAGGTCGGCAAGGCCCAGGAAGAGATCGACGTGCAGGCCGACGGGGAGACGATTCAGGTCGCCTTCAATGCCAAGTTTCTTCTCGATGCGCTGGCCAACATGGACAGCGCGGAGGTGCTGTTCGAGCTGACCGGGTCGTTGAGCCCTGGGATGCTGCGGCCGGTCGAGCACGCGGAGTATGTCTACGTGCTGGCGCCGGTGAGGGTCTACGGATAAGCGCGCCCGCGCCGCCGCGAGCGGCCCGATTCCGGTCGCGATCGCGACCCGGGGGATCACGCTTGGAGAGGCGCTCAAGTGGGCGGGCGCGGCTACGACCGGGGGCCAGGCGAAGGTGCTCGTGCAGACGGGACAGGTGATGGTCAACGGGGCGGTTGAACGCCGGCGGGGGCGGCGCCTCGGCGCCGGCGACCGCGTCGCGGTGGGCAACCGGGAGTACCGGATTGTGGCTGGCTGAAGTTCGCCTTCGAAACTTTCGAAACTATGAGGCCGCGGATCTCACGCTCGACCAGGGTATCCTGCTGCTCGTCGGGTCGAACGCCCAAGGAAAGAGCAACCTCCTGGAGGCCGTCTACACCGCGGCGTTGGGACGGAGCCCGCGGGTGACCCGGGACGCCGAACTGATCCGGTTCGGCCAGGACCGGGCCCACATCCGAGCCGCCGTGCAGGGCGAGCGCCCGCAGGTGCTGGAGGTGGCCTTCGACCGCGCCACCGGTGAGAGGCGGCTCAGGGTCAATGGCGTCGTGGTGGATCGCGGTCAATTGCTCGGCCGGCTCATGGTGGTGATGGCGGGACCGCTCGACGACGAGGTGATCCGGGGCGCTCCCGAGTACCGGCGGCGGGTGATGGATGCCGCGTTGAGCCAGGTCAGCCCCTCGTACTTCTTTGCGCTGACGCGCTACACGCGGGTGGTCAGACAGCGTAACCGGCTGCTCCGCGCGGGGGCGGATGGGGCCGCGCTCGCGCCGTGGGATGAGCAGCTGGTGGACCTTGGGGCCGTGTTGATCGAGCGCCGGCGCGAATTTGTCGCTCGGCTCGGCGAGCGGGCGGCGGCGCGGCATGCCCGGCTGGCCGGCGGGGATGAGCGACTACAGATCTCGTATGTCTGCGCCGTGGGAGAAGGCGAGGAGCGGGCGGCGCTGGCGCGCGCGCTTGCGGCGTGCCGGCGCGATGAGCTCCGGCGGGGCACGAGTCTCGTCGGACCGCACCGTGACGATCTGCGGCTGGCGGTCAACGGGGTCGATCTGCGCACCTACGGGTCGCGAGGCCAGCATCATACCGCCGCGCTCAGCCTGCGGCTGGCGGAGGTGGACTTGCTCAGAGAAGAGCGTGGGGAGTGGCCCGTCGTGCTCCTCGATGACGTGCTGGCGCATCTGGACGCCGCCCGCCAGGCGCTGCTTCTGCGCGAGATCGCCGGGCCCCAGGTGCTGCTGACCCATACTGAGCGCCCGGCGCTCGCGGCGGCTCCGCTGCGGGTCCTCCGCGTGCGCGCCGGCCTCATCGTCGAGGAATCCGGTGTTTCGGCTTAGGGACCTGCTGGGGGACGCGCTGGGAGCGCTCGTGGGCCCTCGCAGGGCGCGGCAGGCCGGGGTGCTCGAGGCATGGCCGTAGATCGTCGGCGAAGCGCATGCCCGCCACGCGTGGGCGGCGGGTATCCGGGGGAATGCCTTGATCGTCATGACCGATCTCCCGGCGCTCTCCTATGAACTCGGCCTGCGCCGCTCGGCCCTCGTCGAGGCGCTCAACCGCCGTGTGGGCGAGCGGGTGATCGACGAGATTCGAGTTGTGCTGCGCCCGGCGGGCGAAGGCCGAGAGAACGGAGTAGACGAACGGCAAGGCGAGGTGAGGTAGGGTGTATCTGCACCTGGGCGGCGATGTGGTCGTGTCATTCCAGGAGATTATCGGAATATTCGACGCGCGATTGCTCGAAGGAAACGAGGATAATCAACGGTTTATGGACATGGCGCGCTCCCATTCGCGTATACGGTCAGAAGTACCCAAGGATGACCGAAAATCTGTCGTTGTGACGACCACCGGCGTCTACACCTCGGCCATCTCCTCCCTCACGCTGCAAAAGCGGGTCACGAACGTCCAGTGGGGGCTTCAGTCGGAGGCCGAGTGAGGCGGGGAAAGCGTTGGGCTGTCTGCCTCGGACGGGGGGCGTGGGCATGGGCCCCCGGGGGATCCCCTGGAGACCCGATTTTGGTTTGACCGCGGCTGTGATTTTTGGTAATGTATATTGTAGGGTCTTGCAGGGAACGACGGGTCACGGCGCCAGCCTGGGCCCCACAACTGGATCATTTCGGGAGCATTTTCGGAGCCTGCATCGGAGGATAGGTTGCAGCATGGCCGATACTAACTACGACGCACAACAGATTCAGGTCCTGGAAGGGCTCGAGGGCGTTCGCAAGCGCCCCGGCATGTATGTGGGAAGCACCGGCAGCCGGGGGCTCCATCATCTGGTCTTCGAGGTGGTGGACAACAGCGTCGACGAAGCCCTCGCCGGGTTCTGCCACCAGATCGACGCCGTCATCCACAAAGACAACAGCGTGACCGTCGCCGACGACGGCCGGGGGATCCCCGTCGACGTCGTGCCCAAGGTGGGCAAGCCGGGCGTCGAAGTCGTCATGACCATGCTCCACGCCGGCGGGAAGTTCGGCGGCGGGGTCTACAAGATCAGCGGCGGCCTGCACGGCGTCGGTGTGTCGGTCGTGAACGCGCTCTCCGAATGGCTGGAGGTCGAAGTCCACCGGGACGGCAAGCGCTACACCCAGCGCTTCGAGCGCGGGCAGCGCGCTTCGCCGCTGCGCGAGGCAGGCAAGACCACCCGCACCGGCACGACGGTGACCTTCCAGCCCGACCCAGAGATTTTTGTCGAACTGGAGTACGACGTCAAGATCGTCGCTGAGCGCCTGGACGAATTGGCCTATCTCAACTCCGGCCTCGTGCTGACGCTGCTGGACGAGCGCACGGGAGAGAAGCAGGAGTTCGCCCACAAGGGCGGCCTGGTCGAGCTCGTCCGGGCCCACAACAAGAAGGGAGCGCTGGGCGACCCGATCTTCGTGCATCGCGCTCGCGACGGCGTCGAGGTCGACGCGGCCATCCAGTACAACAACGGGTATCTCGAGCACGTCTTCACCTACGTGAACACGATCAACACGACCGAAGGCGGCACGCACCTGGTGGGGTTTCGCTCCGCGCTGACCCGCAGCATCAACGACTACGCGCGCCGGCAGGGGCTGCTCAAGAACGGGGACCTGACCCTCCAGGGCGATGACGTCCGCGAAGGCCTGACCGCCGTGCTCTCGCTCAAACTGCCCGAGCCTCAGTTCGAGGGCCAGACCAAGACCAAGCTCGGCAATCCCGAGGTGAAGGGGCTGGTCGAGTCGGTCGTTGGCGAAGAGCTGGCCGAATACTTCGAGGAGCACCCGGGGGATGCCAAGAAGATCGTCGCCAAGGCGATCCAGGCGGCCCGCGCCCGTGAGGCGGCCCGGCAGGCCCGCGACCTCGTCCGGCGCAAGAACGCCCTCGACATCAGCACGCTCCCGGGCAAGCTCGCCGACTGCGCCGAGAAAGACCCCACGAAGTGCGAGATCTTCGTCGTCGAGGGCGAGTCGGCGGGCGGCAGCGCCAAGGCCGGGCGGGACCGGCAGTTTCAGGCGATCCTGCCCATCCAGGGCAAGATCCTGAACGTGGAGAAGGCGCGGCAGGACAAGATGCTGGGTCACGAGGAGATCCGCGCGCTCATCACCGCCCTGGGCACGGGGATCGACAAGGAGTTCAACATCGACAAGCGGCGGTACGACCGCGTGATCCTCATGGCGGATGCCGACGTCGACGGCGCGCACATCCGGACGCTGCTGCTCACCTTCCTGTACCGCTACATGCCTGAGCTGATCGAGCGGGGCAAGGTGTACATCGCCCAGCCGCCGCTCTACCTGATCAAGGCCGGCAAGAAGCACCACTACGCCTACTCCGACGGCGAGCGGGACGAGGTCACCGCCGAGCTGGCCAAGCGCAACACCGCCTACGAGGTCCAGCGGTACAAAGGCCTCGCCGAGATGAACCCGCAGCAGCTCTGGGAGACGACGATGAACCCTGAGCAGCGGACGCTCTTGCAGGTGGAGCTCGACCGCAGCGACGGCAACGCGGCCGAGGTGGACGAGTTGTTCAAGACGCTGATGGGGGACGACGTCGAGCCCCGGCGGCAGTTTATTCAGAAGTACGCGAAGGAAGTGCGCAACCTCGACATCTAAGGCCGCCCGCACGACCTGACCATCGATCCGAGGAGTGATATGGCAGCGACCGAAGGGAACATCATCCAGCAACCGATCGGAAAGGAGATGCGGACATCGTATCTGGACTACGCGATGTCCGTTATCGTCAGCCGGGCGCTTCCGGACGTCCGGGACGGGCTCAAGCCCGTGCAGCGCCGCATTCTCTACGGCGCGTCCGAGATGGGCCTGGCGCCCGACCGGCCGTACCGGAAGTGCGCGCGCGTCGTCGGGGACGTCATGGGCCGGTATCACCCGCACGGGGACGTGCCGGTCTACGAAGCCCTCGTGCGGATGGCGCAGGACTTCAGCTTCCGCTACCCGCTGATCGACGGGCAGGGCAACTTCGGCAGCGTGGACGGCGATCCGCCGGGGGCAATGCGCTACACCGAGGCGCGTCTCTCCCGGATGGCGATGGAGCTGCTTGCCGACATCGACAAGGAGACCGTGCCCTTCGTCCCCAACTTCGACCAGTCGATGCAAGAGCCGGTCGTGCTGCCCAGCCGGGTGCCCAACCTCTTGATGAACGGCGCCTCGGGCATCGCGGTGGGGATGGCGACCAACATCCCGCCCCACAATCTCGGCGAGCTGGTGGATGCCCTCGTCGCCCTCATCGACGATCCGAACCTCGAGCCGGAGGCGCTGCTCAAGATCGTCAAGGGACCGGACTTTCCCACCGGCGGCCGGATCCTCGGCCGGGACGGCATCCGCGCCGCCTACCTGGAGGGGCGGGGCAGCATGATCGTCCGCGCCGAGACGGCGATCGAGGAACTGCGGGGAGGCCGGATGGCGATCATCGTCACCGAGCTCCCCTACATGGTGAACAAGGCCGCTATGGTCGAGCGGATCGCCCAGCTGGTGCGGGAGAAGAAGCTCGGCGGCGTCTCGGACCTGCGCGACGAGAGCGACCGCCAGGGCATGCGCGTTGTGATCGAGCTGCGGCGCGACGTCAATCCCCAAATCGTGCAGAACCAGCTGTTCAAGCATACGCAGATGCAGACCACGTTCGGGGCGATCATGCTCGCCCTGGTCGACGGCGTCCCGCGGGTGCTGCCCCTCAAGCAGATCCTCGCGCACTACCTCGCCCACCGCAAGGTGGTCGTCACCCGGCGGACGGAGTACGAGCTGCGGAAGGCGAAGGCGCGCGCGCACATCCTGGAGGGGCTCAAGACCGCGCTCAAGTCCCTGGACGATGTGATCGCGCTGATCCGCAAGGCCCAGGACGTGCCGGCGGCTCGGACCGGCCTGATGAGCAAGTTCAAGCTCAGCGAGCTGCAGGCCGACGCCATCTTGGAAATGCGGCTGCAGCGGCTGACCCAGCTCGAGCGCGAGAAGCTGGACGAGGAGTACAAGGAGCTGATCAAGGCGATCGCCCGGTACGAGGACATCCTGCGCGACGAGCACAAGGTGTTCGAGATCATCAAGGCTGAGCTGGTCGCGGTCAAAGAGCGGTTCGGCGACACTCGGCGGACGCGGATCACCGGCAAGGACGCCGAGCTGGACGTGGAGGATCTGATCCCGGACGCCGAGGTGGTGATCACGCTGACCCACAACGGCTACGTGAAGCGGCTTCCGCTGGAGACCTACCGCCGGCAGAATCGCGGCGGGCGCGGTGTCATGGGCATGGGGACCAAGGAAGAGGACTACGTGGAGGTCGCCACCGTCACCACCAACCACGCGTTCGTCCTCTTCTTCAGCAACCGGGGCAAGGTCTACCGGGTGAAGGCCTACGAGGTGCCGGAGGCCGGCCGGACGGCCAAGGGCACGAGCCTCGTCAATCTGTTCAGCATCGCGCAGGGCGAGCGGGTCAACGCCATCATCCCGATCCGGTCCTTCGAGGACACGGGGTATCTCTTCTTCGCGACCAAGCACGGCAACGTGAAGAAGACCGGCCTGATGGAGTTCATCAACGCCAAGCGCGCGGGCATCGCGGCGATCACCCTGGACAAGGACGACGAGCTGGTCGCGGTGCGCCTGACCGACGGGCAGGAAGAAGTGCTCCTGGCGACCCGGAACGGGCAGGCGATCCGGTTCAAGGAGGCCAACGTGCGCGAGATGGGCCGGTCGGCGCGCGGCGTCATCGGCATCACCCTGCGCCGCGACGACGCGCTGGTCGGGATGGCGATCAGCAGCGAAGGCAAGTACCTGCTGGTCGCCACCGAGCTCGGGCTCGGCAAGCGCACCCTCCTCAGCGAGTACCGTCTGCAGCGCCGCGGGGGCTCGGGCGTGCGCAACATCCGGCTGACGGCCCGCACCGGCAAGGTGGCCGCGATCCGGGCGGTGGATGACGAGGGTGAGCTGCTGGTCATTACGGCCCAGGGGATCGTGAGCCGGCTCCTGGTCAAGGACATCTCGACGCAGGGACGCGAGGCTCAGGGGGTCAGGCTGCAGCGGCTCGACGAGGGCGACCGCGTGTCCGCGATCGCTCCGATCGCCGCCGCGGACGAAGGCGCCGACGGATAGGCGCGTCCCCGCCGCGATTCGCGCGCAACGTCAGGGACCGGGAGAACCCTCCCGGTCCCTTTTTGTCTTTGTCAAGGCCCGCGTGCGGCAGGTGCGTGCTGTGTCGATGGGCCGACGTGAGCGATTCGTGCGCGGCAGGGAGGGGCGTCGCCGGCCGGCGAATGGGAGGAGGGCAGCGTCATGATCGGACAGAAGTCGTGAGAGGAGAAGAGCCGAAGGGCCATCGAAGCGTACGAGCGTGACCACCGAGGTCGGCGGACGCCGCGGCGTCCGGGCAGGAGGAGGGTCTTCAATGGATGCCGGAGTGCAGGGGATCGCGGCGCACCTCGACGAGACGTGGGATTCGCTGCTCAAGGCGGCGACCGAGGCGAACGATGTCGCCCTCCAGTGGGCGCCCGGCCCGGAGTTCAACTCCGTCGCGATCCTTCTTCGCCACCTGGCGGGCAGTGAGCGGTGGTGGATCGGTGAGGCGATTGGCGGGATCCCGAGCGGCCGTGTGCGCGATGCGGAGTTTCACCACGATCGCCCGCGCCGCGACGATGTGCTCCGCAGCGTGGAGGAGGCCCGGGGTCTCACGCGGCAGGTCCTCGGGGCGATGTCGATGCGGGACCTGGAGGCGGAGTCGACGCCGACGGTCACGGTCGGCAAGCCGCCCCGCCGGCCGACGAAGTTGTGGGCGCTGCTGCACTATCTCGAGCACCTCGGCTATCATCGCGGCCAGGCGCTGCTCTTGCTGAAGATGGCGCAGACCGCTCCTCACGAAGCCAAAGCGCGCTGACGTGGAGTAGATCCATGCATTGGGAACTGTGCCGCAAGACGCATACCCGTCTCCAGCGGATTGCCAGCGCGCTCGGGTTCACCCACGTCGACCCCTCACGCATCTTCTGCGTCCGGGGCTACGGGTCGACCTCGGAAGCGTGGGCGCGCATCTGGGGATTGCCGACGCTGTGGCAGCAGGTGCTGGAGACCCGCCCCGCGTACGTCGTCGAGATCATCGAGCCGGAGTTCAGCCGGCTTCCCAAGGACGAGCAGGACCGCGTGCTGATCCATGAACTCCTGCACATTCCTCGGACGTTCAGCGGAGCGATCAGACCGCACCGCACCCCCAGCTTCCGGATCACCCGCCGCAGCGTCGAGCAATTGTACCGCCGGTTCCTCGCCACCCGGCACGGTGCCGGACATGCCCCCGCGGCCGGCAGCCGCGGCCGGGTTGTTGCCGGGAAAGGCGCCCCGACCGTTCTGCCGCCGCGGCCTTCCGCCGCCGCCCGCACCGCGCGGCGGCGCCGCCGGCCCCGCGGCCGCCGGTAGTACCGGCGCCGCCAGTTCCCCGCGGCATCGACGAAGCGCCCCCCGCCGGGACGGTCCCGTTTCTTCCCGGCGCGGTATCACACGGGGACTCCATCCCGATCGCCTCAAACACACCGGCGAAGGGCATATCCGGTGTAGAATTGTATTCGGACCGAGCGGCAGCACATTTCTGTAGAGGTGCTCGATGTTCGAGAACGAGTTCAAGCTCCTGGTGCTCCTGACGATCGCCCTGCTCATCTTCGGTCCAACGAAGATGGCCAGCCTCGGAGGGACAATCGGGAAATCGATCCGGGATTTCCGCAACGCCGTCCGGGGAGCGCAGGAGTCATTCAGGGAGCAAATGGCCGATCTCAAGGAGTCGGTCAAAGAGGCTGATCCCGCGGCCGCCGATCCCACGGTCCCCCCGGCGCTGCCCGCTCCCGACCCGGCGGCTCCGGGGCCGTTCCCCGCGACCGCCGAGTCCTCTGCCGGCGCGGCCGCCGCGGTCCCATCTGGCGTGCCCGCCGCGGCGCCTCTCCACCGCCAAGCCCCCGTCGACCCCTCCGAGCATGAGGGACGCGACTCGCTGGCGTCGGAGCCGTCCGCCCAAGCGGTTCAGGAGCTCATCCAGCGCAAGGAATAAACCCGGCGGCTGCGCGACGCGGTGGAACACCGCGCGGCAGGTTACTTCGTGAAGATTGGAAGCGTCCCCAGCGTGATCAGGGCGGGGTTCGTGTACCCCCCCTCTTCGTGCAGCACCGTGGCCCTCGCCACCACGTGTGCGCCCACCTGATTCAGCAGCTCATCGGCGGCCCGGAGGCTGCCCCCGGTGCTCACGACGTCGTCCACCACGGCGACCCGGCGTCCCCGCAGCCGCTCGGCCTCGGCGCCGTCGAGGACGAGGGTCTGCATTGATGCGGTGGTGATCGATTTCGCCTTCACGGTCAGCGGTCGCTTCATGTAACCCTTCACGCTCTTTCGGAAGACGATGTACGGGAAGTACCGGCCGGCAACCGGGTCGGACAAATAGGTGGCGACCATATGGACGAGCGGGAGGGCTTTGGCCTCGATGGAGACCACGCAATCGAATTCGAAAGGCTGGAGCCTGGCGGCGATCGCCCGGGCGCAGGCATTGGTCAGCTCGACGTCCCCCCACAGGACGAACGCGGCGATCCACAGGGAGTCGGTGACGGGGACGACGGGCAGCCTGCGCCGGATGCCCACCACCTCGATCTCGTAGTACTCCTGCCCCTCGTATTTCATCTGCGCCCCCCGGCCGCACGCGTCGCCTGCGCCACACATTCTGGCATGCGGGGCCGCGGTCTGTCTACCGGCGTCGCGGCGCTCACCAGGCGGGAGGCCGCCGGAGGGCGAATCGATCCGGCCCTACCTGCAGCCGCCGGGAATCGCCACGACACCCATCTGCATGTCGGAGCCTTTCAGGCCTTGTTCCCTGTTCTTGATCACCACGACCTCGTTGCCGTGGCTGTCGCACAGAATTTTTGTGTCCACCCAGTCCTGCCCCTCGGCCATCTTCCCTGCCAGGGCGATGGTCATTTTCACCGGTTCGTTGCTGACGGACGAAGCAGGATTCAGCAGCACGCCGAACAGCGTGGCGCCGATCAGAGCCAGCCCGACCAGGATTGTTCTCATGGGTTTCACCTCCGTGGTATGTTGGACAAGGACCATAGTACCCTGCTTTCGCGAGGATCAGCCCTCGAGAGACGTCAGGAAGGATATGCGTGGAGGCACCGATAAATAAAGGCTCTCTCAGAGATCTGGGAACCAGGGTCGGCGCATGGATCGGGGGGAACATACGGAGATCGACGGGGCGACAACAGTCGTCGGGGTCATCGGAGACGCGGTTCGGGGAAGCCTCTCTCCCCGGCTCCACAACGCGGCGTTCGCCGCCCTGGGGCTCAACTGGTGCTATGTCGGGTTCCGGGTGCCCCGGGATCGCCTGGAAGCGGCGCTGCGGGGGCTGGCCGCGCTCGGCGCCGCCGGCGCCAACATCACCGTCCCCCACAAGGAGGCCGCCCTCGCGTATCTCGACGAGACCACGGATGACGCCCGCGTGATCGGCGCGGTGAACACCGTGCAGGTGGCCGGTGACCGCCTGATCGGCCACAACACCGACGCCGCCGGGCTTCTCGATGCCCTCCGGCTCGACGGCGGCGTGATGCCGGAAGAACAGCGGGCCGTCATCGTCGGAGCGGGCGGCGCGGCGCGGGCCGCCGCGTTCGCGCTCGCCGGAGCGGGGGCGGGCGCCGTCACCATCATCAACCGCAACTGGGATCGCGCCGCCGCGCTGGCGGATGCCGTCCGGCGGACCGTCACATGCGCGGTCGACGCGGTGCCGCTCGACGGCGCCGGGGTCGCCGGGACGCTGCGCGAGGCGACCCTCCTGGTGCAGGCGACGACGGCCGGCGCCGGCGGTCAGCGCGCGCTGTCGGCGGTCCCCGGGACCCTGCTGCATCCCGGGCTGTTCGTGATGGATATGGTCTACGATCCTCGAGAAACGGTCCTGCTGCGCGAGGCGCGCGCGGCCGGATGCCGCACCCTTGGAGGCCTCCCGATGCTCCTCTACCAGGGCGCCCGCGCCTTTGAGATCTGGACCGGCCGCCAGGCTCCCCTGCAGGTGATGCGCGACGCGTTGGGCCTGCCGCGGGAAGCGGCCTCGAAATCTTAGGAGGATCGCCGGTGCTGCGGTTTCTGACCTCAGGCGAATCGCATGGGCGGGGCCTGCTGGTCGTTCTGGAGGGGATCCCGGCGGGCCTCCCCCTGAGCGAGGAGGACATCACCGTCCAACTCGCCCGCCGGCAGCGCGGCTACGGCCGCGGCGGCCGGATGCAGATCGAGCAGGACCGGGCGGAGATTTATGCGGGCGTGATGAACGGCACGACGATCGGGGCGCCGGTCGGTCTGCATATCGGCAACAAGGACTGGCGCAAGACGGAGCCTCCGCTCACGCGGCCCCGGCCCGGACACGCCGACCTCGCCGGCGCCCTCAAGTATCACTTCGATGATGTGCGCCGGGTGCTCGAGCGGTCGAGCGCCCGCGAAACGGTCGCCCGCGTCGCGGCGGGCGCGATCTGCCGGGCCCTCCTCGCCGAGTTCGGGATCGCCCTGGCCAGTCACGTGGTGGAGCTCGGCGGGGTCGCGATCGGCCGCCGCCCGGACCGGTATGAGGACATCCCCGCGCTCGCCGAAGCGTCCCCGCTGCGGTGTGTCGACCCCGAGGCCGAGGCCCGGATGATCGCCGCCATCGACAAAGCGCGGGAGGCGGGCGATACGCTGGGCGGCGTTTTCGAGGTCGTGGCACTCGGCCTCCCCGTCGGGCTCGGCACCTATGTGCACTGGGATCGACGGCTGGACGGCCGGCTCGCGCAGGCGCTCATGTCCATCAACGCCATCAAGGGCGTGGAGATCGGCGAGGGATTTCAGGAGGCGCGGCTGCCGGGATCGTCCGCGCACGACGAGATCTTCTACGATCCGGAGCGAGGGTTCTACCGGGCGACGAACCGGGCCGGGGGCACCGAAGGCGGCATGTCGACCGGAGATCCGCTGGTCGCCCGCGTCGCGATGAAGCCGCTCAGCACCCTGCGCAGCCCGCTGGCGTCCGTGGATATCGTCACCAAAGAGCGCGTGGAAGCCGCGGTGGTCCGCAGCGACGTCACCGCCGTGCCCTCGGCCGGGGTGATCGGCGAAGCCATGGTCGCGTTTGTCTTGGCGGATGCGATGGTCGAGAAATTCGGCGGGGACAGCCTCGACCAGATGCGCGTCGCCTACGACGCACACCAGCGGTGGGCCAGGCGCGGTCCCCCCGCGCCCGGTCTGTCCCGAGCATCTTTGCCGAGGACGGCGAGGCCGCGTTTCGCGGGCTCGAGGCCGAGGCCGTGGTTCGGGCGGCGGCGCCGGGCGGGAGCGTCATCGCCACGGGGGGCGGCGTCGTCCTCAGCCGCGAGAACATGGACCGCCTGCGGCGCCACGGGCTGATCATCGCGCTCTGGGCCGACCCCAAGGCGATCCTCGCGCGGGTGGGGCGCGGCGGGGATCGCCCGCTGCTGGGCGACGATCCCGAGCGCCGCGTCCACCGCCTGCTCGAAGAGCGGAGCGAGTTTTACCGTAAGGCCGATTTCATCGTGGAGACCTCAGCGCTCTCGGCCGATGCGGTGGCCGATCGGGTGGTCGGCTTCGTTCTCGCGCGCGAGGACGCGTTGCGCGGGACCGCCGTCTCGGGTCCCGAGCCTCTCGCCGCCGGCCCGGCCGGGGACCGTCCGGTCGCCCGCGCGGCCCAGGCGGTCCGGGTGGACCTCGGCCCGCGCGGGTACGATGTCTGGATCGGTGGGGGGATCCTGGCGGAGGCCGCGGCATACCTCGGCCGGTGCGGCCTCCGTGGCCGGCTCGCGCTGCTCACGCATCCCCGCATCGACGCGCTGTACGGCCGCCCGCTCGCCCGGCGGCTCCGCAAGGCCGGGTACCAGGTCGTTCCCGTCATCGTGCCCCCGACCGAATCCAGCAAGAGCCTGCGCGTGGCGGCGCGGGTGTTCGACAGGCTGGTGGATGCCAGGTTCGACCGGAGCTGCGCGCTGCTCGCCCTGGGCGGCGGAGTGGCGGGAGATCTCGGCGGGTTCGTCGCGGCCACCTTTCTCCGGGGGATCG
>WNGI01008166.1_pt1 | contig 14195 bp, 13 predicted proteins | sample 5400621 | NCBI WGS metagenome assembly WNGI01 (sample SAMN13153374, study PRJNA577476) | soil metagenome | isolation source: 20 cm soil or saprolite under Garry oak tree replicate 1 | place: USA:California | collected 2016-06-15
CCTTCCGGAGCATTGCCGTGCGGCTGCACTCCGTAATGGAATTCAAAAACCTCAGCGGCGTCACCCAGCGCTTCCTCAATCTCTTTTTTTGTCCAAATGTAGAATGCACCTTCGGCGGTCTTGCTGTGGCCGGGATCGCCGATCCCGGCTACAACAGGGCTATCGGCATCTTCGGCGGAGAAAAAGCCGCCTTCCTTCGATGTCATGTCGCGGGCGACATAATCCAGAATGTCACGCGCGACTGATTCGTATTGCCGATCTCTAATGATTTGGAACGCGTCGAGATAGGCGATCGCGAGCTGCGCCTGATCGTAAAGCATTTTTTCGAAGTGCGGCACATGCCAGTAACGATCAACCGAGTAACGATGAAAGCCGCCGCCGATGTGATCGTGCATGCCTCCCGCGGCCATTTTGCGCAGAGTGAACAGGGCCATTTCGAGCGCGTGTTTTCCAGCGTCGCTCTTAGGATCGCGGGCATAGAATCAACTGCGGTCAAGCTGCTGATAAGCAGCGTCTAAAATGCTTGGATCAATTTTGTTTTCGTCTGTTGGTCTCGATTGCGAGTCACGCAGCGCCGCAACGATTTGCCCCCCTTGCTCGACGATTTTGTCGTGATTTTCTTTCCAAGCGGTCCCGATCCGTTCGAGCACTTTCTTGAAGCCAGGTTGTCCGTATCGGTCTTCCGGCGGAAAATAAGTTCCGCCGACAAACGGTTTCAGATCCGGCGTCAACCAAACACTCATCGGCCACCCGCCGCCGCCGGTCGTTGCCTGAACAAAGGTCATGTAAACACGATCAACATCGGGGCGCTCTTCCCGGTCCAGCTTGATGTTCACAAATTCGCGATTCATGATCGCGGCTACTTCTTCGTTTTCGAACGATTCGTGGGCCATGACATGGCACCAGTGGCAGGTCGAATAACCAACCGAGAGAAAGATCGGTTTGTTTTCTCGACGCGCTTTGGCAAACGCTTCCTCACCCCACGGATACCAATCGACGGGGTTATGCGCGTGCTGGAGAAGGTATGGCGACTTCTCGCCGGCGAGGCGGTTTGTGTGGTCGGAACGCGCGGGCGTGCGCTGAGCAAAAGTATCGCTCGATGTCACTAGGCACGTTAACGCCAGAAATCCAAAGCGGAAGCGGCTTCTCACCCAGCACTTTCTAAACCTGCAGCAATGCTCCGTCTAATGCGCTGCTTCAGGTTGCTGCTGAAGCCGTAGTACAAGCTTTCGCCATCGGCGCTTTGTAGAACGTACACGTAGAACATATCTATCGAAAGTTCTGGGCGTTCTTGTCATTCCGAGCGAAGTCGAGGAATCTCTGGCTGTTTTTCGCGGACGTAATGATGGCATCCTCAGAAAAAATTAGAGATGTCTCGACTCCGCTCGACATGACAAGGCATGGATACCACACATTTCGTTCTTCTGTTTCTGGCCATCGGTTTGATTGCGTTTCTTTACTCCTCGGTCGGTCACGCGGGTGCATCGGGTTACATCGCGACAATGACGCTTTTCGGCCTAGCGCCAACTGTCATTCGTCCGACTGCGCTTGTGCTCAACATCCTGGTGGCGTCCATTGGCGCGTTCCAATTTTGGCGCGCGGGTCATTTTTCCTGGAAACTTTTCTGGCCATTTGCGCTGTTTTCCATTCCGGCAGCGTATGTCGGCGGCTATTTGCAGCCGTCTGCTTCGATTCTGAGGATCCTTATCGGGATTGTGCTGCTTTTCTCCGCCGCGCGGCTTGTGTTTCGCCGGAGTGATCCGCGGCAAACGTTCCCTCCCTCGCGACCGATAGCGGTGAGCGTCGGAGCCGGTCTTGGATTTCTTGCGGGGCTAACGGGAACTGGAGGGGGAATATTTCTCACGCCGCTTCTGCTGTTTTGCCGTTGGGCGCACATTCGTCAGGCCGCCGCTGTTTCGGCACTGTTCATTTGGGTGAACTCAATTGCGGGGCTGATTGGCTACTTTACGAAAGTTCGTTCCATCCCTTCACTAGGGCTGGTTCTTGCGGCGGCTGCGATTATCGGCGGCATCATCGGCTCGCATTTGGGGAGTAGGCGTTTTGCCGTCCGCGTGATTTCGCTTTGCCTCGCAACGGTCCTGCTTATCGCCGGAATCAAACTGCTCTTTACTCGGTAGGGGCGATTGACCCCAATCGCCCGGGTTGGTTCGGATGAACGGCCCCTACCTTAGCTTCAGCTTTGGCGCGGTGTCAGGCGACCAGGGATTCGTTTGATAATCGGACGCGACGATCTGATCGGCGTACCTGCGTAAGAGCTGGCAAAACGCAGTGACATCCAGCCCGTGATGTCGCGGCATGAATGTTGACAGATTCTTCTCAGCGAGCCGGAACAAACGCACCGCGGGCGGCAAACGCCTGCCATGCTTCGCGTGCGATGGGTGTTCGAATCGCTTCTGAAGATGAACGAAAGCGCCGGCCGCCTGGATCAAGCCTTTGAAGTAATCCGCATCACGCGATTTCGTTTTCAGCCAAAGCTGCTCGAGAACGTCATGAGCTTCGTAATAACGTTGTGCGTTCCAGCAATGGAAAAACGCGCGGTAAAAGGAGTGGTTTGCGACGTCTGTCAGGTCCAAATTGACATCGTCACCACTCAGTTCGGCCACAAACTGCGAAATCCTCTCGCCTTTATCCATAGAGCGCTTAATTTGCTCGTAGCTCAGAGAATGAGCAAACCAGCAACCATCTGCTCTTCCGAGGGACACCCTCACCCGCCCCCTCTCCCTGGCGAGGGAGAGGCGACCCCTGCGGCGCGCGGTCCGGTGCAGTCGAAATGACAGCCGCCACCCTGGCCGTTTTGCTGGCTGCGATTGCGATCTTGATTTCCTGTTCCGCGCTCTTTTCCGGAGTGGAGACCGCGCTGTTCTTGCTCAAGCTACATCAATTGCGTCGTCTGGAAGCGAATCATCCCGGACTCACTAAATTCATACAACTTTTCCAGGAAAATCCGCGCCGCGTTCTAAACGTCCTGCTGCTGGGCGACGGACTCGTGAACGTGGTGCTGGTGGTGTTGTGTCTTTTTTTTCTGTGGGAGGGGCCTTTCGCCGGACGCATTCCGCAGTGGTTGGTTGGAATTGCGATCTTTGCCGTGGTGGTGCTGTTCTGCGATTTCGTTCCAAAACTCCTGGCGCTTTCGGCGCCTTATAGACTCTCGGCCATCGGCGCCCTGACGTTGCAAATAGCAATGCCGCTTCTCGATCGCATGGGTCGTGGACTGGAGACGGTCAGCGCCTATGTCGTTGATCTTCTCACGCCTGTGCATCTGCGTACTCGTGCGCGTTTGAGCGACGAGGAACTGGGAACGCTGATTGAGATGGGTGAAGAAGAAGGCGCTTTGTATGAAGGCGAACGCGAAATGATTCAGGAAATCATCAAGCTAGGCGACAAAACGGCGAAGGACTGCATGACACCGCGCGTCGATAGCTTCATGCTGCCGGATGATTTAACAAATGAAGATGCGATCGCGCGCTTGAAGGAGAAACGTCACCGGCGGGTCCCGGTTTATGCAGATACACCTGATCAAATTCTCGGCATTATTGATGCGAAACTGTTTCTGCTCGATCCGTCGGAACATTACACTGAGAAACTCATCGCTCCCTCGTTTGTTTCCGAGACGATGCGTGCGCTGGAGTTACTCAACCTTTTTCTGACTCGTCCTCAGGGAATGGGAGTGGTGGTTGACGAATTTGGCGGCACCGAAGGAATCATCACCATGGACGATATCATGGAAGAGATTCTTAGCGATGCGGTACCCCGGGGGGATGTCGCCCTGTACATCGAGCCGCTTGGACACGGTAGATTTCTCGTCAGCGGCAATGCGCGTCTGGATGATTTGAGCGAACATCTCGGTTTTCAGATCGACGCGGAAGGCATAGACACCATCGGCGGACTTATCTTTACTCGCCTGGGGTATTTGCCGCCGTCGGGCACAAAACTCGAGATTCCGCGCCTTGCGATCACCGTGCGTCGCTCTGGACGCAAACGAATTGAGGAAGTTCTGCTGGAGAAAACAACTGCATTCGAGGCTGCGGCATGATCGTAGGATTCATCATTTTCTGTTGCTGGGTCGTTTCGTTTTTCTTCAACGGGATTGAGAGCGGGCTGCTCTCGATCGACCCGGTGCGGTTTCGGCAGAATTTGAAGCGCGGAGTGCCAGCAGCCCGGCGGCTGGATCGTCTGCTCAAACACCCGGAACGGTTGCTGGCAACCGTTCTGCTCTTCACGAATGCGGCCGACATACTTGGTCTGCTGTTGCTGACGAGACAGCTCGTTCGATCGTACGGTAATGCCGGCTTCTTATTCGCGCTGGCAATCGCACTTCCGGTTTATCTGTTCCTCCTCTCTGTGTTACCCAAGTCGCTGTTCCGGCATTTTCCCTTTCGCGCGTTAGCTCGCCTTGCCGGCGTGCTCGAGTTCGCTTCAATGTTATTTGCGCCTCTGCTCGAACTTGGCGCACGGCTTGGCAAACTCGTCCTGCCGGCTCGTGCCGCGAAACACGCCCGGCTTTTTGCCGCTCGCGAAGAGCTAAAGCAGATCGCCACGGAAAGCGAGCGCGAAGGGGCTCTCACCGCGACCGAGCGCGCAATGATCCATAGCGTCGTTGACTTTCGCGGCGTCAAGGTTCGTGACGTGATGCTGCCCTCGACGAAAGTCGTCGCGTTGCAGCCAGGTGCGTCAACTCAGGAAGCAGTGGAACTCTCAACTGCTGCCGGTCTTGATCGTTTGCCAGTCGTCCCCCCGGGAGGGCAGCCGATTGGCCTAATTAATGTTCTCGATATCCTGCTCGACCAAGATGGAAACAAACCGCTGGGCGATTATGCCCGGCGCATTGTAACCACCACGGAGGAGGAGCCCGCCTACCGGATTGTACAGCAGTTGCGAGCTGCTCGGCTTGGTCTTGCTGCTGTCGTGGATCAAAAGAAAAACCTTCGCGGGATCGTTACCCTCGAGGACTTGATTCGACGGCTCGTTTCCTCGAGCGAGGCGCAGATCTAATTATTGTCCGTGCGCCACCGTCTCCTCATCGGCCAGAATTCGGGCACAACTTACCAGTGCCACGTGCGAGAAAGCCTGCGGAAAATTTCCCAGCTGACGCTTATTGCGTGGATCGTACTCTTCGGAAAGCAGTCCAAGATCGTTGCGAAGATCGAGCAGGCGCTCGAATAACTCTCGCGCTTCTTTTTTCCGACCGAGGAGATGCAAACAATCGGCCAACCAAAACGAGCAGGGAAGAAATACTCCTTCGGTGCCTGGCAATCCATCGACGCCTGTTTCCTGCGGCCGATAGCGTAGCACCAGGCCGTCTTGCATAAGTTCGCGTTCAATCGCTTCGATCGTACCCTTAACGCGCTCGTCACTGACCGGAAGAAACCCAGCGAGCGGCATCGTAAGAAGGCTGGCGTCCAGCGCATCGGACTCATAAACCTGCGTGAAAGCCTTCTTCTTCGGGTTGTAGCCGCGTTCGCAAACTTGTGCGTGAATCTGATCCCGAACTTTTTGCCATCGACCAAAGTGCTCGCTTGCCGCGCAGTTGCACTCCTCAACCAGTTTGATTGCGCGGTCGAACGCCAACCACGCCATCATTTTCGAGTGCGTAAAATGCTGCCGACCGCCACGGACTTCCCAAATTCCTTCATCCGGTTCCTGCCAGTGCGATTCGAGAAATTTCATAAGCTGGACCATTAGCGCCCAATCGGGTTCCGTCATTTTGATTCCGGCACGATCAGCCTGCCAGATCGCAGCCAGCACTTCGCCATAAACATCCAGCTGGAACTGATTCGACGCTGCATTACCAACGCGCACCGGCCGGGAGTTTTCATAGCCTGATAGCCATGGAATCTCGTACTCATCGAGACGGCGTTCGCCACGCACGCCATAGATCGTTTGCATTTGTGCCGGGCTGCCGGCGATGGCGCGCAGTAGCCATTGGCGCCAGGATGTGGCTTCATCGCGGTAGCCCGCGCGCATTAATACCAGCAGAATGAGCGCCGCATCTCGCAACCAGCAGTAGCGATAATCCCAGTTTCGTACGCCTCCTATTTGCTCCGGTAGCGAAGTGGTAAGCGCCGCGACCAGGCCGCCAGTAGGTGCATAGGTCAATCCTTTGAGCGTGATCAGTGAGCGCACCACCGCATCGCGCCATTTCCCTTCGCTTTGAAATTGTTTCGCCCAATCTCCCCAGAATTTTTCCGTGTCGCGCAATGCGTGCTCAGGATTTATCTTTCTCGGCGGATCTGTGTGAGAGGCGAACCACGTGAGCACAAAAGGAAGGCGATCTCCTCTTGCCACGGTAAACTCGGCCACCGTGGTTAAATCTTTCCCGCACGTTTCAACCGGCGTTCGTAAGATCAATGCATCGGGCCCGGCAATTGCTTCCAGTCCATCGTGTTGCTTGCGTCTTCGCACCCAGGGGATGATCTGCCCGTAATCGAAGCGGATGATCAGTTCCATCTGCATCGACACTTTGCCGCGCAACCCTTCGATGATGCGGATGATGTCCGGGTTCTCGCCACGCGGCGGCATAAAATCGATCAGGCGCACCGCACCACTTTTCGTTTCAATTTCCGTTTCGAGAATCAGCGTCTCTCCCCGGTAGCGGCGGCGCGTGGCTTCAACTTCCTCTGCCGGAAAAAACCGCCAGTGCCCATTTTCCTTCTCGCCGAGGAGCGACGCAAAACATGCCGGCGAATCGAACCGGGGAAAGCAAAGCCAATCGACACAGCCGTCGCGGCTGACCAGAGCGCCCGTCTGCGTGTCACTGACAAAACCGTAGTCCTCGATCTTTGTATGTTCCTTCGCCACCTAATTCTTCCTTACTCGTACTCCGACTCTTAGTCCTCGCCGGCGAAGCGGTGAGCCATGCCGTAGTTTCGCCGCAGTGACCGAAGGCGGGTCCTTTTGCTCTTGCTTTACTTATTCGGAGTTCGCGAGCCTGGCGATCCCATCGCGCGCTAATCTGAACACGGTCCATTCATCCATCGGCTTGGCGCCAAGCGCGTGATAAAATTTTATGGCGGGCTCGTTCCAATCGAGCACGGCCCATTCCATTCGACCGCAGCTACGATCACGCGCGATCTTCGCAAGCTCTACAAGCAGCGCGCGACCATAGCCTTTGCCGCGTTTCTCAGGCTTGACGAACAAATCTTCGAGATAAAGGCCGGGCCGTCCCAGCCAAGTGGAAAAATTATGGAAGAAAACTGCGAACCCGACTGGCGATTTTCCTTCAAACGCGAGGAGAACTTCCGCGGACGGCCGTTGTCCGAACAAAACATCGATAAGCTGTTCTTCGGTCGCAGTAACTTCGTGTGGCGCACGTTCATACGTAGCCAAATCGCGAATGAGCTGAAGGATGATCGGCACGTCTTCCACGCTCGCCGAACGAATGTCGAAATTTTCAGGCGTCTTCATCCTGGTGCTGATTGTCCATCACACGCGAACGGAAGCAACTGGTGCGGTTTATCAAAAAAGAAAGCAGAAAGTCTCGACATCTTGGATGCGCCTCAGGAAAAAGGGATTTCCTCAGGGAACTCAGTAGGTGAAAGATTAATCCACGTCGCGATTTACGTTGTTAAGTTTGCGCGTGGTAGCCCAGGCGATTGACTCCGAAAGCTTTCGCGCGTTGGGGTCAATCGGCCCTACCCTGATGTTAGTGCGTGACCGATGCGTTTGAGCCCTTCGGCGAACATTTCCGTGTTCACACCCATGCCAATGCGAAAGTGATCAGGCATTTCAAAAAAGCGACCCGGAACTGCCGAGGTATCGAATTCCGCACGCAACCGCTCTAGAAAAATATCGCCGTTGCCATCTCGTAATTTGACGAATGAGGTCGTGCCCCAGTCCGTCCAAACAGCGGAAACAGCTGACTGCCGCGCGAGAAAGTCTCGAAGCAATTTCCGATCCGCTTGCAGGACCCGACGCCCCCTTTCGCGAAGAAGATTTAGATTCTGGAACGCGGCCACGCTGAGCAGCTCGCCAGGATAAACCGCTGTCGCGCTATAAAGATCGTTGAGGCGCTTCATTTTCCATGCGAGCTCGGGCTGCACCAGAATCCAGCCACATCGCAGGCCGCTAACTCCGTAAACCTTCGTCAAACTACTCGTCACCACGAACTCCGGCCCAAGATGGAATGATGTGCGCGGCGTCCCCTCATAAACAGCATCCAGATAAACTTCATCGACCAGCACGAGCGCGCCGACGCTCCGCGCCATATCGCCGATCTCGCGCAGAACCGGCTCGGGTGTAAGCACGCTTGTAGGATTATGGAGATTCGTGATCACGATAAGCCGCGTCTTCGGCGTGACGCACCGCCGAACCTCCGCCGGATCGACGGCCCAGCCATTTTCTTCCACACGTCGAAAACGTTTCACGTCTGCTTCCAGATACCGTGCGACATCGAGAATCGGTCCATACGCTGGATATTCGACTAACACTTCATCGCCGGGCTCGAGGATCGCAGCCATGGCCAGATGATTCGCCATGGATGTGCCCGTGGATTCCACCACACACCCGGGATTGACACCGTAATGCGCAGCGATGGCTTCTTGTAACGGCGCATAGCCATAGCTGTTCTGCCCGTTTATTTCGAGCTTCTCAATGTTCACAGGGAGGTCGCGAAGAGGAAATGGGGCCACGCCACTCGTTGCGAGATTGAAGCGCGCGCCACTTTGCGTCTTCGACCAATGCATGTAATCGGATTGCTTGTGTCTCATGAAGCGGTGCGTCTGAATCGCGTCCAAAAATAATAAATCGGCAGAGCGGCCAACATAATGCACAGCGCGATCGCGCTATTACGAGGTGAAGCCAGGACTGCGCTTACCACGATTGCCGCACAGGACAAGACGAATAGTATTGTCGTGAACGGATGGCCCGGCACCCGATAGATAACAGCATCCGAGCCGATGCCGCGCCGCCGCAAAATCAAGAGGGCTGCTGCTGTCATTCCGAAGAAAATGAAATCAACCGTTACTTCAAAATTGAGGATCTCTCCATACGTCCCCGAAATGGCAATCAGAAGCGCCGCCAAACCTTGGAGAATAATCGCGACCACGGGCGTTCCCGACTTTCCGAACAGTTTGCCGACGCTTGCGAAGAACAGCCCATCACGCGCCATCGCGTAGTACACGCGTGGGGCTGTGAGCATGCTTTGGCTGAGGAATCCGAGAGTAGAAATTGTGATTGCGATGGCAATCCATTGTGCGCCGCGCTGGCCTAGCGCCATCCGCATCAGATCAGAAGCGGGCGTTGTTGTCGCATCCAACCCAGCCGGGCCGAACACCCGCAGGCACGCAAGATTAACTGCAAGGTAAAGAGCTACAACGCTACCCACGCCGATCAGCAGTCCGCGAGATAAATCGCGGCGCGCATCGCGCATTTCAGCCGCAACGAAAGTCGCGGTCTGCCATCCACCGTAGGCGAAAGCGATCGGCACAATCGCTGCTCCGATTCTCTTCAACACGCCAAATGAAGCTGGTTCTCCAAGCACTCCTTCCGGTTTGAGCGAGTTATGGCCAACCACAAATCCAATGAATACGAGCGCTGCAATCGCACCAATCTTTAACAACATAAGTCCGCTCTGCACGTTGCTGCCGGCGCGCGCTCCCAGGCAGTTAATGCCAGTCAATGTGAGCAGTGTGACTGCGGCAATCGCGCCGTCGTTCCAATTCGTTCCCGTGAGCTCCCGAAAATAGGACGCAAAGATAACTGCCACCGCAGCCATGCCGCCGGTCTGCGTGATGAGAAGCAGTCCCCATCCGTACATGAATGCCACCGCAGGATGATATGCTTCGCGGAGATAGACGTACTGGCCACCTGCCGCGGGCAGGCGTGTTGCAAGCTCAGCCCAGATAAAAGCGCCGCACATCGCGATACAGCCGCTGTTGTCATTCCGACCGCAGTCGAGAATCTTGTAAGGCGTCTGTGCCAGACGCCACCCCAGGTGTTTCACAGAACGCCCTACAAATGTCTCTCCCAGTTTGGTCGATATGAGACACCAGAGAAACAGCAAAGGCGACACGTTTCACCTCGCAATCGGACTCAGTTTGTAGATTTTGAACTCTGGAGTCATCTCTATCAGCACCGCGCTATCGCTGAGATGCTGCGCGAATTCAGGATAGTAATCTAACCACCAGAACGTGTTCGTGGTGAGAGCAACGTGTGTTGCACCACGGCGGCGTAGCTCTTCAAGATTAGTAATTGCTTCTTGATTGTCGCTTGGATTGCCGGCGTAAATGCCGTGTTTTTCCAGAAAATGCCAGCCCTTGCGCCTCGCGTAATAAAATATCGTCGGATCTCCGGTGTCTGCGGCAACGATTAACGCATCAGGCGCTGTAGTCTTGTCTAGCTCCAGACCAGCGTCGCGAAGTTGAGCGGCGGAGGATTCGTAAAGTGGTCGCACACATAGAAAGGAAAGAATGCCAAACGAACTCGCGACCAGGATTGACAGTGTTATTGCGACAACACGCGAAGAGATTTTTGAGCCAAGAAAAGCGCAAGCCGCACCGGCAAGTGCAGCTGTTATCGGCACGAAAGGAAGCTGATACCATCGATGGCGGTTGCCATAGCCTGCAATGATGACGAAGAGAACCATTGCAACCAGCCACCAATGAAAAAGAGCTGAATACTTTGATCGCAGCCTGCCCTCAGCGCTACAGCGTCGCAGGCGCGGCGCTACGAACAAACCAACGAGCGCTAAGATAGCCAGAATCGGCGTCAGGCTTGATTTCACCGTCTCTCGCGCAATAGCCCAGTACCACGAGAAATTTTCGATCCGAATCCCGCCGGCACCGAACAAGTGATACGGATAAAATCGCTGCGCGATTTGGTACGCGTGCCAATACCACGCAACCGACGGCAAGACCGCGAGCGCAGCGAACAGAAGCAGCTGTAGCCGGGATCGGCAATCCCGGATTGTCACGAGCTTTATTTCACGTCGGCCGGGATCACCGATCCCGGCTACAGCTAAGTACAAAAGCGGCACGGCGATAATGAAGCTTGTGGCTTTTATCAGGATGCATAGCGAGACGACGATCGCAGCCACGAGAAGCGGCGCCCACTCACGATCGCGGATCCAACGCAGGAAGAAATATAGCCCGATTATCGCAAGGCTAAGCGATGGGACATCCGGCATGAACGAACGGCCGGCAAAAACATTCAATGGCGCGAAACTAAAGAAAAATGTAGCCCAAACCGCCGCTGTGTTGTCGAAGACCTCCCGGACAAGCAAAAAGAAAAACGGCAGCGAAACAGCGAAGAAAATTACAGCCTGGCTGCGTCCAATCCATTCGTGAATACCAGCGACCTTGTAACAAATCGCTGCGAGAAACGGCAAAATGGGAAACTCCGTTCCGACGTAACCGGTCGCATCGCCGGCCCAATCGATCTGCGGATAAGCAAAACGAAAACCTCCCTCGTAAAAATTCCGTGCAATCGCCGCGACATCGCTTTGCCTCCAGCTCCAGTGATCGACATAAGGCTGATTGATTAAAACCAGACGAGCCGCCACGGCCAAGATCCAGATCGCGATTGCGATGTGACTTGCTCGCCGCGTAGCCGTCGCGCTTTCGGCGACGCGCCGCGCACGTGCGAAAGATCTTACATCCATGCTTCCCACAGGGAAGCGGCTACAGCAGACGCGCTCTGGAATGCGCATCCTGCAAGCGTCTTGACAGCCGAGGTAAAGTCAATCGGGTACGTTAATCCCAAATCGCGCTGGAAAGGATTAGCATGAAATCAGCGACTTGCGTTTGTTCCCAAGCACATGCTGGATTTTTGGTGCTGACATTGCTTGCCGGCGTTGTGCTTGGTGTCGCCCAGGCACAGAACGAACCGATTCTCGTACCTGAGGCCGTCGAGTATCAGAAATTGCTCCCCGTTTTACCGGAACCGCCGCAAGGTTGGACTGCTGATAAACCGGAGGGTTCTACCGAAGACGTCGGCGGATTCAGAATCACAAACGTGCACCGCGACTATCACAAGGGTGAAGGGGACAAAGCACCGACCGCGGCGATTAGCATACTCGATTCGGTTGCTAATCCGGATTATGTCGCTGCCACCACCGCTGCGTGGAACAGCAACAGCGAAAGCAGCGAAGGTTACAGCAAATCTGTCACGATCGATGGCCACCCTGGATTTGAAGCGTTCGAGAACGAAAGTAAGCACGCCACCCTGTGGGTGATGATCGCCAACCGTTACTTTCTCCAGATCGAGTTGCAGAACCAGGAGCCCAGCGAATTGCAGGGATGGGTCAAGCGCGTCGATCTGAAAAAACTGGCCGAGATTAAGTAGCTGCTGGCTGTAGTGTCCGCTGTCCTCAGCGGACGACTTTGCCCACGCGAACAAGTGCGCTGACGACAGCGCACGCTACAGCACGTCACTTCCGTTCGCGCGTCATGGGCACAAATCGGACAGGCAAGACTGCGCTTTCTCTCAGCCGGCCGTTTTGCTTTTCAAGCAGGTAGAGTTGCTGTGCGAATCGCTCACCCACGGGAATGACCATCCGCCCCCCGTCTTTGAGTTGATCGGTGAGTTGCTGAGGAACGTGATCCGGCGCGCAGGTCACTATGATCGCATCGAAAGGGGCATGCTCCGGCCAGCCGCTGTAGCCGTCGCCCACTTTCACATGCACGTTTTTGTAACCAAGCCGTTGCAGCGTCACTTCCGCATTTCTCGCAAGCGGCTCGACGATCTCAATTGTGTAAACCTCCGCCGTCAGTTCAGCCAAAATGGCAGCCTGATAACCAGAGCCCGTCCCAATTTCCAGAACGCGGTCGCTGGGCTTTGATCGCAGTTGTTCCGTCATGAACGCTACGATGTAGGGCTGCGAAATCGTTTGGCCCTCACCAATGGGCAATGGTCCATCCTCGTAGCTGTCGGCGCGAGAGTCCGGCGGGACGAATTCTTCCCGTGGCACTTTCGACATTGCACCGAGCACGCGTGCGTCCTTGATGCCGCGCGGCATCAGCTGCTGCTGCACCATGCGCTGGCGCTGCGCGGCGAAATCAGAGGCTGGCGTCGGTTTTTGCCCACAAGCGGTTGCTGCAAGCACCGCAATGGCCAACCATTGCCAAAGTCTTCTCACACCAAAAATGTAGTTCATACCCAGGCGACGCGAAAGCTGTTGCCGTCGAACTCTGCGCGACGCCATTCGTCGGACAGCTTTATTTTCTTGAGAAGAGAGACGCGCGCTTGGCCTTTGGCGCGTGGGTCGGTGGCTGAGCCGCCGCGGCCCAAGCCATGGCGCCGCTTCGGTTCGTGGAGCCCGGCGCCGCTTTCGCGGCGCCAGCTAGCGGCCGGCGAGTTGCTTCACGCTTTTTCCCGTTCTCAGAATATCTGTCAGAATGCGGGGCAAGGAGGCACCTTGTGGGCAACCTGGGTCGTTCACGTCGATCCGTCTCATGGCGCCGTGCGGAACGATCTGAACTGCGACATCTTTTGCCTCGGTGCCCGTCTCGTTAACCACGTTGTGTACGTCCCCGCAGCCGATGTCAGTGAAGCTCTCGCCTGCACTGTAGGTCGTGGACGTGCAGTCGTCCTTATAGACCGTGAGCGTTCCCTCTATCACTGTGATCAGACTGGGACCGGGATGGCTGTGCCACCCAGTTTGAGCCGCGGGCTGGAAGGTGATTTGGGTGACATAGACGTCCGAATCTCCTCTGATGTTCATCTTGAGGTACCACGGGAGCCTCGTGCCCGGTAGCTCCCTGCACATCAAGTCGAGCAAGCCATCCGGAAAGTAACCCGCTGGCACAGGGGATAAAAGGTTGGTGTTTGTAGTACCGCACCCGGGCGTTGCGCGGGCCGGCGCGGCGAGGGCGAGTGGCAGTACGATGAGAAGCGGCAGCATTAGTATTTTTTTGAACTGAGTCAGTGGATTCATTTGTTTTTCCTTTCTTTGTTGAGGCTGGATTGTTGTTAGTACGTTTGGATTTTCGCATTGGTTTTGAAATGATGTCCGTCGTCGGTGTCATTGGACCGGCTGGAAGTAGTGCTCGTGCACGTACCGAGCAACGTCCCGGCCGAGCTGCGAGCCTTCCTCGCAAGAGTTGCGAAAGTGGAAGCCGGCGAGGGTCCGCGCCAGATTTACGTCCTTCACCGCGTTGTGGAAGCTGTCGTAGCTGCGCGTGGTGTTAGTGACCCGACTATCGAGAGAGAAGGGGACATTGTCGGTGCCGAAGAACGCA
>WNGI01003304.1_pt1 | contig 14194 bp, 11 predicted proteins | sample 5400621 | NCBI WGS metagenome assembly WNGI01 (sample SAMN13153374, study PRJNA577476) | soil metagenome | isolation source: 20 cm soil or saprolite under Garry oak tree replicate 1 | place: USA:California | collected 2016-06-15
CGTGGTGGTCGAGCCTGCGAACGGCCGCAGCAACGGCGACCGGAAGCGGAGAGGCCAATGAAGCTGCACGAGCTCGCGCCAGCCCCCGGGTCAACCCGGCCGCGCCGGCGCGTGGGTCGCGGCCGCGCGGGTGACGGCGGCAAGACCGCCGGCCGGGGCACCAAGGGCGCCAAGGCCCGGGGTCAGATCTCCCGTACCTACGAGGGTGGCCAGATCCCGCTGCAGATGCGCCTCCCCAAGCTGCCCGGCTTCCGCTCGCCGAACCGGGTGCCCTACACCGTGGTGAACCTGGCGGCGCTGGAGGCGGCCTTCGAACCGGGTGCCCTCGTCGACCCCGACACGCTGCGATCCAAAGGGCTCGTGAAGAAGAAGGGACCGGTCAAGGTGCTCGGTGAGGGAGACGTCGCCAAGGTTCTTCGGGTACGGGCGCACGCCTTCAGCTCGAGCGCGGTAGCAAAGCTCGAGGCTGCAGGCGGCGCCACCGAGGTGATCGAGCGCAGCTGAGGTGATCTTCCCCGTTCCCCGCTGCCGCCACGAGGAGCCCTAGGTGCTTTCAGCGTTCGTCAACGCTTTCAAGGTTCCTGACCTTCGCAAAAAGCTCTTGTTCACGCTGTTCATCATCGCCATCTACCGACTGGGCTCCCACATACCGGTGCCCGGGATCGATATCAAGACGGCCCGGAGTTTGACGAACGTCAGCGGCGGCGTGCTCGGCCTGCTCAACCTCTTCTCCGGCGGCGCACTCACCCAGCTCGCGGTGTTCGCCCTCGGGATCATGCCCTACATCACCTCGACGATCATCATGCAGCTCCTGGCGGTCGTGATCCCCAAGCTCGAGGCGTGGCAGAAAGAGGGCGAGATCGGGCTCAAGAAGGTGACGCAGTGGACGCGCTACCTCACTGTCGGCCTCGCCGTTCTCCAGTCGACCGGTCTCGCCTTCCTCTTCCACAAGGGCGGCCTCCAGAACGCCCAGGGCCAGGGCGTCGACCTGATCCCCCACTTCACCCCGCAGCGGGTGGCCCTCATCGTGCTGACGCTCACCGCCGGCACCGCCCTCATCATGTGGTTCGGCGAGCTCATCACCACCCGGGGTGTGGGCAACGGCATGTCGATCCTGATCTTCGCCGCCATCGTCGCCCGGCTTCCTGCCGAAGGAAATGCCATGTACCAGCAGCTCGGACCGGGGTGGTTCGCATTGATCGCGGCGCTGGGCATCCTCATCATCGTGGCGATCGTCATCGTCGAGCAGGGCCAGCGCCGGATCCCCGTGCAGTACGCGAAGCGGGTGGTCGGGCGCAAGCTCTATGGCGGCTCGTCGACCTACATCCCGCTCAAGGTCAACCAGGCGGGGGTCATCCCCATCATCTTCGCCTCCAGCGTCCTGTACTTTCCGGCCCTGGTTTCGACGATCATCCCCTACAAGGCACTGAACGACTTTCTGAGCCGGAACGTGGAGAACCAGGCTTCGCCGATCTACATCGTCCTGTACGGCCTGCTCATCATCTTCTTCACGTATTTCTACACGGCCATCACCTTCAACCCCGTCGAAGTCGCCGACAACATGAAGAAGTACGGAGGCTTCATCCCGGGCATCCGGCCTGGCCGGTCGACCGCCGAGCATCTCGACTTCATCCTCACCCGTATCACGCTGCCGGGATCGATCTTCCTCGCAGCGGTCGCCATCCTGCCCTCCATCGCCCTCGCCCTTCTCAAGGTCCGCAGTTTCCCCTTCGGCGGGACCTCCATCCTCATCACCGTCGGCGTCGCGCTCGAAACGATGAAACAGTTGGAGTCCCAGCTGCTGATGCGTCACTACGAAGGTTTCCTGACGTAGATGGCGCCAGCCCGGGGAGAGCGTTGGCCTTGCGGATCGTCCTCCTAGGGCCACCCGGCGCTGGGAAGGGCACCCAGGCGGCCCGGCTGGCCGCTCACCTGGGGGTACCGCACATCGCCACGGGCGACATGCTCCGGCAGGCGGCGAACGACAATACGCTGCTGGCCCGCCGCCTCTCCTCTTACATGGATCGGGGCGATCTCGTCCCGGACGACCTGACGAACGAGATCGTCGAGGAGCGCATCAGCCACCCCGATGCCGCGAGAGGCTTCGTCCTCGATGGGTATCCTCGCAGCGTGGACCAGGCCAAGATGCTCGATGAGTCGCTCGCGCTGCACGGCGCGGCCCTCGACAAGGCGATCAAGTTCATGGTCACCGGGCCGGAGATCGTCTCCCGCCTGTCCGGCCGGCTGGTCTGTCCCGTCGACGGCTCCGTCTACCACCTCGTGACGAACCCCCCCAAGGTGGACAAGCTCTGCGACCTCGATGGCACCCCGCTCGTCCAGCGGGAGGACGACAGCGAGGACACGGTGCTCAGGCGGCTGGAGGTCTACGGGCAGCGCACAAAGCCGCTGTACGATTTGTACCGAGAGAAGGGCATCCTCGACGAGGTCGACGCCATCGGGTCGACCGAGGAGGTGTACAACCGGCTTCTCAAGGTGGTTGGGGAAGAGCCCGAAGGGCCCCAAGGGGGGTCGGGCGAGTCCAGGGGGAGTGAATGATTCAAAAGAAGAGTCCCGAGCAGATCGAAAAGATGCTCCTCGCCGGCCAGGCGCTGGCGGACGTGATCAACGACCTCAAGGCCGCGGTCGCGCCGGGGGTCACCGCCCTCGACCTCGATGCCCTGGCGGAGCGCCTGATCCGGGAGAAGGGGGCCGAGCCCTCGTTCCTCGGCTACCGGGGCTTCCCCGGCAGCATCTGTGCCTCGCCCAACAAGGTGATCGTGCACGGGATCCCCAACGCCACGCCGCTGGCCGCGGGCGACCTGCTCTCGGTCGATGTCGGCCTCATCCTGGACGGCTGGCATGCCGACAGCGCCCACACCTACCCGGTCGGGCCGATCACGCCCAAGGCCCAGCGCCTGCTCGACGTCACCCAGGCCTCGCTCGAGGCGGGGATCGAGATGTGCCAGCCGGGCAATCGCCTGACCGACATCTCGCACGCGGTCCAGCGGGTGGTCGAGCACGAAGGGTTCTCGGTGGTCCGGGAGTTCGTGGGTCACGGTATCGGGCGCAACCTGCACGAGGACCCGCAGATCCCGAACTTCGGACCGGCGGGGCGCGGCCCCCTCATCGAGGCCGGCATGGTCTTTGCCATCGAGCCGATGGTCAACGCCGGCGGCTGGCGGACCAGGACCCTGGACGACGGATGGACCGTCGTGACCGCCGACGGCAAGCTTTCGGCCCATTTCGAGCACACGGTCGCCGTGACGCCTGCCGGGCCCCTCGTCCTGACGAGGCTGCCCGCCCCCTCGTCCGTCGGCGCCTGAGGACAAGACGCCTGCGGCTTTTTCGCGACCCCGCTGCCCCACTCCGGCGGTCCGCACCGGGCTGGGGAAAACCTCGCGCCCTGGGGTATTCTCACTTCTCCTGGATCTTCCCATGCACAGGGGCCCGCGGAGGGGGCGGGTAGGGCATGGAACCGTTGGACGAGCTGGACCCGTTGGCCACGGTCTTCCCGGAGGAGGACGCTCCGCTCCAGGGGCTCTCCCCCCTCGGAGGGTCTGGACAGGCGCGGGCACCCCGGCAAGAGTCACCCGTCCCAGCGACCAGGGTCCCCTTCCCGCTCGACCCCATCCTCGCGCCGGTGTTCCGCGATTTCGAGCAGTCCGGGGTGCGCTGGTGCCTGCTCGGTCTGCCGGAGGAGCGGCCGCAGGGTGCTGACGAGGAGGTCGTCGTCCTTGTCGACCGCTCGGCGCTTGCCACCGCACGCCGGGCCCTGAAGGCGAACGGCTTCGCCCCCATCCCCACCTGGGGCCGCGGCCCCCTGTCCCGCTTCGTCGGTTACAACCCCAGCGGCGACCACTGGGTGATCCTCGACGTTGCCACCCGCCTGACCTACGGCCCCAACGCCGAGTTGGAGACCGGCGCTGAGGGTGGCTGCCTCGAGCGGCGTCGCTGGGAGGGGGGCGTGTACGTGCTCGCCGCCGACGACGCCTTCTGGACCCTGCTCCTCCACGTGCTGCTCGACGATCCCACGCTGCTGGGAGCACGGCCCCCGGCGTTCGCCAAGACGCTGGAGCGCCTGGCGGTCGAGGCAAGGAGGGGAGGCCCACTCGGCCGGGTCGTCGCTTCGTTCCTGCCGGAGCGCTGGAGCACGGAGATCCTCGTCGATTGCGTCTGGGACGGGGACTGGGATGCCCTGGAGCGCCTCGCCCCGGTGCTGGCCGCAGCCTGGGCGCACGAGCAGGAGGGTGCAGCCCGCCGGCGCGACCTCGCCAACCGGGCCCTGCGTCGCTTCTCGGCCCGGCGGCTGCTGCCTCCGCCCAGGGGCCTGTCCGTGGCGCTGCTGGGCCCCGAGCCCGCCGCCAAGGCCGCCCTGGCCGCAGAGCTGGGCAGGACCTTCTACCTGCCGGTGACCTTCATACGGATGAGCCCTCCGCCGCGCACCCGCGGCGGCAAACTGACCCGGGCCTGGTTGTTCGTTACCCTGGTGACCTTCTGGCACCGCTACCTGACCGGGCGCCAGCGGCGAGGCAAGGGCCGGCTCGTCATCTTCGACCGCTACACGTACGACTACCGCCTCCCGCCTGCCAGGCCCGCCCGCGCGCTCGGCAAGCTACGCCGCCTGATCCTGGGTCGGGCCTGCCCGGCCCCCGACGTCGTCGTCGTGCTCGACGATCCGACGCCGCCAAAGGTGCGGAAGCTCCGCCCCGACGTGCCCTACGAGAGCGTCCGCCAGCGCTACCTCGACCTTGCGCAGCGCCTCCCCGACGCCATCGTCGTCGAGGCGCCCGGCTCCCACGAGGCCTCCAGCGGGGCCTCGATGGACACCGAGCAGTTGCGGCGCGACATCACCGCCCAGCTCTGGCGCACCTACGCCGCTGCCCCTCCCACGTCCTGGCTGCTTCGCCTCGGGGGTCTGCTCCGGCGCTGACGGATCCCGCCTTATTGTTTGGGGGATCCAGGGGGGAGAAGCAGCCCGCTGAGCGAAGCGAAGCGGACAAGCTGCGAATCCCCCTCTGGCTCGTGGGACGCTCCGAAGGAGCGGGCCACGTGGAGAATGGTGGGTGCTGTGGTCCACCAGGAAATGGGAGCCGCCCCATTGAACGCTGACCCTCCGGTGCCGGTCGAGACCCGGGCCGTCCACCCGCTGCTGGCGGGCGTCTTCGCGGCGCTCGACGCCGCGGAGATCCGGTGGTGCCTCCTCCGGGGCGAGGCAGACCTCGCCTCCCCGAGCGGCGACATCGACATGATGGTCGATCCCTCGCAGGTCCGGGCCATGGAGCATGCGCTGGCCCCGCTCGCCGTCGTCCCGGTCGAGCGGTGGGGGGGCGGAGTGCACCGCTCCTTCCTGGGCTACCACGCTCCGACCGACCAGTGGATCGACCTCGACGTCGAGCCCGAGTTTGCCTATGGGCCACACGCCAGCTTCCTCGTGAACTGGATGCTGCCGGCGCTGAGGACCCGCGTGGCGGCCGGGTGTCTGGCGCGGCGCCGGCAGGATTCCGGCATCTGGGTCCTCGACCCGGACGACGCATTCTGGGCGCTGCTGCTGCATTGCATCGTCGACAAGGGGTCCGTGACCGAGCAGCACCGGGCGCGCCTCTCCGAACTGGCGGCTGCGGCGTCGCCGTCGGGCGAGTTCGGCGCGCTCGTGGGCAGGCACTGCCCGCCTGGCTGGGACGCCGCCCGGATCATCGACGCGGCGGCGGCCGGGAACTGGGACGAGCTCGTCGCGGTCGGCGCCCTGCTTCCCCGGCGGGCGACCGCCGCTCGCCCGGTGGCCACGAGGGTGGAGGGCTTGCTCCGCGGCGTGGGGCGGCTGCCGGCCACCGCCTGGAGGATGCGGCACGGGCGCGGCTTCAGCGTCGCGATCCTGGGCCCCGACGGCGCCGGCAAGTCCACGCTTTCCTCGGGGATCGTCGCCGACTTCGGCCTGCCGGCCAGCCTTGTCTACATGGGCCTCTGGCAGGGCGAGGAGGGCCAGCGACGCTCCATGGTCCGGGCCGGGCTCGCCGCCGCCAACCGGCCCCTCAAGGTCTGGCGCCGCTACCTCGTCAGCCGCTATCACCGGGCCAGAGGAGAGCTCGTGATCTTCGATCGCCACGTCTACGACGCCCTGCTCCCGCCCGAGCCTCCGCTGGTGTGGGCGAAGCGCCTGTTCTTCGGCTTCCTCGCCCACTCCGCCCCCGGCCCGCACCTCGTCCTGGTGCTCGACCTGCCGAGCGAGGTGACCATCCAGCGCCGGCCGGAGGAACGGCCAGAGCATCTCGAGGCGCTGCGCGCCCAGTACCGCGGGCTCGCCGAGCGCCTCGGGCGAGCCCAGCTCATGTCGGCAGCCGGGGCGCCCGACGAGATGCGCATCGACGCGACCGACCGCATCTGGCGGGCGTATGCCGCCCGGCGCTCCGCCCGAGGCGCCCCTCACGGCGCCGGATACAAAGAGGAGCCCTAGCAGCGTGCGCCGGGCGAGCGCGGGCGTCTCCCTCGTCCAGGCCCGCCTCCGGCGGACGCGGGATGCCCGCCGGCGGATGGGCGAGGCCGTCGATCTGCTGCCGTCGATCCTGCGGGAGGTCGTGGCCCGGTCGGACGTGGCCCAGGCCGCGGGCTGGGTGCTGCAGGCCTCGCACCTCTCCGGCACCCACGTGGTCGTGCTGATGGTCGGTCCGCCGGGCCAGCCCCCGGCTGCCGTCGTGAAGATGCCGTCGACGTCCGAGGGGGTCGCAAGCCAGCGCCGGGAAGCCGAGGCCCTGGCCGCCCTGAGGTCAGAGCCGTCGTTGGGCGACCTTGCGGCGCTGATCCCGGACCGGCTGGCCGAGGGTGAGGTCGCCGGTATCGCCTACACCGTCGAACGGGCGGTCCCCGGCGTCGAGGGCCGGGTCCTGCTCGGCGAGCCGGCGATGAGGGACCGGGTCGTGGCTGCTGCGGCGGGGGTGATCCGGCGCCTCCACCAGGCGACGGCGACGGCGGCCGTCGTCGACGGCGAGCTGCTGGAGCGCTGGGTCAGCAGCAGGGTCCGCCTCCTGGCCCCCGCCACCCGCAACGCACCGGCCCTGGAGCGCCTCGAGCGGCTCCTCCGCCGGGCCTGGGAGGGCCGGAGCGTCGACGTGGGCTGGGTCCATGGGGACTACTGGCCGGCCAACGTTATCTTCGACCCCGCGCTGGCGGTGTCGGGCATCATCGACTGGGAATGGGCAGCTCCCCGGGAGCTGCCGGCCCACGACCTCCTCTACCTGCTCATCCACATGCGGATGCTGGCGGAGGGCAGGGAGCTCGGCCCGGTTGTTCAGTCGTTGCTTGCGGGCGAGGCCGACGAGCTCGTCGGCAACGCTGACCCGGAGACGCTGCTCCTCGTCTGGCTGCGCCATGTGGCCTACAACCTGACCCAGTCGCCGGGCGACGCCCGCAACTGGATCTGGACGAGCCGCAACGTCGATTCGGTCCTGCGCCTGCTGTAGAGACTCGTTGCGGAGCCCTCGTCCTCCATGAGCTGACTGAAGTGAGGTAAAAATGACGCGTATACGCGGTATTTTTACCTCACTTCGGCCCGGACGGGCTGGGTCCCGGCAGGTCTAGGACAGAGCCGGCCCCGGGCTGATGGGCTTGGGATTCTCGTTGTTGGGCGTGGCGGGGCCCGCCTCCGGCGGGATCATCTCCAGCACGCTGGCGTCCTGGTTGGTGAACAGCAGCTTTGCAAGCCCGTTGTTGACGAGCTTCTGGCCGAGGCCGTACTCCCACCTGGCGGGGAGGGAGTCGAGGGCCTCGCCCGCCGCCTCCTGGCTGCGCGTGATGATCAGGTACACCGGGTGGTCCCCGAGCCCCTGGTCGGCGGCCAGGCTGATCAGGCCCTTCTCGTCGGGCGGGTCGGTGGTGTTCGCGACCGACTCGTAGTCGAAGCTGTCGATGTCCTGGTAGCGCCACGGGAGTTGCGGGAACATCGAGATCAGGGTCGTCTTCCCGTGGCCGGGTGCCGCGGGCTGGGCGTGCGCGTAGAGGTACCTCACTGCGGCGAGGTCGGCGGACGAGACGCGGTCGAAGCGCTCGTTGCCGTACCGGGCAACGAGCCAGGCAGGGCCGAACGCCGCCGCCACCAGGCAGAAGCACAGCGCCGGCAGCGCGACCTTCTTCGGCTCGGTCGACGGCATGAACGCCATGGCCGCCAGCAGGGCGACGAACGGCAGGGCGAACAGATACGCTCGCAGCAGGGCCTCGCCGCCGTAGCTCTGGACGGCGAGCACGGGGAACGGGGCGAACCCGAGCAGCAGCAGGCTCCAGTCACCGAAGCCGAGCTGCCGCCGCCGGATGGCGCCGGCCAGGGCGATGACCGCGATGGCGCCGGCCAGGGCGATGCGGATCGCCAGCACGTCCAGGCGGCCGGGACTGCCCTGGATGCGTCCCGTCAGGCTGGTGCTGACGTTGGCGCCGAGGTGGCCGACGTCGCCGACGATCAGGTTGAGGTGGCCGGACCAGAACGCGATGGCCCCCAGGCTGATCCAGGCCACCATCGTCACGGCGAGGATGACGGGGAAGCCCCGCAGCGTCGTCCGCCCGAAGAACAGCAGGGCGATCAGGCTGCCGAGGAGCAGGAACGGCGTGAGCTGGTGGCTGACGGTCATCGCCAGGAAGATGGCGGCGAGGATGGCGATCAGGGCACCTCGCTGGGTGGGGGTGGAGCTCGCCTCGATCAGCTCTTCCCCCTGGCCCCCGAGCTTGCGCATCCACGTGGCCACGAAGCGTTCCCACCGGTTCCCCTTCTCGGGGTCGGGCATCGGGGGCCGGAACCACCGCAGGGCGACGGCGAGGAAGACGAGGAAGAGGAAGAAGTTGAACGCCTGGGGCGAGAAGTAGTCCTGCCCGACCCAGCTCGCAAGGTAGAAGAGGCCAAGGCCCATCCACCAGGCCCGTTCGTTGCGGGTGACCGCCCGGAAGATGGCGTACAGCGGCGGGAGGTACATGAGGTTGAAGGCCAGCGGCGCCCACCGCAGGAAGGCCACCGGGCTGTGGAGGCCGGCGGCCTTGGATAGGAAGGCGGCGAGTGCGAAGAAGCCGGGCCAGGAGAAGCGGGCGTCGAGCGTGGGCAGCGTGGCGCCGTGCTGGGCGATGTACTGGGCGAAGCCGGCGTGCAGCCAGGAGGTCGCGAAGGAGGCGTGGGGCTCGACCAGCGGGCCGAGCCCGTCGAGCAACGCGATCAGGCCGATGAGCTGGAATGCCAGCAACGGCCGGCGCAGCGGCCGCTGGCAGAGGGCGAAACCGAAGCTGGCGATGACGAGGCCGATGGCGACGAAGTACACGGGGCCAACGACCGTCACCAGCCCCAGGTCCCCGAGGGCGGAGGAGTCCACCCGGAGGAGCGCCAGGACGCCCATGACCAGCGCCGCAAACGTCATCAGCGCCATCTGGCCGGTGCTCAAGCCCCCGCCGCGCCGCACCGGAACCTTGGGGGCTGCCAGGTTGAGGCCCGGACCATGTCCGGGCTCGGCCCCGGGCTGTGTGCGGGGAACGTCCGCCATTCTGGGCTCTCCCGTGGAGCTCCTCGGCCTGGCCATGGCGCTCACGCAGCCCCGGCTGCGACCGGCTCCTTGCGCCTCAGGATCTTGAAGATCGAGGGTAACAGGCACAACGCCACGGCGACCTGGCTGGCGAGGTAACCGAGGCCCACCCCGTCGATGCCGAACCGCCCCATGAGCCACCACGACAAACCGGTGATCGACACGAGCAGGACTGCCTGCCAGAAGGCGATCTGCCCCACGCGGCGCTCCACCCTGGACAGCGCGATGTACAGCGAGATCACCGCCTTCGCCAGCACGGCGACCGCCAGCAGGCGCAGCAAGCCGGAGCCGTGGACCGCATAGGCGTGGCCGAAGACGCCGAGGACGCGCGGGGCGAACAGGACAAGGACGGCCACGGCCGGCCCGATGATGGCGAGGACACGGCGCACGACGGTCCCTGCGTGGTGGCGGAGCAGCGAGCGGTCCAACGCCCCCTCCACCATGAGCGCGACGCCCAGGTTCACGGTGACGAGGTCGAGGGCGTAGATGATGAGGTACGCGCTCGCGAAGTAGCCGGCCTCCGCCTTGCCAAGCCGGGCGAGGATCAGCACGGGCAGCAGGGTCCCCGTGGCCATGAAGAGCACCGTCCCGAGGTAGTCGCCACCCATGAAGCGCCGGATCGAGCGGACGCTCAGGCTTCCTCGTGCTCCGGTTGGGAACCCTCCTTCCGGCTCGACGCCGCTGGGTCCCATATGGCGGGGGAGCAGCCGCCGGAAGATGAAGTAATTCGTGGGGAACAGGGCGATGAACGCCGGCAGCGTGAACGAGGTGAAGATCCCGTAGCGCTGGGTGACGTGGGCCAGGCCCACGAGCATGGCGATCTTGACCACGCCGTAGAGCCCGTTCTCCACCGGGATCCACACCGCCTGGCGGATCCCGGTCAGCACCGCGTCCTGGAGGGCGAAGAGGCACCACACCGTGACAGAGGCGCCGAGGGCCGCTGCCAGGAGCCAACTGTGGCCGAGGACTGCCGGGATGCGGTCGGTGAAGGCCGTGTGGATGTGGATGAGGGCGATGTAGACGAGGCTGACGAGGGCGCCGGCGGTGCCGGCCAGGAGATACGAGAAGAAGGCGAGCCGCTTGGACTCCCCGCCCGCCCGGGGGATGAACCTGGCGAGGGCAGCCGCGAAGGTGAGCTGGCCTCCGATGCCCGCGAGCAGCTGCATCAGGCTGATGGCAGCGTTGCCGACGCCGACCTCGGCCGGCGAGTAGAGCCGGGCGGCAAGGATCCAGTAGAGCAGGCCGAGCACGGAGGTCGCCCCCACGTTGATGATCAGTGCGTAGCCGTTGCGCAGCAGGGGGTCGCGCCAGTCCTCCCGCAGACGCCGCAGGGGCGCCAGCGCAAGGTTCGCCGGGGAGCGTCCCGGTGGCGTCCTCACCGGTGCCGACGCGTCGACAGGCGACAGCGTGGCTCCCTCGGAGAAAAGCGAGCCCGGCGTCGCCTCGGGGGAAAGGGAGATCGGGGAACCCTCGGAGGAAGGAGATGTCGGGGCAGCCCAGCGATTGGCCATTCGCTCACCTACGCTAACTGGCCCGACCGGAGGCGCGCCGGGCCGCGCGCCCTGCCGTGCGCGCCCAGCGCCGGCTGCGGAGGTAGGCCACGGGGCCGACGAGGGCTCCGCTCATCTCGACGAGGGTGAGCTGCCGCGGGAAGGTGGAGGTCTTCTTCTCGTTCTTCGGCGAGGCCGGGTTGAGGAAGTAGGCCACGCCCCTGGGGGCACGGCGGAGCACGTCGGCCCGGGTCTTCGGATTCAGGAGCGCCTTCGTCAGCACGGCCGCAAGGCCGACGCCGTAGCCCCGGACGGCACGACGGAGGTCGGCGTACTCCCGGCGGTGGTGGTGCCGGACGAGCGAGCGTGGCTCGTAGACCAGCCGGTAGCCGGCCAGGATGATCTGCAGGAAGGCGTCGATGTCCTCGCCGCCGCAGGCCGGGGTGGCGGGGCCCAGGGCGGTGTCGAAGCCACCGATGGCCCGCAGCACCGCCGGGTCGAAAGCGGCGCTGGCGCCTGAGCCGAACTTGCCGACGGAATAGGGGTAGAGCGGGTCCGGCGGCGCATACTCGTGCAGGTCGAAGATCTTCTGCTCGTAGCCCTTGTCGAAGCCACCGAACTCCTCGATCCACACCTGCGACTGCGTGTCGAGCTCGGCGGGAAGGATCATCCCGGTCACGCACGCCACGCCGGGCGCTGCCTGGAAGCCCAGCACGAGGCTGCGCAGCCACAGCCGGTCGACGAGGACGTCGTCGTCGACGAACGCGACGACCTCGCCGGATGCCGCCGCCAGCCCGCAGTTCCGGCCCGCCGAGGCGCCCGGTGTGGGCTCGAGGAGGTACCTGACCCTGGGGTCGTCGCCGAAGCGCTCGGCGACCATCTCCCGCGTCGCCGCCGTCCGGGGGGCATTGTCCACAACGAGGACCTCGAAGGCGGGGTAGTCCGCCCGCAGGATCGACTCGATGCAGTCACCGACGGGGCCGGGCCGCTCGTGGGTGGAGATCACGACCGAGGCGAACGGGAAGGCGCCGTCGTCGTAGCGCTGACAGGCGGGCGGCTGTTTGTCGGGGCCCTCGAGGGGGGCCTCGGGCGCGAGACCCGTCTCGGTAAGGCCGTTCGGGGGCTCGACGCCGTCGGCGGCCAGGTGGTCGACGATCGGTTGCCGGAGACGTTCCCACACCTGCCGGGCGACCTCGCCGGCCGCGATCGCGCCGGCCCGCAGGTCGAGCTGCAGGGTTCCGAGGGGACGGCCGTGCAGCCGCACGAGCACGAGCGCCGAGCTGTAGTTGCCTTCGCCCCCCGCTTCACCCGGGCCGGCCGCGGGGCCGATGCCCGCCAGCGGCTGGGAGATCTCGAGGTCAAGGACCCGAACGGGAGTCAACATGGAAGCGCAGGGCACCTTTCAAGCTTTTGCGTTGGTCACGTGCCACTCCCACTCGTCCGGTCTCCGAGTGGTCCCAAGTGGAAACAGCATCGCAAAGAGTGTTCTCGGGCAGGGCAAACAGCTCCGCCAGGAGTCTTGCAACGATTAGACCTCCCCCAACCTCCAAGTGTCAATCAGGACCAATGAGGCACCCCTGATTGCTGAGCGGGCGACGTGAGGGGGCCTAAGAGATGATGTCGGCACCGACACGCCCGGTCTGAAGCCGGAAGTGTCGTCTGGGAACCTTAAACTTTGCCTGCGGGGTTGCCGAAATATGGAGTTGAAACACGGCGTAGTCCCCTTTCAGGGCGAGACGTGACGTCTGACAGCCTGCCGCAAGCCGGGAACACTCACGGGGGACTCAGGGGGAGGTAGTCGGCAATGGCGTCAGGGCGCGTACGGTTCTCGGTGGTCATCTGTGCCTACACCGAGAAGCGGTGGGACGACCTCGTGGCGGCCGTCGAGTCGCTTCGGGTGCAGACCCACTCCCCCGAGGAGGTCATCCTGGTCATCGACCACAACCCCGGGCTGGCGACACGCGTCTGGCGGGAGATGCCGGACGTGACCTGTGTCGAGAACCACGGCAGGCAGGGCCTCTCCGACGCCCGAAACTCGGGCCTGGCCGTCGCTCGTGGCGACGTCGTGGCATTCCTTGACGACGATGCCGAGGCAGAACCTCAGTGGCTGTCGCTGCTCGCCGAATCCTACGCCGACCCGGCCGTGGTTGGCGTCGGCGGCTTCGCCGAGCCCGATTGGGCGGAGGGCCGGCCGAGCTGGTTCCCCCGCGAGTTCGACTGGGTCGTCGGCTGTACCTACCGGGGCATGCCCGAAAGCGCTGCGCCGGTGCGGAACCTCATCGGCTGCAACATGTCGTTCCGGCGTGAGATCTTCGCTGATCTCGGCGGGTTCACGGCCGGCATCGGGCGTCTCGGCACCCGCCCGGTGGGCTGCGAAGAGACCGAGCTGTGCATCCGTATCGCCCAGCGCCGCCCGGGCTCCGTCATCCTCTTCGACCCCAGGGCCCTGGTCCACCACCACGTCCCCGGCTCCCGCGGGACCTGGGCCTACTTCCGTTCCCGCTGCTACGCCGAGGGGCTGTCCAAGGCCGCGGTCGCCGCGCTGGTCGGTGCCAGCCAGGGCCTGGCCAGCGAGCGCACCTACACCACCCGGACGCTGCCGAGGGGCGTGGTCAACGGCATCGCCGCTGGTGTGAAGGGCGAGGCCGGCGGGTTCGGCCGGGCCGCTGCCATCGTCGCCGGGGTCGGCCTCGCCACCGTCGGCTACGGCCTGGGACGCCTCTCGCCCCGCCGCTTCGTGCAAGCTGGGATGGTGCCTGCGGCGTGAGAGCACTCCCCGTTCTCCTCTATCATTCGGTCAGCGACGTTGCATCCTCCGAGGTGGCGCGGTTTGTAATCTCCCCGAAGGTGTTCGACGAGCACATGCGGCATCTGGCGGAGGAGGGCTACTCGTCCATGACCGTGACGGAATTCCTGCCGGCGCTCCTCGCACCCGACGCACCGGACGGCTCCGGCGACGTCCTGCCCGAGCGCCCGGTCCTCGTCACCTTCGATGACGGATTCCGTGACTTCCTGACCAACGCGCTGCCCGTCTTGCAGCGCCACGGCATTGCCTCGACCCTCTATGCCACGACGGGGTTCATGGGCGACGGCGAGGCGCCGGGCACCAACCGCTCCGGCGACGAGATGCTGTCGTGGAGTGAGCTTGGCGAGGTCGCC
>WNGI01003307.1_pt1 | contig 14190 bp, 15 predicted proteins | sample 5400621 | NCBI WGS metagenome assembly WNGI01 (sample SAMN13153374, study PRJNA577476) | soil metagenome | isolation source: 20 cm soil or saprolite under Garry oak tree replicate 1 | place: USA:California | collected 2016-06-15
CGCAGATCAACTACACGCTGCAGGAATGGCAGCTGCTGATCATCACGCACGACGGCCTGCTCGGATTCAAGCGAGCGAGCGGCACGGAGGGGACGAAGCTCGTGCCCGATCTCGCGACCGCGATTCCGAAACCGCAAAACGGCGGCAAGACGTTCGTGTTCCACATCCGCAAGGGCATCAAGTTCTCGGACGGCAAGGAACTGAAGCCGAGCGACGTCACGTACACGTTCGAGCGGCTGTTCAAGATCGGGCAGAGCCCGAACGCAGGGACTTGGTACAACGTGATCGTTGGCGGTGACGCGTGCGTGAAGACGCCCGCGACCTGCGACCTCTCGAAAGGCGTCATCGCGGATGACGCCGCCGGCACTGTCACCTTCCACCTGACGAAGGGCGATCCCGAGTTCTTCGACAAGCTCGCCGTCCCGTTTGGGTTCATCCTTCCCACGGGCACGCCGAACAAGGAAGTCCAACTCCCGCCGCCGGGAACGGGGCCTTACAAGTTCGTCCAGTACAACCCGAACAAGCAGATCAAGCTTGTCCGCAACACCAACTTCAAGGAGTGGTCGAAGGACGCCCAGCCGAACGGGAACCCGGATGTGATCATCCAGAAGTTCGGTCTCTCGGCCGAGGCCGAGGTGACGCAGGTCGAGAACGGGCAGGCCGACTGGGTGTTCGACACCCCGCCGTCCGACCGCCTCAACGAGATCTCGACGAAGTACGGCGATCAGGTACACGTCAACCCGCTGACCGCGGTTTGGTACTGGGCCTTCAACGTCCGCGTCCCGCCGTTCAACAACCTGCAGGCTCGGCAGGCGGTCAACTTCGCGACCGACCGGAACGCGCTCGTGAAGATCTACGGCGGTCCCAAGCTCGCGGTGCCGACGTGCCAGATTCTGCCGCCGAACTTCCCCGGCTACAAACCGTACTGCCCGTACACCAAGAACCCCGGCAGCGGCAAGTGGACGGCGCCTGACATGGCGAAGGCGAAGCAGTTGATCGCGGCCTCGGGAACGAAGGGCGCCTCGGTCAAGGTCAACACGGACACGGTCGAGACCGACAAGGCGCTCGGGCTGTACTTCGTGGGCCTGCTGAACAAGCTCGGGTACAAGGCGTCGTTGCAGGCACTCAGCCCCGACATCCAGTACCCGTACTGCCAGAACTCGAAGAACAAGATCCAGTTCTGCTGGTCGAGCTGGTACCAGGACTATCCGGCGGCCTCGGACTTCCTGAACATCCTGCTCGGCTGCGGGTCGTTCATCCCCAACTCGAACGCAAGCCCGAACATCGCGGAGTTCTGTGACAAGGGGATCCAGGCGCAGATGGATGCGGCCCTCCAGCAGGGGATCACAGACCCGAGCGGCGCGAACACAAAGTGGCAGGCGATCGACAAGGCAGTTACCGACCAGGCGCCGTGGGTATCGATGTTCAATCCGAAGTACATCGACTTCCTCTCCAAGCGCGTGAAGGGCTACCAGTTCAGCCCGCAGTGGTACTTCCTGCTCGCACAGGCGTCCGTGAAGTAAGGGCGGGAGAGAGCGGGGCGGCGTGGCCGTTTTCGAGCCTGAAGCCGAAGGCATCGTCCTCGATGCTGAGGAGACCGGCGGCGACATCGCCGGGCGCAGCCCCTGGGCGCTCGCGGGGCGGCGCCTGGTGCGCAACAAGCTCGCGCTGGCGGCACTCGCTCTCTTCGTCCTGATCGTCGCGGTTAGCTTCGCGGCGCCGGTCTACTCGAAGCACGTCGCGAATACCGATCCATTCGAGTCGAACATCTCGGGGACGGTCACGATCGACGGCAAGACCGAGCCGGTGCTCCAGCAGGGTGGCGGCAAGCTCGGCCTCGGCGAGACGCCGATCGGGCCGACCTGGCACTCGCATTACCTTCTCGGAGCCGACAACCAGGGTCGCGACGTCGCCGCGCGCGTTCTCTACGGCGGTCGTGCTTCGCTCGAGATCGGCCTTGGCTCGGCTCTGCTGGCGTCGCTCGTCGCGGTCGTTTTCGGACTCGTAGCCGGCTTCTTCGGCGGCGTGACCGACACGGGCATCTCACGCCTGATGGACCTGATCTGGGCCTTTCCCGTCTACCTGCTCGCAATCTCGCTGGCGACCGTTCTCCTGACCGCGCCGAACGGGCTCAACCTCGGCATCTTCAACGTGAGCGCCAGCAGCCTCTGGATCCCACTGGTGATCATCGGCGTCATCTACGTGCCGTACGTCTTCCGGCCGATCCGCGGCCAGGTGCTCTCTCTACGGCAGCGGGAGTTCGTGGAGGCGGCAATCGCCCAGGGCGCGTCGAACTTCCGGCTGATCTTCCGCGAGATCCTGCCAAACGTGGCGTCGACAGTGATCGTGCTGCTGCCGCTGATGATCGCGACGACGATCCTGACCGAGTCGGCGCTTTCGTACCTCTCGATCGGCGTGCAGGCGCCGAAAGCGAGCTGGGGGACGATCATCGAGGACGGGCAGGCGCTTCTCTACACAAGACCGACGGTCGCGATCGCACCCGGGGTGATGATCGTGCTCACCGTCCTGGCGCTGAACGTGCTCGGAGACGGTTTGCGCGACGCGCTAGATCCGCGCTCGAAGGTGCGGGTGAAATAAGCGTGGCTACGTTCGCGATCCGGCGCGCCCTCTGGCTACTCGTCGTCCTGTTTGCGATCTCAGTCCTTGTGTTCCTGATCTTCTTCGCAACGCCCGGAGTCGACCCGGCGCGCCAAATGGCGGGGAGGAACCCGTCCGCCGAGACGATCAAGAACATCAAGCACGAGTTCGGGCTCGACCGGGCGCTGCCCATTCGCTACGGGTTGATGATGAAGCACATGTTCATCTCACGAGACCTGATCTCGTACGGGAGCCATACACGAGTGATCCCGGAGATCCTCAGTGCGACGCCGGTCACGCTCTCGCTCGTCTTTGGCGCTGCGGTGATCTGGGTCATCTTCAGCATCCTGACCGGTGTCGGCGCAGCCGTCTTTCGTGGAACCGTTATCGACCCGATCCTGATGATCCTTGCCCTGATCGGAATCTCGATCCCGGTCTTCTGGCTCGGCGAGGTCGTCAACCTCGTGACCCAGAGCCGCCTGCACGACTTCTTCCTCTTCAGCTGGGTGCCGCCGCTCGGCTACACGCCTCTGACCCAAGATCCGCTGATGTGGTTCGAGCAACTGGTCTTCCCGTGGTTGACGCTCTCGGTGCTGTACATCGGCTTCTACGCGCGGGTGCTTCGAGCGAACCTGATCGAGACGGAGAACGAGGACTACATTCGCACCGCCCGCGCGAAAGGACTGTCGGAGCGGCGCGTGCTCCTCCGCCACACCCTGCGGACCTCGATGATCACGTTCGTCAGTCTGTTCGGGCTCGACTTCGGGATCCTCGTCGGCGGCGGAGCCCTGCTGACGGAGGTGGTGTTCGGGTTGCCCGGCGTCGGCCTGCTCACCTATAACTCGCTCACCGCGCTCGACCTGCCTGTGATCATGACGACCGTGATCTACGGCGCCTTTTTCATCACGCTCGCGAACGCCCTCGTCGACCTTCTCTACGCCTGGCTCGACCCCCGCGTAAGGCCCGCCTAATGGCGGAACCGCTGCTCTCGGTCAAGGATCTCAAGGTCTCGTTCCGCACCGAGGACGGGCTTGTCCGCGCCGTCGACGGGATCTCGTTCACGGTCGACGAAGGCGACGTGGTCGGCATCGTCGGCGAGTCTGGCTCGGGCAAGAGCGTGACCATGATGTCGGTGATGCGGCTGATCACCGATCCGAACGTGATCTACGAAGGCGAGATCCTCTACAAGGGCCGCAACCTGATGGGCCTGTCGCAGGACGCGATGCGCGAGGTGCGCGGCGAGGAGATCGCGATGATCTTCCAGGACCCGATGACCTCGCTGAACCCGGTGTACACGATCGGCTGGCAGATCGAGGAGCAGCTCAACGAGCACTACGACCTGAAGAAGGGCCAGGCGCGCCGGCGAGCCATCGACCTGCTGGCGCAGGTCGGAATCCCGAGGCCGGAACAGCGGATCGACGACCACCCGCATCAGTTCTCGGGCGGGATGCGGCAGCGCGTGATGATCGCGCTGGCGCTGTCCTGCAACCCGGACCTACTGATCGCCGACGAGCCGACGACGGCCCTCGACGTGACGATCCAGGCTCAGATCCTGGAGCTGACCAAGAACCTGAAGCGCGACTTCGGCTCGGCGGTCGTTCTGATCACGCACGACCTCGGGGTCGTCGCCGACATCGCCGACCGGATCCTCGTCATGTACGCCGGCCGGATCGTCGAGGAAGGGAACAAGGAGCAGATCTTCTACGACCCGCAGCACCCGTACACGTGGGGGCTGCTCGGCTCGATCGCGCGGCTCGACCGGCCGAAGCCGCGACGGCTGACCACGATCGCAGGACAGCCTCCGTCGCTGATCAACCGGCCGCGGGGATGCAGCTTCCGGCCCCGGTGTCCGCAGGCCTTCGAGCGCTGCAGCGTCGAGGATCCGGCGCTGACCGCGAAGGTGGGCGACGGGCATCTCGACGCGTGCCACCTCTCCGTCGAGGACAAGCGCACGCGGCGCGACGCGACGATCAGACCCGAGCTGGCGGAGAGCGCATGAGCTCGAATGGTGGTCCGCTACTGAGTGCGGACCATGTCGTCAAATACTTTCCGATCAAGCGCGGGATCCTGATCCAGCGCGAGATCGCCCAGGTGCACGCGGTCGACGACGTCTCGCTGGAGGTGCGCCGCGGCGAGACGCTCGGTCTCGTCGGCGAGTCCGGTTGCGGCAAGTCGACGCTCGGCCGCTGCTTCGTGCGCCTCTACCCGCTCACGAGCGGCCACGTCGTCTTCGATGGACAGGACATCTCGAACTTGTCCCGGCGCGCGATGCGGCCGCTGCGGCGCGAGCTGCAGATCGTCTTCCAGGATCCCTACGCGTCGCTGAACCCGCGTCAGCGCGTCGGGTCGATCGTCGGCGCACCGCTCGCGATCCACGACATCGGCGACCGCCGCGAGCGGAAGCGTCAGGTGCAGGAGCTGCTCGAGAAGGTCGGCCTCTCGCCCGAGCACTACAACCGCTACCCGCACGAGTTCTCGGGCGGGCAGCGGCAGCGGATCGGGGTCGCCCGGGCGCTGGCCTTGCGGCCGAAGCTCGTGATCGCAGACGAGCCGGTCTCGGCGCTCGACGTCTCAATCCAAGCGCAGGTGATCAACCTGCTCGCCGACCTGCAGCAGGATTTCGACCTGACCTACGTCTTCATCGCCCACGACCTCGGCGTCGTCCGCCACGTCTCGGACCGGATCGCGGTCATGTACCTGGGCAAAATCTTCGAGATCTCGCCGGCGGAGGAGTTGTACGAGCGGCCGATCATGCCCTACACAGAGGCGCTCCTCTCCGCGGTGCCGATTCCGGACCCGCGCGAATCGGCGGCCCGCGAGCGGATCGTGCTCGAGGGCGACGTGCCGAGCCCGATCAACCCGCCGTCGGGCTGCCGCTTCCACCCGCGCTGCCGCTACGCGACCGATGTGTGCACGCAGATCGAGCCCCCGCTCGTCGACTACGGCAACGGGCACCTCGCGGCCTGCCATCACCCGCTGAACGTGGACAAGGAGACGCTCGCCCGCGCGAGCGTCGACGAGCGGCGAACGCCGGAAGCCGCCGACGAGAGCGCGAAGCCCTCGGAACCGGCCACGAACTAGGAGACCTCGCAGCGGCACTGCCGGCTGCGGCCGTGATTGGGGCATGATCCCCACGGATGAAGGTCGGGATCGTCGTCCCGTACTCGTGGTCGTTCTGGGGCGGTGTTCCGGAGCACGCAGACCACCAGGCGCGGGCCCTGGAGCGGCTCGGCGTTACCGCACGGATCATGATCGGCCACGATCCTCCGGGGCGGCTGACGAAGTATCTGCATCCCCGGGTTGGCCGACACGAGCGACCGCCTGCCCATGTGATCCCAATCGGACGCTCGGTGATCGTGCCCGCGAACGGCGCCTTGCCGAACATCGTGCTCAGCCCTCGCGCGGTCTTCAGGATGCGCCAGGTGCTCGCGCGCGAGCGCTTCGACCTCCTGCACGTGCACGAGCCGATGACGCCGGCGATCGGCGTCGCCGCGCTCTCGTTCGCCCGCGTGCCGCTCGTCGCCACCTTCCATGCCTCCGGCGAGCTCGCGTGGATGAAGCTCGCCACGCCGGTCTGGGGCTTCCTCGCCGAGCGGCTCGACCACCGGATCGCCGTCTCGAAGGACGCTGCTGATTCTGCGCGCCGGTACCTCCCCGGCGACTACGAGGTGATCCCGAACGGGGTCGCCATGCCCGAGCGCGCCAATCCCGCCGGTCGAGAGAACAGGATCGTCTTCCTCGGCCGACACGAGCCGCGCAAGGGTCTCCAGGTGCTGCTGCGCGCCTGGCCCGAGATCCGGCGCCAAACGGGCGCGCGCCTGCGGGTGCTCGGCGCCGATCCTTTGCAGGTCCGGCTCCTGCTGACACGCCTCCGCGTCTCAGACGACGGCGTCGATGCCCTCGGGTTCGTCTCGGAGCGGGAGCGGACGGAGGAGCTGCTGAAGGCGAAGGCGTTCGTCGCGCCGTCGCTGCACGGTGAGAGCTTCGGGATGGTGTTGACGGAAGCCTTTGCGTGCGCGACGCCGGTCGTCGCCTCGGACATCCCTGGATATCGTGACGTGATGACGCCGGAGACGGGTGTGCTGATACCTGCGAGTGAGCCGCACGTTCTCGCGCAGGCGACGGTGAACCTGCTGGCGGACGAACCGCGGCGGCAGCAGCTCGGCGCAGGCGCCCGCCGTCGTGCTCGCGCCTATTCGTGGGACGACATCGGCCGCCGGCTGCTCGCGATCTACGAGCGCGTAGCCACGGGGTCGCCGGCGGCGCTCGCGGCGGCCGGTTGAACCTCGCCGCGATCACGCGGAGCCGGACGCTGCGGCTCTTCGTTGTTCTCGCGGCCGCGGCCGGGCTGGTCACGCTCGTCTGGTGGCGAGGCCCTGACTGGGGGACGGTCGGCGATGCGTTCACCGTCGTCCGCTGGCAGTGGGTCGTGGCGGCGATCGGGCTGAACCTCGTCTCGGTCCTCGTTCGCGCGCTCGCCTGGAACACAGTCATCGACCAGGCGATGCCGCCGCCGCATCCGCGCTTCCCGCTCGTCTTCTCGGCGTTCTCGGTCGGCCTGTTCGCGAACGCGGTGCTGCCCGGACGAATCGGCGAGCTCGCGCGCGTCGCCGTGCTGACCCGCAAGCTGCCCGGTCGACGTGGCGCTTGGGCATCGCTGCTCGGAACCGTGTTCGCGCACCGCCTCTTCGATCTCGTTCCCTCGCTGCTGCTCGTGGTTTACGTCCTGCTGACGGCGAAAGTGCCGCACTGGGCCTACACGAGCCTCGAGGTCGTGCTCGGGCTGGGGTTCGCGCTGCTCACGTTCGGGATCGCGAGCGCGAAGCTGCACCAGCGGTCGGTGCTCGACGAGCTCAGCCGCTTCCAGCGGGTGGTCGTGATGGCCCGCCAGGGTCTCGCCGTCCTGAAGTCGCCGTGGCCGGCCCTCGTGGCGGCCGTCTTCCAGTGCCTCGGCTGGCTCTGCCAGTTGCTCGCCGTCTACTCGGCGATGCGGGCCTTCGACATCCACGCGCCGTTGCCCGCGGCAGCGCTGGTGCTCGTGCTGATGAACATCGCGACCCTGTTTCCGCTCTGGCCTGGGAACGTCGGCCTCGTCCAGGCCGCGATCGCGCTGCCGCTGATCTCCTACGGCGTCGCCAAGGCCCACGGGGTCGCCTTCGGCTTCGGACTACAGGGGATCGAGGCCTCCGTTGGCGTGGGCGTCGGCATGCTCTTCCTCGCGCGCGAAGGTCTTTCCTTCGCGATGCTGCGGGTGATGCCCGGCGCCGAGGCGGCCGAGTTGGCCGAGGACGAGGCGCCGGCTGCGGAACCACGTGCGCACGCTCGCATCCCCGGCTAGCCTCAAGGGCGTCCTCTCGGCGCGCGAGGCGGCGGCGGTGCTCGCGGAGGGTCTGCGCCGCGGCGGAGCGGACGCGGAGGAGCTGCCGCTCGCTGACGGAGGCGAGGGCACGGCGGACGTGCTCGGGGCGCGTGTGCGCGAGCAGTTTCGCGTTCACGACGCCTTCGGGCGACCGCGCGACGCGCCGATCCGCGAGCTTGGCGACGGCACCGCCCTGGTCGAATCCGCCGAGGTGATTCCGCTCGACCCCGAGTGCCTCGATCCGTTCAATGCCTCCAGCCGCGGCCTCGGCGAGCTGATCGGCCGGGTTCGGGCGCAGCGGCTGCTCGTCTGTCTCGGCGGGACCGCGAACGTCGACGGCGGCGCCGGTCTGCTTGCCGAGCTCGACGCTCTGCCGGCGCCGACGACCGTCCTTTGCGATGCCCTCGTCCCGCTCGTCGACGCCGCCCGACGGTTTGCGGCGCAGAAAGGCGCGAGCTCGGAGCAGGCCGCGCTGCTGGAGCGGCGCCTGCTGGGCGAGGAGCGGCTGCGGCCGTATGCCGACCTGCCGGGTGCCGGTGCAGCGGGCGGGCTCGGCGCCGCGCTCGCCTCCCTCGGTGCCGAGCTCATCCCCGGCGCTCGGCACGTGCTCGAGCTGCTTCGCTTCCGCGAGTGCGTGCGCGAGGCGGACCTCGTCGTCACCGGCGAGGGGACGGTCGACGCAACGTCGGCGACCGGCAAAGCCCCGGGCGAGGCGCTACGGGTCTGCCGTGAGGAGGGTGCTCGCTGCGTCGTCTTCGGCGGCCGTGTCCTCTGCGACCTCGACGGCGGCGAGATGGTCGAGCTGAGCGGCGACCCGAATCGCGCCCGGACCGACCTGGTTGCGCTCGGCGAGCGCCTCGCGCCGGCAGGCTAGACCGATGCGACGCCGGAACGGAGCCCGCCGAGGCGCGCGCCGATGACGGCATCCGCGGCTTCGGCGCTCGGCGCGTGCCCTGTGACGGCCGCGATGAACTCGTCACGGTCGAGCGCGAGTAGGTCGACGGCCGTCCTCGCGGTCACCGTCGCGGTTCGCGGGACGCCTCTCAGGAGGGCGATCTCGCCGAAGTAATCGCCCGGCCCGAGCACGACCGGCGCGCCGGCGTCGACCGAGACCTCGACCTCCCCGCGGTCGACGAGATAGAAACGGTCTCCCGGATCGCCCTGGCGGAAGATCCTCTCGGCCGCCGCAAAACCGACGGCATCGAGCGCGGTCGCCAGGTGCTCGAGCGTGCTGCCGGGCAGCGGGGCGAAGATCGGGTTCGCGCGCAGGAGCGCCAGCTGGTGCTCCGGCACGACGGTTGTCGCATCGATCTGCGCGAGTCGGCGCCAGCTCACCAACACGAGCAGCGGGAGGAAGGAGCCGGCGACGATCAAGGCCGTTCGGATCCCGAATCCTGCGATCAGGGCGGGCGCGATGATCGCTCCGAGGCCGATCGAGCCGAGGATCAGGCTCTCGAGAACGCCGAAGACGCGCGCGAGCACGGCGTCGCTGACGGTTCGCTGCAGCAGCGTCAGCCCGGCCACGTCGACAAGCGTGTTCCCAAGGCCGACGAGCGTCAAGAGCAGGAATGCCACGGCGTAGTTCGGCCACACCCCGATCAACGCGATCGGAATCCCCCAGAACAGCAGTCCGAAGGCGAAGCCCTGCGCCAGACGGCGGCGCCCGACGAGAGCGATCGCGACGAGCGCCCCGATCACGCCGCCCACGCCGATGCCGGAGTTGAGGAAGCCGACGCCGGAGCGTCCGATGTCCAGCAGCTGCAGCGCGGTAACGACGATCAGCACGTTCAACGCTCCGGCGACGAGCGTCTGCGACGTGTAGAGAAAGACGACGACCCGCAGGTCGCGCTCGTGCGCGATCGCTCGGAACCCCGCCGCGGCCTCGGTTCGGAAGTCCATCTCGGCCGCGGGTTCCCGCTCACCTTCGACTTCAGGTTTGATCCTGCTCACGTTGAGCGCCGACCAGAGATAGAGGCCCGCCGTCGTTGCGAAGACGACACCGGGGCTCGTAAACCCGAGCATCAGTCCGCCGAGCGCCGGCCCTGCGAAGCTGCCGACACTCTCGATGCTGCTCGAGGCGACGTTCGCGGCGGTCAGCTCCTCAGGCCTCGTCGCCAGCGACGGCAGGAGCGCCGCCTGCGCGGGCCGGAAGGCGGTGGCGACCACCGCCACGGACGCTGCCAGGACGAAGACGAGCGCCGACGGCGCGCCCGCGATCGCCGCCGCGGCCGCGGCGCCCATCAACGAGGCGCGGGTGAGATCCGTCCCCAGCATCACTCGCTCGCGCCGGTACCGATCACCGAGCAGCGCGCTGAACGGCGCGACTGCGGCCGACGGCAGCCAGCGAATCAGGCCGATCAGGCCGACGGCGGCGGCGCCGCCGTGCTCGTACGCATACACTGCGGCGGCGACGCCGAAGGCCCAGTCGCCGGTGATCGAACCGACGAACGCGAGTTGGATACGACGCAGGTTTGGGTTGCGGAAAACGTCGCGGAAGGTCGCAAGCGACTCTCCAAGATGCCCACGAAGCGACCGCAGCATCGAAGAAGCATTTCAGGCGGATTGAAGTTTTGAAGGATCAGAGGGAAGATTTGGTCCGCGTCGGTCGTCTAGGTGGGTGATACGGCAGACGCCCCAAGCGAAAAGGAGGCAGAGGAATGTCGGAGGAAGATCGAACTCGCGCAGGAGAGCCCGAAGAGGATCGCGCTCGAGCGGGAGACACGGAAGACGTCGAACTGCACGGCGAGCGGCCCGACATCGAGCTGCACGGCGAACGGCCACGCGCAAGCGAGGCTGACGACGTCGAGGGGCACGGCGAGCGGCCCGACATCGAGCTGCACGGCGAGCGGCCACGCGCAAGCGAGGCTGACGACGACGTCGAGGCGCATGGCGAAAGGCCTCGAGCCGGCCTCTAGGCTCTCGATCTCGAGTTTCGAGCGGGCGGCGGAGACGTCGCCCGTTTTCGTTGGACCCGGCTAAGGCTGCCGCAAGACCTCGTCGAGCGCGGTCAAGAGGCGTAGGCCCGCCTCGCGCGGCCGGCCCTCGAGCTTCTCGAGGTGAGAGACGACGCGCGCGACGGCCATCGCCTCGCCGCCGTCTTCGGCGAGGACCGCCTGCGCTTGACGAGCCCGCTGGAGCAGATCGAGCGCGATCGCGGCCTGGTTGCCGAAGAGGCCGAGCAGATCCATCTCCTGCAGCGTGAAACCGGCGCGCATCGGGCGGTCGAGCACCTGGAGAACGCCAAGCGCCCGTTCTTCGTGCAGCAGCGGCACCGACATCAGCGCCTTGGGCACATAGCCCGTGCTCTCCGCCGCATCGCGCGCGAACCGCGGATCCTTCGAGACGTCCTCGAGCACGAGCGGCTGCCGGGTCACCAGCACCCAGCCCGCGATGCCAGTGCTCGAGGGGATCCGTCGGCCGACCAGCTCGTCCGAGCCTTCACCCGCGACTGCCTCGAAAACGAGCTCATCCGTTTCCGTGTCGTGGAGAAAGACCGACGATGCCCGCGCGCCGAAGATCGCCCGCGCCACCTCGACGATCGATTGGAGCAAGGCGCGGTACGACTCGTCCGCGCCGAGCACACCGGCCGCGACGGCCGCGTGCAGTCGGTCCGTGCTCATGTCTCGCCTCCTACGTTCGACGAAGTCAGGAAGAGGACGCTCTTGAGCTGGAACGGCGTCAGCTCGCGATGCTTGGCCATGATCAGCGCGCAGATCCCCGACATGTGCGGCGTCGCGAAGCTGTTGCCGCTCGCGGGTGTCGTCTCACCGCCAAGCCACGCCACCTCCACGTTGACGCCGCGGGCGAAGAACTCCACGGGCGGCGCGGGGTTGTAGTAGAAGACCTGCGGGTCGCCCTCCTCGTGGCTGCCGACGGAGATGACGGCCGCGAAGCGCCATGGGTAGCTCTCCACCGGCATGTTGTGGGCCGACGCGACGAGCACGGTGCGCTTGAAATACGCGCTGTCGGCCAGCTCGTGCAGCACCTCGGCAAACTGCCGCTTCGTCGTCGACAGGCTCATGTTGATCACGTCGAACCCTTGCTCGATCGCCCAGCGCAGGCCCGCGAGCAGGACCGGGCCGCTGCCGGTGTAGCCGGCGCCGAGCACGCGAACGGAGAAGATCGCGCAGTCGGGCGCCAAGGCCCGCACGATGCCGGCGCAGGCCGTCCCGTGACCGCAAAGGTCGCCCTGGTCGTCCTCGTCGATCGACACCTCCTCTGTCTCGCGGTCGACTGAGACCACAACTGCGCCGTCGACCGGTCCGATCAAAGGGTGAGCGGGCTCAACCCCGCTGTCGAGGATGCAGACGGTGACGCCCGCTCCGGTCGAGCCGCCCCAGGCCCACTCGCGGGTGACGCGCTCGGGCCATTCGACGCCGATGTCGATCTCGCTCGACGCAGCGGCCGGCAAGCTCCAGGCCGGCAGGGCCTCGCCGGTGTACCTCTCGGGCTGCTCCTCGGCCTCAGCCATGCGCCGATCCTAAACAGCCGTCCGCCGGCTCCTGCCCAAACCGGTGTCCGACACCTGTTTTTGTCAAGGGCAAATCGCGCCGATTGTGTAACAGCCGTGCCGGCGAGCTCGGCCTAGGAGCCGGCGAAGCGGCGGCGCAACTCGTCGAGGAGCGGGCGCTCGGGCTCGTAGCCCTCCTGCGCCAGCGTCGCCTCGAGATCGACGATGAGCGCCCGGCGGAACTCGGCATCCGCTTCCGCCCGCACGACGATCTCGTCGAGTTCCGTGCGGGCGAGGGGAAGCTCCTGCGCCGCCTGCACCCACGCCTGCGGCGCCGGCGGGAGGGCCCCGATCAGTTCAGCCAGTCTGTCTTCGTCGAATGCGCTCATACGCTCACCTGCCCACCAGACTGTGTCGAGACCGGGTTTCTTCCCTCGAGTTCCTCGCGGAGCTTGACCAGGCAGCGGGAGATCCGGCTAGCGATCGTTCCCGCGGGCAGCTCGAGCGCTTCGCCGATCGTCCGATAGGTCTCGTCACGGGCGAAGAAGCGATCGAGGACCTCCCGGCAGTTCTCGGACAACCCCGCCATCGCGTCGTGGACGTCGAGGGCCTCGTCGATCCGCGCGATCGCGTCTTCGTCGGGGTCCGCCGCCAACTCGCTCTCCTCGATTGTCTCCTCGCGCGACCCCGAACGCAGCCGGTCGATGCAGGCGCGGCGGGTCAGCTGCGCTATCCAGGGTTGGATCGCCTCGTCGCTGCGGAGCGAGCCGAGCCGCTCGTAGGCCTTGGCAAAGACTTCCTGGAAGACGTCTTCGGCGTCGTGTTCTCGGAGACGAAAACCCTGGGTCGCGATCGCGTACACGTAGCGCGAGAAGCGCTCGACGAGCGCCGCCCAGGCCTCTTGGTCGCCGTTGCGGCAGCGGGCGACGAGCTGTGCGGCCGGGACCGGCTGGGCCAAGGCGTCGCTCCTAGATCGAGATCTGCTGCTGCTCCGACTCGCGGAGCCGCTTGGCCATCACTTGGAGGAGCTTCCAGGCGATCGCTGCGTTCGTCTCGACCAGGGGCCGGAACTCCCACGAGGTGAGCCCGTAGCAGGTGAGGTCGGAGTCGGCGACGATCGTCGCGGTTCGCCGCGCCTGATCGTCGATCAGGGCCAGTTCGCCGAAGTAGTCGCCCGCGCCAAGCCGGCCTCGCTCTTCTCCGTGCACGTCAACCTTTGCCGTGCCCTCGCCGATCACGAAGAAGCCGACGCCGCCTGCTCCCTCCGCCGTAACCGTGTCGCCGGCGCTGAAGCGGCGCTCTTTGAACGAGCGGGCGATTCGCCCCAATTCAGCGCGCGGCAGGCCCTCGAAGAGCGGGACCTGCTCGAGCAGCTCGATCGGCGCCTCAGCCATGCGTCGATTCTATGTCGGAAAGGGTCAAAGGGACTAGGAGGGTTTTGCGGCCTCGACGCGGCTGGCTAATTGCTCGATCTTGCCCTGCGCGGAGTCGAGCTTGACGCGGCAGAAGCGGTAGAGCTCCTCACCGCGCTCCCAGAGCGCGATTGCCTCGTCTAGCGCGGTCTCGCCGCTCTCGAGCCGTTGCACGATCTGCTCTAGCTCGCGCTGCGCCGACTCGAAGGTCGGCTCACTCGACACGGGCGCCGAATCTCCCGCCGCTCACCTCGACGTCGATCGGATCGCCGCTCTCGACCGCCTCCGCGGAGCGCACGATCGCCTCGCCGGCGCGCACGATCGCGTAGCCGCGGTTCAGCGTCGCCTTCGGAGAGAGCGCGCGCAGGCGT
>WNGI01004259.1_pt1 | contig 14190 bp, 14 predicted proteins | sample 5400621 | NCBI WGS metagenome assembly WNGI01 (sample SAMN13153374, study PRJNA577476) | soil metagenome | isolation source: 20 cm soil or saprolite under Garry oak tree replicate 1 | place: USA:California | collected 2016-06-15
GACATTCGGCAAGTACCTCGGCGGGACCGCGACCAACGTGGCGGTCGCCGCGGCTCGGCACGGGCGGCGGTCGGCGGTGATCACCCGCACCGGCGACGATCCGTTCGGTCGGTTCATACACCGAGCACTGGCCGAGTACGGCGTGGACGATCGCTTCGTCACGCCGGTGTCGGGCCTGCCCACGCCGGTGACGTTCTGCGAGATCTTCCCGCCGGACGACTTCCCGCTCTACTTCTACCGCCAGCCGAAGGCGCCCGATCTGGAGATCCGACCCGACGAGCTCGACTACGAGGCGATCCGCGCGGCCGGGGTCTTCTGGGTCACCGTGACCGGCCTGTCAGCGGAGCCGAGCCGGTCGGCGACGCTGGCGGCCCTCGAGGCGCGGGACCGGCGCGGGATCACCGTACTGGATCTGGACTGGCGGCCGGCGTTCTGGCCGTCTCCGGCGGAGGCACGCCCGTTGGTGCAGGCGGCGTTGAAGCACGTCACGGTCGCGGTCGGCAACCTCGAGGAGAGCGAGGTCGCGACGAACGAGCGGGAGCCGCTCGCCGCGGCGAAGGCGCTGCGAGACCTTGGCGTCGATCTCGCTGTGGTCAAGCAGGGGCAGGCTGGCGTGCTCGCGGTGGACGCAACCGGCGCCGTGCAGGCGCCGCCGGTCCCGGTGGACGTCGTGAACGGGCTCGGGGCCGGAGACGCGTTCGGCGGAGCGCTCTGCCACGGCCTGCTCGCCGGCTGGGACACCGCCCGCATCATGCGGTTCGCCAATGTGGCCGGGGCGATTGTCGCCTCCCGGCTCGCCTGTTCTGCCGCCATGCCGACCACCGCCGAGGTGGAGGCGAAGATCGCAGGGAGCGCCGATGTTCGCTGACCGGTTCGCGGAGCTGATCGAGGTCCGCGTTCGCCAACCGCGGGTCGTCGCGGAGCGGGCGATGCGGCGCACCCGGGCTTCCTCGCTGGTAGGCGCCAGCGGTCGGCTGGTCATCGTCGCGGCGGATCACCCGGCGCGGGGAGCGTTGCGTGCCGGCAGCCGGCCGCTGGCCATGGCCGACCGCGCAGACCTGCTTGAAGGGCTCGCCACGGCGCTGTCGCGACCCGGCGTCGACGGTGTGCTCGGCACCGCCGACGTGCTGGAGGACCTACTCCTGCTCGGGGCGCTGGAGGGCAAGGTCGCCATCGGCTCGATGAACCGGGGCGGGCTGGCCGGCACCGTATTCGAGATCGACGACAGGTTCACCGGATACGACGCGGCGACGCTTGCCGCAGTGGGCTTCGACGGGGGGAAGATGCTGCTGCGGATCGACCCGAACGACCCGTCGACCGCGGCCACCGTGCAGTCGTGCGCCGAGGCGGTCACTGCGCTGGCAGGGCGCCAGCTGATGGCCATGGTGGAGCCGTTCATCTCGCATCGGGTGGACGGTCGGGTACGCAACGACCTGACGGCCGAGGCGATGATCCGCGCGATCACGGTGGCCTCCGGCCTCGGTGCGACGTCCGCGTACACCTGGCTGAAGGTGCCGGTGGTGGAGGACATGGAACGGGTGATGGCCGCGTCGTCGCTGCCCGCGCTGCTGCTCGGCGGCGAGGTGCCGGCCGACCAGGAGGTGGCTTTCGCCGGCTGGCGGAAGGCTCTACAGCTGCCCACGGTGAGGGGGATCGTGGCCGGTCGCTCGCTGCTCTACCCGCCCGACGACGACGTGGCAAGCGCCGTCGACGCCGTCGTGAACCTGCTCTGAAGGAGGGCCTGGTGTTGAACGACAAGCTGCACCTGCCCGCGCGGAGCGCGGCGGAAGGCCCATACGGCGTCGTCGTCACGCCGGAGGTGGCCGGGTGGACCTACTCGGGGCTGCGGGTGCTCGAGTTGCCGGCGGGTGGCTCGCACCGGCTGGAAACGGCCGAGGACGAGGTGCTCGTGCTGCCGCTGGCGGGGTCCTGCGCGGTGGAGGTGGACGGTGAACGCTTCGAGCTGGCCGGCCGGCGTGACGTCTTCTCCGGCGTCGCCGACTTCGCCTACCTGCCGCGGGACGCTGCCGCCACTGTGACCAGCCGGTACGGCGGCCGGGTCGCGCTGCCTTCGGCCCGCGCCCGCCGGCGACTGCAGCCACGATACGTGCCGGTATCCGAGGTGCCGGTGGAGCTCCGTGGTGCGGGGAGCTGCTCGCGCCAGGTGAACAACTTCTGCACGCCGGAGTCGTTCGCCGCCGACCGCCTGATCGCCTGCGAGGTGCTGACGCCCGCCGGCAACTGGTCGTCCTACCCGCCGCACAAGCACGACGAGCAGCGCTCCGGCGAGGCCGAACTTGAGGAGATCTACTACTTCGAGGTGGCCTCGGGTCGGGCCGGGGGCGGGATCGCCTACCAGCGCGTGTACGGCACTCCGGACCGGCCACTGGATCTGCTCACCGAAGTGCGCAGCGGCGACCTGGTGCTCATCCCGCACGGCTGGCACGGACCGTCCATGGCCGCCCCGGGCTACGACCTCTACTACCTCAACGTGATGGCCGGCCCGGGGGCGGAGCGGGCCTGGCTGGTCTGCGACGACCCAGCGCACGCCTGGGTGCGCGAGACGTGGCGGGGCCAGGCGGTCGACCCGCGGCTGCCGCTGGCCCCGCTTCCAGACCGGAGGCAATCGTGACGAGCGGCGACACCGTGCGGCTCACCGTGGCACAGGCGACGGTACGGTTCCTGGCAGCGCAGCGGAGCGAGCGGGACGGGGTCGAGCACCGGCTGTTCGCTGGCTGCTTCGCCAGCGGCATCGACGAGTTCCGCGCCGCGCTCGCCGAGGCCAAGCGGCACGAGGGCGGCCCGGTACTGGTGCATGTCGAGACGGACCCGCTGGTGCCGGCGCCGAGCAGCGAGTCCTGGTGGGACGTCCCGGTTGCCGAGGTGTCGCAGCTGGACTCCACCCGGCAGGCGCGCAAGTCGTACGAGGCCAGCAAGGCCGGTCAGCGTCCGTACCTGTGAGACGAAGGCGAGTCAGATGAGAACCATCGAGCACTGGATCCATGGCAAGACCACTTCCGACTCGTCCACTCGCACGGCACCGGTGTGGAACCCGGCGACCGGGGAGCAGCAGGCGGAGGTGGTGCTGGCCGGCCGCTCCGATGTGGACGATGCTGTCGCGGCCGCCGCGGCGGCATTCCCCACCTGGTCCCAGGCATCGCTGAGCAAGCGCACCAAGGTGCTCTTCTCGTTCCGGGAACTGGTGAACAAGCGGATCGACGAGCTGGCCGGGGTCATCTCCGACGAGCACGGCAAGGTGCTCTCCGACGCCCGCGGCGAGGTGCAGCGCGGGCTGGAGGTGGTCGAGTTCGCCTGTGGCCTCCCGACGCTGCTCAAGGGCGAGTACTCGGACCAGGTCTCCACGGGGGTGGACGTGTTCTCCTTCCGGGAACCGCTCGGCGTCGTCGCCGGCATCACGCCATTCAACTTCCCGATCATGGTGCCGATGTGGATGCACCCCGTCGCGATCGCGTGCGGCAACACCTTCGTGCTCAAGCCGAGCGAGCGCGACCCGTCGGTGTCCCTGCTGGTGGCCGAACTATGGGCCGAGGCCGGTCTGCCCGACGGCGTGTTCAACGTCGTGCACGGCGACAAGGAGGCGGTCGACGCGATCCTCGACCACACCGATATCGCCGCGGTGTCGTTCGTCGGATCCACCGCGATCGCGCGCTACATCCACCAGCGGGGGACTGCGAACGGCAAGCGGGTACAGGCCCTGGGCGGCGCGAAGAACCACGCGATCGTGTTGCCCGACGCCGACCTCGACTTCGCCTCGGACCACCTGGTCGCCGCGGCGTTCGGGTCGGCGGGGGAACGCTGCATGGCCATCTCCGCGACCGTCGCGGTTGGCTCCGCCGGCGACGCGCTGGTCGAGGCGGTCAGCGGCAAGGCGCGCTCGGTCCGGGTCGGGCCCGGCCGGGACGCGGCCAGCGAGATGGGGCCGGTGGTCACCGCCGCGGCCCGGGACAGGATCGTCGGCTTGATCGGCTCCGGCGAGCAGCAGGGCGCCCAACTCGCCGTGGACGGCCGCGGCGTGGTCGTGCCCGGTCACGAGAACGGGTTCTTCGTCGGCCCCACGGTGATCGACGGCGTCCGGACCGAGATGGACGTCTACCGCGAGGAGATCTTCGGACCGGTGCTGTCGGTGCTGCGCGCGGACACCGTCGACGACGCGATCCGCGTCATCAACGCCAACCCGTACGGGAACGGCACCGCGATCTTCACCTCCAGCGGCGAGGCGGCGAGGACGTTCCAGCGCGGCGTCAACGTCGGCATGATCGGGATCAACGTGCCCATCCCGGTGCCGATGGCGTACTACTCCTTCGGCGGGTGGAAGGACTCGCTGTTCGGCGACAAGCACGTGCATGGTCCGGAAGGCGTCTCGTTCTACACCCGCGCGAAGGTCATCACCTCCCGCTGGCCGCACGTCGAGCACGCCAGCGGCGCCAGCTACCACTTCCCCACCGCCACCTGACGCGCCCTGAACCCGCGTCCCTCAGCCCGAGGAGAGAGCATGTCCAGATTCCGCAGAGCCCGATGGGCTGCGGCCCTGCTCGCGTTCGCACTTGCCGCCGCTGCCTGCAGCAGCTCCGGCGGCAAGAAGTCCGAGCAGAGTTCCAGCCAGATCGGCGCGGGCAAGGCCAACACTCCGCGCATGACCTTCGCCATGGTCACCCACGCCGCACCAGGCGACACCTTCTGGGACATCATCCGCAAGGGCGCCGACGCCGCCTCCGCCAAAGACAACGTCACGCTCAAATACTCGTCGGACCCGTCATCCGGTAACCAGGCCAACCTGGTCCAGAGTGCCATCGACAGCAAGGTGGACGGGATCGCGGTCACCCTGCCGGATCCACCGGCGATCGCCCCGGTGGTGAAGAAGGCCATCGCGGCCGGCATCCCGGTGGTCGCGTTCAACGCCGGTATCGGCGCCTACACGGACTCGGGCGTGCTGTCGTACTTCGGCTCGGATGAGAGCCTGGCCGGGCAGACCGGGGGCCAACGAGCGTCCGACGCGGGCTACAAGCACGTCTTGTGCGTCGTTCAGTTCCAGGGCCAGGTCCAGCTGGAGGCTCGGTGCGACGGGGTGAAGTCGACCTTCAAGGGCACCTGGACCAAGATCTACGTGAACGGTTCGGACCTGCCATCGGTGAAGTCGACCATCTCCGCAAAGCTGGCGCAGGACAAGAGCATCGACTTCATCGTCACCCTCGGCGCGCCGATCGCGCTCGCCGCCATCGACGCGATCAAGGAGTCCGGTAGCCCGGCCAAGCTCGGCACTTTCGACTTCAACCCGCAGATCCCGCCGAAGATCAAGTCGGGCGAGCTGGAGTGGGCGATCGACCAGCAGCCGTACCTGCAGGGCTACGAGGCCGTCGACTCACTGTGGTTGTACAAGGTGAACGGCAACGTCCTCGGCGGCGGCAAGCCGACGCTGACCGGGCCGTTCCTGGTCGACAAGTCAAACATCGACTTCGTCGGCGGATTCGCGGCCGGCGGCACGCGGTAGGCACCCGCGGGGGGGTTGCCCCAGCGGTGACCCCCCCGGCGGGTCCGGCATCGGAGACTCGGAGGTTCTTGTGACTCAAACACTGGACGTCGGCGTCGAGCCGCCACCGGCCCGGGACGAGCGGATGGCCCGGAGATCCGTGCTGTCCCGGCTGCTTACCCGCCCCGAGGTCGGGGCGCTGCTCGGTGCGATCCTCATCTACCTCATCTTCTTCATCGTCGCTCCGCCGTTCCGCTCCGCCAGCTCGCTGTCCTCGGTGCTGTACCTGAGCTCCACGTACGGCATTCCCGCGGTCGCAGTGGCGCTGCTCATGATCGGCGGTGAGTTCGACCTGTCGGCGGGTGTGGCCGTTACCAGCTCGGCCCTGGTCGCGTCGATGTTCAGCTACCAGTTCAGCACGAACATGTGGATCGGCGTGCTCGTCGCACTGGTGGTCGCGCTGACCATCGGGTTCGTGAACGGCTATCTCGTCGTGAAGACCGGAATCCCGAGCTTCCTCGTGACGCTCGGCACATTCTTCATGCTGCGGGGCCTCAACCTGGCGTTGACGAAGCAGATCACCGGCAACGTCGGCACCAACGACGTGTCGAACATCCAAGGCTTCGACTCGGCCAAGAAGGTGTTCGCCTCCAGTTTCACGGTCGGAGGCGTGTCGATCCGGATCACCCTGATCTGGTGGATCTTCTTCGTCGTCGTGGCCACCTGGGCGCTACTCCGCACCCACGTCGGCAACTGGATCTTCGCGACCGGCGGCTCCGCGCCCAGCTCCCGGGCGGTGGGTGTCCCGGTGAACCGGGTGAAGATCGGCCTCTTCATGACGGTCGGCTTCATGTGCTGGTTCACCGGCATGCACATCCTATTCAACTACAACACGGTGCAGTCCGGCATCGGCCTCGGCAACGAGTTCATCTACATCGTGGCGGCCGTGGTCGGCGGGTGCCTGCTCACCGGTGGGTACGGCTCCGTGATCGGAGCCGCGATCGGGGCCTTCATCTTCGGGATGGCCAACCTGGGCATCGTCTACGCCGGGTGGAACCCCGACTGGTTCTACTTCTTCCTGGGAGCGCTGCTGCTCGGCGCCATCCTGCTCAACAACTGGGTTCGCAAGCGGGCGGAGGCAATGCGATGACGGCGACGACCGCGAAGAGCACCGCGGAGCGGACGAAGGCGCCGCTGGTCCGGCTCACCAACGCCGGGAAGAACTACGGCAACATCATCGCCCTGCAGGGCGTCACCCTGGAGGTCAGCGGGGGGGAGGTCACCTGCGTGCTCGGCGACAACGGCGCGGGGAAGTCGACCCTCATCAAGATCATCGCTGGGCTGCACCAGCACAGCGAGGGCAGCTACGAGGTCGACGGTCATGCGGTCCACTTCGCCTCGCCCCGCGAGGCCCTGGACCGCGGCATCGCCACGGTGTACCAGGATCTCGCGGTCGTGCCGCTGATGCCGGTATGGCGGAACTTCTTCCTGGGCAACGAGGTGCGCAGGGGCGTCGGTGCGGTCAGCCTCATGAACATCCCGTTCATGAAGAAGACCGCCAAGAAAGAGCTGTACGACATGGGCATCGACCTGCGCGACGTCGACCAGCCCATCGGCACGCTGTCCGGCGGCGAGCGGCAGTGCGTCGCCATCGCCCGAGCCGTCTACTTCGGCGCGAAAGTGCTGATCCTCGACGAGCCCACCGCCGCGCTGGGCGTCAAGCAGTCCGGCGTGGTCCTGAAGTACATCCTGCAAGCAAAGGAGCGTGGGCTGGGGGTTGTCTTCATTACTCACAACCCGCACCATGCGTACCCGGTCGGCGACCGCTTCCTGCTCCTCAAGCGTGGCCGCAGCCTCGGCTACTACGGAAAGAACGAGATCAGCCGCGAGGAGCTGACGGCGTTGATGGCCGGCGGCGCCGAGCTCGAGGAGCTCCACCACGAGCTCGAAGCTGGCGGCGGCGTGGCAGCCGAGGCAGCGCACATGCTCGAGGAGGAAGTCAAGGAGCTCGGCATCACCGCCTCGCCCGAGGGGCGGCCGTGACCGTGCTAGCCCGGCGGCCCCCTCGCCGCTGGGCCCGGCGAAAACGCTTCGCGTTTTCGCCGGGGACCCAAGCCTCGCTGCGCTGCGATGCTCACTCTGGGGGCCGCCTCATGACCCCAGCCGTCACGCCCGGTCGGCTCCGGCTCGGCAGCTGTCCCGACTCCTGGGGGGTCTGGTTCGCCGACGACCCGCGCCAGACCCCCTGGCGGCGCTTCCTCGACGAGCTGGCCGGGGTCGGCTACGAGTGGCTGGAGCTGGGCCCGTACGGCTACCTGCCGACGGACCCGGCCCGGCTCACCGAAGAGCTCGGCCGGCGCGGGCTCGCGGTCGCCGGCGGCACGATGCACGGCGAGAGCGGCCTGCACCGGCCGGACGAGTGGCCGGCCATCGTGGACAAGACCCGGAAGGTCGCCGACCTGACCGCAGCCGTCGGTGGCCGGCACGTGGTCTTCGTGCCGGTGCCTGGCTACCGGGACGACACGACCGGCGCCTACCTGGAGCCGGCCGAGCTCGACACCGACGACTGGACGACGATGGTCCGCGCCACGAACGAGCTCGGGAAGACCCGAGCCCATCGCCGCACGCACCCGGGAATACCTGCGGGCGTCGGGATCGGGTCCTGACACCGGTCACACAGGAGGTTGGAGCATGACCGTACGGGTCGGCGTCATCGGCGTCGGGATGATCGGCGAAGACCACGTCCGCCGGCTCACCCGGGTCCTGTCCGGCGGCCGCGTCGTCGCGGTCACCGACGTGGACGCCGACCGGGCCGAGGCGGTGGCCGCCCGCGCGGGAGGCGCCCGGGTGCACGCCGACGGCCGGAGCCTGGTGGTCGACGACGAGGTCGACGCCGTGATGGTGACATCCTGGGGGCCCACCCACGCGGAGTACGTACTCGCCGGCCTGGCCGCCGGCAAGCCGGTCTTCTGCGAGAAGCCGCTGGCGGCCACCCAGGAGGACTGCCTGCGGATCATCGAGGCCGAGGTCGCGGGTGATCGCAGGCTGGTCCAGGTCGGCTTCATGCGTCGGTACGACGCCGCGTACCGCGCGCTGAAGGCCGTCGTCGCCGACGGCTCCATCGGGCCGCCTACGCTGTTCCATTCGGCGCACCGCAACCCTTCGGTGCCGCCCTACTACACCGCCGACATGGCGATCACGGACACCGCGGTGCACGACATCGACGTGACCCGGTGGCTGCTCGACGACGAGATCGCCGCTGCCACGGTGCTCAAGCCGCGCCGGAGCAGCCGCGCACCGGGCGACCTGCAGGATCCGCTCGTCCTGCTGCTGGAGACGGCGGCCGGCGTGCTCGTCGACGTCGAGATCGCCGTCACCATCGGCTATGGCTACGACATCCGTGGCGAGGTGGTCGGCGAAATGGGCACGGCCGCGCTGGGTGACGGCGGCGAGGTCGTGGTCAGGGCCGCGGGCGCGCGCAGCGGCCGGGTGCCGGCCGACTGGCGGGAGCGCTTCATCCGCGCGTACGACGTCGAGCTGCAGGAGTGGCTCGACGCGGTGGCCGCCGGGATCTGCACCGGCCCGAGCTCCTGGGACGGCTACGCGGCGACCGCGGTCGCGGACGCCGGCCTGGCGGCGCTGCGCACCGGCAACCGCACGATCGTGTCGCTTGTGGGCCGTCCCGATCTCTACGACAAGTGAGGCCGGTGCCGTGAAACTCGCCCTCGACCCGGTGTCCAGCTGCGACTGGAGCCGCACCCGGACGACTTCGTCGAGAACGGCAAGGTCGCAATCGACATGATCCGCGGCATCGACTCGGACCTTGTCTCGTACCTCTACTGCGTACCGCACACGTTCCACATGGGCGGTGACGTCGCAGGGATCATGGAGTACGCCGGGGACCTGCTGACCCACGTGCACGTGGCCGACTCGTTCGACCACCGCGCCTCGTCCGGGCTGCGCTACATCGTCAACCCGCCGGGCTCGACCGCCCGGGTGCACCAGCACCTGGACATCGGCCAGGGCGAGGTCGACTTCGACGAGCTCTTCGGCTCCCTCGGGCGGCTCGGCTTCGGCGACCGCGACGAGACGATCATGACCGTCTGCGTCTTCGCCTGGGAGGAGCGGGCACGCGAGTCGTGCCGGGTCAACCGTGAGCGCATCGAGGCGTACACGAAATCCTGGACCTGACCACGTCCAACAGTCCACACGAGACGGAGGAGCGTCCTATGCCGCAGTCCTCTATCGGCGTGGCCGTAATCGGCGCCGGCATGGTCGGCCGCGCCCACGCGAACGGCTACCGGCAGGCGTCCACTGTCTTCGACGAACGCCTCCCCGGCGTGCGACTGGTGGCGGTAGCCGACACGTACGAGCCGTTCGCGGCGGGCACCGCCCGGCGCTTCGGCTTCGAGCGGGCGGAGACGACCTGGGAGGCGATCGCCGCGGCGCCGGACATCGACGCCGTGAGCGTCGCGGTGGCGAACTCGCTGCACCGTGAGGTGGTGGAAGGCCTGCTGGCGGCCGGGAAGCACGTGCTGTGCGAGAAGCCGCTCGCGCCGACGGCCGCCGACGGCCAGGCGATGGCGGACGCAGCCGAGAAGTCCGACCGAGTGAGCGCGGTCGGCTTCACGTTCCGCCGGTCCCCGGCGATCAACGCCATCCGGCAGCAGGTGCTCGACGGCGTCCTCGGGCCGGTCACGCACTTCAACGGGCACTACTGGTGCGACTACGGTTTCGACCCGGACGCCCCGATGAGCTGGCGGTACAAGGGCCGCCCCGGGTCGGGGGCGCTCGCCGACATCGGCAGCCATCTCGTCGACCTCGGCGAGTTCTTCTGCGGGCCGGTCGAGAGCGTGCGGGGCACCGTGCTGTCGACCGCGATCCGGGACCGGCCGGTCCCGCTCGGGACCGCGGTCGGGCACTCCGCCGGAGTAGCGGTCAGCGACGCCCGCGAGCCGGTCGAGAACGAGGACCTTGCCACCTTCACGGCGACGTTCGCCGCCGGCGCCGTCGGCACGTTCTCGATCTCCCGGATCGCCTTCGGGCACCCGAACGCCCTTCGGTTCCAGGTGTTCTGTGAGCGCGGCGGCGCCGAGTTCGACCTCGACCGTGCGGCCGAGTTCGGCATCGCCGACCGGGCCGCCGCCCCCTCGCTGAACGGCTACCGGCAGGTGCTCCTGGGCCCGGCCCACCCGTACCTGTCCGGTGGGCTTCCGATGGACTTCCCCGGCGTCGGCCACGGCCAGAACGACTTCTTCATCTACCAGGCGCGGGCGTTCCTCGAGCAGATCGCCGGGATCGAGGGCCTGCCCACCTGCCCGACCATCGCCGACGGGCTGCACAACCTCCGCGTCCTGGAGGCCGTCGCCGCAGCCGCGCACGCCGACGGCAAGGCGGTCACGGTCGACTGACCGTCTGGCCCTGGAACCCGTCACGCCGAGAAGGGACGACGCATGAAGCTGGGCGCGTACACCGCATGCCTGCACGACCGATCGCTGCAGGAGACCCTCAAGATCCTCGGCGAGTTCGGGCTGACCAGCGCCGAGATCAACGCCGGCGGCTTCATCCCCGCGCCCCACCTGCCGATCCAGCAGATCCGAGCCAGCGCCGCCGCCCGGGAGGACTACCTCGGGCAGTTCGAGGGGAGCCGGGACGCCGGCAAGGCCGCACGGTTCGCTGACGCGCACGGCCTCGCCCACAGCTTCCAGCGCGGGTGACGACCAGTATCCCGTCACCCGCGAGCCGAAGTCGTCACCCGCGAGCCGAAGTCGTCACCGGCGAGCCGACTCGCCACCGGGGGCACCGGGGGCGAGGGTCAGACGCGGCGGCGGGCGAGGTCGGCGGCGCCGACCAGGCCGGCGTCGGGGCCGAGGGCGGCCAGCCGGATGGGTGCGGCTGGGCGGAACCCGCGGCCGGTCAGGGTGGACAGGAACGAGTCGCGGGCCGGGGTGAGCAGCAGGTCGCCGGCCTCGGACACGCCCCCGCCGACGACAACGACGCTGGGGTCGATGATCGCGGCCAGGTCGGCGATGCCACGGCCGAGCCAGCGACCCATCGCGGTGAAGATCTCCACGGCGGCCGGGTCGCCCTCCCGGGCGGCGAGCGTGACGTCGGTGCCGGTGAGCGCGGTGGGGTCGCCCTCGACCAGCTCCAGCAGCCGGTGCGCGGCCACCGGGGACACCTCGGCGAGTTCGCGGGCGTCCCGGGCCAGGGCGCTGCCGCTGGCGTACATCTCCCAGCAGCCGCGGTTGCCGCAGGCGCAGCGGCGCCCCTCCGGGACCACGCACATGTGTCCCCACTCGCAGGACACGCCGTGCGCGCCGCGGTAGAGGACCCCCGAGACCACGAGCCCGCCGCCGATGCCGGTGCCCAGGGTCACGCACACGACCACCCGCTCGCCGCGGGCCGACCCGTACCGGTACTCCGCCCACGCCGCCGCGTTCGCGTCGTTCTCCACCGTGACCGGAAGTCCGATCCGCCCCTTCAGGGCGTCCCGCAGCGGCTCGTTCCGCCACGCCAGGTGCGGGGAGAACAGCACGGTGGCGCGGTCGTCGGCGATCCAGCCAGCCGCGCCGATGCCGACCGCGACGACGTCGTACCGGGCGGTCAGCTCGGTGACCACCTCGGCGATCACCGCTTCGGTCTCGGAGACGTCGTCGCCGGGTGTCGGCCGGCGGACGAGCGCCAGCACGCCGCCGGACTCGTCCACCACGCCGGCGGCGACCTTCGTGCCGCCGATGTCGACCCCGATCGCGAGCGCCACCGGGTGGCCTAACCCAGGTCGATCGGCTCGACCCGGCGGCCGGGCGGGCGGGCGTCGCCCTCCGGAGCGTGGTCGGCGGCCGCCGACCAGGCCGAGCCAGCCGGGCGGGCCAGTGCGTCGGCCACCGCCCGGACCGCGTCGGCGACCGCCGAGGCGGCCTCGGCCACCCGCTCGGTCACCTCCGGCCGATCCCCCCGCAGCAGTGCGAGCAGCTGGCAGAACGGGCAGTAACGGCACTCCGGTGCCCCGGTGGCGATGTGCTCGGTGAGCCCGGGGAACGTGCCGCGCGCCCAGCCCCGGATCGCGTCGGCCAGCCGCGCCGCCTCCTCACCGACGCTGCCCGGCTCGCCGGACCCGGGCCCCGCACCGCCCGGCCCCGCACCGCCCGGCCCCGCACCGCCGGGCCCTGTACCGCCGGGCCCTGTACCGCCGGGCCCCGCACCGCCGGGCCCTGTACTGCCGGGCCCTGTACCGCCGGGCCCCGCACCGCCGGGCCCCGCACCGCCGGGCCCTGTACCGCCGGGCCCTGTACCGCCGTACCGCCCGGGCCCGCACCACCGGGCGCCGCACCGCCCGGGCCCGCACCGCTGCCCGCCGGTCCACCGTCGCCGGTCACCGAACCGCCCTCGCTCATCCGGGCCGACCCCTTCCCGCTCAACCCTGCGGTCCGCCGGGCCACAACTGAGGATCCGGGCGGAACCGCACCCGCAGCGTCCCGTCGGCGAACTCCGCGCCGGCCACCGTGCACCGGCGCAGCCCGCTGGGCAGGGTGAGCAACCGGCGGCGCGCGCCGACGGTGAGCACCAGCTCGTCACCGGAGCGGGCCGCGCTCACCGCGGATCGATCGGCGAACGGCAGTGACACCCGCAGCACGTACTCCTCCCCGTCCCGTTCCACCCCGACCAGCTCGGCGGGTGCCGGCACCGCGACCGGGTCGTCGTGCCCGTACAGCTCGCGGGCCAGATCGAGCAGCGCCGGCAGCCCGACCGGCTCGGCCGGCCGGTAGGCGGCGCGGCGGACCGGGATGCCCGCGAACGACTCCCGCACCACTGCCAGCTGCTCGGCCTGCGAGGCCGCCCAGGCGGCCCGCCACGGATCCGGCTCGGCGCGCCGCCCGGCCGGCACCGCCGCCGCGGGCGCCGGCACCACCCGGTTGGCCAGCACCGAGTCCACCCGGTAGCCGTACAGGGACAGGTGGGTCAGCGTCCGCCGCGCCTCGGCCACCACTACCGACTCCGGAGTGAGCACCAGCCGGACGCTGGTCATGGCCGGGTCGGCGAGCAGCCCGCGGACCTCGCCGAGCTCGCCGTGCAGCCGGGTCACCGCGTCCAGCACCCCGTCCGGGGGCAGCGCCGCGCCGCCGAGCCCGCCGGCCAGCCGGCCGAGCACCGGCCGCAGCGAGCGGACCATCCGCCGGTGGGTGGGGAAGACCCGCTCGATGTACCAGGACAGCGCCTCGGGCAGGGCGAGCAGCCGCAGCGTCTCCGCGGTCGGCGCGCAGTCCACGATGACCGCGTCCCACCGGCCGGCGGCCACCTGGTCGCGCACCTCGAGCAGGGCGAGCACCTCGGCCGCCCCGGGCAGCACTACCATCTCCTCGGCCTGCAGGCCGTCCACCCCGCCACGGGCCAGCAGGTCGAGCAGGTAACCCTGGACGTCGCGCCAGCTGTGCTCGAACCGGAGCTGGGTGTCCACCTCCATCGCCGCGAGGCCGGTGTCGACCTCGCACGGCTCCGGGCCCAGCGGCACACCGAAGGCATCGGCCAGCGAGTGCGCCGGGTCGGTCGAGAGCACCAGTGCCTTGCGGCCGCGCCGGGCCACCAGTGCCGCGGTCGCGGCGGCCGCGGTGGTCTTGCCGACCCCGCCCTTACCGGTGAACAGGATTACCCGCACCGCGCTCCCCGGACCGGCCCGCCCGGTCGCCCGCCCGGTCGTCAGC
>WNGI01011089.1_pt1 | contig 14187 bp, 15 predicted proteins | sample 5400621 | NCBI WGS metagenome assembly WNGI01 (sample SAMN13153374, study PRJNA577476) | soil metagenome | isolation source: 20 cm soil or saprolite under Garry oak tree replicate 1 | place: USA:California | collected 2016-06-15
GGCAGCGTCAGGATCAACAGAACAGGGCGGATGACCGTGTTGACGACGGCGAGAATCAGCGCCATCACCACCGCCAACCAGAGGTTCCCACCCCGAATGCCCCACACCACGTAGAAGACGAACAGCAACGCGACGATGTGGATCAGGAACCGCGTTAACACGCCTGCATTCTAGTCGGCTCAGTGCACGGCGTAGATGTCGTAGTTCGGCGTGTGCAGCGCGAGCCGGAACTGCGCATTGAAGTAGTCGGCGTTCGGCTGAAAGACGGTGCGCTCCGTCGGCCCAATCACGATGTAGTCGACGTGGTACTGGCGCAGCAGGCCGATCGCCTCCGGACCACCGTGGTAGATCCGAGCGATATCCGCTTCCCGCTGCGCGTAGTTGATCCCATAGCTCCAGAGCCAGCCCGGGTAGCTCATCAGCACCGCGCGCCCGGCCAGGTCGGCGATCGGATTGTTCGGTTCCTGCCCCGTCACGAACACCGCGCGCGGCGGCGTCTGCCGGCGAACCTGGGCGGCGAGCTGCACCTCTTCATTCGAGAACCAGACATAGGCGGGCGCCTGCGGCGGCAGAAACTGCAGCAGCGAGAGCACGCCGGACGCAACCAGGCTCAGCCAGATCGTCACGGCGACGATGGCACCGACCGGGTGGGCCCGGGTGAGGCGGACGAGGACCGCACCCACCGCAACCGCGCTGGCCATGTACCAGAACACGAGCAGCTTGCTGTTATCCCAATCCCAGGGCTGGAACTTCACCAGGTTGGCGGCGAGGAAGATGAGGCTGAAAGGCGCGATCAGCAACCTGGCGCGCCCGCGTAGCGCCAGCGGGCTCAGCAGCGCGGCCAGGAGCAGCGGCCAGAAGAGCCCGGTGTTCTTGAGCCAGAACCAGGGCGCGAAGTCCGTGCCTGACATCCAGCCGATCAACCAGCGTGGATACTGGTGCTCCGGCGGCGCGCCCGGGTCACCCGGCACCGCCATCAGCAGGCGCGGCACGGCAATGAGCAGGGCCACGGCAAAAAACCCGAGCCACGCCGGCCGTGGGAAGAGCAGCGCCCAGCAGCCCGTCACGATGCCGAGCACCACCAGGCTATGCACGTGGAAGAACGGCAAGAGGCCGGTCAATCCGCCGGCGACCATGAAGGCGACGGCCTCGCTCTTCAGCGTCCACCGCCGCCACGACGAACGGATCGTGGCGATCGTTTCGCGCCAGCGGAAGAACGGCGTGCCGAGGAGCGGCGGCGTCAGCAGCAGGAGAACCGTCATGACCATGGCCGCGCCGAAGACGAAGCTTCGCTGCGGGAGGTAGTAGGAAAGGATGGGGTTGTACCACTGAATGTTGAGGGTCGGGTCGAGGCATGACGGGTCGGGCGGCACGTTCGGCAATGGGCACGAGCGGTCGTACGTGCGCGGGATGTGGGTCAGTACCTTTAGCAAGCCGAACCGCGCCGCATCGCCGTTCAAATACCAAAACCCGATACCTCCACCGAGGAGCGTCAGCGTCGCCGCGACCACGCCGGCGCCGATGCCACCGGTAAGGCGGCGCGCCCAGAGGATGAGCCCGCTGAGCGCAAGGACGGTCATCGCCCAGCTCGGCCAGGTGAGCGCCGCCGGGATGCTCCAGCCGCCGGCGAGCAGCAGTGCGCTGGCAAAGTCGGGCGCGAACGGATAGCGGAAGGGCGTCCCAGCAAAGATGGGATTCTGTGGCGGCAGGTTGTGGCCGTAGGCGAATGCCGTCGTGTAGGCAGCGTGGAACGACCAGTCCGACCAGGTGTTGTTGTAATGCGCCAGCCAGGCATCGGGCGTGATCTCGACCGCGCGTGCGAAGAGGTAGCCCATACCGAGTGCCAGCGCCGCCAGCGCGGCGAGTGGGGCCCCGCTCCGGCGTGGAAAAGCGGGGAGACCGTATCGGCCACGGTGATGCCAGAGCAACCCGCCACCCGCGGCAATTCCCGCGAGAGCCAGCAGCAGGACCAGGCCGACCGTGACACCGATGGCCAACGCCGCGATGTAGCCCGCCATCGTCAGCCCGACCACGGCGAGCACCAGGCCGATCACGACGCGCTCGCCCGCTGTCAGCCAGGGCGGCCCGCCCGCGGCCAGGCCCAGGCCGAGGACCAGGCAGCCCGCAACCAGCGCTAGCCCGGGGAGGTCCAGTAGCAGAGACACCAGTTGGGCAGCGGCTTGACGAAGGCGAACCAGACGTGGCTGTTCAAGGCATCGGCCGTGAGCGGCAGTCCGCTCCAGAGCGGATAGAAATAGATGAAGAAGCCGATCACCATCAGCAGGTAGGCGTACGCCGGCACCGCCCCACTGACGCGCATCGCAAACCCGGGCAGGCGGCCACGCAGGGTGCGCAAGTAGGTGAGTGCCAGCGCCAGCGCCAGGAACATCGGGGGCAACCCGCCAAGCATGTGATAGAGAAAAAGCCCACGCGGCACCCGAGCGAATGGCAGCCAGGCCGCGAAGAAGGCGACCAGAATGAAGATCGACAGGTAGAGACGCTGCTGCACGGGACCGGCCGCATCACGAAGCGCGGCTTCCGCCGGCTCCAGCGCGTGGCGCGAGCGGTAGTCGCGGATCAGTGCCGGCAACCCGACCGCGATCCCGAGCAGGGCAGCAGTGGCGGCCCACCAGATCACGGGGTTGCCGAGGTTGAAGATCTCTGCCACCAGTGGGGCGCCACTCGTCTGGTCGATACCGAGACCCTTATCGGTGTAGTAATAGACGACCGGGCGGAAATCGAGCGGCCAGGACCACCATGGACTGTAAAAGATATGTGGCGCGGTCAGGGTGATGTGGTAGTGCCAGGTCTGCCAGTGCCATTCTCGTAGGTCGCTCCACGCGCCGCCAAGGTTGAAATGAAAGGGGATGAAGGACAGCGCCGGCTGCGGGAGATTGGTGATGCCGTGCGTGATCATCAGGTAGCGGGTAAAGCTCAGGACATAAAAGACGCCCGGCAGCAGGGCGAGGCTGAGCAACGCGATGCCACCGGTGGCTCCGTCGTACCGGGTCCAGCGAACGATGAGCCGAAACGCCAGGATGACGACGATGGTGCCGTAAGCCGCCAGGGTCGTCCACTTGGATCCGAGCGCCACGCCGAGCGTGATGCCAGTGAGCACGATCATCCAACGCCGGCGGGAGACGCTGTCGGCGTTGAGGTGGAGATGGAAGAACAGATAGGCCAGCGCCACCAGCGCGATGGGAATGATGTCGATGACCGCGGTCCGCGACTCGACGAAGGTCATCCCGTCGAAGGCCGTCAGCACGCCGGCGGCGACGGCAAAGAATCGGACGGTCAGCAACTGGCGCGCCAGCATGTACATCAGCGGAATGAGCGCAGTGCCGAAGAGCGCCGGCATGAAGCGCCAGCCGAAAGAGTTGAAACCGAAGAGCTGGATGCCGAGCGCGATGATCAGCTTGGCGAGCGGCGGCTCGGGATCGAAGTAATCGCGACCCAGCAGATCATTGTGGGCGTCGTTGGCGAAGTAGAGCTCGTCGAACACGAAGGGCGAGTTGGGAGCGATGTCGTTCGGCTTGCCCAAGCCGGGGAGAGATGGGTCCTGGTAGTTGTGGCCGATGCCCCAGGCGCTGATGGGCGCCGACGATGCGGGGTGGGCGAAGACATCGAGGAAGATCGGGCTGCCGAAGCGAAGCATCCCCGCGATCAGCGTCAGTGCGAGCAGCCAGTAGAGGTCGCGCCGATCGAGGCGCCACCAGGCACTGCGCGACTGTGTCAACTCGCTTGACCGCGCACCCGGCTCTTCATTTCCGCGACGAACTCATCCACGCGGGCAATCGGGACGACGATGTCCGCCCCCGCCACCAGCCGCGGACCGAGTTTTCGCTCCGCCGACTCCACGAGGTCGGGCTGGCGGCGATCGAGCCGGATGTAGGCGGCCGGCTCGCGTCCCAGGCGGCGCACGAACCGGTTCACGAAGCGCCGGCGTTCGGCCGGCTGGAACGCCACCTCGAGCGGCTGGCGCCGCACGCGGGCCAGCGCGGTGTAGGGCAGTTCCAGATGACGGAGCAGGTAGCGAACCCTGAGTCCGTCATCGGAGATCTCGAGGTAGGAGAACTTCTGCATCAGCCAGAACGTGACCAGGATGGCACCGCAGAGTACCGTCACCGGGACGAACGACACGATCTGCCGCCCCTGGTAGAGGTTGAAGGCGATGAGTACCAACCCGACGACGAAGAGACCGCCATACAGCCATTTGCCATCCGTCCACCGCTGGGTCGCGTAACGGATCGGGAAGCGGCGGCTTCCGTTCTCGGTCATCGAGCCTCGCGGACGGTGCCGGTGCGCTCCATCAGATGGTCGGCCCCCTCGAAGTACGTGTCGAGGTTGGGCTGCGCCGTCAGCCACTGCCAGTACTCGCGAGCCATCGCCTCCAGCCCGATCTGCGCTTCCCAGCCGGCCCCCTTCATGCGGCTGACGTCGGGCACCGCGTGCCGCGGATCACCGACGCGATAGCGACCCGGCGTTTCCGGCACGATGTCGCGCTCCGCGACCCGCAAGAGGATGCGCGCCAGATCCATCACGGTGTGCGCGCGCCCGCTGGCAACGTTGTAGGCGCCCGGCGGCAGCCCGGCGACGGCAGCCACATTGGCGCGCGCCACGTCGTCGACGTCGATGAAATCGCGCAGCTGGTTCCCGTCCTCGAGCAGCTGAGGTGTCTGGCTGTGTGCGAGCCGGAGCGCGAAGATCCGCAGGGCGCCGAAATAGGCGTTCTGAAAGGGCTGCGCCCGTCCCTGGACCGCGCCGTAGCGAAGGATGATCCACTCGATCCCGTGGCGCTCGCCGAGCAGCCGGACCAGGTCTTCCTGGGCCAGCTTGCTCAAGCCATAAGCGCTGGTTGGGCGAACGACGGACTCATCGGTGACCATCGGGGTGATTGCGCCGCCGCAAATCGGGCAGGGAGGATCCCAGATACCGCGCTCCAGCGCATCGACCCGGCGGGGCTGCGGATAGACATCGCCGTCCTTGCCGCAACGATATTTGCCCTCGCCGTAGACGGCCGTCGAAGAGCCCAGCACCACCCGCCGCACCGAGGTCGTCCCCTCGAGCAGCAGCTCGAAGAGAATCGCGGTGCCGACGGCATTGATGTGGAAGAGCTTGCTGAAGGAGGGCAGGTAGTCGTTGTGATCCGCGAGGTGCAGCACGACCTCGTTCTCCTTGAGCGCCTTCACCCAGTCCTCGCGCTTGCGGACATCGCCTTCGACGAGCTCCATGCCCGCGGGGAGCGTCGGTGGGCCGTCGTGCGCCGGCGGGGAGAGGTTGTCGAGGACCGTGACCTGGTGCCCCTGCTTCATCAGATGCTCGCCGGTACGCTGACCAATGAAGCCGGCCCCGCCGGTGATCAGCACCTTCATTGCTGGGGACTATAGCTGACACTCGATCGGGGTCCGATCCTTTCCTGTGACGGCGCCGTTACCGCCTCTTCACTGGTCCTTAACACCGCCACGGATATCGTGATCCCGCTTCCCCTTCCTTGAAGGCCGAGACCCCAATCTCGGCCTTTCTTCTTTTTTCCGGGGTCACATGCGGGCGCCCTCGAGCGAGCGCTGGCAGTTGCAGCTCGGAGTGGCGGGGATGATCGGGATGAGGGTGGCCAGAAGATCGCGGACGCGGGCGATGTTCGCGGCCAGGACCCGCATCACATCCTGGGCCTGCACCGCCGACACCTCGGGCGCTCCCTCGACGCCGGCGTCGTAGTCGGTGACGAGCGAGAGATTCAGGTAACACATCTCCAGCTCGCGGGCGAGGATCACCTCCGGGTACTGCGTCATGCCGACGATGTCCCAGCCCATCCGCCCGTACCAGCGGCTCTCGGCGCGCGTCGAGAAGCGCGGGCCCTGCACGACGACGACGGTCCCGGCAGGGCGAAAACGCAAGGCCTGTTGCTGGGCAACAGCTCCGGCCAGCGCGCGCAGCTCGGGACAATACGGGTCGGCGGCGCTGATGTGCACCACCTCCGGCCCGGGGTAATAGGTATCCAATCGGCCGCTGGTGCGGTCGATGAATTGGTCGCAGATCACCAGGTCGCCTGGATGGAGGTCCGGCTGGAGGCTGCCGACCGCCGATGGGCCGATGATGCGACGCACGCCCAGCTCGTGCATCGCCCATAGGTTGGCTCGGTAATTGACAAAGGGCGCGGGAATCGTGTGGCGCGGGCCATGGCGCGGAAGGAACGCCACGCGACGGCCCGCGACATCCGCCAGCGCGATCGGCGCGCTCGGCGGCCCGTACGGTGTCGTAACCGTGACGGGCTCGGCGCCGGCGAACCACTCATAGAATCCAGATCCACCGAACACGCCGATCTCTGCCGACGGCAGCATCAGACGAGGACGTGACCGCGCGGTGAGACCTGCTCCTCGTAGCGCGCGAGGTCTCGGATGCGTGCCCGCGGTGAGCAGACCGGGCAGTCGGGATCGCGCGGAAACGTTGTCGTCCGCGTCTCACCCAGGAGCCCGTCGTGCTGGAAGATGCGGCCGCTGAGTGGATGACCCACCCCGAGAAGGACCTTGATGACTTCCTCCGCCTGCACGCTGCCGACGACACCCGTAGCGGCGCCGATGATGCCGGCCTCTTCGCAGGTCTGCACGTCGCCCGGCGCGGGCGGCTCGCGGAAGAGGCAGCGCAGGCAGGGTGCGGCCGGCAGGACCGTCGTCACCTGTCCGCCCCAGCGCAGCACCGCGCCATGAACCAGCGGTTTGCGCAGCAGCACCGCGGCGTCGTTGAGGAGGAACTTGGTCTCGAACGCGTCTGTGCCATCGACCACCACGTCGTACTGGGCAAACAGCTCGGCCACATTGGAGGCGCGCACGTTTTCGTGGTGGGCGTCGATGCGGAGCCCGGCGTCGAGCAAGAGCAGCCGGCCGGCAGCCGCCTCGACCTTCGAGCGACCGACGTCGCATTCCTCGAAGATGACCTGGCGGTTCAGGTTCGACCGTTCGACATCCTGGTCGTCGATCAGTCCAAGCCGGCCCACACCGGCCGCCGCCAGGTAGAGCGCGACCGGCGAGCCGAGACCACCCACACCGACGATTGCGACGGCCGCGCCCTCCAGCCGCTGCTGCCCGGCTTCGCCGACCTCGGCGATGATCCGTTGCCGGTGATGGCGAGGGTCAGTCATGTGCGGGCCTCCAGGACGAATGCGTCGTAGTCGACGAGGGTCTGCACCGTCGGGTGATCGCCGCAGACCGGGCAGGCGCGGTTGCGGCGGTAGCGAACCTCGCGGAAAGTCATCGCCATGGTGTCGTGAAGCAACACGCGGTTGACGAGCCCGTCGCCGACCCCGGTGACCAGCTTGATCGTTTCCGCCGCCTGGATGGTGCCGATGATGCCGGGCAGGGCGGCGAAGACGCCGACGTTCTCGGATTCTTCGATGGCACCGGCGGGCGGAGGCTCCGGATAGAGGCAGCGGTAGCATCCGCGGCCCGGAACGAACACCGTCACCTGGCCTTCGATGCGAAAGATGCTGCCGTGCACCAGGGGTTTGCGCCGCAGGTAGGCGGCGTCGCTGAGCAGGTAGCGGGCCCGAAACGAATCGGTGCCGTCGACGATGACGTCGTAGCGATCGAGGAGGTCGATCGCATTGCGTTCATCGACAGTCGCCTCGATTGTCTCCACCTTGATGTCCGGATTCAGTGCGCTGACCGTGCGTGCCGCGCCGTCGACCTTCGACCGGTTCACGCCCTCCATCGTGTGGATGATCTGTCGCTGAAGATTGGAAAGCCGCACATGGTCGTGGTCGGCGAGCCCGATGGTGCCAACCCCGGACGCCGCCAGGTAAAGCGCGACCGGAGAGCCGAGTGCGCCCACACCGACGATGAGCACCCGCGCCCGCAGCAGTTTCTGCTGGCCGGCGGGCCCGACCTCGGCGAGGGCCAGATGGCGCGCGTATCGCTGTCGCTCCTCGGGCGTCAGGGACCGCTGCGCCATCAACTCCCTCGCGGCTTGGCCGGTACCGCGTGGAAGATGCCATGGAAAACACGCGGCTCGAGCCGGCGCAGGCGCAGGCAGTCAGCCAGGGTGTGCGAGGCGAAGACATCCCGGGCGGCATCCTCGGCCTTTTCCGTGACGTGCGCCAGCACCCGGCTGTCGCCGGGCTGCGCGCCGTCCGGCTGGCGGCTCTTGGCGCCGTTCCCCTCGAGACAGTCGATCACCTGGTCGAGGCGAATCTCCTCCGCGCTGCGGGCCAGCTCGTGCCCGCCGTGCGGTCCCCGCGTCGAGGTGATGAAGCCGGCGCGGCGCAGGATCATCAGCACCTGGTCGAGAAAGGGGCCCGGGATCCCCTGGCGCCGGGCGATCTCGCTACTCTGCACGCACCCCGGCCGGCATGCCCCGCCAGCTCGAGCACGGCCCGGACGCCGTATTCGGTTTTCATCGAAAAGCGCATGCGCACCGTACCTGACCCTTCTCCCCGCTTTTTCACGCTGGAGCGGGGCCCTTTAAAAGTTGATCGACCCGGTCAAGTATATCGCACGCCGGTATCAGGGTTGCGTCAAACCGAAAGGCGAAGGGCGATCGCGATGAACAGGGTGCCGAGCACCACGAGCGGCACCGTGGTCGCGATCAGGCTGAGGCTGCGAAGCCCGATGGCGCGGCGGTCCTCGGTCGATGAGCGGACCCGGCTGCGCAGGACGAACCCTTCGACCGCCAGCAGCAGGGACGCCCCGCCCAGGCCGAGCGCCACCATCACGATCGCCCAGTTCGTGCTCGGCGTACCCTCCTGCTGGGCAAAGGCGTTGAAACTCGCCGCCAGCACCCCCACCAGCGCGACCAGCACACCGAGCGGAACCAGCGTCAGGTTGATGGCGCGGATGACGCGACCCGGCTCCGGCCGGCGCGAGAACTGCCAGGCCGATGCCAGCACGAAGGCCACGTAAGCGGCGATGACGACGTAGAAGAAGACCGGTGTCAGGAACTCGCCGAACGTCGTTGCCGCAGGAACCACCTGCACAATCTAGTCTTCAGCGGCCTCCCGGACGCCGCCACCGCCCGCTTACGTCAACAGTCGGTAGAGGTTGTTGATCACGGCAAAGGTGGTGATCCAGGCGGCGATCAGGTAGGCATTCCAGACGGCCCGGCTGCGACCGAACACGAGGAGGAAACCGACGAGTCCCGCCACCAGCGATAGCTTCAAGGCGTAGACGGCGAGCTCGCCGTTGTGCTGGATGATCCACGCGGCGATCCCGTTCATCTCCTGTCGGCCCTGCGAGAGGCCGATGTGGGTCGTGGTGACGTCGAGAAGCTGCGCGGTACAAAAGCCGATCAGGATGAGGACCTTCTTGCCGGTCGAGACGCTCTTCGTCCCGATGCCCGTGACCCGTCGGGCGACCGAAACTCGCGCTTCCCCAATCATGGAACCGACTCTACACAGCCGCTATCAGAAAAGCAACGTCCACGTAGGCGCTTTCTGAGTTGCGCGGCCTTCCTCCTCGAAAAGACTGCCCGGATTATATGGGCAAGGTCAGGCTCCGTCTAGAGCCAACTTTCGCGACTTTCCTCAGGAGGTTTTTTTGCTTCCGCCGAGGATCTCGCGACGCTTGTTGAACAAGTACGGGATGGCGACGAGCATGCCGCCGGCCACCGCGATGCCCGCTCCCCACCGAAGGTACAGGGTCCAGTCGGACGGGGGGTCGAGCGCGGGATCGTAGACCGTGCGGGCCGTCAGCTTGAAGCTGAGCGCGCCGACGGTCCCGTTGACGCTCCAGATGCCGACCGTGGTCTCGGCGTGATTCCAGCGCTGGTCCTCATTGACTGCTGGAAGGCTGGCGCAGGGCCACACGCCGGCTGCCGGTAGATGAACAGGGATCGGAGGTCGAGGGGTCGCGGTCTTGGGCTGGGCCGCGAAGCGGAAGGGCTTCGGCGGCTTGCTCATGTCGAGAAGAATCACGTCCTGGCCGGTCTGGTTCTGGAGCATCAGGTCGCAGCCGCCCGCCGTCCCCTCGATGGTGAGGCCTGCCGTCTTGGGCACGATGCTGTCGACCACGGTCTTGAAGGGCTGATCCTCGGCCAGCCCTGTCAGGGGAAGGAGGAGCAGCGCAACGACTGGCGCGAGCAGCAGGAGGCGCCGGTTCACCACCCTATAACGTCAATCCGGCCCTCGGCTGGCGCCGGTCCCCGGCTCGGCTGCGGGCTAGACTTGGCCGGCAAGGAGGGAGTTGATGTCGTACGAGTTCGTCCTCACCGAGGTCGACGGCCCCGTGGGCCTCGTGACGATCAACCGGCCGCGGGTCCGCAACGCGCTCAACCGTCAGACGATTGCCGAGCTGGTCGATGCGCTCGAGACCTTCGATCGCGACGACACCATCCGCTGCATGGTCCTTACCGGCGACGACCGCGCGTTCGCGGCCGGGGCCGACATCGCGGAGATGGCCGACGCGGGCGCCGTCGAGGTGCTCAACGATGACAACTTCGCCCGATGGGCCCGCTTCCGAGCGATCCACAAGCCGGTCATCGCCGCCGTCGGTGGATACGCGCTCGGCGGCGGCTGCGAGCTGGCCCTGATGTGCGACATGGTCGTGGCCTCGGAGACGGCCCAGTTCGGTCAGCCCGAGGTGAAGATCGGGATCATTCCGGGGGCCGGGGGTACGCAACGCTGGGCCCGAAGCGCGGGAAAGGTCCGCGCCATGGAAGCGGTGCTCATCGGCGATCCGGTGCGTGCCGTCGATGCCGAGCGGATGGGGCTGGTCAATCGCGTCGTCCCCGCCGGCGCCCAGCTGGAAGAAGCCATGCGCCTGGCGCAGCTGATCGCCACCCGCCCGCCGCTCGCCGTTCGCCTCGCGAAGGAGGCGGTCAACCACGCCATGGAAGTCGGCCTTGCGCCGGGTCTCGAGTTCGAGCGCAAGCTCTTCTACCTCTTGTTTGCCTCGGAGGACAAGCGCGAGGGCATGCGCGCCTTCCTCGAGAAGCGCCCGGGCCGCTTCAGCGGGCGATGAGCGACGTCGTTCTCAGCTCCCGGGACGGCCCGGTCCTGACACTGACCCTCAACCGGCCCGAGGCGCTCAATGCGCTCACCCGCGAGACGACCCAGGCGCTGCGCACGGAAGTGGAGACGGCGGCGCGTGACCCCGAGGTCGGGGCGATCGTCCTCACCGGAGCCGGGCGCGCATTCTGCGCCGGCGCCGACCTCAAAGACGTGAACGCGCGAGCGGTGGCCGGCGACAACGACCTCGGCGCCGACCTTCGCACGAATTACACGCCGATGATCCGCGCCATTCGCGCCTGCCCGAAGCCAGTGATCGCCGCGCTGAACGGCACCGCCGCCGGCGCGGGTCTGAGCCTGGCGCTCGCCTGCGACTTGCGCCTCGCGGCGGCCGGTGCGCAGCTGATCGTGGTCTTCGTGCGGGTCGGCCTGGTTCCCGACGCCGGCAGTCTCTTTTTCCTGACGCGCATGCTCGGTTTGAGCAAGGCAACCGAGCTGGCGATCACCGGTGATCCCGTGAGCGCCGACGACGCGCTCCGCCTGGGGCTCGTGGTGTCCGTCGTTCCACCAGACCAGTTGATGCCGGCGGCGATGGAGCGAGCCCGTCACCTGGCCGCAGGACCACGCCAGACGTACGCCTTGATCAAGCGAGGGATGGAACAGGCGCTCCATCTCGACCTCGAGCAAACGCTGGAACTCGAATCACAACTGCAGGCTCTGGCCGCGGAGACGCCCGACGCCCAGGAAGCGATCCGCGCTTTTCTCGAGAAGCGGAAACCGGTCTTTAAGCGCTAAGGACGGAAAAAAGAAAGAGCGGCGGTGTTACCCGCCGCTCTCACTTAAATCAACTAATGCCATGGGCACCACCTCCCATTACTTAGGGAGCCATTGTATCAATTCCCGGCGCGAACCCGGTCCTCGATCAGGTCCCTCGTGATGAGGATCTGCCTCGCGCCCTCGATCGTGCGCAGCTGCCGCAATAAGTCAGATGTCGTCCGATGCGCGGGCAGCCCGACATCGATTTCGATCTCGGTCTCGCCCCGCGGGACGACGACGCTGACCAGCGCCTCGCTCGGTCGCTTGAAGAAGCGCTTTTCGATTGGCTTCAGCACCATGAGCACGGACAGAATCAACAGGGTCGTGAAGAGGGCGATGAAGTACTGCGAAGTCCCAGCGGCCATGCCGATCGCGGCGACCGCCCAGATGGTCGCGGCCGTCGTCAGCCCGCGGACGAGGTCCTTGCGAAGAAAGATCGTTCCCGCCCCGAGGAAGCCGATGCCGGTCACGATCTGTGCCGCGACCCGGGAGGGATCCGTGTTCGCGAAGCCGTAGGCGCCCACGATCGTGAACAGGCACGATCCGAGCGACACCATGGTCACCGTCCGGAGCCCGGCCGCCCGCTCCTGCCGCTCGCGCTCGAGGCCCACGACAGCGCCCAAGATCAGCGCCACCAGCAGGCGCAGCATGAGGTCGAGCGGGGTTGGCACGGCGCTATGGTACTGCCGCGCCCGCGTCGCTGCGAAGAAGAGTTTTAGGCGGCGGTAAAGAGCCCAGGGTCGAAGGTCTCGACCTCCGGCTCAATCCGAATCCCGTTGCGCTCGCTGAAGAGGGCTTCCTCGACCGCGAAGAGGGCGTCCATCAACTTGGCGATCCCAACCTTGACCTTGATATTGCCGACCTGGTCCGGCATCGCGGCGATCGGGGTGATCAGGATCAGGATCTCCTCCAGGCGTGGCTCGTAGGACGTCGGGACCCGCTTCATCCCCTTGAGGTTCATCTCCTCGAGCTCCTGCAGCAGCCGGTCGATCAGCTGGATCGGGCGTCGAACCTGGTCCTGGCGAGCCTTGAGATCACGGTGTTGCCGTTCGGCGTCGCGGATGTAGGCGTTGGTCTGGGCGAGCAATCCTGTCATCAACGAACCCTCATTTCATAGCGCTAAAAATCGACTACACGCCACCAAACCGAATCAGTCCCAGGTTTATTCCCGGAAATGGGCCGGTACACTTTCCGTGCCATGCCGCTGCTTCGCGCCGACCGGCTCAAACTGATGTACGGCGCCACCGAGGTGCTCAGCGATCTGACGTTCCAGGTCGAGCCGCGCCAGCGCCTGGGGATCGTCGGCGCCAACGGGAGCGGCAAGTCGAGCCTGCTCAAAGCCATCTCCGGTGAGGTGACCCCGGCGGCAGGATCTCTGACGCTGGCGCCGCGGACGCGGACGGCCTACCTGGCGCAGGAGCTGGAAGCGGGACCGCACGAGAGTGTGTACGCCGACGCGCTACATAGCCGGCCCGACATTCTCAGCCTCCGCGCGCGCCTCGAGGGCCTGGAGGCCGCCATGGCGCGGGCAAGCGGGGCCGAGCAGGTTGTCCTGGTCGAGGACTATGGCGTTGTACAGCACGAGTACGAGCGGCTCGACGGCTATGCCTACGACAACCGGGTCGCCGAGATCTTGCACGGCGTCGGGCTCACCGAAGCCGACCAGGCGCTGGCCCCCGGCGCGCTCAGCGGGGGGCAGCGACGTCGCCTCGCGCTCGCCAAGCTCCTGCTGCAGGACGCCGACTTGCTGCTGCTCGACGAACCGACCAATCACCTCGACCTCGAAGCGATCGAGTGGTTGGAAGGCTTCCTGCGCCTCTCCCGGGCCGGCATGCTGATCGTGTCGCACGACCGCCGCTTCCTCGAGCACACCGCCGACGACATCCTGGAGCTCCAGGCCGGAGTCGGCGAGTGGTACCCCGGGAATTACCGGCAGTACGTCCGGTTGCGACGCGAACGCCGCGCCGTCAGGCAGAAGGAGTATGAGGCGCAGCAGGAGTACATTGCCCGAACCGAGGAGTTCATCCGTCGTTACAAAGCCGGGCAACGCGCTCGCGAGGCGCGCGGCCGGCAGACCCGGCTTGACCGTCTGGCACGCGTTGCACCACCTGCTGATGATCAGCAGATCCGTATCCGGCTACGCGCCTCCGTCACGAGCGATCTCATCTTTCAAAGTGACGGCCTTACGTTGTCGTACGCCTCCCCCTCGGGGGGAAACACAGGCTGGGAGCTCAAAGTCCCAGCCTTCACCGTGAACGCCGGTGAGAGGGTGGCGATCGTAGGGGCGAACGGGTCCGGGAAGACGAGCCTGCTGAAGGCGTTGCTCGGCGAACTGCGGCCGCTGTCGGGGCGCGTCAAGATCGGCCCGCGCGTCGCCATGCGCTACTACGACCAGCACCTCGCCGATCTCGACCCCAGCAAAACGGTGCTGACCGAGC
>WNGI01003311.1_pt1 | contig 14185 bp, 10 predicted proteins | sample 5400621 | NCBI WGS metagenome assembly WNGI01 (sample SAMN13153374, study PRJNA577476) | soil metagenome | isolation source: 20 cm soil or saprolite under Garry oak tree replicate 1 | place: USA:California | collected 2016-06-15
GTGGAGTGGCACAACGCCGCCAAGCGGCGCAACCGTCAGACCGCTTACGACGATTTCCTCTGCGCCGCCGAATGGCTCATCAAAACAGGACGCACATCCCCCGGGAAACTTGCCATCTTCGGCGGCTCCAATTCGGGCCTGCTCGTGGGCGCGGCTCTTACTCAGCGGCCAGATTTGTTCGGCGCCGTCGTGTGCATGGTTCCGATGCTGGACATGCTTCGCTATCACCTCTTCGACAACGCCCACGTCTGGAAAGATGAGTTCGGCACCGCAGACGACCCGGAGGACTTCGCGGTTCTCGCAAAGTACTCGCCGTACCATCAGGTCCGGCAGGGCGTGGCCTATCCCGCGACGATGATCGTCTCCGGCGATGCCGACCGCAACTGTAATCCGTTGCACGCCCGCAAGATGACCGCCCGGCTGCAGGCGGCGACCATCTCCGAACGCCCCATCTTTCTTGACTACAGCAAGACTCGTGGGCATTCGCCTGTACTTCCGTTGAGTGTGCGGATTGAGGCGCTCACGGATCGGATGGCGTTTCTTTGTGATCAGTTGCAGTTGCCCGCATGAAATTGGAGGTCTTTCTTATGTCGTTTCTTGTCCTCGAAGCGTACTTGAAGCTGATCCATTTCGACCTCTACTTGGCACGAGGCAACTTCGCGGCGCTGTACGACAAAGTCCGCAATTATCCGATCGGAACGCCGACAACGGCCCCCGATGCAGTCGAACGAATCTGTCAAGCCGTGGACATGGCCTGCATCTGGTATTGGAAAGAAGCGCTGTGCCTGCAGCGGTCCGCGGCCACGGCATGCCTTCTGAAGAAATGCGGTGTCCCGGCGCAATTGGTGATTGGCGCGCAGCAGATGCCGTTCAAGGCCCACGCGTGGGTCGAAGTCGACGGCCGCGTAGCCAACGACAAACCGTACACTCCGGAAATGTACGGCGTTCTCGATCGGTGCTGAAAGAGTTTGCTTGGAGAGAGGGTCGAACATGAGCGTCCAGTTTGGAAGATGGAATTTCGACGGCAAGCCGGTGGACCACGAGTATCTCGAAAAGGCGCGGTCATCCATCGCTCCTCATGGCCCGGACGACAATGGCTCCTACTCCAGGGAGAGCATCAGCATCCTGTACCGCGCTTTTCACACGACGAAAGAATCCCGCCGCGAAGCGCAACCTCACGTCACCTCATCCGGCGCCGTTCTCACTTGGGATGGCCGCTTGGACAACCGCGCGGATTTGATCCGACGGTTGCGCGGCGTTCTGACGATGGGCTCGACAGATGTCGAGATCGTCGCGGCTGCCTACGAATACTGGGGCAAGGATTGCTTTGGCAAGCTCATTGGTGATTGGGCTCTTTCCATCTGGGACGCAAACACGCGCTCGCTGGTCCTCGCGAAGGACCCTATCGGCACGCGCCATCTGTACTATTCGCTCGATGAGAATCAGGTCACGTGGAGCACCATTCTTGATCCACTCGTCCTGTTTGCCGGAAAGACCTTCGCGCTCTGCGAAGAGTACATCGCCGGCTGGTTCTCGTTCTTTCCTGCGGCTCATCTGACTCCCTATGTCGGGATTCACTCTGTGCCCCCGTCATCCTCCGTTCTCATCCGAGCGGGAAAGCACACCATCAGGAAGTATTGGGATTTTGATCCTGACAAGAAGATCCGCTACCGCACTGACGCTGAATACGAAGAGCACTTCCGCGCCGTCTTCGCTGAAGCCGTGCAGCGCAGGCTCCGTTCGGACAGTCCCATCCTCGCCGAACTCAGCGGCGGCATGGACTCCTCCTCCATCGTGTGCATGGCGGATACCATCATCGCCCGCGGAGCCGCCGAAACCCCACGCCTCGACACCGTCTCCTACTACGACGACTCCGAACCCAACTGGAACGAGCGCCCCTACTTCACCAAAGTAGAAGAAAAGCGCGGCCGCACCGGCTGCCACATTGATTTCGGCAAGCAAGAATTTCTCAACTTCGAGATCGACAGCGACCGATTTGCCGCCATTCCGGGTTCGGGAGAGCGACCCAACGAAGCGGCCCAGCAGTTTGCCAGGTGTATGACCTCTCAAGGAAACCGCGTCGTCCTCTCCGGCATCGGCGGCGACGAAGTCACCGGCGGCGTGCCAACTCCCACACCGGAACTTGAGGATCTCCTCGTTAGAGGCGCATTCAAGACTCTCGCTCATCAACTCAAGGTCTGGGCCCTCAACAAGAGAAAGCCTTGGTTTCATTTGTTCTTTGAAGCCGCCCGGGGGTTTTTCCCTCCCGCTCTCGTCGGCGTCCCGAAACACAAGCGCCCGGCGCCCTGGCTCAATCCAGCCTTCGTCAAGCGCAATCGCCTAGCCTTACAAGGTTACGAAAGCAGGTTGAAGCTGTTCGGTCCTCTGCCCAGTTTTCAGGAGAACGTCTCCACACTGGAAGCGCTGCAAAGACAACTGGGATGCAGTGCCATTTCCTCTGAGCCGACCTACGAAAAGCGCTATCCCTATCTCGATCGCGGTCTGCTGGAATTCATGTATTCCGTTCCCCGCGAACAGCTTGTCCGCCCCGGCCAGCGTCGTTCCCTGATGCGTCGCGCCCTCGTCGGCATAGTTCCCGACGAACTGCTGAACCGTAAACGCAAGGCGTTTGTCGCCCGGGGGCCAATGGCGGACATTTCAGCCGATTGGACCCGCTATGCCGATATCACGCAGCGCATGGTCAGCAGTTTCTTGGGGATCGTGGAGGCCGAGAAATTCTTCGAAGCCTTGCAGAAAGCTCGCCACGGCAAAGAAGTATCAGTGGTTATGTTGATGCGCACCCTGGGCATCGAAAACTGGCTACAAAAGCTGAAGGATTCCAAGCTGTTGAACGGCACGGCGTCAGCCGAAGGTGATCGTCCGACGGAAAAGGATCGAACAGTACTCCCCCACAAAGGGTGGAAAGCTCAACCAAATTGAGCACCGTCTCGGATAACTAAAGAGGTTATCTCGCGACGCGAGAAGGAATTCAACCCGGAAGGGTTGAGTGTCGTGAACAAAACAAGGAGAAAGACAATGACCTACAACAAGCCAGAAATAGTGAAGTTGGACAGTGCGGTCAAGGCAATCCAGAATACCAAGAAGTTCCCGCATCAGGTGCAGGACAACCTGCCAAACCAACCGCTGGCAACGATTGGTGCGTATGAAGCTGATGAGTAGATAAAAGAGGGGCGCACAGAAAAAGCTGTGCGCCCTTCTTATCATCCAGTAGTCGAAAAACTGGCCATCGAGCACCGACCGACCGTCCTAGCAAAACAGCGGGAATCGCAGGAGCAATGAACTCAACACAATGGAAGGTCGCTGAACGCACGTGGGAGAGGAGACCATGACTTACCAGAAGCCAGAAATAGTCCAGTTGAATTGCGCAATGAATGCAATCCAGGGTGACCTCGGCAAATGGTTCGCTCTCTATCTCGATTCCAGGCCTATGCGCCCTCCCGCCATGACCATCGGGGCGTATGAGGGCGATGAATAGACAGTGTGGCGCCAGACTCAAGGGAAAGCGGGACGTTCGCGAACAAGCGCGCACAAACTGCTACAGAGAACAAGAGAATTAGTGATAGGAATTCAACTCGCAAGAGTTGAACGAAGGTGAATAAACAAGGAGAAATACCATGACTTACAACAAGCCAGAAGTCGTCACGTTGGACAGCGCACTGAGGATAATCCAAGGTGTTAGGAAGCCGCCGTACGTATATCAAGACAGCCTCCATCCGTTGATGTGGAACGCAACGATTGGTGCGTATGAAGCTGATGAGTAGATAAAAGAGGGGCGCACAGAAAACGCTGTGCGCCCTGTCACCTCGTCCGTGCCGCAAAGAAAAGAAGAAAACCATGAACTATTCGAAGCCAGAAATCGTCTTCGCCGGGCCAGCCACTGCCGCAATTCAAGGTATTAATAAGGCAGGCATGTACGTCGAGACGCCGCAACTACACCGCGACACAATCGCCGCGTATGAGGCCGATGAGTAGGATGAATACATGGCGTGGGCGGCGGGCACAACGAAGCGCTTCCGCGGGGCCCGATCCGACTTCGCCTTTGTCACCGGCCATCAGTCGGTGCTGGAGCGCTACTACTTTACGGCCGAAGGTAGTGCCGTGTTTTCCTTGCGAAGTTCCCGCCAGCGGGCGTATTGCTCACTCTTGGTGGGGCTGGGGTCCTCTTCGCCCTTCAACCAGAAGGTAAACCAATCCACCAACCCTTGTTGTTTCAACTGGCATTCAGAAGCCCTGCCGTAAATGTGGGTCGCATCGGGAATCACAATTAGGTCCACTGGTTTTTTCTGTAAGGACAGGCCGGCATACCATTCCCAAAGAGCCCCCAGGACAGAAGATTTTCCGAGCGCGACAAGCCGAACGGGTGTTTCGACCCTGTCCAGGTTGAACCCCGGGGAATTCTTCATCCACAATTTCAACCCTTCGCCGAACGGCGCTGATCCGCCGTTCAATGCCTCGGTGTCCCAAGCTCCGTTTGGAAACGTCATCTCGTCCAAGTATCCACAGCCTATGCCATCGACAAGACTCGCGGCCGCAAATCGATATTTCGAATGGGTGAGGGTATAGGCGACAAAGCATACCCCCCGGCTGAAACCAACAATCCCAACGCGGTTTCGGTCGATCATGCCCTTTTTGTCCAGGAAGTCGATTGCACTTTCATAGAGAAGCGCGTTGAAGTTTTTATGTGATTCCTGCCCTGTTGCGCCCAGACTCCTGTCATTGCTAATACGATCGTGATCCTTTTCGCGATCCTTCCAGTTCTGAGCTTGTAATACCAGGATGCCCCGCGCGGCGAGCGGCCGGGCGGCGTACCCGCTGCTCCACTCCGAACGGCCGTCCATGGAGAATTCCGCCGGCATGAAGCCATGCGTTTGTATGACCAGCGGATATCGTTTCCCGGGCTGATAGTCCGGAGGCAGGTAGACGCCTCCGATCATTCTTGCTCCGCTCACGTCCCACTCGATGGTTTCCACCCGCCCAAACTGCAATTCATTGAATTGGGGATTCAGATCCAGAAGCAGCGGTTTCTGGTGGCTCTTGGGATCGGTCACGTAGAGCTTCGCAGGGGTGTTGACATCCTGGTCCAACGCCACTTCAATGGGAGGTTCTTGGATTCGTTTGACCGGAAAGTCTTTCTTGGCTACTTTTCGATATTCCCTGCCGGGAAGTTTCACCTCGACAGCGAATTCAGTCTGTTCTCTGGCTTTCCGCTCCACGGGATCCGTAACATCCAGCGGGAGATAAGAAGAGAGGAAAACCGATTTCGCGTCCCTGCTCCAAGAAGGGGTACCGCCGCCAAGGAGCGGCGCATTGAGCAAGGGAGCTGAGGACAAGTCATCGCTGTCGAACAACACATATTGCCGAAGCCAAGAGGCTGTATTTTTGGAGATACTTGTGGCCAGAACCTGTTGCAGAAGCTCGTCTTGATACGCGGTCCATTCCGGCCGGATCCGGCTCTTTCCCAAGTTTGCGGAGAACAAGAGATCACGGCCGTCGGGTGACAGAAAAATTGGCCCCCATCCAGGAAAATATCCATCGTCAACCGGAACAGGGCGCGGCGAGGACGATCCAACTATCTGCCAAAAAACAGACTGCCCAGCCGGCAGAGAGTAGTCGCTTGCAAGAATGCGGTCCAGATCTTGCCCTTCTATCACGATCTCTCGAGAGGGACCTTGCTCCGCGTCCGCGATCTTTGCCGCCGGCGGGTCGGCCATGAACGCGACGGTGCGGCCGTCCTCGGTAATATCGTAGGTGGAGATCGCCGTCGGCTGGTTCGTCAACTTCTTCAGCGTCTTGGTGCTGGTTTGGAACGAATAAACCTGGGGGAGTTCGCCAGGATTCTCCCCCAGGAAAGCCAGCGTGTCGTTGTCGGCCAGCCAGCGAATTTGGCTGATGGCGTCGCGGCTCGACGAAGAAGACATTTTCAGCAGAAGATCGGGCTTGGGAGCATGGAGTGCATCGGCGGTGTTGTACAAAAGCACGGAATAATCGTTGGTATCCTGTGCGAGGTTCCCTTTTATGAGCACCAGAACGAATCGCTTCCCGTCCGGGGAGAAGTAGACCGGCTTTTCGTTCGAATTCGGTTCAGAATCATTATGCGCCACCCTTGCCATTCCGATGTCGTCCGCCACCGTTATGGGCCGCTTTGCCACGGAGCGAGGGTTCTGTCCGCGAACCACCGAGGGAGCGAGAAGAAGGACCGTTAACGACAGAAGACAGGTCCGAAGCCCCAGGCAGCTGCTTCTTTGAATCATAGTGTTCCCCTTAATTAAACGTGAACGAGCGCTGCCGCGAAGAGGTCTGGACCAGCGTTGATTTCAACTCACCTGAGACAGTCTCAAGCATCCTAGGTAACCTATGTATAATCCGGATAAACTGCAAGGCAAGCCCTTCGCCATCCCCTCGACCATGGACTCCCATTGGTCCTAGAAGGACAACTTAAGGGCAAGCTGGATGGAGCGTGGCCCGCCAATTTGATAGAGGGAGCTGAAAGCGCCGCCGCCGACATTCGAACTTGGGCCTCCGCCATCTAGATACTGTCCCAATGTCTGCGATGACAGGCCGAATGGGATGCCGCAGAAGAGACCGAAACACCCACTCGGTGGTCCAAAATTGGGATGATTCAGGACATTAAACATTTCCGCGCGGAACTGCAATTTGACCGATTCGCGAATCGGAAAGTCACGATGGACAGCGAAATCCCATTGCGTCGCCCCAAATCCTCTTAGGAAATTCCTTGCCACGTTCCCTTGCCGGATAGGGAATCCCGTGTTGGGATCCGACGGAGGATCCATGAATGCGTTTGGATTGAGCGCCTTACCTCCGGGACATCCCTGACCCGGAAGGAGATTTCCTAGCGTCTGCATCACCGACGCGCAGTTGGCGCCGTAAAGGTAGAAAGACTGGCCCAGGATTACGTCCGGGCGAACGTCTGCAAAGAGAAACGGACTGAACTGACCGAAAAAATCGCCGGCACTGACATCGACAGGCGGGGCAGAACGAGCCAGAATCGTATTTTGAACCGACCATCCCCGCAGAATCGCGTTAATGAAAGTATTCGTTTTTGGGACTGGAATGTCATAGGTCACGCCGGCCGAGAACGTGTGACGAATATCAAAATCGGAGGGTCCCCGGCTCGCATTCGGGCTGCTCCCCGGCACGCCCGCATTGGACTGAAGCTGGGATGAGCCAGCGGAACCATTGTCAATCGAATGCGCCAAACCGTACGATGCGAGCACCTGAAGGCCATGCGACAGCCGCCGCTGGAATTGCACCTGAAGGGCGTGGTAACTAGAGGAGGCCGTGTTATCCAAGAAATTTCCAGAGACATTCGGGTTACTGGGAGGAGAACTTATAAAGGCCGTTTGCAAAAGCCGCTTCCCCGACGCGCCAATGTACGAAGCTGATATCGTCTGGTGCCTGCCGAGCGCCTGCTCCAGCGCGGCGTTCCACTCGAGCGTGTAAGGCACCTTCAAATTGGGATTAAACGCGTACAACTGCGAAACATCTCCTATGCTTGGTATCTTAGGGGGCGTACCGGTGGTAGTAGGGTCAAGGGGAAAGGTGCCAGGACCCAAACGTTTCAACGCACCGAACGGAGGAATCCCCGGTGCGAACGCGTTGCCTGCTTCGGAACTCACAAGATCATAAAAAACGCCAAATCCTCCGCGAAAAACCAGTTCGTGGTTTTGGCTGCGGTTCAACTGGTAGGCGAGCCCAATCCGTGGCGCCACATTGCCATACGTCGTTTTGAAAGGCGCCGTTCCGGCGGGGGCTATCGCCAAGCTAGAAAAATCATTCAAGTTATAGCCCGTTACCGCCACGGGGCTAGGACCGGCGAGAGATGACGGCGCGGCGTCGACATCCAACCGAAGACCGTATGTCAAGGTCACCCGGGGGTTGAGCCGCCACGTATCTTGCGCGAAGGCGCCAAAGTTACGAAATAAAGCCGTTACCCCCAGGTTAGCAATGACAGCGCCAGGGAAGAACGGAAAGAGATTGCCCATTTCAGCAGCCGGTACACTCCCAAAGTAAGCAACTTGTTGGTAGATAGGAGGAGCCAACACAGGGGACAGCCGCCGAAAGTCCACTCCGAATTTCAGGGCGTGGGACCCTTTCGCGAGCGACAAAGTGTCAACAATATTGATCTGGCGCTGAAGGTTTTGCGCGCTTCTGCCGGGAAGCAACTGCCGGTGTAATAGCCCTAAGATATTGAACGAAAATTGCGCATTTTGACCGGTGTAGGGGCTCGGTAACGGCAGCGATGCAAGAGGAACAGCGCCGCCGAAGTTGTCCATGGACTCAGAGCTTGCTCCCTTTACCCGGCTGTAGTTGAACCGAAGGTCGTCCACGGCGAAAGGAGAAATGGTCCACGTCGTGCCCAATGTCGCGGTTTGCGTTGTAATGCGAGACGCCAAGAGCGAGCTTAACGCCCGGGCGGAGACGCCGCGTTGCACGGATTCGGATGGAGAGTAGTTATATCGCCCGAACAACGCGACGCTATTGAATAACTTGTGGTCGATGCGAAGACTGTAAGCGTCGAGCGTGGAACGGTCTGAGAAACTGGCGTTGTATTGCGCTCTGCCGTTTCCCAAGTCCGGTTGCTTTGGGTCGAACGGGTAAGCGTTTAGGAAAGGCTGAAGCGCCGGTATTGCCGATTGGCGTGCGTTGAGATCCGGAACAGTGGTTTGCGCGACCTGCGGCAGCCGAAGGCGCAGACCCTCATAAGAGAAGAAAAAAAATGTTTTGGTCTTAATAACGGGCCCACTGAAGGTTCCTCCGAAGTCATTTTGCCGCTCCTCAGGCTTGGATTGGTTAAGGTAGTTAAAGAACCAATCGTTGGCGTCAAGAACGTCGTTGCGCAGGTAATCGAAGGCGGTGCCGTGAAATTGATTGGTGCCCGAGCGGGTTACAATGGAAATTTGCCCTCCGGGAGTGCGCCCAAATTCCGGCGCATAGGTGGACGTTTGGATACGAAACTCCTGCAGAGCATCGACGGAAACCAAACTGTTTGTCCCGCCCTGAGCGCTAAAGGCACCGAGCGTACCGCCGAATCCATTCCCCGGAGCATTGCCCGAGGTCACTCCGATATTGGCGCTCACACCGTCCACCATCCAGATATTGGAAGCGGCACGCTGGCCGTTGACTGAAAACTGTCCCGCATCAGCCACATTGCTCGGGACGACCACAACTCCCGGCGTCAGCTGAATCAATGTTTGAAAACTCCTGCCGTTCATCGGCAGGTTTTCCGCGAATTCCCTGTCCACCACGGTGCTCACCGTCGCCGACTCTGTGTCAATCATCGACGCGCCAGCTTCAACCGTTATTGTCTCCCTTTGATCGCCGACCTGCATGGTGAAGTTCATCGAAACGGTGTCGGCGACATGAAGCGTGACCCCTGGTTTCAAAATGACTTTGAACCCGCGCTTGGAGACAGAAAACTCATAGGAGCCGGGGCCGAGGTCCGCGAAGTGGTAGATTCCCTCCTCGTTTGTTTGGACAGTTGTTTCAATGCCCTTGTCGACATTCCTGGCGATGACCGTTGCTTCCACGATTACCGCGTTATTGGGGTCGAACACACGCCCCGTCACTGCCGCAAGATCACCCTGCGCAGAAACCGAAGCCGCTAGCCCGACCATGGTCACCATCGTGAAAACAAAGCAAACTACGGAGTATCGGCTTCTCATAAGCCTCCCTATCTCCCAAGATTTTCCCGCCGGCGAGAAGGTGACCGTTCCACACATCTTTCTTTATATATCCCGCGAACATGGAACTTGTACCAAGGACAGCATTCCTCTCTATGGCGTCATTCTCTCAATGGTACTGAGGCAATTGTTTCTTCGATCCGGGAAAGCGGTATGCGGTGGGGCGAGGATTTGCAGCGTGGGGAAAACGTCGAAGGCGGGTGGAGCCGTGCCCGCTCAACTAGGGGTGGTTCGCGACGGTGGTGAGAAATGCCGACAGCAGGGGCTTGCCTTTGGGCCTCGCGCCTTCTTTGCGCGAACTGTCTGTCACAAAGACGTAGTCGACCCGAGAGAGAGCCTTGCTATCATCTACCTTGAGGACCCAGCGGTTCTGCGCCGGATCGTCCATGTAGAATACTCCGAGGCTGCGCGGAGTTTCTTTCCCTTCCCCCTTTTGTCCCCATGCTCGGAAGACAGCGCCTTGCTTTAAGCCCCTTTGCTGATCCAGGTCAAAGGCATAGAAAATGAGCGATTTCCCTTCGGTGTAAAAGATCCTTCCGAATGGGCGCTCGAATTCTCCCTCGCTGCTGACATCATATACGTCAATAATGTGCAGGCTACGCGCGCCGAGAATGTCACGAATATCGCGGTCCGTGGCGAGCAGTTTTTGCTGGCGTTCTGCATATCGTACCTTTGTGAGGGTCTCCTGCGATAGCTCCTCGTTTCGCGCACTCACCTTTGCCGTCTCGTCCTGCGAATTCCGAAGATCGGCTGTCAAACCTGAGATCCTTGCGGATAGTCCTTCCTCCTCTGCTTTCAGAGTCACGTTCGAGGCCTGCAAAACGTCAAGTGAGCTCTGCAACAGCCTGACGCGTTCTTCCAGTTGGGCGAGTTCACCGGCGTCCCTGTGACGAGCCGCTTCGACCGCTCCCAAACTTTGGCGCAATGCAGAGTTTTCCGCTCGCAGTTTCTGTGCGATGTCGCCACTTATATTGAGTTGCGCCTTCCCGGTTGGTTCTTGCGTCCCCGCTGGCAATTGTGCCAGGTCCCGTCGAAGCTCTTTGGTGTCTCTTTGCAAACTTACAGTCCTCATCGTCGCGTCTTGCAACTGTTTTCGAGAAACCCAGTATTGAGTCGTCTGTAGGCACACCGCGGCCAAAAGTGCCGCCGCAACCGCCCAACCACTCAAGCGGTAGCTCAAGAATCGCGTAGTCCTGAGGTTCTTTCCCGGCGTGGGCGCAGTCCCGTCCTCATCTGTCACCGTCCAGGGGAGAGTAGCGCCGATCTTCGCCAGCAGTGCTTCTTTAGCTCTCTGCTGCTCCGTGCCGCCGACCCCAGAGACAGGGGCTGAATCTTTAGACGATCCGTCAAGTGAGGTCTCCGCGAAGGCTTGTGCGGCGATCAGATTGTACTGTTGGATCGACTGCTTGCAAACGGGGCAAGACCGCGCGTGCTTGGCGAGCACGTCGTTTTCATCTGGAGAAATCTCATTTACCGCCGCCATGGCACATAGACGGTCAAAATATGAGTGAGCTGATTCCAGCACCTTCAACCGGACACCTCATCTTCCTTCCGAGCATCCCTAAACTCTATATAGCCCTCAAGCAGGCCCCTTTGCACCAGTTCTTTCCGAAGTTTCGCCAGGCCTCGATAGAGGCCGTGTCGCGTATTGCCCAGAGATTCTCCGAGTTCCGATGCGATCGCCCTAAGCTCTTGCCCTTCAAAGAAATAGAGCACCATCGTTCGCCGCTGCTTCTCATGAAGTATCTTTAATGCGCGGTCTAAGCACCTTCGAAAATCGAGAGCGCGTATGAAGCGATCGGGCCTGACTGCAAAATCTTCGATAAATTCAAGGACCTTCGGATCAGTATGTTGCCAATCCAGCCTCGTTACGCGTCGGAGCCTCTTCAAGCTCCGATGATATGCCACACAGGAGATCCATCCCTTGAGTGTGCCCTTCGAGGGCGTGAAGCTGCACGCATTCTGAAAAACGTCGAGAAAGGATTCCTGAATGACGTCCGCGACATCTTCGGGATTTCTGAGCATTTTCCGCGCAATGCCTCTTACGGCGGGGTAATAGCGATCGAAGACTTGCCCAAAAGCCTCCTGATTCCCCTCTTGGATAAGCACCATCAATTCGTTGTCAGATGGAACGAGAGTTAATTTTTCGGGTACCGAATCGATGCCGGAGCCAAGAGACACATTGCCGGTCAATAGCGGGAGCGACCGAGACGTCATACGGTTTGAGCCCTCGTTGCTGTGGGGTACTCAATCTGGAAGTAAGTCGGTGGGAGTGATTGACAACAGTGTTTCTCGGGATTGCTAACTAGCTGAGAGTGAGAGCGAGTATATGCGGTTTTCGCTTGAACTTTCCTCGAATGTCGCTGGTCGGTATTGCGACCACTACCCATCGAACCTCGCCCCCTTGATCCGACTCGGCCTTTCAAGGCTATCCTCGTAACCCTGGACCAGGGAACAGGAAGGTGCCGCCTGACGGTTCGATCCAGTTCGCGAGGGGCAGATTATATGTCGAGGATGTCCTGAATCTGGACCGTTAAATCGGAAGCGCCCAAACGCTGTGGCTTTCTTGCTTGCTATAGCAAGCGCCTGAGCTCTGCGGCTTCCTTGCGATGAATGCTCGATGAATTTCATCTCTATTTGAGATCGAGAGCTACCGAGCTCATCCGGAGGACTAGACGAGTTCATGTATAAGTTATTTATCAGGAACCAGTTACAGCTGTCAATGGGAATTTACTGGTGGGAGGATGTCCTATTCTTAAATTTCGGTCTTCCAAGATTTTGGCTGCGCGTACAGAGCCAATAAATGGTCCAGACGGAAAGAGCACTCAGGGCTTCACGATGGGGGTGCTTGCTATAGCAAGCAAATTAGCGAGAGATTATCCATTTTACTTGGACAAGAGATCCTCCTTGCCTGTTGCTTGAAGGATATTTTTTAAGGTTTTAGCTATTCTCGCTGAGGGCCTTCAGTATTCCTGAATACCATCACTGCCGTCTGGCGCATTCCTTTTCGAGAATCCGTGGCCAGCGCGGCACTCGCAGACTTGTCACCAAGACGTCTTCTATCGTTTCGCATTTTCTTCGTTGGAGTTTTTTGTGGTACATGTGGATCAACTAGGTGTTGCGTCATTCAGGTCGAACGTTAGGATTGCGATGGCGGGTTTGAAATCTCCTCGCCCGGTTGAGTTAGAGAAAGCACAATCCGCATCGCCACTCCTGTCACTTGGCCGATAATCTCCGCTTCTTTCGGGAATGCAAAGATACGTGTCTTGACCGGGGAGAGCGGATGGGCGAGGAGAACCAACTTGTCTTCAACCAGGTCGCACCATGAACAGGCGTATCCGTTCCGAAGGTCAACAAAATAGATAGGGCGGTCGAATTCGGATCGGGCCACTCCTTGTATTGGCTTCTTAACATTGGAGTCAATCTCGACGAAAGATCCAGGCTTAATCAGCGGGTAGAGCGTGTAGTCCTTGAGGCCAACGAAACCGTACAGTCGATGGCGCAAGTCAAAGTGCTGAATAAATTCGAGCGGGACTCTTCCCCAAGACTCGATCATGTGCGTAAGTAAATTTGTCTGGCTGAGATTCAGGCCTGCATCAAAACGGACGGGGACCTCAAGGGACTCAGGTGCTTCTGCAGAATCGTATTGGGCCAGATGGGTCTTCGCAATTGGCAGCTCGGCGTGATACTTCTTTACCTTTTTCGCGTCAACCCCGTACAGCGCGAGAACGTTTCCGTAACTCAAACCGTAGACACTCGCGAGCGTGAACAGTTTGTAGATGCTGGGCAATGCGTCTTCTTCGTTTTCGATTTGGGTCAACCATCCACTGGAGATCAGAAATTCTTCATTTCCCTCAGCATCGGCAATGGCCTTGCTGAAGGCTGCAAATTCGCGCGTGGTGATCCCTAGTTTGCTACGAACCTCCTTCAGGCGTGCTCCAGGGTCCATGGGTTTTTTGCTAGGTCATCGCCATTGCCAGATTCAAGCAGGCCACACCACACAACAATAGTGAGTCTCCGGGCAATTTCGTTTCAATGGAACGAAACTGTTCAATGGACGCTCTTGTCCCGGAGACACGAGATAGCGCGTCGAAAGGGTCCTTTCGCCGGGTACTGGACCGCAAAGAGAGAAAGAGTGTCGACCGCGATCGGCCTCCCGCACGTCACCGTCCCCCGCCCAAAGCGGTCTGAGCCTTTGCCAGGGCGGAGTGTAAGAGCCCTTTTAGCTACTGTCGATAGTACTTAAGGGCAATCGCCAAAAGCACCGCCAGTCTCCGCATTCACACGTCATGCATCTACACATCGATGTAACAATATTTGGCATGTAGGCACACTGTGGCGGCGCGTTTTGCTTGGTGTAGCAAGCAGTCTCCCTGGTGAAGGGAACAACCTGCAATGGAGTGCTGTGATCAGAATGACCTCGGATGCGTCAGGCTTGCTCGCCGCGGCGCTGGAAGAACGTT
>WNGI01003313.1_pt1 | contig 14183 bp, 13 predicted proteins | sample 5400621 | NCBI WGS metagenome assembly WNGI01 (sample SAMN13153374, study PRJNA577476) | soil metagenome | isolation source: 20 cm soil or saprolite under Garry oak tree replicate 1 | place: USA:California | collected 2016-06-15
AGCGGGTTCGGCAATGCCCGACTTGCGGGGGCGTGTGCCGTAAAGGCGCTCTCCATGGCCCTGCTGTACGTCTGGCCGACCCTCTTCTTCGTCAACTTCTGGGTGCCGCTGGACGGGCAGACGTACATCGGTGCACTCGTCGCGGCGATGCTCGGGTTCTTCCTCTTCCTGTACTTCGCGGCGGCGCGGGAGACGCGCCGGGACCGCGAGCTGGCCGCGCGACTCTGACGCCGCCTCAGGCGAGCCAGCCGGAGAGTCGTGAGCCGTCGCCCAGCGACGAGTAGTCGCCTCGCTCGGCGATCTCCGTCGCCGCCTCGGCGAACGCATTCACCGCGGTCCAGGTCAGCGCACCGCCGACGCTGATCCGTTGGGCGCCCGCCCCGACGATGTCGGCCGTCGAAAGACCTCGCCGCGCGAGGACGTTCACCGGCTTCGACACCGCCTCGCAGACGGCGCGGATCTCCGGGGCGCTCTCGAGGCCCGGCGCGTAGAGGACGTCCGCACCCGCCTGCTCGAACGCCTGGAGGCGAGCGACCGTGTCGTCGAGGTCCGGGTTCCCGCGAATGTGGTTCTCCGCGCGCGCCGTCAGCGTGAACGGCCAGCCGAAGCCGCTCGCTGCTTCCACGGCTGCCGCGACGCGCTCGACGGCGTGTGGGAGCTCATAGAGGAGCCCGGCGGGGTCCCAGTCCTCGATCGAACCGCCGACGGCGCCCGCCTCGGCGACACGAGTCACGGCAGCGGCGGCGTGCTTCGGCTCGGGGCCGAACCCGTTCTCCAGGTCGACGGAGATGGGGAGGCCGACCGCACCCGCGAGCGACGCGACGTGCTGCACGACCTCGTCGAGGGTCACGTTCCCGTCCAGGCGCCCGAGCGTGAAGGCGAAGCCGGAGCTCGTCGTCGCCAGCGCATTGAAGCCGAGCGCTTCGAGCACGCGCGCCGAACCCGCGTCCCACGGATTCGGGATCACGAACGGCGCGCCTGTGTGGAGCGCCTGAAAACGGGTAGCCCGCTCCTCTTGCCTGCTCACACCCCGACTCTGCCAGACACTCGCGCGAGGGATGCCGGTTCCGAGGTTCGGCCCTACGCTCAGAAGAGGCTGATTGCTCCGCGCGAGCGGGGCGTTCGGCCCTGACACCATGCGCAGTCGCCCAGCACCACGCATCCTGCTCGCCGCCGCTCTTGCCTCGGCGCTTTTCGCCGCTGCGGTCGCGAGCGCGGCGAACGGCCGGCAACACCCGGCACGAGCGCCGGCTGCGGTGCCGGGCTCGATCATCGTCGGCTTCAAGTCGCACGTCTCGGCCAAGGGTCGGGCCGGCGTGCTCGGCGCGGTCGACGCTCGCCCGACGAAGCGCTTCGCGCAGATCGACAGCACCGTGGTCTCGGTGAGCCCTGCGAACACGAGCTGGACGATCCGCACCCTCGAGCAGGACCCGCGGGTCGCCTACGCGGAGCCGAACTTCATCCTCCACGCCGCCACTACGCCGAACGACCCGTCCTTCCCCCAGGAGTGGGGCCTCGACAACACGGGCCAGACGGTGAACTTCACGACGGGCACAGCCGACGCGGACATCGACGCCAAGGAGGCGTGGTCCGTCTCGACCGGCAGTCCGAGCGTCACGGTCGCTGTCATCGACACCGGCGTCGACGTCACGCATCCCGATCTTGCTCAGAACATCTGGATCAACGAGGGTGAGAACTGCCCGGGTTGCCGGACGAACGGGATCGACGACGACGGCGACGGCTACGTCGACGACTGGCGCGGCTGGGACTTCGTGAACCACGACAACAACCCGACGGACGACAACGGCCACGGAACGCACGTCGCGGGCACGATCGCCGCGGCCGGCAACAACGGCGTCGGCGTGACCGGCGTCACGTGGAACAGCACGATCATGCCGCTCAAGTTCCTCGACTCGAGTGGATCCGGGTCGACCGAGGACGCGATCAGCGCGATCCTCTACGCGCGCGCCAAGGGCGTCCCGATCATGAACAACTCGTGGGGCGGCGGTGACTTCTCGCAGGCGCTCGAGGACGCGATCGAGCAGACGGACGCGAGCGGCGAGCTGTTCGTCGCGGCCGCGGGCAACGACTTCACGAACACGGACTCCGAGCCGTTCTGGCCGTCGAGCTACGACACGCCGAACATCATCTCCGTCGGCGCGAGCGACCAGTTCGACCGCAAGGCCTGGTTCTCCAACTACGGCGTGCGAACGGTCGACCTCTCCGCGCCGGGCACGAACGTCTATTCGACGTGGAAGGTCGGGGGCTACCGCTTCGCGGACGGCACGTCGATGGCAGCCCCGCACGTCTCGGGAGCGGCCGCGCTCGTCAAGGCGGTGTTCCCGAACGCGAGCGGCGTCGGCCTGAAGGCGCTCCTCCTGCGCACGGTCGACCCGATCGCCGCCCTGAATGGCGCGAGCAGGACCGCGGGTCGCCTCAACGTCGACCACGCCGTCCGCTGCACCGGCCCGCAGGCCTGGATCGAGTCGCCCGGCAACGGCGTCGAGCTGAACGCGGGCGATCCGCTCGAGGTGCGGGTCGTCGGCGCGCAGTGCGGCTCGCCGGACGGCGTCTCGGTGACCGCGACGCTGAACGGGAGCCCGTTCGCGCTCGACGCGCGCGGCGACGGCCTCTACACGGCGACCTTCACGCCGTCGGCGGGCGCGGTCAACCTGACCGTCACCGCGAGCTCCGGAACCTCGTCCGACACCCAGAGCGTCTCCGCGATGGCCGACCAGACGTACTCGATCGTCCCAGGCGGCAGGCCGGTCACGATTGCGACCCACTCGGCCGGAGAGAACGCGTGGCTGACCTTCGACGCGCAGACCGGCCAGCGGATCGCGCTGAAGATGAGCGGCGTCACGATGGGCCCCTCGCCGTGCTGCTCGACCTACGTCTGGATCTACAAGCCCGACGGCACCGCGCTCGCCTCGCAGACGCTCGTCGGCACGAACGGCGGCTTCGTCGACACGCGCACGCTGCCGGCGACCGGCCGCTACAAGATCCTCGTCGACCCGCAGGCGACTTCCACGGGCTCGATGACGCTGACCCTGTACGACGTCCCGCCGGACGTGTCGACGACGATCACGCCCGGAGGCGCACCGGTGACCGTCACCACCGGGCCGACGCCGGGCCAGAACGCGCTCGTCCGGTTCGACGGCGTCGCCGGCCGGCGCATCAGCGTGCTCCTGAGCAACGTCACGATCGGCACCTCGACGTGCTGCTCGGCCCGCGTCTCGATCCTGAAGCCCGACGGCTCGACGCTCGTCTTCGCGACGCCGTTCGGCACGACCGGCGGCTTCGTCGACACGAAGACGCTCCCCGTGAGCGGGACCTACACGATCCTCGTCGACCCGCAGCTGACCGACGTCGGTTCGGCGACGCTGACCCTGTACGACGTCCCGCCTGACGTGACCGGCTCGATGACTCCGGGCGGCTCGCCGCTGACCGTCACGATGGGCCCGACGCCGGGCCAGAACGCGCTCGTCACCTTCTCCGGCATGCAAGGCCAGCGGATCTCGCTCGGGATGAGCAACGTCACGATCGGCACCTCGACATGCTGCTCGGCCCGCGTCTCGATCACGAGCCCGGACAACTCGACGCTTGTCTACGCGACTCCGGTCGGCCGGAACGGCGGCTTCCTCGACACGAAGGTGCTGCCCATGACCGGGACGTACACGATCCTCGTCGACCCGCAAGGCGCCGACCTCGGGTCGATGACGTTGAACCTCAACGACGTCCCGCCGGATCTGACCGGGACGATCGCGATCGGCGGCGGGCCGGTCAGCCTGACGCTCGGGCCGACCCCCGGCCAGAACGCCACGCTCACGTTCAACGGCACCGCGACGCAGCGCGTGAGCCTCCGCCTGAGCAACGTCACGATCGGCAACACGTCGTGCTGCGGCGCGAGGATCTCGATCCTGAAGCCGGACGGCACGACCGTCGTCCCGCCGATCCTCGTCGGCACCTTCGGCGCGACGATCACGGCCACGCTTCCGGTGACGGGTGTCTACTCGATCGGGATCGACCCGCAGCAGGCGTATGTGGGCGGCATCACGCTCACGCTCTCTCCCGCGTAGCACGGCTCCATCTCACTCCGCAGTTTTTAGCGACCTCTTAGGGCCGCCTTATGGCCCTCTCAGGTCGCTCGGGTTCGATTGGAGGATCAAGCCGAACCAAAGGAGCCCGCCGTGTTCTACGTGAGCTACATCCTGTCGGAGCTGCGCCGCCGCCGCGGCCGCACCTTTCTTACCGCCTTCGGCCTCGCTGTCGGCGTCGCCCTGGTCGTGACCGTGAACGCGCTCTCGAGCGGGCTCGACGACGCCCAGGCGAAGGTCCTGAAACCGCTGACGGGCGTCGGCACGGATCTCTCCGTGACCCGGCCGATCTCGTTCTCGTCCTCCGGAAGCGTCCAGAGCGGCGGCGGTCCGGGCGGGCCGCCACAGCTCTCGGAGAAGGAGCGCAGCCAGCTGGAACAGGAGAACGGCGGTGCACGGCTCGGGCTCCGCAACCTGGGGAAGCCGGGCACGAAGTTCTCACGCGACGATTTCGTGTCCACGTCGCAGCTGAGCTTTCCGGCGAAGACCGTGTCGAAGATCTCCGGCGTCGACGGCGTGAATTCGGCCGCGGGCGGGCTCACGCTGACCGCGATCCACGTCGAGGGGCGCGTTCCGAAACAGAACCAGCAGGGCGAACGGTTCGGCGCGCCCGGCGGCGGGGCTGCGGGGCCGAGGTCGATCAACTTCAACCCACTGACCGTCACCGGCGTCGACCAGCGCCATCCCGACCTCGGCGCGATCACGTCGGGGCAGGTCAAGACCGGCCGGTACTTCTCGAACGACTCGAGCCGCGAGGCGATCCTCGACGTGAGCTACGCGGAGCGGAAGAACATCGGCGTCGGCGACACGATCAAGCTCGGCGGCAAGATGTTCACCGTCGTCGGCCTCGCGAAGACGCCCCTCGGCGGACAGTCGTCGGACGTCTACGTGAAGCTCGCCCAGCTCCAGAAGCTCTCGGACCGCGTCGGCCGCGTCAACACCGTCTACGTCCGCGCGACGAGCGCCGATCGGGTGGCCGCGGTCGCGAAGCAGATCCGATCGACGGTGGACGGGGCGTCGACGACGACCGCGAAGGATCTTGCCGACCGCGTCTCCGGCTCGCTGGTCGACGCGAAGAACCTGACTGCGAAGCTCGGGACGGCGCTCGAGATCGTCGGCCTGCTTGCCGCGATCTTGATCGCGTCCCTGCTAACGCTCTCGTCGGTGACGAAGCGGATCCGCGAGCTGGGGACGCTGAAGGCGCTCGGCTGGTCGCAGCGGCTCGTCGTCCGCCAGGTGACCGGCGAATCGCTGGTTCAAGGGTTGCTGGGCGCCGGTCTCGGCATCCTGCTCGGCATCGCCGGCGCGCTCGTGATCGACGCCTTCGGGCCGACGCTCGAGGCGACCGTCGCGTCGAGTCAGGGCGGCGGCGGGTTCCTGCCTTTCGGGCAGGGCGCGGTTGCGTCCGGTTCGACGGCGATCCAGCTCGATGCGCCTGTGAGCGCCGCGCTGATCGCACTTGCTGCGCTGCTTGCAATTGCCGGCGGTCTCGTCGCCGGCGCGGTCGGCGGTCTGCGCGCAGCCAGGCTCCGCCCCGCCGACGCTCTTCGCCACATCGACTGAGGAAGGAGAACGAGATGACGGTCACACCAATCGACGCGCGTCCTGCCTACGAGTTGCGGGGTCTCGGACGCGCCTACGGCCACGGAGCCGCGGCCGTGCGCGCCGTGCAGAGCCTCGACCTCGTCGTGGACAGCGGCTCGTTCGTCGCCGTCGTCGGGCCGAGCGGCTCAGGGAAGACGACGCTGCTTCAGCTGCTCGGGGCGCTCGACCGACCAACGGAGGGCGAGGTGCTGTTCGAAGGGCGCGACCTCGCCAGGCTCGACGACGCCGAGCTGGCAAAGCTCCGCCTCGCGGCCTTCGGCTTCGTCTTCCAGCAGTTCAACCTGATCCCGACGCTGACGGCCGCCCAGAACGTCGAGGTCGCGCTCGCGCCGAGAGGCCTCCCGGCCGACGAGCGGCGTGAGCGGGCGAAGGCCCTGCTCGGCCGTGTCGGCCTGAGCGCGAGAGCGGAGCACCTCCCCAGCGAGCTCTCGGGCGGCGAGCAGCAGCGCGTCGCAATCGCGCGCGCCCTTGCGAACGAGCCCCGCGTTCTCCTTGCCGACGAGCCGACCGGGAACCTCGACACTACGACCGGCGAGGAGATCATCGCCCTGCTCCGATCGCTGTCCGACGACCACGCCCGAACGATCCTCCTCGTCACGCACGACCCGGACATCGCGGCCCAGGCCGAGCGCACGGTCCGGATGCAGGACGGATCCGTGGTCGAGCCCGCTGAAGACCTGGAAGAGGCCGCGCCGTGAGTCGGCCTCGCTACCAGGCGCCGCCGCCACCGCCGCCACCGCCTCCTCCGCCGCCGCCGGAGAAGCCTCCGCCGCCTCCGCTCGAGGCTGGTGGCGCGAGCGCCGAGCCGAAGCCCGACGAGAGGTCTCCGATCGCGAGCGCGCTGGCGCCCGAGCCCAGGTCACCGGTCGGGCTGATCCAGTAGATCGTGCTCTGGTCGTGCAGCTCGTCGGGCATGTGCAGGTGCGCGCCCTGGAGCACGCGCTCGGCGATTCCGAACGCGATCCCGTACACGAGGTAGCGCTCCCAGAGCTCGAGCGTGGCCGGAGGCGCCTCCTTCAGGCGCGGGAAGTCGGTGAGGTAGCGGCGGAACGCCTCCCAGCGCTCGGCCTCGGCCTCGCCTGCTGCACTCCTGCGGCGCCAGAGCGCCGACCGCTTTGCACCGAAGAGCAGCGCGACGGCGTTGATTGCGGCGCACCCGCCCAGGGTGACGAGGACGATGTCGCTCCAGCGCGGCGCCGCCGAGCGCCAGCCGTCGATGCCGACCCACAGCAGGACGACCGCCGCGACCGCGGACACGCCGAGACCCACGACTAGCCAGACCAGGCCCTGCCCCAGGTACCACCCGCGCGCCTCGATCTCGGCGGTCACTCCCTCCTTGAAGCTCGTGAACAACTTGCTGTTTCTCGTGCGGTCGCGCTCGATCTCCTCCCGGAACTTCGAGAGCCGCTCGCCCTCGGTGTCGACGACCCAGTCCACGACTTTCGCGACCGGCTCCTCGAACGGAGTCGTCTCGACCTTCGGGTCGGCGAGCGTCACCTCCAGGTCGGCGACGTCCTCGTGCCGCAGCCCGCCGAAGACCGGGCGCTCGGTCGTGACGGGCGTCGCCTTGTAGCGGCCGCGGCGAATGAGGTCGAACAGGGTCGCCGTGAACTCGTTCGAGCCGGGCACGGTTCCCTGGCGGACGAGCGACGGCACGAGTGCCGGCTCCGTCTCTGTCGGCGGCTCCTGCTCGTACTCGCGGTCGTACCCAGTTCTGCGCTCCCGGCCGTAGACGAGCCAGACGAGCGCCATCAGCCCGAACGCGGGCCCAAAGCCGAGGAGCAGCAGGGACGACATCGTGCGCACCGGGTGGCCCTTCGCATCGTCGATCCGCTCGCGGTCGTGCGCGTACGCGCGCTGGGACGCGCCCTCCTCGGCCACGATCGACGGCAGCCCGTTTCCGGATCGAACCTGGGCACCCGCGGTCGACTTCAGAAGGTTGCGCGGGAAGACGACGCGGAGCTCCACGAACTGATGCGCGGACACCTGCACTGCGCGGAGCGTTGCCTTCTCCGGAAAGCGCGCAACCACCCCGCGGACCCAAGCCGGGCTTCCCCAGACGCGGTAGAACGGCGACAGCTCGGCGCGACCGGGCAGCTGCATCGACGAGGCCAGCGAACCGAGACCCGTCGGCCACTCGTGCCCCCAGACGCGCAGGTTGACGTCGACGACGTCGTCGTAGGCGACCGCCAGTCCGCGGAACCGGTACGAGATCGTGAACGTGCGCCGTTCGTTCTCGGCCCGGTAGTGCCAGACGATCCGCACGCGCTTCGAGCTGGCCTCCACGCCGTACGAGCTGGGCACGCCGAAGCTACCGAGCTCGGTGTTGGCACCCGGGATGTAGTCGTCCGAGCCCTCGCTCACACCGACGTCGTCGATCGACTCTCCCTCGCGCAGCGGGATGTCCCTGTACGCGCCGCTGAAGTCGCCCGAGAAGTCGAACGTGATCTGCTCACGGACGAGCAGCGACCCGTCCGACTGGATCTTGACCGCGACGTCCGCGTCCGGCAGCGAGTACGACTTTGCACCACCGGTCGCGGGCCAGAGCAGCGCAGCCGCGGCGAGGGCGAGGAGGGCTGGTGCGAGGCGGCTCAGTTGGAGAACTGCACGGCCGGCGCTTCCCGCGCAGCGCCTTCCGTCTCGAAATACGCCTGCGGGCTGAAGTTGAAGAGCCCGGCGACGATGTTCGTCGGCACGGTCTCGAGCGCGTTGTCGTACGTGAGCACGGTGTCGTTGTAGACCTGGCGCGAAACCGCGATCTTCTGCTCGACCTCGGCGAGCTGCGTCTGGAGCTGCTGGAAGTTCTCCGTCGCACGCAGCTGCGGGTAGGCCTCCGCGACTGCGAACAGGCGTCCGATCGCGGCCGTCAGCACGTTCTCGGCCTCTGCCTGCTCGGCCACGCCCTTCGCCTGTTGCGCCGCGGTCCTCGCCTGCGTGACCTCCTCGAAGGTGACGCGCTCGTGGGCCGCATAGCCCTTCACGGCCTCGACGAGGTTCGGGATGAGGTCGTAACGCCGCCTCAGCTGAACGTCGACCTGGGCCCAGCTGTTCTCGGCGCGGTTGCGGAGCCGGACGAGCCTGTTGTAGATCACGACCGCGGCCAGCGCCACGATCAGGACGAGCACGACGAGGACGATCACCCAGACCATGTGTCAACCCTAAACCGAGAGCCGGTTATCGTTGTCGCATGCCGCTGAGAGGGCTCGCGATCCTGACGGTCCTCGCCGCATGCCTCGCCGTGGGCTCGTCCGCGGCACCGCAGGCCCGAGTGGCCGTCGGCGTCTACGCGAACAATGTCCCGCGCTTCGACCGTCTGACCGGCCAACACACTGCGTCGGCGCTCGCGTTCATGGGCTGGGACCAGGGGCGAACGTGGGGCAAGCCCTACAGCTATTTCCTCGACACGCTCGGCGAGCGCCCACACATCGTGCTCAAGACCGAGCGCAGCGGCGGGACGATCAGCACGAGAGCGATCGCGCTCGGCCAGGGCGACGCGCACCTGATCGGGCTCGCGACCGCGATCTCGGACGCGGGCAAGCCTGTCCTGCTCCGCCCGCTAGGGGAGATGAACAACACGCTCAACCCGTACTGCGCCTGCCGCGGGTCGAGCAGCAACTCTACGAAGTGGTTCCGCCGCGCGTTCCAACGCATCTACCTGATCACGCACGGGGGAACGGCGGCGGCGCTGACCGCGAAGCTGAGGGCGCTCAAGATGCCCGGTGTCAGCCAGGACGTGCCCGTCAACCCGTACCCGACGCTGACGGTGATCTGGAATCCGCTCGCAGTCGGCGAGCCGCCGGTCAGTGGGAACAGCTTCCGCGACTATTTCCCCGGCTCGCGTTTCTTCGACGCCTACGGGAACGACTACTACGACTTCGGAACGTGGTCGTTCGTGCGGACGAACGACCTCTACAAGGCCTACCCGTCGAAGCCGTTCGTCGTTCCGGAGTGGGGCGTCGCGCGCGACGATCCGGGCTTCGTGCGCGCCTTCGCCGCCTTCGTGCGCAGTCATCGGCGCGTGAAGTTCATCGGCTTCTACAACGGTCGCACCGGCGGCCGGCTCGACATCGGCACGCATCCCGGCGTGCGTGCGGCGTACAGGCGGTCGATTGTCCCGCTGACGCGCTGATGGGACACCGCATCGCGATCATCTCGAACGTCATGCCGCTCGTCGACCCGCTGGCCGAGCGGCTCCGGGAGCTCGGCCACGAGCCGGTCGCGTGGCTGCTGGCGCGCAGAGCGGGGGAGGGACGACCACCTCCGCCGTGGGGCGAGGCCTCGGACAGCACCGGGCCGCAGGGGCTGAGCATCCTGCTCGCGCAGGACAAGGACGCGGTTGCTCCGCTCCTGCGCGGGCTCGACCTCGACGTCACGCTCTGCTGGGGCTTCTCGTGGAAGCTGCCGCAGGAGGCGCTCGACGTTCCGCGGCTCGGCTCGGTCAACCAGCATCCAGGACGCCTGCCGCGCCATCGAGGCCCGTACCCGATGGCCTGGGCGCTCCGCGACGGCGACGACGTCTTCGGCGTCACCTGGCACCGGATGGACGCGGACTACGACACCGGGCCGATCCTCGCCGAGACAACGGTCCCGATCGAAGACCAGGACACGAGCATCGAGCAGATCGGCGTGAAGATGCTCCCCGCGGCGCTCGGCCTGCTGCCGCGCGTCTTCGAGCGCCTCGAAGCGGGCGACCCGGGCGACCTGCAGCCCGAGGACGGAGCCGGCTGGGCCGGCGCCTTCGACGAGGACTACGCGTCAATCGACTGGGCGCAACCGGCGGTGGCCATCCACGACCAGGTCCGAGCCTGGTACCTCACGTTCGGCAGCGCGAAGGTGCCGGGGCCGATCGCGGAGCTCGACGGCGAGCGCATGAAGCTCCTCCGGACGAGCCTGACCGACCCCGGCGACGGCGCCCGTGCCGTCGAATGCGGCGACGGGCGCCTATGGATCGTCGAGTCAGAGCCGTTCGCTACTTGACCCGGAAGCTGCCGATCATGTCCCGCGAGTGCGGGTCGCACACGTAGGTGTAGCGACCGGGCTTCAGGTTCAGCGTGACCGTTTTCGCCCCGGTCCAGGAGACGCTCGTGAGCGTCTTGTTGACCGGGCCGCGGAGATGGAAGTTGTGCTCCGACGAGCGGTCGCTGACGACGATCGTGTAGCGGCCGCGCGGGATCGTCGAGACCCGGGACGAGCCTTTCTTGAGCGAGATCGTCTCGCTCGGGCCAACGGCGCCCGTGAGCCTCTTGGGAGCGCTGGGCGCGGCGCCGATCGACGCCACGCCCACGAGCGCAGCCCCGATGACGGCGGGTAGTGCGGTGAAGCGGATCATGCGGGTTCCTCCTTCGTGGATTGCGTGACCCACTTCTAGTCCGGCCTGGAAAGACTTAACCAACCCCGAATCAAGAATTGTTCAGCTTGCGCCATTGCGAGCGGGAGGAACGATGAGCACCTGCCGCCCGCGTGCTCGGCCACGTCGTGGGACATGCCCCCTTCGAACAGCTCTCACGCGCCGCAGGCGAACGGGCTGATCGGACCGACCTGGCGCGGCTTTTCCGTGTCGAGTCGGCTCATGTCGGCTCGAGCTCGGCTTTCCGGACACGGACGAACCCGGCCGCGCCGTGCACCTCCGCGTCGACGAGGCGACACAGCCAGCCGTGTCCGCTCAGTGGGTCGGCCTCGTCGTCCTCGCTCCCGATCGAGGCGAAGATCCGCCCGTCGCGGAAGCTCCACTGCTCGATCTGATCGTGCTCACCTTCGATGTCGTCCCGGAAGTTGGTCAGGTCGTCGCGCAGCCGACTCCTGACCGTCTCCAGCCACCCGTCCTTCGGATCGGTGTCCGGGTTCACGCCGCAGAGTTCGAGCAAATCGTCATTGATCTCCTCGATCACGAGCGCGTCGATGAAGCGATCCGCCTCGTCCCAATCGGGCTCCTCGCCAGGCTCGAGCGCGACCAGCTCGATCGAGAGCCCGCTGCGCTCGGCCCGCTCGAAGGCGGCTCGCGCCGACTCCGGGAGCTCGTCGTCGAGGCTCCGGGCGAGCGTGTGCTCGAGCTCGTGGTCCGGAAGCTCATCGACTTCGGCGAAGTCCCGCTCCGCTGTGAACTCGACGAACGCGCCCTGGTCGTCTCGCCCGAGATGGAAATTGACGACCTCCCAGCTCACCGGTTGCCGGTCTTCTAGCGTCGTGAACGAATGGCCGAGGCGTGGGGCGCCCGGCCGGAAGCGCCGCAGGCCGCCGACCTCTTCGCGTCCGTCCGGATGGCGTAGCCGCAGCCGGTATCGGGCCGGCTCGGCGACTGCTCGGGCCTCCGCCTCGTCCAGCGTCGCGATCAACCAGAAACGCCCGTCGAGCCGGAGCACGTCGCCCGGCTGGAGCGGGCTCTCGGCGGCGAACTCGTGCACGCGCTCCGTGCCTGTCCGACGGCGTGTGACCACGGTGTAGAGGAAGTCGTCGTGACGAGAGCGCTCGACGCCCATCAGGGGCGGGTCGCTAGGTGCCGACGACCTGGACGAGCCAGCGCCGGTCGCGCTCGCGGTCGAGCTCGAGGAAGAGCACGCGCTGCCAGGTGCCGAGGCAGAGCTCGCCGTCGCGGATCGGGATCGCCTCGCCGGCTGAGCCGAGGAGCATCGACATGCAGTGCGAGTGGCCGTTCCCGACGGACATGTCCTCCTCGCAGATGTTCTCGGTGCGCCGGTCCCAGTCGTCGTGCGCGTAGTACTTGTCGCGCGGGACGAGGGTCTTGAGCAGCGCGGTGAAGTCCTCGAGGAACCCGTCCTCGAACTCGTTCACGCGCACGCAGCACGTCGTATGCGGCGAGTAGACGCAGACGATTCCGTCGCGCACGCCGCTCTCCTTGACCGCTGCGCTGACCTCGTCGGTGATGTCCCGCACGGAGAGACCTCCGGCCGTCCTCAGCCGTCGCTCGTGCTGGAAGACCTTCACCGTCCGCCGATGTTAGCGCCGCTGCGGGCCGAACGTGGGGGGTATGCGTTGTCCGGTCAGGAGTTGTTCAGAGAGCGGGACCTGTCCGAAACAGACCTGTCAGGCGTCTGACACCGGACATGGCTCGGCGGGCCGATGGGGACTACGCTTGACTGGTCGGGCCCGTAGCTCAGCTGGTCAGAGCAGCGGACTCATAATCCGTTGGTCGGTGGTTCGAGTCCACCCGGGCCCATTGGAAAGGTGCTGCAGAGGGTTGCACACTCGTTAGTCGGCGGGGCCAGGCTACGCCTCTGCGCGTACTAGGCGCACGGGCCACTCCTCACAGAGGAGTAGGATCGGCGCGGAAGGAGGTCGGATGACAAGGATCTGGGGCCTCTCGAAGAAGGAGGCGAACTACGGGCCCGCACCGACACCCGGGGTGCGCTGTGACCAGTGCAAGTACATGTTCCCCCGGCTCGGCGTCGGCGGGTGTCGGTTTGTCCGAGGCGTGATCCAAGGCTCGGACACTTGTAAGGAGTTCAGACCGCGGCGCACGGCACGCGTCGAGGGTGCTGCGGAATAGCGCGTCTGGGAGCGCCCGAACCCGCGCTGGCCGAAGATGACTTCGCCTGCCTTGGCTGAGCAGAGGTAGCATCGGACACGCCTTCTGTACTCGGAAAGGAGACCATCATGGAAGCTGGCTCAGCACCGGGGACGGTCGTTCTTGTTCACGGCGGCTTCGTGGACGGATCCGGCTGGCAGGGCGTCTACGACGAGCTGAAGAAGGACGGCTACAGCGTCAGTGTCGTCCAGAATCCGACGCTCTCGCACGCCGACGACGTTGCCGTTACGAAGCGCGTCATCGACCAGCAGAGTGAACCCGTCATCCTCGTCGGCCACTCGTACGGCGGGGCGGTCATCACCGAGGCCGGAAACCACCCCAAGGTTGCGGCGCTCGTCTACATCGCGGCCTTTGCACCGGACAAGGGCGAGTCGGTGAACACCCTGATCGCGGATCCGCCGCCCGGCGCACCCGTGCCGCCGATTCTGCCCCCGCAGGACGGGTTTCTGTTCCTCGACCGGGAGAAGTTCCACGCGTCATTCGCGGGCGACCTGAGCGCCGAGCAGGCTGCGTTCATGGCCGACTCGCAGGTCCCGTGGGGCGTTGACGCCCTGAGCGGCACGATCAGCGAGCCGGCGTGGCGGAGCAAGCCAAGCTGGTACCTCGTCTCGACCGAAGATCGGATGATCCCTCCACCGGCCCAGCGCGAGATGTCTGCGCGGGCGGGCTCGACCGTTGTCGAGGTCGCGGGCAGCCATTCGATCTATGTATCGCAGCCCGCAGCCGTGGCTGAGCTCATCGAGAAGGCCGCTGAAGAAGTGAGCTCGGCTGTGCACTGAGGCCGGCAAGAATGCGCGTCTGACTAACTCGTAGCGGGGGCGGGATTCCAAACCCGCGATCTCTGGGTTACGAGGACAGAGTGCTTTCTGCTTTCCGCTCTCCGGTGGCTCGGTCTGCGTCGGCGAGATGGGCCGACAGGAACTGTCCGGCTCGGTCCA
>WNGI01010610.1_pt1 | contig 14183 bp, 11 predicted proteins | sample 5400621 | NCBI WGS metagenome assembly WNGI01 (sample SAMN13153374, study PRJNA577476) | soil metagenome | isolation source: 20 cm soil or saprolite under Garry oak tree replicate 1 | place: USA:California | collected 2016-06-15
TTTCTCGCACAGGAGACGCGGGTGTATGTTCCCAACATTCTTGCCGTCATACTGATTGCCAAGAATCCTGAGAAGTATGGGTTCAAAGGCATTCGACCTGATCCTCCTATGTCATACGACATAGTTCAGGTTCCTTCCGCTACGAGTCTACAGCTCGTCTCGGACGCGACTGATAGCAGCGTCGACTATATTCGCGGCCTGAATCCTGAACTACGGAGAGACGTTACTCCTCGAGGCGAAGCCTACAACGTCAGAGTACCCGCGGGCAGGTCGAAGCAGTTTGTCGCTGTGCTCAAACGAATTCCCGGCGAGAGACGCGATACCGCTCGGGTGATTTCTGTTGCTCCCGGAGAAGACTTCCAGAGCGTTGCAAATCGCACTGGCATAAGTGTGACCCAATTGCAGGCTATGAACAGCGGCGTGGATCTAAAATCCACAACGAAGCTCGTTGTACCCAATAGCAATATCAAGCTGACAAGGTGGGTAAGAGCAAAGCCTGGCACCGAACCTGAATCCAGCAGCGCCGCATTGACGAAGATTCGAGCGCGTAAAGGCGACACAATTGCCAAGATTGCAGCGGCCCGCAACTTGGACGCCAATGAACTCGCGCGCATGAATGGCATTACTGCGAACGCAGAATTGCGAGCGGGTCAGGAAGTCAGACTTCCAGGAACCGCTCCCGCCGCACCATCGCGCCGTCGTTAGCATTCAATTTACGAAATGTCTGACTGTGTTCAGGCGTTTATGGTAGACGAGCGCGCTTTCGATATCGCAAGCGCGCTCTCTTTCGTACCCTCTCCGCTGCCGTCTATGGAATCGACGCTGATCTCGTTGACATCGAAGTTGACCTGACGCCCGTTCGTGGCGAGTCGGATTCTCTTTCAGTAACGATTGTTGGTTTGCCGGATGCAGCCGTGCGCGAATCCCGCGAGCGGATACGTGCGGCTATCACCAACTGTGCCTTCTTCTTCCCCTTCCAGAAAGTAACAATCAACCTCGCACCTGCAGATGTACGGAAAGAAGGTGCTAGTTTTGATTTGCCGATTGCCCTGGGAATCCTGGGAGCAAATGGTGACTTGGCGGAAGAGAATAATCTGATTCACATTCTGTGCGTGGGAGAGTTGTCGCTTGATGGACGCGTCCGCTCCATTAAAACGCGAAAGAAGCTGCCGTTGTTTCTGGAGTCAACGTTTATCCGGTTGCTGACTTACGCAGCGCAGTCGAACTAGTGGCTGCCTTACGTTCGGCAGATCCACCTGAGCCGTTGAGAGTCGATCCGGCGGAAATCCTGGCGCGTTCGGAACACTACAGTGTGGATTTCAAGGAAGTGCGCGGACAGGTTTCCGCGAAACGGGCGCTGGAAGTTGCCAGTGCAGGGGGACACAACATCCTGTTAATTGGGCCGCCGGGATCGGGCAAGACAATGCTCGCTAAAAGGTTGCCGACAATTATGCCTCCACTGGAATTCGAGGCCGCGCTCGAGTTGACGAAGATTCATTCAGTGGCCGGCTTGACGGGGCGAGCAGGGCTGGTTACGGAGCGACCGTTTCGGTCGCCCCATCACACGATCAGCGATGCCGGCTTAATCGGCGGAGGAGCCTTACCACGTCCTGGCGAGGTCTCGCTTGCGCACCAGGGCGTCCTCTTTCTTGACGAGTTGCCGGAGTTTGATCGAAGTGTGCTGGAGGTCTTGCGCCAGCCGTTGGAAGACCAAAAGGTTACTATCAGCCGCGCCTCCATGTCGTTGACCTTTCCGGCTTCATTCATGCTCGCAGCTGCGATGAATCCCTGTCCCTGCGGATTTTGGAATGATCCAACTCGCGAATGTCGTTGCAGTCCATTGCAGATCCAGCGCTATGTGGGGCGAATCTCGGGCCCATTGCTCGATCGCATTGACATCCATATCGATGTCCCCGCCGTGAAGTTTCGCGAATTGACCGGTGACACGTTTCCCGAAACTGACAGTTCTTCGACCATTCGCGACCGCGTGATTAAAGCGAGGGAACGCCAACTCAGGCGGTTCGCGGGGGAGAAAATCTTCTCAAATTCGGCAATGACTCCGCGCATGATTCGCGTGTCCTGTCGAATAGATGCTGCAAGCGAGCAGATGCTCGAGCAAGCAATGACCCGTCTGGGTTTGTCAGCGCGCGCTTACGATCGCATTTTGAAAGTCAGTCGCACTATCGCCGACCTCGAAGGGTCTGATGAAATTCGTTCCACACACGTTTCGGAGGCCGTTGGTTATCGTTCACTGGATCGAACCTACTGGAACTGATGAATACCTTCCTTTGGCTGTGCCTTGTCAGATCCAAGTCAGATCCAGGCCCATCACGAAAGGGATGTGCTAGAACGAATTGAATCGGCACCCTCCACATTGACTGGCGGATCACACTGGCATATCGTCTCGTCAACTTGAAGCGGTGTGATGAGTAATGCGAACTGTAAGACGAACACAACGGGTATGTTACTTCAGCCGACATCCTCCACCTGACGCGGGCTGCCCGCGCGCGGGCCTCGCTGATAGTTCCAGGACCACCCTATGCGACGCCGCCTTTCGGCGGCAACTAACGCTGTGTGTTACCTGTCTTCTCTTCACCACCGTTTTATTCCTCTCATCGGCTATTCAGCTCGTCGCGCATCAAACAAGTTGGAAGGTGGGAGACCAGATCGAAGTGCAGTGGCAGGGAGACTGGTACAAGGCTGAGGTGATCGAAGTCAAAGAAGCGCAATACAAGATTCACTACGTGGGATATGCAAGTTCGTGGGACGAATGGATCGATAAGTCACGCATGCGCGCTATTGGTATTACGCTCACGGGCACCGGCCAGTCGGCAACCACGGGCTCGGCCTTCAGCCGGATCCTGGAATTGTTAAAGCAGTCTCAGGAAAAGCAAGCGGCGGGGCAGTTTGATGAGGCCCTGGCGTTTGCGGACCGCGCTTTAGAGAGCGCTCAAAGGGAATTGGGGCCCGAGCACAGCACCGTCGCGATGGCCCTTGCCTCTCTTGCCCAGCTTTATGATCAGAAGGGAGATTACAACCGGGCAGAAGCGTCTTATCTCCGCGCGCTGACGATCGCCGAGAAACCCAACACAGGTCTGCAGCCATTCTTCGTGGCCACTCTGCTTAACGGCCTCGGCCGTGTATACGAATCGAAAGGTAATTTTCTTCGCGCCGAACCTCTATACAAGCGAGCTCTGGATATACAAGAAAAGACTTATGGAGCGGAGGACCCTCAGGTTACTACAACGCTTACGAATCTGGGTGTGATGTACCAGGCAAAGGGAGATTACGAACAGGCGGAACGACTGCTAAAGCGTGCTCTAGAGATGCGGGAAAAGAACGTAGATCCAACAGAACAAATCTACGTGATACAAAGTCTAAAAAGCCTTGCATCTCTATACGAGACAATGGGCCAATACGATAAAGCCGGCGTGATGCTTGAGCAAGTGGTAACAAAGATAGAGAAACTGCTAGGCGCTGATAACCCTATTATCGCGGCTGCTCTGAACGATCTGGCCCTGCATAATAAGACTCAGGGCAAATATATAAAGGCAGAGCAACAATATCAAAGAGCTATCGCTATTTTGGAGAAAGCGGGTGGGCCGGATAATCCGGCGTTGGCTAACCCTCTCGATAATCTCGGTACTCTTTACCAGGTGAAGGGTGATTACGAAAGAGCGGAGGCGCTATATAAACGAGTACTTGCGATTAAGGAGAAATCGCTCCAACCCGAAGATGAGGAAATAGCCACCACACTCAGTAACCTGGGAGTTTTATATACAGAGCAGCGCAACTATGAACGCGCAGAGCCACTGCTGCTGCAGGCTTTGGCTATCAAGGAAAAGGCGCGCGGGCCGTCGCATCCCGATGTGGCCACTCTCCTCAGTAACCTGAGCGTGTTGTATTACGACAAGGGTGATTACGAGAAAGCGGAGTCGTTTGGCCAACGTGTATTAATTATCAAAGAAAAAGCTCTCGGACCTGAACACCCCGATGTTGCTATCGCGGTTAATAACCTGGCGGCGTTAAAAGAAAAGAAAGGAGATTATAAGAGCGCCGAGATATTGTATCTGAAGGCATTGGCTATATACGAAAAGAAACTGGGTCCCAAACATCCGGAAACAACAAGCATGGTGTTCAATCTTGCGCTGTTGTCGGCTGCACGCGGCAATATGTCTCAGGCGATCTCGTATTTGACGCGCGGCACTGAAGTTTCCGAATACAATGCCGCGCTTATTCTGACCACCGGCTCAGAGGAACAGAAGCGCCGGTATATGAGCACCCTATCCAGCGAAACTGACTATACGGTGTCGTTACATCTGCTTTCGGCTCCTAATGATCTAAGTGCGGCGCGTCTTGCCCTGACGACTATCCTGCGACGCAAGGGACGCGCGCTCGACGCGATGACAGAGCAACTGGCGTTATTGCGTAGCCGTTCGAATCCAGAGGACCGCGCATTGCTCGAACAACTTGAAGCTGCTCGTTCAAAACTTTCGACCCTCGTTCTTAATGGCTCAGGCCGGCAGACTACAGACACTGAGCAACAAGTCGCGATTGCAAAACTCGAAGCGGAAGCTCAACGGCTCGAGGGTGCCGTAAGTGTGCGCAGCGCAGAGTTCCGAGCCCAATCTCAACCAGTAACAATAGATAGTGTGCAAGCGGTGATGCCCGCGGGTTCGGTGCTGATCGAGATCGCTTCTTATCTACCATTCAACACACAGGCAAGAAATAGATCGGAACGTTATGGTGAGGCGCGGTACGCCGCCTATGTCTTAAGCAAGGAAGGTCAGCCGAAGTGGGTTGACCTGGGTGACGCTGCGGCAATCAATAGCGACGTGACGGCGCTTCGTAAGGTTTTGATAAGCCCGCGCAGCACTAACGCCAAACAAGTTGGCCAGGCATTATTTGGAAAAGTAATGCGGCCGATACTGCAATTGGTCGGTAACACGCATCGGTTATTCCTCTCTCCGGATGGAGATCTAAACCTTATTCCGTTCGGTGCCCTCGTTGACGATCAGGACCGATACTTGGTGGAAAATTACACAATCACATATTTGACGAGCGGGCGCGACCTGTTACGGCTGCAAGTTCATACAAACAGCAAGCAGGGCCCGGTAATTTTCGCCAACCCTTTATTTAGTCAGGGCAGCGATACGAGCAAACAGATTGCTTTAGATGCGGATGCGAGCGACAGAGGCCGGCGCTCCGGCGATTTGAGGAATGTGAGGTTTGGGCCTTTGCCCGGCACAGCGGGCGAGGCCACAGCACTCGCCAACGTTTTGTCAGGTGTAAAGGTCTGGACCGGAGCGCAAGCGACCGAGGCCCGGCTCAAACAAGTCTCAGGCCCGAGCATTCTACACGTCGCTACGCACGGATTCTTTCTGCCGGATCTGATGCAAGACGGCGCTGGTCCCGCTGATGGGCGAGGTCTTGGGCTCGGTAACTCGGCACAGACAGAAAGGGAAGGTGGTGAGAACCCGCTGCTGCGTTCCGGCCTCGCCCTCGCTGGAGTTAATCAACATCAGAGCGGTGCAGGAGAGGACGGCGTGCTGACTGCGCTGGAGGCAGCGGGGCTCGACCTCTGGGGCACAAAGCTTGTGGTTCTTTCGGCCTGCGAGACAGGGCTGGGCCAGGTCAAGAATGGCGAAGGTGTATATGGATTGCGGCGAGCACTTGTTCTAGCCGGTAGCGAAAGCCAGGTAATGAGTCTGTGGCAGGTTTCGGATGCCGCGACACGAGATCTAATGGCCGCGTACTACCAGCGTCTGCAAGCGGGTGAGGGTCGAACCGAGGCGCTTAGGCAGGTGCAACTGGTGATGATTAAGAGTGGAGCACAAAGGACAACCTCGGGGCAGACCCTACCACAGAAGGGACAGAGTACCCGGCCTGAAGATCGTAGCCACCCATTCTATTGGGCGAGCTTTATTCAATCTGGCGATTGGAGAAACCTGGATGGCAACGACAGCCCCAGATAAAGTCGGTTGCTGCCATTTCCCTGCCTCATCGCTAACAGTTGCTTGTGTTTGACTTGTCTGAGCTTGTCACGGCGAGCTTATGACCGTATTTTAGGTGAGCCGAACAATAGCAGATTTCGAAAGACGGTCAGGCGAACGGCTCGCCCAAGTAGGCGAAGCGGCTGATTATCGTTCATTTGACCGCCCCCATGGACTCATGAACAGACGAAACTGTCGAAGCTGTTGATTCGGCTGGGAAAAACACAGTTTTTAGGGTCGGGTAAGGCAACGACGCGCTCGAAGCGCTGCATCACACCCGCGTTGAGGGCACTGGACAAACCTCGCACTGCACCCCACGGCGTACTGAGGGAAGAAAGTGCGGCTCCTTTGAAAGAAGCGGAAGCGTGATGGTCGTGCCGAACAAGCTGTGAGATGTAAAATCCCTCCTGACTTGCCCGAGCAGGCGACACGTGACCGCAGCCGAAACCGAGACACCGCAAACGACGGACTACGCGCTGGCCCAAAGGGCTGCCCAGGGAGACATGGGAGCCTTTGAAGAGCTCTACCAGCGTCATAATCGTCGGGTTTATTCCCTCTGCTTAAGGATGACTGGAAATGTGTCCGAAGCTGAGGATCTCGCTCAAGAGGTCTTCATACAGCTCTTTCGAAAAATTGGCAGTTTTCGAGGCGAATCGGCTTTCACTACCTGGCTTCACCGACTGACAGTCAATCAGGTTCTCATGCACTTCCGCAAACGCGGAGTTCGTATGGAGCAGACGACTGAGGATGGTGAAACGCCTATTCAAATAGTGAAAGGCACCGAGAACCCCAATGCAATGCCGGTAGTTGACCGCATCGCCCTTGATAAGGCCATTGCCCAGTTGCCCCCGGGGTACCGGACGGTTTTTACCCTTCACGATATCGAAGGGCACGAGCACGAAGAGATTGCCAGGATGTTGGGGTGCTCAGTGGGTACGTCGAAGTCCCAACTGCACAAGGCTAGAATGAAATTGCGAGGACTGTTGAGGCAACAGAAAACCAGCTAATAGCCTCGAAGACTTCGGACAGCAGATAGAAACAGGCTTAACGCAGTCTCCCCTTGATTGCTGAAAACCAAAAATGGATGTTGCAGTGATGCAGCAGTACACAGGTGGTAAAGACAATGAACTGCGAGAAGTGTGAAGAACTCATCGGCGAGTTGCTCGATGGAGCGCTGAATAGCCGCGATGAACTAACGTTGAATTCGCATCTGGAAGAGTGTTTGGATTGCGCGAGCGTGCGCAGAGATCTCGACTCGATTCTAAGTTTCTGCCGCGCTAATCGCGGTCAGTACAGCGCTGTGCCGAACGATAGGGCACTCTGGCTCAGGATTCGGAATGTTATTGAGGCATCAAACGCTGACGAACCAACCAGTAATGCCGTCGGAGCCACGCGCAAGCCGTTCTTGTCCTCGTGGATGAGCCGTCGTTGGGAACTGTCGTTGCCACAACTCAGTGCGTCCGCGGCTGCGATGGTGTTGGTTGTTTCGCTGGTTACCTTTGTTGGTTTGCGTCGCTGGGACCGCAGCGCACCGGTGGGGACTCCGCCTCCGGTTTCGAGGGAAGCTACGAACCTAAATGATCGCCTGTTGCAACAGCGGCAAGTGATCAGTTATTGGAACCAGCGTATTGAACTAAACAAAGCCCGCTGGAATCCTACGATGCGTGAGACCTTTGACCGGAATATGAAAGTCATCGATGAGCAGGTTAGCCAATCGCTCAACGATCTAAACCTGAATCCCCACGACGAAGTTTCAGAGCAGATGCTCAATGAAGCGCTGAACGACAAGCTTTCTCTGCTCAAGGAGTTTGCTGATCTATAAGTGTGACACAACTGCGGAGGTTGTGATTCTATACTTGAACAGATTTGGCTTTTGCCAAAAGCCCCACACAAATGAGTATTAGATTCCTAACGCGGCGCCCTCAATATCGCGCCGGCCTTTTTTCGCTTGTCGCGGCCATCGCAGTAGTCTCGTTTTCTGAGAGTGCTGCGGTCCGCGCCCAGCAGCATCTTTCCAAGCGTTATCCTACAGGGAAGAATGTCCGCATTGAGTTGAAGAATATTTCCGGCACCATCACCGTCGAATCCTGGAATCGCGATGAAATTAAGCTGACTGCTACCATGGAGTCTCCGTCGGCTCATATTGTTCCCAGACAGATTGACGAGACCCTGCTCGTGGACGTTATGGCCGATAACCGAGGACGGGGGGATGTGGGCGACGTGAATTTTGTTCTCCAGGTCCCTGTTAATTCTTCGGTTGATCTGGAAACGCGCCGCGGGCAGATAAACGTCAGTAACGTTCGGGGGACTTCAGTGCGAGCTCATGTTTCGTCTGAAGGCGATATCGAACTCTCAAATATCACTGCTTCGCAAGTGATTGCCCAAAACACAATCGGAAATATTTATTTTGAGGGCGAGTTTTCACGCGGCGGGACGTACGAACTCAAATCCAATAAAGGTGACATCACGGTGCGGATCCCCGGAGATTCCGCTTTTCGCCTGATAGCGACGTCCGCGAAGAAGATTTCCCTTGGACAGTTCTGGAATGATAAGTTTAAGGCCTTAAGCGATGGCAGAAGGTATATAGGCGATGTGGGCGACGGGCGCTCGTCGGTTTCTGTGACAACCTTTAGCGGTACGATTACGTTTATGCGAAAGTGATTACGAGCTACCAACTCGATACAGATTGCGGACGCCTCTCGCGAGCGTCCGTTTTTGTTTTTGCGCGTTCTTTACTGGCTACTATTACTTGAGCTTCTGGGGTATTTTAAGTACGCCATTGAAAGGAAATAACTATCGGTGCCTAATCGCTATCACATCTTAGAAGGATTGTTTTTGCTAGTCGTGCTGACTCTTTTCTTAACTTCGCCTTTATTGGCCTTTCAAAAAAGTACAACCGTTAACGCCAATCCCGTTTTGTTGCTGACACGCACTACAACCAAGCATGAAGTGCGGCGGTTTGGTTATGGTGGGACTGTAACGATCATCGGTGCGCCAAAAGGTTCTATCACCGTGGAGGGTTGGCCCCGTAGCGAGGTCGAGATGACTGCGAACATCGAGTTGCGCGCAGAAAGCGAAGACGATCTCAACCAATTAGCTACGGTGAATACTTTTGTGTTTGACGAAGACACAAACCATTTGAGTCTGCTTTCTACAGGAACTCATGATCGCGTTTTTATGAAGCGCGTGGCTAAGAATTTTCCCAAGAGGTTGTTGAATCTGCCCTGGAAGATCGACTACCGCCTCCACGTGCCAACCTCCACGGACCTCGAGATAACTGCAGGCAGCGGCGGTATTAAACTGATCGGTGTAGAAGGATCTGTTCGACTTAGTGCCGCCGAAAGCGAGACCATGTTGACATTGACCGGCGGGTTCGTTTCCGCAACGATCGCTGCCGGCAACGTACGGCTGGTTGTACCGGTACGCAGTTGGCGTGGCGCAGGCGCGGAGATACGCGTTGCTGGGGGAGACTTAACTATCGAACTTCCTGCTGGTTTCAATGGTGATATCGATGCCGACATTTTGCGTTCGGGAAAAATCGTTAACAGTTACGAAGACCTTCAGCCGCGTGAAAAACCGGGACTTACTGACCAAATAGTCCGCGGCCGCGCCGGCTCTGGAGGAGCCTCTTTACATAACGAAAACTCCCAGTCAGTAGCCTGTCGTTAGTGATGGGTAGGTCAGTTTGAATTTCGGTCGGAACTATGCCGAAGGGATTTAAGTTAATAGCCGTGGGCGAGCCAGGGCCCCCAGCGGGGCAGCCCCGCTGGGGTGGAAGCGCTGCGCGATGCCCACGGAATTGTCAACCAAACGTCTGCCGACCCTGAAAGGCTCAAAATGCAGCGGTAGTGTGACCCTTTCAGGGTCAGAATCTCTCTATCGATCGAATCCGGGGGCGTCGCGCAACGCTTGCCCACGGCTACTAACTTAAATCCCTTCCGGATAAATAACGACACCCGCCAAACTGACCCACTACCGTTAGTGACCGAGCAGATCGACAATTGGCAATAGTTCACGTATCCTGTGCCGCTCAATAACTAAGCTCTTTCTTACCTCGCAGTTATGGATAATGTATGACAGTAAAGTCCGACCGCTGGATCCGCCGAATGGCGAATGAGTTCCGGATGATTGATCCCTTCGAACCCGGCCAGGTAAAAGAGATCGATGGACGTCGTATTGTGTCCTATGGGACGTCCAGTTACGGATACGACATCCGATGCGCGGACGAATTCAAGCTGTTCACTAACATCAACAGCACCATAGTCCGCATACCCAGAAATGTCTTAACGATTTGTTTGGGCAAGAGCACCTATGCAAGATGCGGGATCCTGGTAAATGTGACTCCATTTGAACCTGAATGGGAAGGGTACGTAACGTTGGAATTCTCAAATACGACTCCGTTGCCTGCAAAGATCTATGCCAACGAGGGCGTAGCTCAGGTTGTGTTTTTTGAGTCCGACGAAGTTTGTGAGACTTCATATAAAGATCGAGGCGGCAAATATCAGGGGCAGCGCGGCGTCACATTGCCAAAACTCTGAAGTGTCTGACAACTAACGTCAATCGGAAGTAAACTTCATGGCCGAAAGCGTCGAGGTGCTACGTTTCAAACAATTGGATCCTCGGGCCACTTTGCCTACGCGTGGCAGTTCCTCAGCGGCAGGTCTGGATCTTTGTTCCATCGAAAACATGACCATTGGACCACGGCAGAGGTATCTGGCTCGAACAGGGCTAGCCGTAGCCGTTCCTGAAGGATTCTATGGACGGTTGGCGCCTCGCTCAGGCTTGGCGGTAAAGAAGGGACTGGACGTGTTCGCGGGCGTTATCGATTCAGACTACCGTGGCGAGGTTTGTTGTTTGCTTTATAACGCGAGTGACGAGCCTGTCGAACTACCTCCCGAAAGTAAGATCTGTCAGCTGATCGTGGAGCGGATTATCATGCCCAAGGCCATTTGGGCGGAAGACCTCACTGAAACGCAGCGTGGTGAAAAAGGCTTCGGCTCGACTGGATAGTCTCCAGGCTGTGACCTCAGTAATTTGGCAGTACCCCTTCAGCAAGTCGATATGACCGTTCCCTAGCTACCGCAAAGTTTTGTGACAGTCTTGGCACCAGTCTGTAGCCTTAAAACCGCATCATACGAACATCTCGGAACTACCCGAAAAACGGCACGACGTCGAAAACAGCTAGTCGAGCCGCCAGCCCCTTCGGGTCAATGTCACTCTCCTAATCAAATAACGCCCCCAGGAGCATAAGCGAATTGCTCGTCGGAGTGACAACTTAGAAATGGAAGAATTCTTGGAGGAGTAACATATGAGAATTATGGGCAGATTTATGTGTATTGCTGTACTGGGAATGCTGGCTACTGCCGGCGCAGTGAATACCAGTATGGCGCAACAACGTTACGGGACTGCAGCTACGCGCGATCTGATTCGCCGAATCGAGACTCGTGCGGATACATTCCGCCAGTCTGTGCAAACCTCGCTGGCTCGGGGAGGCCGCAACACCACGGCGCGCGGCGACGAGCTTAACCGCTTGATTGCGGATTTTCAGACAGCCACGAGCGATCTAAACAGACGTTTCAGTCCTCGTCAGACGACTCCGGCGGACGTGCGCGCTGTATTGGATCGCGCTGCGCTGATCGATGATTTTCTTGTTAACAATCAAATCGGTCGTGCCACGCAACGTGATTGGGAACTACTGCGCGGAGATCTGGACCAGCTGGCCCAAACCTACAACCTTAACTGGCAATGGAACACAACTGGTTCCACTGGAAACACAGGAATAACCGGTGACACAGGCAATAACAGCTACAGCTTGACCGATCCGCAGATGCGGCAATTGGCTACGCGAATTGACACTCGTACTGCTACCTTCGCTCGAAGTTTTCGCCAGGAGCTAAGTCGTCAGAATGCAAACAATCGCTATTCTCGCGATGAGGCGCTTCGCCAAATCAGCGAATTTGAAACGGCCGCGGCCCAACTTCGAAATCGTCTTAACAGCCGCCAGTCAAACACTACGGATGCGCGCAACCTGCTCGAGCATGCTGCGTTTCTCAACACTTATCTCGCGGACAATCAACTTGGTTACCAGACTGAGAGCAACTGGAACCTGTTAAAGCAGGATCTGGATCAGTTGGCGAGTGCCTACAATATTGCCTGGAATTGGTCGACTGGGCCCGTTCAAGGCGGTTCTGTCATAGGTACTGATGCCAGGCTGACTGGAACATATCAAATCAACCCAGCGCGGAGTGACGATGCACGTCGCGTGGCTGAGAACGCTACTCGCTCGTTGCCTGTGAACAACCAACAGCGGGTGCTCGATTCATTGATCAGACGGCTCGATCCGCCCGAATCGCTCGCCATTGAACGTCGTGGTAATAGTATTACCATTGCATCGGCGCGAGCTCCGCAAATTGACTTTGTGGCCGATGGCACCGAACACGTGGAAACTTATGCGAACGGTCGCACGAGTCGTGTGCGTGCCAGTTTCGTCGGCGATCAACTCAATATCGTGACTACTGGCGACCGCGCTCAGGATTTCACGGTTACTTTTGAGCCGGCCGATAATGGTCGGAGACTGCTCGTCACACGGCGCCTCTATTCTGATCAGTTCACCCAACCGGTGATTGTGCGGACTTACTATGATAAGACGTCAGATGTTGCGCAGTTGAATCTCTACAATGGCTCTCCAACTATTTCCAACGTCGGAACGAGCAGTGGCGATTTCGTGATTCCGAACGGCACTCAGCTCGTAGCCGTCCTGAATACGAATCTCTCAACTCAGAACGCCCGCGACAATGATCGTTTTACGCTGACGGTGCGCTCGCCGGGCCAGTACGAGGGAGCCACAATCGAGGGCTACGTTACGAATGTGAACCGGTCCGGCCGGGTTACGGGTCGATCAGACTTGACCTTAAACTTTGATAGCATCCGTTTACGTGATGGCGGCTCTTACCGCTTTGCCGGGATAGTTGATAGTGTGCGCACTCCGGATGGCCAGAATGTCCGTATCGACAACGAAGGTGCCGTGCGTGAGGAGGACAGTCAAACTAATAAAACTGTGACGCGCACAGCAATTGGCACCGCCGTAGGGGCCATCATTGGGGCTATCGCCAGCGGCGGGAAGGGCGCGGCAATCGGTGCTGTAATTGGAGCAGGTGCCGGGGCCGGCTCCGTGTATGTTCAAGGTCGAAACGATCTCGAGCTAAACACGGGAACCGAAGTCACCATCAGAACTACTGGACCTCGAAACTAGGGGGCCTGATTGACCTGAGTTCGAACCGCGGACGGCGCGAATGCGTCGTCCGCTTTTTCTTTTAGTTAAGGTCGATCGTTGCAGTCTGTGGCAAGCGCTCAACCGTGAGAGTTAGTTTATCGACGCTTTCCACTGGACGATTTGTTGGTGACTGGAAAAAGAGAAAACCCTGGTGAGCGGAGTCACTGGCGGATAGCGGCGTTTTTACGTTGAGAGCGTATGCCGTAAATTCCTTCTCAAATTGCTTGCGGGAGTGTGGATTGTAAGCAAAGACCCCATTAGCCTTCAGAATTCGCGATATTGCCCGCTTGGGAGATAATAGCTTCCACTCGCGACTCTGATTATCTCGCAACCGAAAACGTGCCTGTTTGGTCTCCACTGGAACGCCACTTTCGTACCTCAACTCAACGCGGACCGGCAAAACGCCGCTGAGTGGCAAATTTGCTTCGAACAAGTCCTGACTTTCCTCGTCAGTAAGGAGGGGCGCAACGCGAATAGTCACTCCGCCGGCGTCCGCGTGTTTTGCGCTGTCCGCCAGCGGCGGCAGCTCCACTGCCGGCTTAACTTTAAAGAGCGAGCCGCCACATCCTGAAACCAGTACGATTGATAACATCAGGAAAACCGGGAAGGTTAGACGCTGGACCATAACGTCAATTTAGCATACGCGTAAGGGCTTAGAACAGATATGTTACTATCTGCGAAATCATGATCAGACCCTTTCGTGGTGTTCACCCGCAAATTCATGACAGTGCGTTTGTGGAGGAAAGTGCGCAGGTAATTGGCGATGTGCACGTCGGGAAAGAATCTTCGATCTGGTTTAATGCGGTAGTCCGCGGGGATATTCATCATATTCGCGTCGGCAATCGCACCAATGTTCAGGATAATTCAGTCATACATGTAAGAAACGGGACGCACCCGACTATTTTGGAAGACGAGGT
>WNGI01009164.1_pt1 | contig 14179 bp, 14 predicted proteins | sample 5400621 | NCBI WGS metagenome assembly WNGI01 (sample SAMN13153374, study PRJNA577476) | soil metagenome | isolation source: 20 cm soil or saprolite under Garry oak tree replicate 1 | place: USA:California | collected 2016-06-15
TCGTCGCCTGCACTTCCTGCAACAGCGCATCGAATGACTTCTTCTCATCCGGCAGTTGCACGTTCGTCTTATCCGGCTCCGGTTTCGCTGCTGGATTAGTCTGGTCCAGGCTGGCCTTGTCCAGCGCCGCCTGGGTATCAATCGGCTTCACTTTGAAGACGGGCGGCTCACTTCTTGGAGCCATGGCCAGGTCCGCCGGTGCGAAACGCGTTTGATAAAGATAAAGGCAGAGCAGCAGATGCAACGCGAGCGACAGCACCAATCCCAAAAAGAGCCAGTTTCGCTGGCCCGTCGCGTTTAACAAAGCGTCGTTGTAGTCAGAATCCGGAAGCTCCATTTCTTTATCAACGAACCGGCAACGCCCGGGCCTTGTCAACCGTGTCGAGGCACAAGGAACGGCGGTTTCCAAATCGGTATCTGTCTAGCGTTGGCCGCAGAGTGCTTTGCCTCTCCCTTTGGCAAAGGGAGAGGATCAAGGTGAGGGATTTTCTTCTTCGAAGGTTGGCCCATTCCAACGAGAGCATGCGATCTTTCGACTCCTCACCTTAATCCTCTCCTCGATCGAAGAGGAGAGGAGACGTCACAGCAAGCGACGCTAAACACGCATATTCAAAAGATCGCCGATTAGGACGGCGCCGCTCCTTGATTGCTTCGCTGTCCGCGAACCTGCTCCACGAAGCGCCGCGCCGCCTGCCGAATCTGCTCGGCCACGTTTGCCTTGGGCGCGACAAATTTCGGCGTGAACCACGGAAACAAACCAATCAAATCGTGCGTGACTAAGATTTGCCCATCGCAATCCTTACCCGAACCAATTCCTATGGTTGGAATTTGGATTGCCTGCGAAATCGTCTTCGCCGTTTCCGGCGCTACAATTTCCAGCACCACCGAGAATGCTCCGGCTGCTTCGACCGCACGTGCATCCCGCAGTAGCGCTTCCGCCTGCTCATGCGTGCGGCCTTTCACCTTGTAACCGCCTTCCTCACGCACGCTTTGAGGCAGCATCCCAATGTGGCCCATGAAAAGAATCCCGACCGACACGATCGCCTCGATTTGTGGAACGTGACTGACACCGCCCTCGAGCTTTACGGCCTGCGCTCCCGCTTTCATGAACAAGCGCGCTGTCTCAACCGATTGCTCGGCGGTGTCGTAGCTGTGAATCGGCATGTCCGCAACAATCAGAGCGCGCTTCACCCCCCGGGCGACGGCGCGAGTGTGATGCAACATTTCGTCCAGAGTCACCTGGGTCGTGTCTTCGTAGCCCAACACCACCATCCCGAGGGAATCGCCGACCAGGATAATGTCGAGGCCGCTTTCATCGAGCAGACGTGCGGTTGGATAATCGTAGGCGGTCAGCGCTGTGATGTGTTGTCCGCGCCGCTTCATTTCGAGAAATTTTTCTGTCGCGTTCATTTGCACAAATGAATGGAGGGTCGAGCTCCGCGAGACCGCGGCCAGAGTTTCATACTACCAGTTCTCGGTCAGGCGCGTAATTTTACCCTGATCCTGCAACTGCGCGAGTAGCTCACCTACATTTTTTGTTTGTCCGGGCAAGCGCAAATCCGGCGCGATATCGCAAAGCGGTTGCAGAACGAATTTCCGCTCCGTCATTCGCGGATGCGGCAATTGCAATAGTGCATCGGAGCGACGTTCACTACCAAAATACAACAAATCGAGATCGATCGTGCGCGAGACATTGCGCTCATAGTTGCGTTCTCTTCCGAGGGCTTGCTCAATTTTTTGTAGCGCTTCAAAAAGCGCGTCAGCCGATTTCTCGAACCCAATCTCAATAACCGCGTTGTAAAAATTTTGCGCGCCCGGTTCGCAATCGACCGGCGAGGTTTCATAAACCGCTGACTGCACCGTTGGCTCGGTCATGCCATCGAGTGCCCGAATTTGATCGCGCGCGCGCTGTAAATTCGCCAGCCGATCATCAAGATTAGACCCAAGCGCAATCGCCGCTCTCATAATCTCTGTAGCCGTGGTCGTCGGCCGCGCTGCCGCGACCAGCGATCGCCGCTACAACGTCAAGATATCCCCAGCACATCGCGCATGTCATAAAGCCCCGCTGGTTTTCCGATGACCCATCGCGCTGCGCGCAAGGCGCCACGCGCGAATGTTTCGCGGCTGCTCGCGCGATGCGTCAACTCGACCCGCTCACCCTGTCCGGCAAAAATCACGGTATGATCCCCCACCACATCGCCGCCGCGCACGGAATGAATGCCAATCTCCGATCGCTCGCGCTCGCCAATCATTCCTTCGCGCCCATGCCTCATTTTTTTTGTATTGCGTGCGCGCTGCAAAATTTCTGCCAGCGTTTTCGCCGTTCCGCTCGGCGCATCTTTCTTCATTCGATGATGCGTTTCCACAATTTCGAGGTCGAAGTCGTCACCGAGAACTTTCGCGGTTCGCTCCGTCAGGGCAAAGAGCGCATTCACCCCGATGCTGAAATTTGATGCGAACACGACTGGAATCTTCCGCGCCGCCGTTTCAATCGCTTGCTTCTCTTTAGCCGAATGTCCGGTTGTTCCGATTACGAGGGCAATGTTCGATTTCATCGCCGCATCGCAAATAGCTTCAGCTGCTGCCGCGCTGCTGAAATCAATCAGCACATCCGCATTCGCTGACGTGATCTGATCGCCGAGATCCGATTTTGCAATAATCTCCGCGTTCTCGCTTGCAGCAACCTCTGCGATCGCCTGCCCCATCCGACCCGCGGCGCCCACAAGTCCAATACGAAGTCTTGTCATCATCTTCGTTTTACCTGTCGCTGTTGTAGCTGCTGCTGTCTCCAGCGACCTGGAATTCTGCCGCCAGCGACGGCGGCAGCTACAAGTACAGCATTATTCGCGTTCAAATTCCTCCAGGGTTTTGCGCAAGCGGGCCTGGTTCGCGGCACTCATTTCGCAAAGCGGCAGTCGCACTTCCGCTGAAATTGTCCCGCGCCACGACAAAGCCGTCTTTATCGGCACCGGATTTGGCTCGATAAACAAGTCTTTGAACAACCAGTAAAGTTTGCGGTGCAATCGCTCCGCCTGCTTGATGTCGCCATTGGTAAATGCCCTGACCAGCTCGCACATTTCGCGCGGCAATAAATTCGACGCGACACTCACCACTCCGACCGCGCCAGCCGCCAAAAACGGAAGAGTCAATCCATCGTCGCCGCTCAAAACCGTGAATGCATCCGGCAAACGCACGCGTAATTCACTAACGCGATCAACATTCCCCCCGGCTTCCTTGATTGAAACCACATTCGGGCAATCCCTTTGGATTCGCGCCACTGTTTCCGCGACGATATCAACGCCGCAGCGTCCCGGAATATTGTAGAGCATCAGACGAAGCGGGGTGGATTTGGCAATCGCGGAAAAGTGACGAAACAATCCTTCCTGGCTCGGCTTGTTGTAGTAGGGGCCAACCAATAACGCGCCATCGACTCCAAGTTTTTCTGCCTGTTCGGTAGCCGCAATTGCTTCGCGCGTGGAATAGGAGCCGGTACCGGCAAGAACCAGGCAACGCCTGTTGGCAGTTTGAATGGCGAACCGAATCACCTCTTTGCGTTCGTCATGGGTGAGCGTGGGCGATTCGCCTGTAGTTCCAACGGCAATAATTCCGTCGATGCCAGCTGCGATCTGCGATTCGATTAAATTCTGCAGCGCAGTGAAATCAATCGCGTCTTCGCGAAAGGGCGTAACCAGAGCGGTGAAGGTGCCGCGAAACATTTACAAAGTTACAAAGTTAAAATTGGGTGCGCCAAGTTCGGCCCGGCGGTCATAGACCGCCGCTACAGAACAACCGCTCACACTTCAACCGTGCCTCCGCAAAACATTTCTTTCCTGTGGCGGCGCTCTATGAGCGCCGATCATTTCCTTTTCGCCAGTTCGTTCGGCCCGGCGGTCATAGACCGCCGCTTACAGAAGAGCGCGATTACAATTCGATCGTGCCCTCGAAGACAAACTCGGCCGGCCCTGTGAGTGTGACATCTGTGAAGCGCTCGCCGTCGCGGCCAAAATCAACACTTAATTCGCTGCCGCCACGCACTAGCACGCCAATGGGCCCGTCGGTTTTTTCCGTGGCCGCAAAAATGAGCGCGCTCGCCACAACGCCTGTACCACAGGCTAACGTTTCGCCCTCGACTCCACGCTCATAAGTGCGGATTGCGATTTTGTTTCCGCCGCGTCCTTCCAGGAAATTCACGTTTGCGCCTTTGGGCGAAAACATTTCGTGCCGACGAATGGCAGCGCCTTCGTGCAACACATCAATCTCTTCGATGTTAACAACTGGAATAACAACATGCGGAACTCCGGTGTTAACAAAGTGAATGATTTTGTTCTCGTAGCCGACCGTGAGCGTCACATTTAGCTGCAAGTCGGTCGGCTCGCTCATGTGCAGAGTCACGAGTTCGCCCTGAAGTTGTGCGGCAATGATTCCAGCGGGCGTTTCAAACGAAACTTTTTTCCTCGCATCGGCAACTTTTTCTACGAAGCGAGCAAAACAACGCGCGCCATTGCCGCACATTTCCGCTTCCCCGCCGTCGCTGTTGTAGTAACGCATCCGAAAGTCAGCGCTATTGGTCGCGGACTCGACCAACAAAACCCCATCCGCCCCAACCCCGCGATGACGATCGCAAATTTTCGCGATTTGCTGCGCGCTCAAGTGCACGTTGGCAGCGCGATTGTCGATCATGACAAAGTCGTTCCCCGCACCATTCATCTTGGTGAATCGCAGCATGTGTTTGTGTACCACATGGCTGCCTCAATGCCAACCGTTCGTCTACCGGTCATCCCGAGCGAAGTCGAGGGATCCCGTGGCGTTATCTTAAAGCTTTCGCATCGGAATCCCTCGATCCGGCAACTGCCGGACTCGGGATGACCGTTATTGGCCTTTGCGCGCTTGACGGATCGCCGACACAATCGGCGCAACGAACCTGCCGACGCGATTAGCCAGATCGTCGGTGTCTCCAATTTTTCCAATCAAATCGACAATCGCGCTTCCGATCACGACCGCATCAGCCATTCGCGCCACTTGCGCAGCCTGTTCCGGATTCGAAATACCAAAGCCAACTGCGATGGGTAGATCGGTGTATTGCCTGATCATCGTTAGCTTTTCTTCGAGCGACTGCGCGACCGAATCGCGTGCGCCGGTTACGCCTTCGCGCGAGACATAATAAATAAATCCGCGGGCGGATTTCGCGATAAGGGCGATTCGCTCCGGCGGTGTAGTCGGCGCAATTAATCGCACGCAAACTATATTTTCCGCATTTCCGCCATTCCCAATTCTCGAACTTGACTGCTTTAAGCAGTCAACCTGTTTGGTTTTCGTATCTTCTTCGGGCGGTAAATCGAGAATGAGGAAACCATCCACACCGGCGTCCGCCGCAGCCTGATGAAATTTATCAATGCCGAATCGGAAAATCGGATTCAGATACGTGTAGAGCACAATCGGAATCTCGGAGGCACGCCGAATCTCGCGCACACAATCAAGCACGCCGCGCGCAGTTGCTCCGGCTTGTAGCGCGCGCTGCGCCGCCAGTTGGTTGACAATGCCATCTGCCAGCGGATCAGAAAATGGCAAGCCGAGCTCAAGCAAATCCGCTCCGTTTTTCTCCAACGCCAGTGCGATCTCAACGGTGCGGGCAAAATTTGGATCGCCCGCGCAAATGTAGGGAATGAAGGCGGCACGATCTTCGTCGCGGCACCGGGCAAAAAGACGTTCGATTCGTTCGGACATCGCTGGCATTCTTAGCGCAGATTTAGTCCGCGTGAAACGATGACCCTCAGCACTTTGGTTAACGGTTACATTCTCGGCTGGTCCGTTGCGTGGCCGCCAGGGCCAATTAATGCCGAAATGATCCGGCGCGGTTTATTGCCAAAGGACCGGGGCGGTGGATTCTGGTCGGCCTGGCCAATCGGTCTTGGTGCGTGCACCGGCGATTTCATCTGGGCCTTTTGCGTTTCCGTCGGCGCAGGCGCCCTGCTCAACTCGGTCGAGATCCGGCGTGTGCTCGCGATCGTAAGTCTGGCACTGCTCTTATTTTTAGCGGCCCACTTCGCTATTGGAGCGTGGAAAATCTATCGCGCCCATCGCAGCCTTCAGTTTCAAGCGCCAAAAAACCGGAGGCGCGGCGGATTTTTGCTCGGTGTCTTTATCGTATTGATGAGTCCGTGGAGCGTCACTTTCTGGCTGGCCGTTATCGGCAGCCAGCCCGCACAAAACGCAAGTGTGCGACAGTCCCTCGGCATCGCGGTCGCGGTCGTTCTCGGTGCGCTGACCTGGGGCGTAGTTTTATGCACGGCGGTAAGATTGGGCGCGCATGTTTTTTCCCATCCGAGCTGGCAGGTCGGTACCGAAGCCATCACCGCTGAGGTTATGTTATGGTTCGCCATTCGGCTCCTCCTCCATTTCCAATGAACGCGATCACTGAACCGCGCACCGCAACGCTGACTGTTAACGAGATCTATTACTCGATTCAGGGTGAAAGCACTTGGGCGGGACTTCCATGCGTGTTTGTGCGGCTGACCTTCTGCGACCTGCGCTGCACTTATTGCGACACCGCCTATGCCTTTTACGAAGGCGAAAAGAAAACGTTGCCCGAGATTACGACTGAAGTTTTGAAATTCGATTGTCCGTTGGTCGAAATCACCGGCGGCGAGCCGCTCCTGCAAAAAAATGTTCTTCCATTGATGAGTGCGCTGGCTGATGCCGGAAAAACAGTGCTACTGGAAACAAGCGGCGCACACGATATTTCGAAGGTCGATCTGCGGGTGCATCGCATCATGGACTTGAAAACTCCCGGCAGCGGCGAATGCGAGAGGAATCTGTGGTCGAACATTCAGCATTTGACCAAGCGCGACGAAGTGAAATTCGTTGTTGGCTCGCGCGAAGACTACGAATGGTCACGCGACAAGATGCGCGAGCACAATCTCTCCGAGCGCTGTCACGCCGTTTTATTTTCACCGATATTTGGCCGGATTGAACCACGCGAAATTGTAGAGTGGATGTTAGCCGACAATCTGAAAGCGCGTTTTCAATTGCAGATGCACAAATTCATCTGGTCGCCCACGACGCGCGGCGTATGAATGGCGAGAGCAGAGTCTGGATTGTAATTTCCCGACCGGACCGGTTGCCGACAGCGATTGCGGTGGCGCAGGCGGTTCGCGCACAATTTCCAGGCGGTGTGCATTTGTTGCACGAGCATTCGAAATGGTGGGACCACGCACAATGGCGGCCGTATGCGGGACAATTTGACGAGACTCATGCTTTCCCACGCGTGAATACGTGCCGTGGTTTGCGTGATTTGTCGCGACTCTACCGTGAATCCGCCGCGCGGCGCGAAGCAATCGCGCAGCTACCGATCGGTAAAAAACGCGATCTCATTGTTTGCGTGGGTGGAATTCTGACCATTTCCAATGCGACGATCTCGGCGCATCCGGAGGCGAAGAAGGTGCTTTGCGTCGCAGAAAAAGTTTATCGCGATCTTACCCGTGTCGGCGAGCGCACCCGCTATCGATTTACCACTTCGGGCTGGTTAGAAAATCGGATTGTCGAACCGATGGCGGGTTTAAACCGAACCCTCCACTTCAAGCCGCGTATAAATCCAGGGGCGATGGGGTCCGGGTCGAGCGTCTGCAAAAAAATCCGGAATCGCTCTACCATCGAATCGTGGTCATGAGTAACGGCGGGGCCGATGTCTCGAACAATCCGAAAATCATATTCGCCAAATTTCCCAGCGTGGCCGAGCTGCGGGATTTGCCACAAGTCAGCGACAGAAATGGAGATGGTATCAGTCGCCAGGTGATCTTTTTCGGCACGCCCTTCCTGCTAATTCATAACGTGTCACCCGATGTTTACGTCGAACAACTCAATCGCTGTCTCGATTATTTGCGGCGGAATTTCACCGGGCACACTTTGATTTATCGTCCGCACCCGAACGAGACGAACGAAGCTGACCAACTAAAACTCGACGGTTTTCGGATGGAAAACGATCGCGAGGCCGCTGAGCTTTATTTTTTGCGGAACTATCAAGCTATCGCGGCCGTTTTCTCGGTCTCCTCAACGGTATCGCGGACAGCGTTGAACAATGGGATCAATGGCTACGCCATGTATCCCGTCTTTCCATTCACCACGCAGCAGGCCGAATTCTTTGCAGGCGTGATGGGTGACGTTCCGGTTGAGTTTACCATTCGCGATCTAAATTCGCCGCCGATTCCGTATCAACCGATCGTGGCGGAAAGCGGACGCAGTTTTGCGGAAGCAATGAAGATCGCGGCTGAAATACAATCGGTAGGGACGTATCTCCGAGGCGTCCCAAACATCCAATGAAGACAAATTCGTGGGACGGCTCGGAGAGCCATCCCTACCGCGATGTAATTGGCCGACGCGCTTTGCCTCATGATCCACCATTGTCGCTCGACCCGGCGCAAGAAATTTTCTTTATCACCATCTGCTGCAAGCAACGCCGGTCAAATCAGCTTTGCCATTCTGAGGTTGCGTCGATTCTTTTTGAGGCTGCGCGATTTTATGAGCGCGAACAAAGGTGGTTCGTGCACGTGATGGTGCTGATGCCTGATCATGTTCACTTTCTTGTGAGTTTCGGGTTGGATGCGACGATGACGAACCTCGTCGCGAGCTGGAAGCGATTTACGTCGAGGCGCGCAAAAATTCAGTGGCAGCGCGACTTTTTCGATCATCGCTTGCGCGGAGATGAAGGTTGGCGGGAAAAAGGCGATTACATTTTGCAGAATCCTGTTCGTGCGGGATTGGTCGCGAAATACGAAGATTGGCCGTACGTCCTGTTGCCGGCCGAAAGGTAGGGACGCATCTCCGAGGCGTCGCAACATCCCTTGAAAACAAATTCGTGGGACGGCTCGGAGAGCCATCCCTACCAATTGGAAGCTAATGTTTCGGCGCGCGCACGGTGCCTGTCTCAACGGCGAGCTTGCGCTGCTCCACGATCCGGTTCGCGGTTTCTTCCACCATTTGCTCGAGCAACATGCGCAGATGCGTGTTCCGCCGATAATCAGCCGGCGCGATGTGTTTCACCCGGTCGGCATGCGTGGAGAGCTGATAGCATTTTTTGAAACCAACACGCTGCGAATCATAGCACGGCACGTCCGTCGGACCGTCGCCGACATAAATCATATTGGGGAATGGAATCGGCCGAATTTCAGGATCCATGTGATCATTCACGTCCTGCGCCATGTCGAGAAAGCCTTTATTAATGCGAAAGAGAAACTGCGTTTTTTGAGTGTGACTGATGACGCGCTTCGGGAAAGTGATGCGACCTTCGTTGTCGGTCGCGAACTCGCAACCGAAAATGGCGCGCACATAAGGCGCGAGCCGGCTGCCATCGATCAATACCTTCATGCCCGATGAAATGATGTAATGCTCGACCGTGATGTCATAGGCGACGTGTTCGGCGGTGAGTAAACCTTCGCCGCCACAAAATTCCTCAAACATCTCCGGCAAACCTTTGTAGAAGTTAAGCTTCGCGCCGAGTTTTTTGAGTTCCTCATTGGTTGGCCGATCCATCCCGAGCTGATCGAGCAAGACTTTCATGTAAGCGAGCTCATTATCGTAGCCCTGCTCGCGCACTAGCTCGGAACAACGTCGCCAGAAAATCTCGCTGTTAATTCCAAATGCCGGGAATACCACTTCGTCCTGCATGTAGCTCGGACTCAGTGTTTGATCGTAGTCGTAAACGATGGCGATGGTGTTTTGCGGAGCGGACATGGTTCGTTAAAGCGTTAAAGCGTTGAAGGGTTAATGCGCAAGAAACAACTGCCGTGCCTCACCGCTTCATCGCTTCATCCCTTCATCGCTTTAACGACTTCCCACCCGCGAAAGGAAATCATCGAACAACTCATCATAAATCTTTCCACGCTCGGGATGGTATTGGACTCCGAGAGCGAAGGGATAATCGCGCAGTTTCACCTGCTCGACGATGTCATCGGTAGCGCACCAGGACTCCACTTCGAGACCAGCGCCCAGTTTGTTAATCGCCTGATGATGCGAGCTATTCACTTTTTCAAAACGATGGCGCGTTTTGCGATCGGATCGGAGCGGTTGGACATCGTGCGTCTTCTGATCAGGCAGGTTATGGCCTGCGATATCGAGATGGAGACTGCCGCCGAGCGCGACGTTGAGAGTTTGCAACCCTTTGCAGATCGCGAAAATCGGAAGCCCGCGTTCGATCGCCTTCTTGATTGCGTCGAGTTCCCAGCGATCGCGATCGGGATTCACATCCTTTTCGATTACAGACGGATCGGGAACAGGTTGGTTTAAGAACTGGGGAGCAACGTCGGGTCCGCCGGTGAGCAATAAACCATCCATTTGTTCGAATGGACCGTCGCGCCGAGCCGCATTCCAAACCTTGATATCCGGACATTTCGCGAAAAATGGCGCGAAATATTTCTCGTCCGAGCGGCGCATCCAGGTGCCGATATTACGCATGCCGCAAATTGCCGTCATTCCGAGCGAAGTCGAGGAATCCCGTGGCGCAGACTTGAAGGTAACGCGACGGGATCCCTCGACTTCGCTCGGGATGACAGTCTCCAAGGAGCGGCGCCTTCCCAGTCGCCGAAGCCAGGATAGGCAGTCTTCAGACTGCCCGTTTAATTAATCGGCGGCTTGGAAACCGCTGTTCCTTGGGCTTGGCGTTTAACGCCCGAGAATAATGAAGATGCCGGCGAGAAGGGCGATGATTCCTGGAATAAAGCCGAAGTTGAATCCAAACACTGCAATCAAGCCAACGAGAATCAAATAGATCGCCAGCAAAAGCATTCCAATATTTTTGTTAAAGCTCATGGATTAAGCATGATTTGCCGATCGTGTCCGATGTCACGCACGAAAATCATGGAGCAATCAAGGAGCGGCTGCTTCCCAGCTGCCGATTTATATAAACAGCGGCTCGGAGACCGCCGCTCCTTGGTTTTCCAACTACAGTCCCATTAATTCGCGAACGTATTTCACTGGCGGGCTGCCAAAGGAGATGACGGTGTTATTGTAGTTTTTGAGATTGAAGGCTGTGCCATCTCTCGCTTTGGCACGATCACGCAAGTCAAGGTGCTCGGCCACGCCTACGAAGTAGGTCGATAGTTGCGCCGAGCTAAGCCGGGCGCGCTTCCATTTCGCAACCGCCTCGCCTTCCTGCTGGAAACCTTCTTTCATCATCAAATCCATCGCTTCTTTTTCGCTCATGTTTTTTGCGTGAATCCCCTGATCGATGATGGCGTTGCAAATCGCGCGCAATCGCATTTTCAACTGTTGCGTTTTCACTTCCGGCCCGCCGTAGCCTTGTTCTGCCATCATTTGTTCACAATATACGGCCCAGCCTTCGATGAACGTCCCACTCTGGAAAATTGCGCGGACCAAGGTTGGTGCGCGGAATTCGTTAGCGTGGGCCAGTTGCAAATAATGTCCGGGCATCGCTTCGTGCACGGTCAGGTCGCGGCACATGTAATTGTTGTATTCCTTGAAGAACGATTCTTTACGCTGTGCGCTCCAATCTTTTGGCGTCGGTGCGACCGCGAAAAATGTTTTGCCATTTTGCTCGAGCGGTCCTGGTGGATCACAGTAGGCAATCGCCTGTCCGCGTTTGAACTCTGGCATGACGATGACCTCAAGCGGCTTTTCCGGCACCGCGACGAGGTCGCGCTGTTTGGTAAACTCGGTCGCTTCGCGCACGATTTTTTGCGCATAACCGACGATGGTATTGTCGTCCGGATGCTGCTCGGCCAGCTTGTCCAGAACCGCGCTAGTGACCTTCTTCTTGTCGGCCAGCGCTTTCTTGTCCGCGTTGGGAAAATATTTTTTGTAAAGTGGAAGCGCGGTTTCGTAGATTGCTTTTTGGGTTTGCGCCAAATCAGCCTGGGCGCGCTGCATGATCTCTTCCATCGAGAGATCGGAAGCGAGGGCAAAGCGCAATTTCTTGCGAAACTTGTCAGCACCCAGGCGGAAATCGCCATCTGACCGTGGGAGCAAATCTTTTTGCAACCACGTCTTGTAATCTTCGAGCGCCTTCGCCGTTTTTTCCTGGATGGGTCCCAGATCTTTTGCCACTTGCGGCGCTTGATTGAGCAAAGGTGAAAGGCCCTCGCGCACTAACGAAATTGCGCCCTGGGTCTGCTCGATCGCGGTCTCGGTATGGATCTTGGGCGAATGTTTCAAGTTGGTCTTGGCTTGAGCGATGACGGCGGGAATTCCCTCCAGGCGTTTGCGCAAATTCAGAATGCGCTGCTCCGCTGGCGCGAAATCGCGCGCCACCAGCAAATAGACGCTGTTGGCGAGACTTTGGTTGTAAACCAGCGGGTTCCATTCCCATTCCTTTAGTTCTTCGATGTCGAAGAGTTCGTTGTCGACCTTGTCCTTAAGCAGGCGGAGATCGACCTTGTTCGCGCCGGTCAGTTGTGAAAGGTCAGTGAGTCCTTCGAGTTGCTGCCGCGTTTGCTTCGCCCGCGCCAGTTCCTGGACACGTGCCTCCGCGGAATAATCCGTCAGCTTGTCGTCGAAGCGATGATCTCCCAGCTCCGTAGCATTCTCTGGATGAGTAACCAGGTAGCCTTCGATGTAATCGTGCGCGATCTGTTGGAACTGTTCATCCTGGGGCGTAGCGCCAACGTTTGTTAGCGGCATAACTAACGAAACTAATACAAAGAGAATTCGCAGTCGGACGCCAGGCAATCTGGATCGACCAATGATGGAGGGTCGAGCTCCGCGAGACCGGCGTCGCAGAGCTCCGCCTTCCAGCGGGACGAGAGCTTTCGTTTTATTCATAACCAGTTTTTGAGACGTCGCGTCGCACGCGCATCACGCGGGCGAGCCGTGGGCGAGAATCGGCTCGGTGTCAATCTCATCCAAACTCGGCCGCTGCTATGCCTCCGGCTGGACCACAAATCCAATCGCGGGTTCAGCCGCAGGGGGAGCCTCCGCTTGGTCCTGCAAGTAGGTGCGGCCTTTGTAAAACGGAGTGACGACGGCAAATAGCACTGCGGTACCCAGCATTACCCAAACGAAAAACATGAAGTAGCTAGTTCCCTGCAACTTCACTGTGCCGTCAGGATTTTGGATGAAGAAATTGACCGCAGCGGTGAACACGTTGCCGAGCGAGACAGCGAACAAATACGTGCACATGACGAGCGATTTGAGTTTGATTGGCCCTTGGGTGTAGGAGAACTCGAGGTGCGTCGGCGAAACCAGCGTTTCGCCTGCGGTCAAAATCACGAACGCCCAGATCTGCCAAATTATGCCCGGTCGCTCGCCGGCGTCTATGCGCGTTTGAATCATGGCGACGAGAAAAAATGATGCCGCCGTGACAAACAATCCGGCACCGATCTTCCGCAGCGGGGTCAAACGAACGACCTTCTCAACCGCAGGATAAAGCCAGTAAGAAAAGAGCGGCAGCATGATCAGAATAAAAATCGGATTAACCGTCTGAATTTGCGATGACAGCCATTCAATACCGAACAGATGTCGATCCATCGACTCCGCCTGAAGAATCCATGAAGAAAAATTTTGCTGCCACAACGCCCAGAAGATCGCGATAAAAGGAACTGGAATTAAAATATTGAGCAGGATCTTCCCCGTCTCTTTGTTGAAGATTTCGCGGCCATATGTGCGTAAGCCGACCGGCGGAATGTGGACAAATTTTTTGCGACCAAGCCAAAAGATGAATGTGGCAAGAGCCATGAACACGCCGGGAAGTCCGAAGGCGATGTCCGGACTATGCAGGCGCGGACTCTCAAGAAACCCGACAATGGATGGCGACATTTTGGCGATGAATCCATCCGGCGCAGCTTGGTAGGGTTCGAGCAACCAAGGAATCAGGAGCGTCGAGAAGGCCGAGCCGGCATTGATGGAAAAATAAAACCAGTTGAAGACGCGCGTCAGCAAATGCTTGTTTGATGCCCCGAATTGATCGCCGACGTTTGTTGAGACGCACGGTTTAATTCCGCCGGCGCCGAGCGCGATCATCAGAAGACCGACGGCGAGTAAGTAACGCGGCTCGATCGCATGCGCGACGGGCGATCCCATTAGTGCCAGGGTGAGGTGGCCGCCGCAGTAGACAATCGACAACCAGAAGACGACCCGAAACTTCCCGAAAACCGCATCGGCTAGGATCGCGCCGAAGATCGGCAGAAAATAAAGCGCCGAAACAAAGGTGTGATACCACGCTTCGGCGTTCGCC
>WNGI01003317.1_pt1 | contig 14174 bp, 18 predicted proteins | sample 5400621 | NCBI WGS metagenome assembly WNGI01 (sample SAMN13153374, study PRJNA577476) | soil metagenome | isolation source: 20 cm soil or saprolite under Garry oak tree replicate 1 | place: USA:California | collected 2016-06-15
CCGACAAAACGGATGCTGTCCGCCAGAACGGGCTCACTCGCATCAAGGATCAGGAACCTGATCGTCGCGATGACGCACAGGTAACCGGCCACGGCGATCAGTCCCCAGCGATGCCGCCGGCGAAACTCCCAGCCGATTGCGAGAGCGGGAGACCGCATGATCTACGGCTCGGCGGCCGGCGTGGCGCCGCTGCCCACGTGTGCGATGAAGGCCTCATTGAGGGAGCGATGCGATGCCTTGATGGCGTCCAGCGGCGCGCTGAGCACGATCCGGCCGGCGCTGATCATCGTGACGTGATCGGCGACCTGCTCCACCTCCTCCAGCAGGTGGGACGAGAAGAGCACGGTGCGCCCTTCACCGGCGATGGTGCGAATGACGGCGCCGAGGATGTCACGACGCACGATGGGGTCGAGACCGGACGACGGCTCGTCGAGCACCAGCAATTCGGGGCGGTGCGCCAGTGCGATCAACAGTCCGGCCCGCGCCTTCTGTCCCTTGGAGAGGGTCTTGATCTTCGCCGCGGGATCGAGCACGAACGCCCCTCGCAGCTCCTCCGCGTAGGCATCATCCCACTTCGGATAGAAGGCGCGCGTGTAACGAATTAGCTCGTCGACACGCATCCAGCCGGGGAGATCGTTCTCCTCGGAGAGATAACCGATCCGCGAGAGCACGCCGACGGGGTCGGCTACGGGATCGAGGCCGAAGACGCGCACCGAGCCGCGTTCCGCCCGTAGCAGACCCAGAACGTGGCGGATGAGCGTCGTCTTCCCGGCTCCGTTTGCGCCGACGAGGCCGTAGACGGCTCCGCGCGGGAGGGACACGCTCACCGAGTCCAGGGCTGTCGTGGCACCGAAGCGGCGCGTCAGCTCCGACACGCTGATGACCGATTCACTCACCTTCGAGGCACCGCCTACGCGTAAGGATCGCGCTTAAGCCGCGGCGCGAGGAAGAAAGATTCACTGCTTAATCTACGCGGACACCTAGGAATTGATCAGCTCGAGTAAGTTCCCGATGACGAATGTCGGCTCGGGATCACTCAGTCCTCGGCCGCGGCTCGCGCGGTCAATCCAGATGCTGGCCAGCCCCGCCCCCGCCGCGCCGCCGATGTCGCAGCGCAGGCTGTCACCAACAAAGACGACCTCAGACCTTGGCGCCTTGATGGCGCCGAGCGCCTGTTCAAAGAGCTTGCGTGAGGGCTTTACACTGCGGCTATCCGACGAAAAGACAGTGGTCGCGAAAAGATTCAGCACGCCGGCCCGCCCGAGTTCGTTGAGCCACGGTCCCTTGCGAGAAATAATGTTGGCGATGAGGCCGAGGCGATGGGTGGCGGCCAGGCGTTTGAGTGCCAGGGCATACGTGTCGGAAACGGTGCCGAGTTCATGTTCGGCGATGACACGCTCGAGAAGCTTCAGTTCGTTCTCGGGCAGATTGCGGGTCGTGGGGAGGTCGCGGAGCGTCTCCCACACGGTTGGAAAGGAGTCGCAACGAGCTGAATCGTCATGGATCACACCGAGGGTCTCGAAACAAGCGAGCACGCCCTCCTGCACGACCTGAGCCGCGAGGCCGCGGCCGCCCAGCGCGTGGTAGGTGGCCGCGAAGTCTTGCTCCGGCCCGAAGCGATCTCCGCCGAACATGAACGTCCCGTTCATATCGAGCAGGACAACCGTGAAGCGAGAGAGCATGTTGGTGGAATCGCGCAGAGCGTGAGCTGAAATAGCCACAAATGAAAACCTACCACACCGGAGTTCGAGGGGGCATCCGTACCTATTGAGGAGGGGCGCCGCCAGCTTCAAATCTGACGCTGGTAACGCGCCCGCGTGGCCCCACCGCCCAGCAGACATGGAGGGATATGCAGTCGACGGCCCAATAGGCCGAGCCGCTGAGGTTGGTCCAAGAGCGACCGTCGTTCCCTGTCCAGTCCAGTCCTTTCGGCCCCGCCACCACGACGTAGCCCGGCATGCCGGGGACGACTGTGGCGCCATAGACCGCGCCGCTGAACGTCGGACGGGTCACGAGCGTCCACGTTTCGCCGCCATCGTTGGTCACCGCCGCCACGCTGTCGCTACGGTCGTCAGCCTTGAGGAGGCGGCCACCCAACGCCATGCCGTGTTGCTCGTCGCGGAAGGCCAGTGTGGCGACGCCGGCGGCTTCGCCGCTCACGATCGGCGTTGTCACCACCGCCCACCGACGGCCCTGATCGTCGGAGCGATAGACTCGGGCATGGGGCTCCGTTCCGAACCATGCCCGTGCACGGCCCCGCACGGTCAGGCAGGTGCCGCCGGCCGCTGGCGCCCCTTCTCCCGGCAAGGCCGGCGGCATCCCGTCCTCGGCCACCGCGCTCCAGTGCTCGCCGTCGTCGGTGCGGATCACGATCATCTTGCCACGCACGGCGTCGCTCACCGCGATCCCGTGCGTCTCGTCCCAGAAGGCGAAGCAGTCGTAGAAGGCGGCCGAGTCGCGGTTCATGAACTGCAATCGCCAACTCCGCCCAGCGTCGGTGGTCTTGTAGATGCGCGACTGCTCGCCGGGGCCGGCCGCCAGCAGATATGCCGTGGTGGTGCTCACCCCCTCGACGTCACGGAACTCGAGCGCGGAATCCGGGCCCGTCATCGCGCCTGGCACCCAGGTGCGGCCGCCGTCAACGGTCCGGGACCAGGTTGCCTGGTGCCCCGAGACCCCACCACGCTGTCGTCGACTGCGCTCACTGCCTGCAGGAGCGCCGTCGTGTGGCTCTGCTGCTCCGTGATGGCGCCGACCACGACGGACCGGTCACCAGTCTGCGGCCGGCTCTGGAGGGCGCATCCCGCGAGCAGCACCAGCAGCACGAACGAAAGGCGTTCCATCATGGCAGCGCGATAGCTTGGATCATTGCGACCACTTTGGCAATATGGGCGTGAAATGAATGGACCTGTTGTCGTGCGGCCTAACGAATCGCGCTTAAGCTGCGGCCGCGCTGGAAAAAGATTCATGCCCTAATCTACGCGCGCTGTCAGCTTCAAGCGCCTGTTAGGTGCCGCGCCTGCACCCGGACCCTCAGTCGCCAGTCGTGAAAGTAAAGCCATGGACCTGGTCGTAGATAACTGTCCCGTTGCGACGCACGATGACGCGAGCGATCAACAGGACCGCGTCTGTTGCCGGGAGCTTGCCCTTGCCCGTATACCACTCGCTCTTGTCATCGAAATGGCCATCGATCTGTATGTCGCCGACTTTAGGGACGAAACAGCGAATGGAGAGTGTGTCCGGGGCGACTATGCTCGGACAGGTGTGGGCTGAGACCTCGTCCGTAGTGACATTGTTGAAGACGAGACGCGCCTGAGGGGGGACCAATGCGCGCGGTCTTTCATAGTGGAGCTGGCCGCCGTAATCATAGTCAATGGAATGAAGCTCGAGCTCCGTGAGATCCCATTGTTCAACGAGGAGTGCGTCTTCTGGCAAGTAATACCCGTCGGGATCGAACAGACCATCACGATCTCGGTATTCATACCGGACTACCGTAACAGTGTCCTGTGTGCTCACCGTGGCAACCAGCGTGGACGACGGCGACGTGGCGGAAGACTCAGCGGGTCTAGGCGCCTTTGACTGGCAGGCGATCAAGATGAACGGAAGGGCAAGAATCGACCCCTAGGACGCGTGACCGAACGGTAGGATGCATGTTGTGCGAGGCGCGGGCGCCTAACGGGGCGCGCCTAAGCAGCGGCGCCAACTTGGAATGATCACAAATGGAATTCTACCACAGACCCCGGGCGCCGTCAGCTTCAGGCGCGTGTTAGGCAGCGGCACGGGACGCCAGTCTGTCAGAGACTCCGGATCCAACCCTCCCAGGCGAGCACGTCCTGACCGAAATCCCGTCCGCTGACCTGCGCGAGAAACCGCTGCGCTGCATGCGACGTGCTTGGATCCTGCGACTGGAGCTTCGCCAAAACCAACTCGCCCCCGCGACGCAAAAGCGCTGGAGCGAGAGAGGGATTCACCCGCGTTGCGGCCAGGACCTCAAGGACTCTGTTATGCTCAAAGAGACTCGTTCCATCGAGCAGCGCTCGCAACGCACCGGCCATGGGCGCCCAATCTACCGGTCGCGCAGCTCCCAGTGAAAGCGCATTGAGCACCTGACTCGCTGTTCCTGAGACCATGCCGTCTTCATCGCGCAGCGCGTCCGCCAGTGCCCACCAGATCGAGTCGCTCGCCGCAAAGCCAGCGAGGATGACGGCGGCGACCACTCGGTTGTGGGTATTCGCGTCGTGCGCCAGCGTCCATAACGCGGTCTGACGATCGGCCTTGGCGTGATGGCTGCGAAGGAAATTGAGAAGGGGTCGCGCCGAGGCCAGCTCCGGCGAGACGCTGTCCGGGCTTACCCGTCCCAGCAAGAGCCATGGCAATTGAATGGTTGTCTGGAAGTCCTGGTTATGCTCCCGGAAGATTCTCAGCGCGACCGCCCACTCCGGACGGTCAGTAAGCGAGTCATCGGGACGAGCCCGATAACGGACACGGGCGGAGTCCTGTGGCTCGAGCACGGGAACGGCGAAGTAGCCTTTCCTCGTCCCGTCGGGCGGATAGTATTGCACGGCTGCTTCTGCGAAGCCGAGCTTGCGCCGAAGAATGGCCGCGCAGGCGTGTGACGTGAGCGAGTCTTCGGGGGCGTAGCGGGCCAGGGAATCCTGAATCATCGTGAGCGTCCAGCGTTTTAGCCCTATGAGCTCTAACCGGACGGCTGGCGTCTCCAGAATCTCGTTATGTACCCTCTGACCGTAAGCGCCGCTGGTGATGGCCAGCGAGACTGGCAACAGAGTAGAAGAACAAATCCAGCGCATAGTTTGGGCTACCTTTCGGCATCCATCGTGACTCTAGCGCCGATGTAGCTGCCAGGGAAGCGTTTCAAGCGCCCAACACAGCCGCTGCCTAACAGATCGCGCTTAAGCTGCGGCGCGCTGACAAAAGATTCATTCCTTAATCTACGCGCGCCGCCAGCTTCAAGCGCTTGTTAGACTGCCCCATCAGCGAAACACCTTAAAATCGATAGGAAGACGCACCCGCGTGCGGACGGCGCGACCATCCAGGCAGGCCGGTTGAAATACCGCAGAGTGAGCGTACGAAATCGCTTCCTGATCGAGAAGATGGTGTACGCTCTCGATTACTCGGACTGAGCCCGCCTGTACTCGACCATCTGCGTTGACAACAATTGAGAGAACTACGCGGCCCTGAATGCCCTCTTGTCGAGCGCGATCTGGATAGTGGAGTTCTGGTCCCTCGAGAATGACGGGGCGCTTAGTAACCTGTGTTGTGTCATACACCGCTGTATCTGCCGCCAGCATCATGCCTGATGCCGAGCCACAGTGATCTCGACTTACCTGCGAGTTTGCTGCACAAGCAGCCACAAACACGAGGAATGGCGCGGTCTTGAACACGATCCTCCTGCGGCTGTTTAACGGATCGCACTTAAGCTGCGGCGCGCTGAAGAGAGATTCATTCCCTAATCTACGCGCGCCGCCAGCTTCAAGCGCATGTTAGGTGGCAATGGCATTATCCGGGCTTGCGAACCGCAAAGCCTGCCCGCATCGACTAGATCGGTCAGTGCGAGGCCGTCCTCGCGAGGGTGACTACCGAAGAGCTTTATCGATCTGTGGAAGGACGTCGTCGTACGCTTGTAACAGCTGCGGGTCCAAGAACGAGAGGTCTCCGTAATAGGCTAATACTGATCGCCAGTACCCTTCGAAGTCCTGGTCCCAAGAGCGCCCGTAGATGGTCGACTGCACGATAGCAGCCTGCTGAGCTGCATACGCTCTCTGAACCGTGTAGGCGCGTGAGAGCGCAAAGGCCAGGTCGGGATCGATGTAGGCCAACGACTGCGTGGCCAGCGCAAGATCCCAGGCGGTCTGCTCGAAGAACACCGGTCCGAGACCATGGAACTGCACGGCAAATGTTTTCGCCGTCTTGGGCCCGGCCGTCGCGAGATACCGCTCTAGGTTCTTTCGCATTGTAGCGTGGTAGTCCGTAACAGCACCTAGCGCCTTGCGATTGGACAAGATCTCTGTTCGGAAGCGTCGGAGCGACATCTGAGCAAGCTCGCGGTGTTGGGCGTGTTCACGCCACCGTTCACCCATAAGCCCTAGGAAAACGCCCGTACCTATTAGGGCCACCTCGAGAACGATCTTGAGGAGCCACTTGCGCTGCAGAAGGCCCGCCGCGGCGGTCGTGATGGGCGCAGCCCCCTCCTCATGATCGTCGATCTGTGGCACGTGGGCCTCAGGCATCTGAACCTCCCAAGGAAGGCGCCATTGCCACCTAACGGCGTGCGCCTAAGCTGCGGCGCCAAGCTTTCACGTTCACAAACGTAATTGTACCACAGATGACGGGCGCCGTCAGCTTCAGGCGCGTGTTAGGCGGCGCCGACCTAAGAGTTGGATCGATTCTTGTACGAATAGTGGATGACGAGTACGCGCTCCACCGAGCCTGTCAACGGCCGCAGGAGGAACGCAGAAGGTCGACAGGACTCATGGGCGCTCCAGGGGGCGGAGGCAGCAGCGCGAGACGACTCGATCGCATGGCCATGTAGACCGAGTCCGCGCACAACGCGGGCGACAACCTCGCGCTCGTCATGGACGACGGCGATCCGAGGAAGAGAATCGCATCCGCCTGATCTTGAAGCGCGGGCGTGACGCGGCCGTCAGGTGTCATCCAATGAGCGGCGCCAAGCGATGTCCCGCGCAATGAGACGAAACTCGGAATCGGCCAGCTGGACGCGGTGGAGTCCAGCGTCGTGAGATTCCGCCGCACTTCTGGAATGACGGTGAACACTGTCACCCCATCCTCCGACTCGAGGCGATCGACGAACCCATTGGCGTGCTGGTTCGACGATGCTGGATGTCGCAGGAGATGTGCTGCGCCAAAGATCACGAGCGCTCGCCGGCCTTGGGCGAGCACCTCGCGTTGAATCGCCCGAACAGCGTACTCCTCGCGCGTGATCGCCACTGAATCGAGTGCCGCTTTCGAGCGCACGATCGACCAGTCGATGGGCGGATCGGCGAGAATCACCCGCAACTGGCGCTGCCGCGGAAGGGACGCATTGACTGCGCGCACGGTGCGAAAGAACTCCTCGTATATGGGCAGATCCCATTCCCACTCGACTTGCGTGGTGTTCTGCCACACCTGACGAAGGTCACCGTACAGAACATCCTCGCCGCCAACGAACCGGTCGATGAGCGACTGATAACGCGCATTCCCAAACTCGACGACTATGTCGGTCCCCGTCACGAGGAAACGGGAATCACGCACCAGCCGTCGGAGGAATGCTTGGCACTGCTCGTTGCCCCGAAACTCAACGTTGCCGATCGCAACCACGCGATGGGACACCAGCATCCCGGCAATCGCCCCGATTGGCTCGAGCGGGTGTGCGCGCGGGAGGAGGGCTTGCCCAGGAAGTTGCGAGACCGCGCCGACGATCGCGCACCCGACGAGTGCCACGGAGTGCGCCGGACGGAGAATGACGTTGTGAGTCCACATGCTCCTTCCTACGAGGGAGGTGGGACGCGGTTTCGTTGCTTCAGCGTCTACTACGATCGGTCGAGAAGGCGGAGCGCCCATGTGTTCACCCAGTGTCGCTCAGGAATCCGTGCGAGCGCTCCGCGGGGGGGACAGTCTCCGCAGGCTGGCGCGGACCGTGGGGACGCTCCGCGCTCTTGCTTGCATTATTTGTCGCGCAGCTTCTTCCCCGGCGACCGAATCCTGCGTACTGCCTCAGCGATGCGCCGCGCTCGGGTCTCAGGTTTGCGCGCCTCGGTGATCGCCTCAGCGTACTCGCGTTGATGAGTAAAGCTCAGTTCGCGCCATTGGTCCCAGGCACGCGGCGCGGCCTTCAGTGCGGTGACAAGATCCGACGGTGGAGTAACCGTCCGCTCCTGCTTGTCCAGCGCAATCTGAACATCGAGTATTTCCCCGCCCTTCAACCCGGCTGCTTCGCGATTGCTTCGACGCAATGGAATGCACACGGTCCCGCCCATGGCCGCGATGGTGCTCCGATACGTGTAGCCGTTCAACGTTACCCGAACTGGCGCTCGGACTTTGCCAAACAGCGGCTTTGGGTCGAAGGGTACCGGGATAAAGCACATGCTTCCATCGCGAACAATCTGAACGTGGACGGTCTTGGCAGTCATCACGGAACTCCTATGCGCCGCCTAACGAATCGCGCTTAAGCTGCGGCGCGCTGAAGAAAGATTCATTCCACAATCTACGCGCGCCGGCAGCTTCAAGCGCTTGTTAGGCAGCGCTCTGACTAAACGCTTCAGGGCAACGCTCGACGGCCGATTGGGGGAGCTGGCAGGTAAGTCTTGTCTGGACCTTCCCCGGAGGGCAGATCTGCCGGATCCAGTACCCAGGCGCCGCAGCGACATTGGCCGGTCTTGCCGACCACGATTTCCGCAGCCACCTCGTTCTCCGAACCCCCCACTAAAGGGTCGCCGCACCGCGGACAATACAATCCCAGGCGCCGAAGTAATGGGCCGTCTCGAATCGCGAGAACCAGCCACGACACAGCCGCGCCAATCCCTGCTGCGACTGCTATTGCTGTGCGCGTGAGGCGTGGAAGGCCCGGCGCTGCGAATACAGCAAGGGTCAGGAAACCAAAAACGATTATCGCGCCGATCGTCTTCGAATGGAACCGCTGCACGATCGTCACCTTGGCGGCAAAGTCTGCGCCCCGAAAAGGAACGGGACCAACGGATCCTGAAGGTGGTCGAGGACGTGGAACTGGCTGCGAAGCGCCTCGGACCCTGCGTCGCGTTCGCAAGGCCCATATGATGATCACGACGCTTAGTGCGAGTGCGAACCAATACCGCTCGAGGAAGCTTCGCAAAGGGATCATGCACAAGCTTCGCTGCTCTACGCAAACTCATCAATACGCGTAGCGCTGCCTAACGGATCGCGCTTAAGCTGCGGCGCGCCGAAAAAGGAGTGGTCATTCAATCTCCTACGCGCGCCGTCAGCTTCAAGCGCTTGTTAGGCAGCACCCGCTGGTTGAAGCCGATGGTTCCACCGTGTGAGGTGAGCGACAATCGTTTTGGCTTCTGCTTCATCGACCCCCCCGCCACACCGAACTGTACGGGCGCCATAATCAAAGGCGATTGGTCCTCCACTGAGCCCCCAGAAGTCACCTGGCCGAGGACGCTCCTCTTCCCTTCCCTTACGATCGAAGAACTTCGAGAACGTGAGATTGTCCAAGCGAACGCCGGGTGAGGTCACCCGTAAGTCCTTGATGGCGGCGACGGAGTACACTTTGCGCCAGCCAAGTCCCAGGATGGAGCGGCGATAGACCAACGCATCGGCTTGGAGCTCGATGCTTTCCTGTCCGAAGAGAGACCAGAAGAGCGTAAGTGCGGCAAACGCCCCCCCGATGGTCCAACCGACGAGCCATGCGACCAGAAACGCGCCCGGGGGCGAACCGCTTGGTGTCGTGATCTCACGTATTGCCGATACCTCGCCGAAGTACCAACCGACCATCCATGCTCCAAGAAAGAGGATCGCGAAGATGGGGCGCCGCGCGGGGATGAGCACCCGAAGCGATAGGCCATCGTTTTCAATCTTCGCTCGTCCCTGAAACGGCTCAACGAAGGTCATAGGTGCTGCCTAACGAATCGCGCTTACGCTACGGCGCGCTGAAAAAGGTTCATTCCTTAATCTACCGCGCCGCCAGCTTCAAGCGCTTGTTAGGCGCCACCAACGGGCTCGCTAAAAGTGACGACCCAAGGCAGAAGACTGCTGCCAGGCTTATCGTAGTGGTGCCACAGTACCAATCCAACGACCCCCACGAGAACGATCAGGGCGACCAGAGAGTCGTAGTTCAGCCACGGGCGCAACAAACGGACAGCCGCCACAAGGATGTCTGCAAGAACTAGGGTTCCCGCCGCGACAGTCAACCAGCGGCGCGGCGCCGGAAGCGCCACGGCAATGTAGGTGATGTCGGCCGCTAGAATCCGCCTCCTGGCTCCATGAGGAGGCAGTTCGATGAGGGTGATCGAGTCCATGTCGGCGTGCCGCACCTTCCCCTGGTACTGCTCTCCACTTCGCATCACGATGCGAGCCACGTGTGGATCGGGATCCCGGCTAAACGACTGCGCGCTGAGATAGTCCTCTAGACTACCCAGCGCGTCGTGAATTGAAGCGTATGGAGGCTCACTATCCGCCATAAGTGGCGCCTAACGAATCGCGCTTAAGCTGCGGCGCGCTGAAGAAAGATTCATTCCTCAATCTACGCGCGCCGTCAGCTTCAAGCGCTTGTTAGACGGCACCGGCGGTCGCGATTGCGCGGTAAGCGGGAGGCGGTGGTCGCGCCACCGCCTCCCAGAGCGGTCACGCGTGACTCGAGACCGTGGGGCAGATGAGCAGGTTGCCCGTGTCGATTTCGTATGGGTTGGAACCCCCGCTGTTGATCGGCAGGAACACGTTTCCGGCGGTTTCGGCCGCGTCGAGGTTCGTTGCGCTCGTGATCGGCCTGAAGTTCGGCGATGCCACGTAGGCCGGGTTATACACGAGGACGATGATCTTCCATGGCGCCTTGTACGCGCCCGCGGTGCCGTTGCGGCCCATCCCCGGGGCGCCGGTGATCACATGATCGTGATAGACGAACGGCGCGGGCAGCCCAGGATGGAAGCACGGATTGCATTGCGGCTGGTACCCGGATGGCAGCGTAATCCCCCCTGCGCCCGGCGCCGGGACCGACGCTTGCGGATACGTGACCAGGTAGAGCTCCTCCGCATGCGCGTACGCGTTCGGCATTGTCGCCCGAGCGTTCGGAATAAGATGCGGCCCAATCATGTAGACGGTCGTGCCGTTCGCGTACGTGGGATCGATCTCCGGCTTCCCAGTAGCCGCCGCGGCGGCAGCAGCCGAAATCCCTCCGAACGCCACCGTGCCATCCTGCTGGCCCGGCTGGACGGGAGTCGACCTCTCACACCCGACGACTGATACGGCTGCAAGTACGACAACGACACTGGGAACTGCTCGCATGTGATCCGCCCTTGAGGAGTACGTGGCTGATGGTGACGCCGACCTGTGCCCGTGAGCGCGAGGCGGCGCAAATGAAGCGATAGGCCTTGCGGTACAATGTCAAGAGGAATGAACGCCGGTGCCGTCTAACGGATCGCGCTTGAGCTGCGGCGCGCTGGTGAAAAAGCAGTCATACAATATTCGACGCGCGCCGGCAGCTTCACGCGCTGGTTAGGCCGCACGTTTGTGCGATCCCCGGTGGCGCATCAATTCCGAGACTGTTACGAACTGATAGCCAGCAGCCCGCAACGCGCCGATAAGCCGGGGCAAGGCCGCTCGCGCGGGCGCTCGACCGGCGGTCTCCGTATGCAATAAAATGATTGATCCGGGCCTAGCATGGTTCAAGACATACTCCACAATCTTTGTGGGATCGCGCGCAATTCCAGGGTAGGTGTCCGGCTCAACATCCCAGAGCACCGTTATCCGACTGCTCCGCGACAGAAACCACGGCAGCATGACCAAGCGCTTCCCGTAGGGTGGGCGGAAGTGTATCGCACCCTGCTCCCCGACTGCCCGAATCAGCGAGTCAGTGCCTTCAACTTCATGACGTATGTAGCCGGGTGTCTTGAATACAAGGCGATGATGCGTATACGAATGGTTGCCGAGCTCATGGCCCTCTTGGACGATGCGGCGACCGAGGTCGAGATGATCCACCAAGGCCGCGCCCACCGCGAAAAACGTCGCGTGAACATTGGAGTCGGCAAGAATGTGGAGCACCGAGTCGGTGTACACGGGCAGTGGACCATCGTCCAAAGTGAGGGCGACGACAGAGTCCTCCGTATCGACCCGCGTCACCAATTGCCCGAAGAGCTGATATGAACGCGAGTTGCTCAATCGCCAGCCGGCCCAAGCGAGGCCGATCACCGCGACTGCGGTGACGAATGCTGTGGTGATGACCACTCGCGCCCGGCGCGTCATCATGAGGGAGTGTCTCCGACGTGCGGCCTAACGAATCGCGCTTAAGCTGCGGCGCAGAGTGTGAGAGTTCACAAACGGATGCTACCACACCGCAGCTCAGGTTGCATCCGCAACTCAATGAGCACGGGCGCCGACAGCTTCAAGCGCATGTTAGGCCGCCCGTGGAACGAACTCCGTGCGCACCTTGGCGGATGCTAGTCGTGCTACGATCCAACCGAATAAGCCTGCGATCCCAAGCGAGAACACAATCATGAAAACACGCATCGCCGTGACGAACGACTCGAACTGCTGGGCGTTGGCGCGAAACAGGGAGTCCTGTGGAGCCGCCGCGCTGAACGACCCATTGAAGGACGACATGAACGACTGCTGCAGGAACAATCCGCCGAGCAGGTAAATGATGCCAAGAACGAGCAGTCCGATAAAAGCTAGACGTGCCCAGTTGTGGCGGCGCAGCAGGCCAATGGAGCTGATGAGCATGAGGAGCGACAACAGAAACGTTACCAGAAAGAATAGCTGAAAATGGGCGAACATTACGCGAGCCGGAGCCGGCAGCTGCGCCGCCGTCGAATCCTGCAGGACGGAGTTGACTTGGTCGAATGGCATGGACCGAATCATCAGGTTCTGGAGCGCCCCGATTAGCGTAGAGAAGCCACTAAGGACAATGAAGATCCAAGCAACCACCGTGACGAACGAAGAGCGAGGGGGAGCTTCAATACCGGGTTGATCGACGGCGCTCATGATGCGATCCCTTGATGGGGCGGCCTAACGAATGGCGCTTAAGCTGCGGCGCGCTGAAGAAAGATTCATTCCTTAATCTACGCGCGCCGCCAGCTTCAAACGCTTGTTAGGCACCTGCTAGGACGGAGTTTTGCGGTGCAGCGGGCGCACCGTGTCGATGGCAGCACCCGATTCTGCCAGCGCACCAGAATTGCCACAGTTATCCACCATCAGCCTGCCCCGCTCGCGATAGAGAAAAAGCAGATACGCCCGCTTCACTTGCATCGGGAATCGACCGCTGCTGTTCTCGCTGAACACTTCAAAGGATTCAGGAACGTTGCCGCGAAACAACTCGCGCACGCGGACCGTGTATCCGTCGCCTTCATAGTACCCGTCCGACTCCGGTACTGCGCGGTGTCCGCTGACTCGCCCAATGAGAACGGCATCGCTGTGGTCGTATTCGAAGAGAACCGAGGGATGGCCGTGGAGGCACACTCCCGCGGGTCTGGGCGATGGAGCGGCCAGGACGAGTGCGAGGCCGACTGACGCTGAAACGACGAGAAGACGACTTAGCATAGAAGGCCTGCAGGTGCCTAACGAATCGCGCTTAAGCTGCGGGCGCTCACTTCGCGGGCGCTCGGTAGCTTGGGATGAACGCTGAGAGACTGCTGGAGCACAACTGTGATTGTATGGCAGCGCCCGACAGCTTCAAGCGCTTGTTAGGCGCCCGCCGCCCAGAGCTCAACGATCACTGTGCGAACGCTGTCCGGCCGCAAGCCCGTCTGAGCGCCAGGAATCAGATGCCACCAATACACGATCGCTTCACGTGTATCGGTGGTGTAGCCAGGAATCCGAGCGTACGGCACGGACACGGTCTGACCTGCCTGGATCGCTGTGCAGCGGCTTGGGTCCGTACACAGGGGGGCCAACGCGAAGCCCACCGATCCCAGCCCAAGGGTGAAGTAGTAAATGGGAGCTGGGCTTTGATTGGTAAGCTCCAGGGCAAGCGGGGCGGCACGCACGGCGAGACGGCCGCCGATGGGACCGACGTTGTCTTGACAGGCAAGCAGCACGCCGAAACATAGGCAAGCGACGGTTCGGCTCATCGGCATCCTCCGCGAAACCGGGATGGGTCATGTGATAGACCGCGCCCCGTCAGCGGGATTGTCATGAGCCCGAGTAGCATGCCGCTCGACAAGTGCTCCGAGGCGTGTCACACCAAGATACCCCGGCAGAGGACATCCACGTCACGTGGGCAAGAAGGGGCGTTGCGAGCGTGCAGCAGTGCGCTCGTGGGCGCCTAACGGATCGCCCTTAAGCTGCGGCGCGCTGAAAAAGGATTCATTCCTTAATCTACGCGCGCCGCCAGCTTCAAGCGCTTGTTAGACGCCGTTGGGTTCGCTTCCCACCACGCTCAGGGACCCTTTGGCCAAGCGAACTGAATACTTCGGATCAGCGAGAGCGGGCCAGCGGGCAAGTGTCCCTCACCCGAGAAGGTTGTGAAC
>WNGI01003318.1_pt1 | contig 14173 bp, 14 predicted proteins | sample 5400621 | NCBI WGS metagenome assembly WNGI01 (sample SAMN13153374, study PRJNA577476) | soil metagenome | isolation source: 20 cm soil or saprolite under Garry oak tree replicate 1 | place: USA:California | collected 2016-06-15
CGTCCCACTTCTCGTCCTCCGACTTGTAGATCAGATCCTGCTTGTCGTCCCGGATGTTCGGGGCGTTGGTGGGGATCTCGACGACGCCGATCTTGTAGGTCTCCTCGAACTCCGTGAGCTGGGTCTTCGCCGTTCCGGTCATGCCGGCGAGCTTGTCGTACATCTTGAAGTAGTTCTGGATCGTGATCGTGGCGAGGGTCTGGTTCTCTTCCTTGATCCGCACGCCTTCCTTCGCCTCGATCGCCTGGTGGAGTCCCTCCGAGTACCGGCGGCCCTCCAGGACGCGCCCGGTGAACTCGTCGACGATCTTCACCTCGCCGTCCTGGACCACGTACGCAACGTCACGCTTGTAGAGCTCCTTCGCGCGGAGCGCGTTGTGCAGGTGGTGCACGAGCATCGTGTTGGAACTGTCGTACAGGTTCTCGATGTTGAGCAGTTCCTCGACCTTGGCGACACCCTGCTCCGTGACGGCCACCTGATACTTCGCCTCTTCCACCTCGTAGTCGTCGTCGATCGAGAGTCGGGGGGCGATCCTGGCGAAGGTCTGGTACCACTTCGCCGAGTCCGCGACCATCCCACTGATGATCAGCGGGGTGCGTGCCTCGTCGATCAGGATCGAGTCGACCTCGTCCACGATCGCGTAGCGATACCCGCGCTGGACGCATTCGTCCAACCGCATGGCCATGTTGTCACGCAGGTAGTCGAACCCGAACTCGTTATTGGTGCCGTAGGTGATGTCCGCCGCGTACGCGGGCCGACGCTGTTGCGGGGTCATCGAGGCTTGGATCAGGCCCACGTTGAGCCCGAGGAAGCGGTAGATCCCCCCCATCCACTCCGAGTCGCGCTTGGCCAGGTAGTCGTTCACCGTCACGATGTGAACGCCCTTGCTCTCGAGCGCGTTCAGGTAGCCCGGGAGGGTCGACACGAGCGTCTTGCCCTCACCGGTCTTCATCTCGGCGATGTTGCCCTGGTGCAGGGCCGCCCCACCCATCAGCTGCACGTCGAAATGACGTTGCCCGATCGTCCGCTGCGCGGCCTCTCGGACGGCCGCGAACGCTTCGGGCAGGATGTCGTCGAGCGGCTGGCCGTTCGCGACGCGTTCCCTGAACGCGATCGTGTTGGCCCTCAGCTCGTCATCGCGCAGGTCCTCGACCTCGGGCTCGTACGTGTTCACGAGCTTGGCGAGGTCGGCCAGATTCTTGAGTTTGCGGCCTTCGCCGAGGTTGGCGATCTTGTCGAGTACCGGCACGGTGGATCCTTCGGTCTTCTGAGGGCGTCTTCCTATGGTACCGGCGGAGACGTCGAGCAACGTCAGATCGGCTCTTCGAGCGCGCCCAGCCGTTCCACGAGCCGTGCGTTCTCCCGGTAGTCCACCGGACAGGCGATCACCGACACCGCATCGTCATCCAGTGCCTTCCGGAGCGCGGGCAGCAGGTCTCCGGCCGCCCGGATCGAGTAGCCGCGCGCCCCGAAACTCTCGGCGAAGCGCACGAAGTCGGGGTTGTCGAACGAGACCGCCGCCCTTCGCCCGAAATGGATGTCCTGTTTCCACCCGATCAGCCCGTACCCGCCGTCAACCCAGACGAGGATCACGATGGGAACCCGCTCGCGCACGGCGGTCTCGATCTCCGCAGCGCTCATCAGGAATGCCCCGTCACCCACCGCGGCGAGCACCTTGCGGTCGGGGAACGCGAGCTTGGCGGCGAAGGCTCCCGGGAGCGAGAACGCCATCGTCGCGAGTCCGTTCGAGATCAGACACGTGTTGGGCGCGTACGTCGGGTAGAGCCGAGCCATCCACATCTTGGCCGCCCCGGTATCGCAGAGCACGATGTCCTCGCGACCCATCGCCTCGCGGATGTCGGCGACGATCCGTGCCGGCGTGACCGGGAAGGCATCGTCCGCCGCTCCGTGCTCGAACTCTTCCCGCACGAGGCTCTTGACGGGCGGGACCACGCCGCCGACCGGGTGCAGATCCCGTGCCGCGGCGATCTCGTCGAGGGTCTCACCGATCGACCCCTGGAGCCCGACCGCCAACGTGTAGTGGGCGTCGACCTCGGCGACGGTCCGGTGGATGTGGACGATCTGCTTGTCGCGAGCAGGGTTCCACCGCGATGGGGCGTACTCGACCAGGTCGTATCCGACCGCGACCACGACGTCGGCCCGATCGAATCCGAAGTTCGCATAGTCCTTCACCATGAACCCGATCGTCCCGAGCGCGTTCGGGTGATCGTCCGGGAAGACGCCCTTGCCCAGGAAGGTCGTGGCGACGGGAACCTGGAGTCGCTCGCTGAATCGAAGCAACGACTCCATCGCGTGGTCACGCGCGACGCCCGCGCCCGCGAGGACGACCGGATGCGTCGCCTTGGCCAGGACGTGGGCCGCCCGATGCACCTGGTCCACGGACGGCGACGGATCGCGCGGAACGTTCACGGGGAGCGGGTCCCCTTCCGCCGGCTGTTCGGCGACGTCCTCCGGGAGGATCACGAACGTGGCGCCCGGCCGTTCGGTCTGCGCTTGTTTGAACGCCTTCCGGATCAGCTCCGGGGCGCTGCCCGGAAGCGTCACCAGGTCACCCCATTTCGTGATCGGGCGGAACAAGGAGACGAGGTCCACCACCTGATGCGACTCCTTGTAGAGCCGGTCCAGCCCGGCCTGTGCGGTGAGCGCGACCAGTGGGTGCGAGTCCAGCTGGGCGTTGGCGACGCCCAGCAGCAGGTTGATCGCCCCGGGCCCGAGCGTCGCCAGACACACGCCGGCCTTCCCCGTCAACGCGCCGTAGGCATCGGCCATGAAGGCGGCCCCGCGTTCGTCCCGGGTGGTGATGAAGCGGATGGATGACGAAGCGATCGCATCGATCACGTGCAGGTTCTCCTCGCCCGGCAGACCGAAGACGTACTCGACGCCTTCGTTCTCGAGGCACGAGACCAGGAGCTGTGCGACGTTGGGGAAACGGTCGGTCACGGCACAAGCCTACGGATACGAGCGTGACGGCGACCGATGGTGGGCGACCCGAGAGAACCGGCCGAGCTCAGGTGATCTCGATCATCTTCTCGCGCACGGCATAGACGACCGCTTCCATGCGCGAATGCAGGTGCAGCTTCTCGAGGATGTTGCGGATGTGATTCTTGACCGTGTTCTCCGAGATGTAGAGCTTCTTCGCGATATCCCGATTGTTCAGGCCCTGGGCGACGAGCTTGAGGACCTCCATCTCGCGTTCGGTCAACCGCGGCGCGGGCATCTGCGGCCGCTCTTCGGTCGCCTTCGAGATCGCCGCGAACTCGGTGAGGAGCTTCGATGCCATGGACGGGGAGATCCGCGACTGTCCGGCCCAGACGCTCCTGATCGCGTCGGCGACCTCCTCGATGGGGATCTCCTTGAGGAGGTACCCGCTGGCGCCGGCTTTGATCGCGTCGTAGAGATCGGCTTCCTCGTCGCTGATCGTCAGCATCAGGATCTTGACATGGGGAAGCAGCTCCTTGATCTGGGCGGTCGCCTCGATCCCGGATCGCTTCGGCATCCGAACGTCCATCAGGACGACGTCCGGCATCGTCTCCTGGGCCTTCTCGATCGCCTCCTGTCCATCGGACGCCTCGCCGACGAGCTCCAGGTCGGATTCGTTGCCGAGAACCATCTCGAGACCTCTGCGGAACAATGCATGGTCGTCGACGACCATCACCCGGAGCCGCTCGTCACCGCCGTGATCCTTGGACACCCCTACTCCTCCTGCTGAGCCAACGGTTCGGCCTCGGGTTGGGTCAGCGGGGATTCTAGACCACGCTTCTGCTTCGGCGGGCGCTTCTTCCCGTGATGGTCGCGAAGCTGCCGCTCGAGCTTGTCCTTCACGCGGTCGATCGCCGTTGGAACGTCTTCGGCTTCGGCTTCGGCCCGGAAGGTCTTCCGCGGGATCCGCAGCGCCGCCTCGACCCGCTTCAGTCCATCGATCCGGGGATGGTGCTCGTTGATGACCTCGACGTCGATCCGCGTCGTGCGAGGCTCGAGGCGTTCCAGTGGAGCGAGCTTCCGCTCGGCCGTGATGCGGATGTCCTCGGTGACCCGCACGCCGCGGCCGGTGAAGCTCAGATCCATCCGCTCGGTACCCCTCGTCCGTCGGGTGGGCTCACGTCCGGCTGACCTGGTCTTTGTCCCCACACTCGCCTGCAGGGGCCTTCGCCCGATCGCCCGGACGTCCGCGGCGATCGGACTCCCGCCCTCTCCCGTTGCCGGGGCAGGTCTTACCTCTAAACCGCGCCATGCTCAGCGACCAACGGTCGCCTTACGTGGGTCGTTTCGCCCGCGGCTGGCATCGACTACCGGGGAGGTTCCCCGGGCAACCACAGACCCGGACGTGGGCCCTTTGCAGGATAGGCACGACCGCCGGGAACGCGCAACGTGGACGCGGGATCGTGGAACGAACGCGCCGCGGTGACGAGATGGGTCCGCCGCGCACCGGCGGCGGCGAGCGCCTCGGCGCAGGCCGCGGCCGTCGCCCCAGTCGTGAGGACGTCGTCGACGAGCAAGATCCGCTCGGGAGCCGCGCGGGTCGCTTCGAAGCTCCCCCGCATGGCCTCTCGACGCTCGGCGCCCCCGCGCCGAGCCTGCGGGCCTGTCGAACGCGCGCGTCGAAGCAACCGGGTGACGGGGATCCCGGTCCTCCGTCCGAGCCCGACCGCCAGCGCGCGTGACTGGTCGTAGCCGCGCTCGGACAGCCGTCGGCGCGCGAGTGGGACCCAGGTGATGACCTGGACCGAGGGGAGGTCGTCGCACGCGGCGATCGCCGCGGAGAGCGCGGCCGCGACGTCACGCCATCCCGAGAACTTGAGCCGATGCACGGCTCGCCGCGCCGGACCTTCGAAGAGGAACGGCGAACGAGCGGACGCCACGGGGTCCGGCGGACAATCACGACACGAACGCACCGTCACGTGCCACGGACGCCCACAGCGGTCGCACCACGGGCGCTCGAGCGCGACGAGCGCGGCGCTGCAGGCGGGGCAGAAGGGCCAGGGACCGCTGCCGCATCCCGCGCACCGGCGTGGGAACACGACGTCGAGCGCCCGCGCGAGCACGCGGCGACCGTACCGGGCGCCGCCGACACCGCTACGGCAGAGAAACCTCGACCGGCTCCGACCCTCGGATCTCGATCGTCAGGCGCTGTTGCGACCGAAGGGCCGGATAGCCGACCACACGACCGTGACCCGACGCCCGATCGAACTCGATCTCGAGCACGGGATGGGTGGTGCCGTCGATCTCGAGCTTGAGCGCGGGAACCGTGTCCGCAGCGAACGAGATCCGGAGGCTGTCACCCACGCATTCGAGGGATTCCAAGGCCACCCCGCCGGTCTTCGTGCCGATCGTCGCGGTCCCACGTCGCACGGCCGCACGCGGCCAGGGGATCGCGAACGGGCGACCCGGATGCAGGACACTCGCGATCCCGTCGACGAGCACCGCACACTCCAGCCGGTACCACCCTGCCGCGAGATCCATCGTGGAGACCTCGAACGGCACGAACGTGTCGAGGGTCGGCGCGATCTCCAACACCATCGGCTCGATCCCGATCGTCCGCTCGCCTCGTCCGGCGCACTCGGCCGCGCGCGCCGACTCGATCCGCACCTGATGTGGGAGCCCGTCGGCGCCGCGAAGGAGGAGCGCACCTTTCACCGATACCGGGAAACGCTCGTACGCGGCCCGGACGGAGACGGCGTCGTTCGCCACCTTCGGGCTAGGTCCCCTGCTGCCAGGAATGGAGGTATTCGTCCTGCTCGGCCGTGAGCTGGTCGATCTCGACGTTCATCGCCCGGAGCTTGAGACGAGCGACCTCCCGATCGATCTCCACGGGGACCGGATAGACCTTCTTCTCGAGCGTCGCATGGTTCTTCACCATCCATTCCACCGCGAGCGCCTGGTTCGCGAACGACATGTCCATCACCGCGGCCGGGTGGCCTTCGGCGGCCGCGAGGTTCACGAGCCGGCCCTCCCCGAGGAGGTTGATCCGCCGTCCGTCGGCGAGTGTGTACTCGTCCACGAACTCGCGGAGCCGCCGGACGCCGCCGGTCGCCAGCTCACGCAACGCGGTCTTGTCGATCTCGACGTCGAAGTGCCCGCTGTTGGCGAGGATCGCGCCGTCCTTCATCAGCTCAAGATGCTCGCGGCGGATCACGCTCGTGTCGCCCGTGACGGTGACGAACAGGTCCCCGACCCTGGCGGCATCCCGGATCGGCATGACCCCGTACCCCTCCATGACGGCTTCGAGGGCGGCGGTCGGATCGACCTCGGTCACGATCACGTGCGCGCCCATCCCCCGAGCACGAGCGGCGACCCCCCGGCCGCACATCCCGTACCCGGCGACCACGAACGTCTTGCCGGCGATAAGCCGGTTCGTCGAGCGCATGATCGCATCCATCGTCGATTGGCCGGTCCCGAACCGGTTGTCGAACAGATGCTTGGTGTCGGCGTCGTTGACCGACACGATCGGGTAGGCGAGCGCGCCGTCCGAGGCCATCGCACGGAGGCGGATCACGCCGGTCGTCGTTTCCTCGGTGCCCCCGAGCACCTCGATGAGCTGATCCGCGCGCTGCGTGTGCAGGACGTTCACCAGATCGGCGCCGTCGTCCATCGTGATCATGGGTCGCAGATCGAGCACCGCGTTGATGTGCTTGTAGTACGTGTCGTTGTCCTCGCCCTTGATCGCGAACGTCTCGACGCCGCTCTGTTCGGTCAGGGCAGCCGCGACGTCATCCTGGGTGGACAGCGGGTTGGACGCCGCCAGCAACACCTCCGCCCCCGCTGCCGCCAACGTCTCCATCAGGTTCGCCGTCTCGGTCGTCACGTGCAGGCACGCTCCGATCCTGATGCCATCGAGCGGCCGCTCCTTGTCGAAGCGCTCGCGGATCTGACGCAGGACCGGCATCTCGCCGGCCGCCCAGTCGATCCGATCCCTCCCGCCGGGTGCGAGCGCGGCGTCTCTGATGTCTCCCATGGTCACGTTCCCGCTTTCCGTCCGGGGAGGCGAGGCAACAGATCCACGAGGAGCCTCCCGACGGCCAGCGCGGTCTCGTTCGAGACGCGAACGACCTCCTCGTGGGTGACGTGTTCGCCGAAGGCGTTGGTCAGACTACAGATGCCGAGCACCCGCATCCCGAGCGCCACGGCGGGAAGGGCCTCGGGGACCATCGACATCCCCACGACCGTCGCCCCGAGACGCCGGAGCATCGCGACCTCGGTCGGGGTCTCGTAGGCCGGGCCGCTCATGGCCGCGTAGACGCCATCAGCGGCTCGGATCCCCAGTGCGTCGGCCCGCTCGACCGCGAGATCCGCGATCTCGCGGTCGTACACCTCCTCGGTGTTGATGAACGCCGGCGTCCCATCCGGATACCGCCACGCGCGGAGCGGAGCCGAGCCCATCATGTTCAGGTGGTCGCGCAGGACGACGACGATCCCAGCATCGACGCCGGGCTCGAGCCCGCCGACCGCGGCCGTCAGCACCATGGTGTGGGCTCCCAACTCGCGGGCAAGGCGTGGCAGCAACGCCGGTACATCCATCCCGTAGCCCTCGTAGTGGTGGACCCGCCCGCTGAAGGCAGCCACCGCGACGCCGGCGAAGCGGCCGAGGCTGAGCGTGCCGGCGTGGCCCGGGACGCCGGGCGGTGGGAACCCCGGGAGGTCGGTGAACGCGAACGAGGCCTCGACCTCCAGATCGTCCTCGATGGCCGGGCCCAAGCCCGAGCCGAGGACGAGCCCGACCGAGGGGACCAGCTGCGTCCGCGCACGCACGATCTCGGCGCCGCGAGCTGGGAGGTCGTCGCCGGGGCTCGGAAGCCCCGACGTCAAGTCGCCCTCGCGAGCGCCGCCTTGAGGCGGTCGATCACCGCGACCGGCGTGGGATCGACACCGCGACGCAGGGCCACGTAGCAGCTCACGAAGTCCCCCACCACGATCAGCCCGAACAGCGTCGCGAGCGGCAAGCGTGTGGTGACCCGTACCTCCTCATACGTGGCTCCCGCCTCGCGCGCGATGTCGGCGGACAGCGGGAACCGGGGCGGGAGCTCCTCGGGTTCCGCGTCGTGGCGCAGACCGATCACGGCACAGCGCTCACCGTACGGGCGCGTCCATCCGACGACCTCGTTGTGATCCAGCTCGCTCATCGCCGACGCGAAGGCGGGCACCTTGCCGTTCTCGTTCATCTGCGTCTTCCACCGCAACGCGGCCACCGAGGCAAGGCCCTCGATCCCCCAGATCACCGGGATCCGATCCCCGATCCTCCCCGCCAGAGCCTTCGCAGGGTTCCGCTCGACCGGAACCTCCGGGGCCAGGCCCGCGGCGGCACGTTCGAGCTCGACGACGACCTCGTCGACCCCTTCGGCGAGGGACGGCAGCAAGCCCGCCGCCTCCAACGCCCCCAGCATCGCGAAGGTCAGATGCCCGACGGCGGCGCGCGGCTGGAAGCCTCCGGGCACGTACACCGCTGCCCACCCGCGCTCCGCACACTCGTCGCTCAGGGTGCCGCCGCCCGTGATGGCCAAGATCCGACACCCTCGAGCAGCCGCCTCGTGGAACGCGGCGAGCGTCTCCGCGGTGTTCCCTGAATACGACGACACCACGACCAGGGTGCTCGGCCCGGCGAAGGCCGGCAGCACAGGTGAGCGGCTGACGTCGACCGGGAGGCCGAGCCGTTCACGGAAGACCTGCTTGAGCACGTCTCCGGCGACCGCCGAGCCTCCCATCCCACAGCACACGACAGAGGTGAGGCCCGCGAGATCGGGCAGGCCTGAGGCGGCGACACCGTTCGCATAGGCCTCCGCCACGTGTCGCGGCAATGCCGCAACCGACCCGAGCATGTCGGACGGGTCGGCGGCTCGCACCGCCACCGGGTCGTCGAGGTCGATCACCGTTTGCCCGCGGCCGGCTTCTCGGCCTCATCGATCAGCATGACGGGGATGTCATCACGCACCGGGTAGCGATAGCCGCACGTCCTACAGACGATCACCTGTTCGTCCTCGCGGTAGTCGACCTCGCCACGATCGTTCGGACAGACGAGGATCCGCAGCAGTTCTGGGTCGAGCGTCACGAGGTCCTCCTTCGTCGGAGCTAGCTCCTGATCAGATCAAGCATCATCGCGGTCTTGCGAGCGAGCAACTCGGCCGTCGTCGCCTCGACGTTGAGCCGGAGCAACGGTTCGGTGTTCGATGGTCGGACGTTGCACCACCAATCGGGGTACTCGACCGTGAGCCCGTCCAAGCGATCCTGCCGGCCGTCCGCGAGGGCGTCCGAGATCGCTTCGACCTTCGCCACGGGATCGTCGACCCGCGAGTTGATCTCCCCGGAGTCGAAGTACTTCCGGAACGGAGCGAGTACGTCGGACAACGATGCCTGGGCGGCCGACAGCTCGCCGAGGACGACCACCGCAGCGATCAGTCCGGAATCGGCCCGATAGTTCTTGCGGAAGTAGTAATGGCCGGAGTGCTCACCACCGAAGATCGCGCCCGTCTCGGCCATCACCTGTTTGATGAAGGAGTGACCGACCCGGGTCCGGATCGGCACGCCACCCTCGGCACGGATCGATTCGGGGACGATCCAGGAACAGATCAGGTTGTGGACGATCTTCGCACCCGGTTCCTCGCGAAGCATCGCGCGTGCGACGAGGGCGGTGAGCAGCGAACCGGAGACGTCCTCAGCCCGTTCGTCCACCAAGAACACCCGGTCCGCGTCGCCATCGAAGGCGAGCCCAACGTCCGCGCGGTGCTCGAGGACCGACGCCTTGAGGTCCCTCTGGTTCTCCGGGTCGAGCGGATCGGCCGGATGGTTCGGGAACGTCCCGTCGAGCTCTGCGTACAGGTGGTGCAGCGTCACCGGCAGTCGCGCCATCACGGCGGGAACGACGAGCCCGCCCATGCCGTTGGCCGTGTCCACCGCGACGGTCAGGGGACGCATGGCGGCAGCGTCCACGAAGGAGAGCACGTGCTCGGTGTACGGCTCGAGCAGGTCACGTCGGGAAACCGTCCCCCTCGTCGCGGCCGGGGTGGCGTCATCGCGTTCGACGATCGCCCGGATCTCTCGGAGACCGGTATCCTCCCCGACCGGTCGCGCGCCGGGCATGCAGAACTTCAACCCGTTGTAGTTCTTCGGATTGTGACTCGCCGTGATCATCACGGCGGGGAGATCAAGCGAACCGCTCGCGAAGTAGACGAGGTCCGTCGATGCGAGGCCGAGATCGACGATGTCGACGCCCACCGAGGTCGCCCCCTCCGTGATCGCGGCGGCGAGCTCGGGCGACGACAGCCGGCTGTCGCGACCCAGGAGGATGGCTGGGAGACGGGTCCATGCAGCGAACGCGGCTCCGATCCGCCGAGCGATGGTCGCATCGAGCTCGTCGGGAACGATCCCGCGCACGTCGTACGCCTTGAAGATGCGGTCGAGATCGGGAGCGGTCACGGAGCGGCATCCTACCGAAGCCGGCGAACCGGCCGTGCGGATGCCGTCAGCGGATCACTTCTTGACCACGAGATCGATCACCGAGGTGAGGGGGACGAGCTCCCCCTCCTGGAACCACCACTTGGCCTCGCAGAGGTGGCAGGTGGTGAACCGCAGGTCGCGGTCGCCCACGGTCATCGAGATCGCGATGAGATCGCCTTGTCGGCAGGTGGGGCAGGTGCCGTTGCTGTCGGACATGCATGAAGTTTCGGCGTCCCGGGACCTGCACGCCATAGCACGCTGCCGTCATCTCTCATCTCCGCCGCCCCGCGAGCGGATGGTCCCCGACCCCCGACGACGGAGCCCCGGAAGGGGGACCCTGCCAGCACCGACTGCCCGAGGCCATGCGGCCCGATGCACGCTACTGGCCAGGAGCGCGAGGCGGGTTCAGACGGCGACCGAGGTCGTGCGGTGGTCTCGGATCACCCAGCCCACCGGCGGGGTCATCCGCCCGAGGTGCTCGGGGCACAGATCGAGGAGATTGGGATCACGCTCGCCGAGCAGGTCGTCGACGACGACCGTCCGCTCCGTGTAGGCCAGGGAGACGGTCGCCACCGGCTCCTGGGAACACCGCATCTTGGCGCACACCCGCATCGTGCGGATGCTAGATCACACGCGTGTGATTTCAAGCACTGGCAGATGCGAACGTGCCGCTCAGGAGTCCTTGTTCGGTGGGGTGTCCCAGTACCCGGCGCTCGCCGGCCGGTAGCCGACGACCAACACATGGGTGCCGACCGGGACCATCGGATAGAGGGCCGTGACGTCCTCGTTCTGCATCCGGATGCACCCGTGCGACGCGTAGCGCCCGATCGAGGCTGGGTCGCTCGTGCCGTGGATGCGGATCAGCCCCGGGGCCGTGATGTAGAGCGCGCGCGGCCCCATCGGATTGCCAGGTCCCGGGCCGACCTCGAGCGGCTCGCCCGCGCCCCACCCATCCGGCGCAGGGTTGTGCCAGGTGGGGTCCACCTGCTTGTCGTAGATCGACCAATCCCCGACCGGTGTCGTGAAGCCCGGCTTCGCGGTCGCGACGTCCCAGCTATGGATCACGTGGAACCCGTCGTAGAGATCGAGCTGGTTCCGATCGACGCGCACGACGATGGTGCGACCGAGGGTGTCGTCCGTGACCTTCGGTTGCACCGACCGGGTGCGGAGCACCACGGTGTCGTGCCCTGCGGCGAGGGCCGTGCGGACGGCGGTTGTTGCGGATCGCTGCGAGAGCTCCAGCCCCGGGACGGCATGGGTCATGGTGACGCCGGTGGCCCTCCCGTCGAGCCCGATCGACGCATCGCGAGGTTGGACGTATACGTCGCGGGCGATCACCGCGACCCAGGCATGGACCCCATCTCCCGATGTCCGGTAGTCGAGCGGAAGATCGACGCCGAGGGCTTCATCGCGGATGCGGTGCCAGGCACGGTCGAACGTCCCCATCCCGTTCCCGGCGTGCAACGCGCCGTCGACAGCACGCTTCACCGCCGCCCGTCGACCGAGCGCACCGAGCGTCGTGGTCCAATGGTCCTCGCCGATCGTGACCGTCAGTTGGGCTTGGAGGTCGCTTCGAACGAGCGACCTGACCGCTCGTGACGCCTCGGCGCGTGTCATCCCTCCGACGTCGACACCGGCGATCTGGACGCCCGGGAGGATCCGATCCGCGTGACCCTTCTCGTACCGGTACGCCGCGAACGCGATCCCACCGAACACGAGCATCACGACCCCGGCCACCGCAGCGACGATGGCGACGATCGCGCCGACCCGGCGCCGGTGAGTGTGTCGTCCTCTGGCCATGGGGACTGTCGATACCTCTGAAGTCGTCAGATGATACCGGTCGACAGCCTAGCGGCCTCAACCATCGCCGAGCACATCCGACGGGACCGGAACCCCCACCGCGGATCCGAAGAAGGCCAGCCCGTTCGCTCCCCCGGAGGTCGAGGCGCCGAGCGCGACGATCGGCCCGTTCGCCGTGACGAGCACGGCGGCGCGGTCGGATCTCTCGAGGAACCCCCTGGGAGCGCCGGCGACGCGACCGGCCGGCACCGTGATCGTGACCCGAGGCCCGGCGGGACCCGATCCGAGTGTGAGGAGCTGCAACGTGACCTGTACGGCCGCCGGTCCCGGATCCACGAGAACGAGCTGTGGGTGCGCAGGCTCCGCGTCGCCGGTCGGGCTCACGACCCACGACGTGGCGGGGGCGACCGCGCCCGCCGTTGCGGCGTCGTCGGTCTGCTGCCCCGTCCCCCGCAACGCGGCGACGAACGGCACCCCTGCTTCGGACGTCACGTCCACGGACGAAGGGCCGACCGAGATGATCGGATAGCCGGCGGTCGACGCGCCGGGTTGCTGCGTGTTCCCGGCGGTTCCCGCCGCTTGGGGCGTCACCGCCGACAGGAGTTGGGTAGTGAACTGCGCCCCCTCGCTGCCCGGGACGAAGACGGCGAGCTCGGACTGTCCGGCACCCCCGGCGACCGGCAGGTAGGCGGTCGAGGTAGCGACGGGTGCACCGAGGACCGATCGGACGCCGCCATCGGGGTTCACGCTGAGGCTCGCCGCGGCGACGCGACCTCGACTCACGTCGACCTCGGCGCCGACGATCTCCTGCCCCAACACCTTCGAGCCGACGCTGAGCGCGATGCTGCGTCCGGGAGGCAGCGTCAGGTCGATCCAGTCGGCGCTCCGGACCGGAGGAAGACGCGGACGGAACAACGCCACGTCGAAGACGGCCTCGACGGAGAACGGGTTCATCACCACCAGGTACGAGCGATGGTGTTGCTGGGTATCGGCGTCGGTCATGTACCACGTGCGCGAGGCGGCGGAGGCGCACGGCTCGACGCCGAGGCCGCGTGACGGCGTTGCCGAGCGAACGAGCCAGCCCGCCGCGACCCACCCGCCGAACACCTCGACGTACGTCGCGTCTGCCGTCGATCCCGACTCGACCGGCTGCAGCACCTCGTGACCGGCCGGGACCGCGATCGTGACCGGCGCCGACTCCGCGCCGGTGCTCAGTTCCGTCAGCCGAACCTCCGCCGGCTCGGGGCCCGGATCGGCAAGCGCGATCGTCCCGGTCCAGCCGGGGCCGCCGCCGTGCGGACACAGCCACGCGCTCGAGACGGCGCTGCCCCGCACGGCGGCGGCGGGCGCGGCCGGTCCGACGCGCTCCGCGGCGATCCCGCCGACGACGACGAGGCCGGCGACGACGAGGGCGAGGACGCCTCGACCGAGGGTCCTCATCGCCCCGGTCCCTTCATCGAGCGACCGGCTTCCGGGTGATCCACAACGCGGCGGCCCACAGGCCGCCGAGCACCCAGATCGTGATCGTGCGGGGTAGCTGGGCCCCGTACCGGATGGAGATCGAGGACCCGCTCACCGGGAACGAGGTCGCCCAGCCGAAGGCCCGCTCCGGCCCGCCGGTCCGCCCCTGGACCGTCCACGCGTCGTCGAACTCCGTGGAGACCGCGGCGAGGTTCCCGCCGCCGGTCGGGCCGGACCACCCGCCCTGGACCTGCGGGAGCGGGACCCCGGGCACGGTGGTCAGCCGCTGGGTCTCGGATGGCTGTCCCGCCGCGACGATCTGGGCGGTCTTCGCTGTTGCCTTCACGACGGCTGCCGGCGGGAGGGCCGCGTCGTTCACCCAGATCGCGAGACCCGCCGCCGGGACGATATCCAGGTCGACCTGCGCATCCAGCCTCGCTCGGGCGGCATCGTTCAGCTGATCGTC
>WNGI01004046.1_pt1 | contig 14173 bp, 17 predicted proteins | sample 5400621 | NCBI WGS metagenome assembly WNGI01 (sample SAMN13153374, study PRJNA577476) | soil metagenome | isolation source: 20 cm soil or saprolite under Garry oak tree replicate 1 | place: USA:California | collected 2016-06-15
GTCGTGCTCACGCGTGCCGCCTCGAGCGAGCCGCACGTGCGACCCGGGCATCGCGTCGATCTGGCCCTCCGTGCGACCTAGGCACGCGCGGACGCCGCCGTGGCGGCCTCCGCGGGCCCGGCTCGCGGGGAACAGTGACCCGGGCTCCCTCGAGCGGTTTCGGCTCGGACTTGATCGCCCAGTAACAGACCCCCGCGAGGTACAGGATCGGCAGCTTCAGGATCACCATCATGAAGAGCAGCTCGACCACTCCGAAAGTGTAAGCGAGTCATGCCGCCCACTGTCAACCTGCCCAGTAGAGCCGCCTGACTCCGCTGTAGTCGGGGTTCCCGCGATACGTCCTCGGCCAGGTTCCCGTGCCGCAGGCTTCGCACTTGGCTTCGATGATCCGATCCTCGTTGTAGGCGGTATTCGCCCAGTAGATCATCCCTATGTGATTGCTGGCCGCGAACGCATCCATGTACGTCGTGTTCGCCTTGGCGACCGTCGTGTTCGAAGCGCCCGCTCCGGCCTTGAAGTCCGCTGCGGTGTAGGGGCCGTGGACGTTCTGCATCCACGCGTGGTAGCGGAACCAGGGATCGCCCGTCTCGGCTCGCTCGTACCACGACTTGAACGTGAAGCCCGAGCAGTCCCCGCCCTCGCCGAGCGTGTTCGGGTCCGCGGGAGGATCGCCCGGCGAATCGTCGACGTTGTTGCCGTTCCAGCACCCTCCGCCCCACTGGTACCCCTCCGCGGCGGCGATGTACGCATAGTCGCGGGCACCAGCACGCGTTACCGGGTCGTGGTTGAACCACGTGTCGTTGCATCCGTACTGGAAGTGGGTGTGGTACGCGCCGGCCGGCGTGCCGATCACGAGCAGACCGAGCACGAGACCCGCGAGCAGACCTGTCGCAAGACCTCTTCTCATGTCGTCCCTCCGATCTCGAACGTCGCGATCTCGATCCCGGACGGATCGGACCGCAGCTGATAGAGCGTGCTTCCGTGGAGCCGGAACCGGCTGAGCGATGCCGACTCCGCCCACTCGGCCGGTGCGACGTCGAAGCTCTGCACGAGCCCTTCGGGCGCGAGCCTGAGAACGCGAAACTCGGCGTGCTTCTCGTTCCACAGCCGGACGACGACCACCATTCCGTCGCCGTAGGGCTCTGCGAGCTGCACCTCGCCGAAGCTCGACTCGCCACGGAGGAGCCACGCGTGCACGCCACCGGTGCTTCGGGCGGCCTGCGCCGACGCCAGCTGTTGCTCGGGCCCGAGCGGCGGCCGGCCCGGCCCCGTTCGGAGCCACATGTCCGACGGATACGAATGTACGAGCGGGCCGCTCGGGCCGACGCGGATCATGTCCGCCGTCGGCTCCGCGACCGGCGTCGCCGCGATCGAGGCACCTGCGGCCGTGAAGGCGCGAACCATCGGCTTGCTCGCCGAATCGAGGACGTAGATCGCTCCAGTGCGGTCCACGGCGATGTCGCCCTCTCCGCCCGAGAACTCGATCGGCACATGAGCCGCTCGGCCCCCGTGTCGCAGCACTGCGAGCCGGTGGTTCACCTGATCGAGGACAACGACGGAGCCGTCGGGCGCGACGTCGAACGCCGATGGACCGATACGCGACTGCTCCCGGCCGCTGTCGAGCCCGATCGCGGCGTCTCCGCGGCCCCATGAGAGTTCCCGCAAGACCGAGGACGGCGTCCGTAAGCGCCCGAAATGCGCTGCGCCGGCGTCGATCGTCGTCCAGTCGGTCAGCGCCCAGACGTGCTGCGGCGCCTCGGCCCCGGCCTCGGGCAGTGTCGCGGTACGACCCCGTCCGTTATCCATCACGACGTAGTAGTCGAACCCCTTCCCGGCGTCGGCCGCCGGAATGACCGCCGACAGCAGGCCGTCAGCCTCTCGTTCGAGCGCGAGCTTGGCGAACGTCGAACCACCGACGGGGCGCACGAAAACCGAGCCCGACGGCGAGCAATGCGACCCAGGTTCGTCCTTCAGCGCTCCACACACGGCGTCGTAGGAAAGCTCGACCGACGTGCCCGCGCGCGAGAGCAACACGGGCGTGTGGAGGATCTCGCCGAACCCTGCCGCGCGTGCGGCCACGGGTGCGGGGCTGCTCGCCCCCACGACGTTCACGGTCAGCACGGTTGCTCCGGCCAACGCCCCCAGGACGAAGCCGGCAAGCGGCCATCTCCATCTCTTCTTCATTTCCCCGCCTCCTTGTTGTCTTATTTGACAACATAGCGGGCGAAGAGTCACGCGTCTGTCGCACCTCTGTGCCGAAAGACGCGCGTCCGGCTCAGGCGGGCGCCGGCGCGGCCGGTTGAGCCACGCCGATCATCGAATCGCGCGTCACCAGCGCCGCGAGCTCGTCCTCGGTCAGCTCCTCGCTCCTGGCCGGACGGCGCGGCAGCACGAGATACCGCACGTCCGCCGTCGAGTCGAGCACCCGCAGCTCCACGTCGTCGTCCAGCTCGACGCCGAACTCCTCGAGCACGCCGTGCGGATCCGAGACCGCCCGCGACCGGTACGGGAGGCTCTTGTACCAGTCCGGCGGCGGGCCGAGCAGCGCACGCGGATAGCACGAGCAGAGCGTGCAGACGACCATGTGGTGCACCGCCTCGGTGTTCTCGACGGCGATGACGACGGGCGACGGGCCCGAGTCGAGATCGAGCTCGTTCGCAGCCGCGCGCGCATCGGCGAGCAGCCGCTGCTTGAACTCCGGGTCGACCCACGCGCGGGCGACGAGCCGGGCCCCGTCGGCCGGAGAGCGCGATACGAGCCGATCGATGTTGCGGCGCACGTCCTCGCGTTGCACGACGCGCTTCTCGACGAGCAGCTGCTCGAGCGCCCACGCGCGAGCTGCAACCCGCGGCTCGCCGTCGCTCGTGATCGGGTCGTGAGGGTGGTCGTGATCGCGGTCGTGATCGCTCATTCAGCCTCCAGCCAGTGCTCGAAGATGTCGACGCAGGTCGTGTCGCGAGCGTTTCGGCGCGCAGCGGGCCAGAGCTCATCCTGCGCGAAGCAGACCTGGTAGAGCACCTGCTCCGGCAAACCGTCGGTCCCGTACGCGCGCGTCTCCGGGTTCGTGAAGCTGCCGAACACGCACTCGACGCGGCCGCGCTTGCCCTTGACGTAGCCGGGAGTGCGATGGTGCCCCTCGTGCGCCCGCGCCGCGACCCGCACCCGATCTCCGGCCTGGAACCTCACCCCAGCCTCGAATCGAGCTCGCCGGGCGCCAGCACGCCCTTCTCGACGAGGATCGTCTCCGCCGAGAAGAGCCAGCGCTCGTAGTAGGACGCCTTCTCGTAGTGGTCCGGCGGCATGCTCTCGATCCCGCGCCGCATCTCGTCCACGTTCATCAGGCCCTCGTAACCGAGCACGCCGACGAGTGCGTCCGTCAGCAGCTCCCAGTCCGCGAGCTCGTGCTCGCTGCGATCGATCGGCGTGTCCGTCGGCCAGACCCCGCGGTCGTGCACCGCCCGCTCCATGCGTCGATTGTACGGGTGACTACGAGACGTGCTGGGAGAGACCGCCGGCCGCGTACCCCGGCTTCGTCGCCGTGTAGGTCAGGCGACCCTTCTTGCGCGGCTTGAGCCTGAACGTGATCTTGCCCGTCTTCTTCGTGCGGCCCTTCTTCGCGCGGATACCCGCACCCGTGACCTTCACCGTCGCACCGGCGACCGCGTGGTTGAGCGGATCGGCGACCGTGACCGTGACCTTCGTCCACCGCTTCCGCATCGCCGAGCGGTTGACCGCGACCTTGAGCCGCTGGGCGATGTCGATCCGCTGCACCTGCGTGAAGTCGCCGACGTTGAAGGCCTTGTCCCGAGCTGCGACGCGCCAGTAGAACGTCCCGCCGTTCGCGTAGAACGGGTGGGTCAGCAGCGGCGCGTAGCTCGTATTGTCGGTCGTCACGTCCTCGAGCGTCGTCGAGAAGTCGGGGGTCTGGGAGATCTGGACGCGGTAGTCCTTGGCTCCGAGCTTCCAGTCCCAGGACAACAGGACGTGGTTCCCTGAGACGCTCGTCCTCGAGCCGCTCGGCTCGGCCAGCGTCCGCGTGAACGGCACGTACGGCGACCACGGGCCCGTAACGACGCCCGACGGCAGCTTCGGGAACTCGGCGCGCACCCGCCAGCGCCAGATCCCGGGCCCGAACAGGTAGATGAACGAGGCCGTGGTCAGACGATTGCCCGGCCACTCTTGATGTTCGCCGCCCGGCCCGTCCATTGCGAACGTGTACCCGGAAGCGCCAGTGACGTTGGACCAGGAGAACAGCGGGGTGAAGTCGCCGATCGTCGGATTGCCGGGAGGAATCACCGGCGTGGGCAGCCTGCGCTGGAACGTCCGGACGCTCGACCAGGTGAGGCCGATCAGGTTCTCGTCGTCGGCGCGGACCCGCCAGTAGAGCGTCGTGTCGGCGGGATGGACTGTGAACGGCGTGTACGAGGTCGAGGCGGTCGTAACGTCTTCGATCGGGTTGGCGAACGTCGGCTCCTGCGCGATCTGGAAGCGGTAGCGGCGGGCGCCCTCGACGGGCGACCAGCGGAAGACGGGCTGGTCGGTGAGCAGCGCGCCGTCCGCGGGCGAGGTCTGCGCGGGTGGGAGCGACTGCTTCTGGAAGGTGGACGCGGCCGCCGAGAGCGGATTGCCGACGGCGCCGCTACCGTTGAGCCCGGTTGCAGGCAGCACGGCCCAGTAGTAGAGGGTCGTCTCGTCCGAGTATGTCGTGGGCCTCTGCGAGCTTCGCGGGGAGTACGCAGGAATCTGCGTGAACGCGTAGTCGACGATGTTGCTGAAGTTCGCGTCCTTGGAGACGAGCACGAAGTAGCTCTGGCGGCCGGCCAGCGGCTTCCACGTGATCAGCGGCGTCAGGCGCGTCAACGTGCCACGGGCGGGAAGGACGTAGTCGTCCGCGCCGGGGTAGCCCGGATTGCAGGAGGGCGTGCAGGCGCCGCCGGTCGGGTAGCCCGTCCACTGGAACGCGGCGCCGGTGCCGTCGTCGAGGTAGGTGAAGTCTCCGTAGACGTCTTGTTGTGCGACGTCGCGCTCGCCCCTGGCGCGCACGCGAACGCAGTACTGCCCGTTGAGCTGGAGGGTCGTGCCGTCGGACGCGACGGACATCGCGTCCGGGTATGGCTTGATGTTGTTCCAGCCGGTGCCGAGCGGCGACCACGACGGGATCGATGTCGAGACTCGCCAGCCTCCGGCGGCGCCCCAAGCGCAGATGCTCCCGTTGTACGTCGCGACGTCCACGAGATACGCCGAGGCGCCGGGCACGGAGTCCCACCTGAGGATGGGCACATTCGTCTGGTAGCCCGCCGTGCCAGGATCGACGTCTGTGCCAGGGTCGTTCAGATTGTCACGCAGGTGCAGGTTCTTGATGCTCGGCGCGGTAACGGGCGGAACCTTGTCGAAGGTCTTGATGAAGTCGGGCCCGCGGTTCCAGACGCCGGCGTTACCGGCCGCGTCGAGCGCGCGCACGCGCCAGTAGTACGTATTGTCGCGAAACACAACGGTCGGCGCGAGCGACGTCGACGTCGTCAGCTGCGAGCAGCAGACCTTCGAACCAGGCGCGAAGTCAACCGATGAGTTGACCTCGACCTCGTACTTCGTCGCGCCCGGAACCGGGTCCCAGGAGAATTGCGGGTCGAACATCTCGTCTGCCGACATCAGGTCGGTGACGTGCAGCGTCGTGGTCGACGGCCAGGACCACGAGAATGACGAGACCGGCGACGGGGTTCCGCGGTTCCCCTCGGAGTCGAGCGGGACGACGTTCCAGTAGTACGTGCCCGAGGGCAGCAGATTGAAGTCGGGAGAGTAATTCGTCGCCCAGGTCTGAAGCGGCTGGCCGTTGTTGATGACGACGTTCGCGATCGCTGGATCACTCGCGAGCGAGAACATGTAACTGGCGGCGTACGGAACGGGGGCCCATCCGAGCCCTATCGGCGCAAGGGGAAATGTGAACGGGTAGCCCGGTGCGGGCGTCTGCGAGCTCGGCACCGCCGTCCACGCCTTGATGAACGAGCGCGGATTCGACCACGGCGACGCGTCGCCCTTCTTGGTCGTCGCGCGGACGCGCCACCAGTAGCGGCCGTTCGGCAGCGTCTTCTTCAGCGTCGCGCGCGTGTTCTTCGTGACGAAGTTGCCTTCGCCCTGGCCGAGGACCGGCGAGTTGAAGTTCTGGTCGGCGGCGACCTGGAACTGGTACTGGTCGGCGCCGGGGACCGGGCTCCACGCGAACGGCGGGATCGCCTGGAACGACGCGCCGTTGCCCGGGTCGAGAGGAACCGGAGCGGTCATCGCGCCCTGCGCTGGTGCGGCGAGCATGAGCGCTCCCGCAGCGAGGGCGGCGATGACGAGACGGAAATGGCGGCGATCGGCGCGCATCGGGTCAGAGGTGAGCCCACTTGGCGACTCGAATTCCTCATCGCGCCTCGGGCACCCTTTTCCCATCCCTCGGTTGGGGGGTTGCTGACTTTGGGCGAGGCGAGCGGGCGCCTGGATCCGCGAAGATGGCTCCATGAGTCGAGTGGGACTTCTCTTTCCAGGTGAGATGGGCGCGCTCATCGGATCGGCGGTCGCCGGTGAGGTGCTCTGGGCGAGCGAGGGCCGCAGCGAGGCGACTCGGCGACGCGCCGAGGCGTTTCGCGACGTCGGGACCGTGCGCGAGCTCGTCGCGGAGAGCAAGCTCGTGATCAGCCTCTGCCCGCCAGCGATCGCCGAGGACGTGGCCGGCGAAGTCGCGGGCGAGGGCTTCGACGGGATCTACGTCGAAGGGAATGCGATCTCGCCCGAGCGCGTGCAGCGGATCGCCGGCTACCTGCGCTGCGTCGACGCCGCGATCATTTCGGCCGGCGACGTGAACCTGTACCTGTCGGGCGATTCGAAGGACGTCGCCGCGGTCGCTGCTCTGTTCCCCGAAGGCGAGGTCAAGCCGAAACCGCTCGACGGCGGAGTGGGCTCGGCCTCGGCGCTGAAGATGGCGTTCGGCGGCTGGAACAAGATCGGGAGCGCGCTCACGGCGCAGGCGTACGCGATTGCGCGCGCGTACGGCGTCGAGGACGCGCTCGCCGGCGAAGGCGTCGACAGCGGACGATTCGTTCGCTCGGCACGGAAGGCCTGGCGCTGGGCTCCGGAGATGGAAGAGGTGGCGGACACGTGCGAGGCGCTCGGCCTGCCCGACGGGATGGGCCGCGGAGCAGCGCAGCTGTTCAAGCGCTGGGACGCCCACCGCGACGGTCCCGCGGAGCTCGATCAGCTGCTCGACGACCTCAGTCCGCGCGGCGAGTGATCGTCCGCACGTCGGGTACGAAGAGGACGGCCAGGGTCGCGCTCAGGCTGATCGCGGTCGCAGCGAGGATCGTCTCCCGAGTGCCGATCAGCTCTGCGATTGGCCCGGCGACGGCGAGGCCGAGCGGGATGAGCACCCACGATCCGAGCGCGTCGTACGAATAGACCCGAGAGAGCTTCTCCTGCGGGATCTCCTGCTGCATCGTCGTGTCCCACATGATCCCGAAGGTCTCGGTGCCGATGCCGGCGAGCGCGGCCAAGGCGATCAGGACGACGACCGGCATGGGGCCGGCGAGCCCGAGCAGGAACGGCATCGTGAGCAGGACTCCGAGCGTCGCCGTGAGCAGAAGCCGCTGCGGGCGTAGGCGGAGCAGGATCACGCCGCCGACGATGAGCCCGATCGATTCCGCAGTCAGGATCAGTCCCCAGACGGCCGCTCCGCCGAGATCGTCGTTCGCGATCGCCGGCCCGAGCACGCCCTGGACACCGAGCTCGACCGCGTTGACGAACCCGAACTGGAGCACGATCACCCACAGCCAGGTCCGCGTGCTGAACTCGCGCCAGCCTTCGCGGAGCTCGGCGAAGAAGTTCGACCCTTCCATCTTCAGCGCGCTCGGTAGATGGATCAGGGCGAGGAAGAGCGCGGCGGCGAAGAACGACGCTGCATCGACCGCGATCCCGACGCCAGGGTTCGTGGCCGCCACGACGAGGCCTCCGAATGCGGCGCCGCCAATCCAGCTCGCGTTCTGGCCGAGGCGGAGGATGGCGTTCGCCGGCTGGAGGAGCTGCTGCGGGACCGTCTGCGGGACGATTCCGCTGGCCGCCGGGAAGAAGAATGCGGCGCTGAGCCCGTTGATCGCACCGAGTGCAGCGAGCTGCCAGACCTCGGCCTGGCTGGTCAGCAGCAGGACCGCGCTCACACCCTGGGAGAGCCCGCTGACGACGTTCGAGAGCACCATCACGCGATGGCGCGGCAAGCGGTCGGCCCAGATGCCGCCGACGAGCAGGAAGAGGACCTGTGGGATCGTCCGGGCCGCGAGAACGAAGCCGAGGTCGGCCTTCGAGCCGGTCAGGTCGAGGACCGCGAACGCGAGTGCGATGTTCGCGAACGCGTTCCCGATGAACGATGTCGTGCGGCCGAGGAAGAGAAAGCGGAACTCGCGCTGGCCAAGCGGGCCGGCGCGGAGGCGGTCAAACAATGGAGCCGACGGGGCTCGAACCCGTGACCTCATGCCTGCCAGGCATGCGCTCTCCCAGCTGAGCTACGGCCCCTTGGTGCCGTCGAAGTCTAGCCGCGAAGTCGAAGTCGTCAGCCCAATTGACGCGCTTCACCTGGTTGTTTCGACACGGAGCAAGCCGTAGCGTTATCGCAGGTCGGTTCTCGACGAGCGCAATGGGGATCAAGAAGCACTGATCGAGCTCGAGACTGTACGCGCCAACCGCGTCGATCTGTTCTGCGTTGTAGCGGCGGCGTACGTATCCGTCTGCGCTTCGTCGAGCACTCTGGCAACTAATGACCAAGACGTTTTCTCGACGTGACGCCCATTTGCACTCCAGCCGAATCAGTTTGCTCCCGGGCGCGAGAATCATGTCGTACCGACCGCCTTCAGCGACGGGGCGATAGACCTCGATTCCGAGCTTGGCAGCGGCAAGTTCAATGGCCAGCTCGGCGATTGCTCCTTTCTGATCTGTTGTCATATAAGACAACCTAGCGAAAGCATCGGCTGGGCCGTGTCCGTTTGAGACACCCACAACGCGGGCTACACTCTGGAGCGACGCACAAAGGACCAACGAGCCACTGACTTCACTCGAACAAGCACGCCGAATCGCCGGCCTCGCCGAGGAGAAGCTGGCCCAGGAGATCGTCATCCTCGACATGCGGCCGGTGTGCGCGTACACCGACTACTTCGTCGTCTGCTCCGGCCAGAACTCCCGCCAGACGAGGGCGATCGTCGACGAGGTCCGGCACGGCCTCAAGCACGGCGACGAGCGGATCCTTCCGCACGCGGTCGACGGCGAGCGCGAGGGTGACTGGATCGTCGCCGACTACCTCGACGTCGTCCTACACGTCTTCACGCCCGAGACCCGCGACTACTACGGGCTCGAAGAGCTCTGGGACGACGTGCCGTCCGTCGGGCACGCCACGGCGAGTTGAGCGACCGCGCTGCCGCCCGCGCGGTCATCGACTCGAACAGCTACATGACGCTCGGCACTGCCGACGAGAGCGGCCTGCCCTGGGTCACTCCGGTCTGGTTCGCGCACTCGGGCTACCGAGAATTCTTTTGGGTCTCGTCGCCTGAAGCGCGGCACTCACGCAACCTCGAGGCACGCCCGGACGTGAGCATCGTCATCTTCGACTCGCAGGTCTCGCCCGGCGACGCCGAGGCTGTCTACGTGTCGGCCCGGGCCGCGGAGCTCTCCGGCGAGGAGCTCGACTCGGGAATCGAGGTCTTCTCCAGGAAGTCGGAGTCCGACGGGCTGCCCGCGTACTCGCGCGCGGACGTCCAAGAGCCGGCAAGGCTTCGGCTGTATCGCGCCGTAGCGATCGAGCACTTCGCCCTCGGCGAGAGCAGCCAACGAACACCCGTCGATCCGACCTAGGTCAACCGAAAGCATCACTTCTCCGTACTGCGGGTAGAGGACAGGTTCCGTCCAGAAAGGAGCAAGTGATGAAACGCATTCACCTGCTCGGGGCGCTCGCGGCTCTGGTCCTGGCTCTGCCGCTTGTCGCCACGGGCTCGAATCGCCCCGGTCACATCAACCTGCCGAACGGCTGGCAGCCCGAGGGCATCGCGATCGGGAACGGGAACACGTTCTACGTCGGGTCGATCCCGACGGGCCGTGTCTGGACGGGCAATCTCCGCAACGGCCAAGGCTCGGTGCTCGTCCCGGACCGCGGACGGCAGGCAATCGGCGTCGCGGTCGACCAGCGCAACCGACTGTTCGTTGCCGGCGGGCCGACCGGTGACGGCTACGTCTACGACGCGCGGACCGGCGCCGACATCGCGCAGTTCAACTTCACCGACGACAGCTCGTTCGTGAACGACGTCGTCGTCACGAAGCGCGCCGCCTGGTTCACCGACTCGACGCGCCAGTTCCTCTACAAGGTGCCGATCGGCAGGCATGGCCAGCTCGGCACGGCGCAGTCGATCCCGCTCACCGGCGACATCGTCTACCAGTCCGGGTTCAACGTGAACGGCATCGACGCGACGCCGAACGGCAAGACGCTGATCATCGTCCAGACGAACACCGGCAAGCTGTTCAAGGTCAACCGGAGCGGCGTCTCGCGCGAGATCGCGCTCGGCGGCGCGACGGTGCCCGGGGACGGGATTCTGCTGCACGGCCGGACGCTCTTCGCCGTCGTACGCAGCCCGCAGGACGGAGTCCTCGTGCTCCGGCTCAGGCCGAATCTCCGGTCTGGGACGGTCTTGCGCACGATCACGGATTCCGACCTGGATGAGCCAACGACCATCGACGAGCACGGCTCGCGGCTCTACGCCGTCAACGCTCGCTTCTCGACTCCGCCCGGTCCGGACGTCCCGTACTGGGTGACGAAGCTCCGGCGCTAGCGGTACAGGCCCAACTCTTCGATCAGGCGCGCTACCGCCGGCGGGACGAGGTCGTCGATCGTCTCGCCGGCGGCGACGCGCCTGCGCACTTCGCTCGACGAGATCGGCGGCGACTCGAGCTGGAACGGGATCACCCGGTCGCCGTAGCGCCCGAGGTCATGATCCGGAAAGCCGAAGCGCGTTCCGATCGCAAGCTTGACGTGCTGCAAGATCTCCTTCGGCTCCTTCCACTTCTCGAACAGGGCTCCTTGATCCGCCCCGACCACGAAGGCTGCGTCTCCGAAGCGACCGTCGCGCACGGAATCGACGGTGAACGGGTGCGGGTCGAGCTGGACGTCCGCGTCGGGGAACGCCGCTTTCGCGAGCCTCAGACGGGTTTCTGCGTCGGCGACGACGCTCCGATGCCCGGGCTGCTCGGCGACCAGCACCACGAGCCGGTCGAGAGGCACCGCTTTCACCGCGGCCTGGGCCAGCTTGACATGACCGTTGTGCGGCGGGTCGAACGTGCCGCCGAGGAGCCCGATCACGAGAGCTCGACGACCTCATCGCCGATCGCGACCTCGTCGCCTTCCTTTGCGCCCGCGGCCTTGAGCGCCTCGGCCAGCTCCTCGTCGCCGGGCGGGCGGCCCGCGACGCGGAAGCCTGTGTCCGTTCGGAGGATCCGATAGCGGCGCCTCCGCGGGCCCGGGCGATAGACGAGGTAGTCCGCGAGGCCTTCAGGCTTCTCCTCCGGCAGCGCCTCGGCTTCCGGGACGTGGCCGAAGAGGGCGCGCTGGAATTCCTCGACGCCCGCGCCGGTCGCTGCCGAGACGGGGTAGACCGCGATGATCCGCTCGTCCTCGACACCGAGCTCCGGCGGCTCGGGCAGCAGGTCGATCTTGTTCAGCACGACCACCTGCGGCAGGTCGTCGAGGCCCGCGCCGTACGCCTCCAGCTCGTGCTCGATCGAGGCCCACCGCTCAGCAGGCTCGCCGTCGGCAGCGTCGATCACGTGCACGAGCATCCGCGCCCGCTCCAGATGCGCGAGGAACTCATGGCCGAGCCCCGCGCCCTCGCTGGCGCCCTCGATCAGGCCCGGGACGTCGGCGACCGTTAGCTGCCGCCCGTCCGGCGCGTCGACGGTGCCGAGCACGGGGGCGATCGTCGTGAACGGGTACTCCGCGACCTTCGGCTTCGCGTTCGAGATCCGGCGCAGGAGCGACGACTTGCCCGCGTTCGGGAGGCCGACGAGCGCCGCGTCCGCGAGCAGCTTCAGCCGCAGCTCGAGGTCGCGCTCCTCACCCGGCAGGCCGACTTCCGCGAAACGCGGCGCCTGACGCGTCGGGGTCGCGAAGCGGCGGTTGCCTCTACCCCCCGCCCCGCCCCGAACGAGCATGACGCGGGCACCCGGGCTGGCGAGGTCGGCCACGAGCTGGTCGTTCTCGAAGAGCTGCGTCCCCGCCGGCACACGCAGCTCGACGCTCTCTCCCGAGGCGCCGTGCTTGCCCGAACCTCCGCCGGGCCCGCCGCGCTTCGCCTCGACCCAGCGGCGCCGCTGAAGGGCCGACAGGTCCCGGAGATCCGCGTCGGCAATCGCCGAGACGTTCCCACCCGGGCCGCCGTCGCCGCCGTCAGGGCCGCCCTTGGGGACGTACTTCTCCCGCCGAAAGCTGAGCGCGCCGTCGCCGCCGCGCCCGGCCTTGACCCGGATGCGCGCACGGTCGTGGAACATCGCCTACTCGGACGCGGTGACAGCGACGACGCGGCGCTCGCCGCTCGCCTGGAACTCGACCGTGCCGTCGCGCTTGGCGAAGATCGTGTCGTCGCGGCCGATCCCGGCGCCCACTCCCGGGCGGAACTTCGTGCCGCGCTGGCGAACGAGGATCATCCCCGCCTTCACCGTCTGGCCGTCGTAGATCTTCACGCCCAGGCGCTGCGCCTGCGAGTCGCGGCCGTTCCTGGAGGAACCGAGTCCTTTTTTGTGTGCCATCTAGCTCTCTTCCTTCGTCGTCGTGCTGGCCTGCTTCTTCGCAGCAGCGGCCGGCTTCTTCGCAGCGGCGGCCGGCTTCTGCTCCGGCGTGCTTCGCTTCGCGCCGATCGCCGTTATCTCGATCTGCGAGAGCGAGCTCCGGTAGCCATTGTGGCGACGGTAGCCCGTGCGCCTGCGGTACTTGCCGATTCGGATCTTCTCGCCTTTTACGTGGCCGAGCACTTTCGCCGTGACCTGGATCTTCGGCTCGAGATCGGCCTTCCCGTCGCCGCCGGCAAAAAGGATGTCCGGGTGGAAGGTCTTGCCCTCGTCGGTCTTGAGCCGGTCGACGAGCAGCTTCTCGCCCTCGCGGACGCGGTACTGCTTGCCACCGACTGAGATGATTGCGTAGTTGGACATAGGCGCGGAAAACGCGGGCTCAGGCCCGCGAGACGGTCAGTTTAGCCAAGGATCCGCAGGACCGGGTCTCCGGGAGGCCTACGCGCTCTGGGCGCTGTTCGGGCTCATCGCACTGATCGTGATCGTCACGTACTCGCGGATCCAGCCGGATGAGCTCTACCACGTGAGCCGAAGCGGCTTCGGAGGCGGACTGAGCCGCGTGCTCGTGCTGCTGAACTTCCCGACCGCCCTGATGGCGATCGCCGTCCTCGCCCTCGTCGCAGAGCGGAGACGCCTCGGCTGGTGGGCGCTCATCCCGCTGGCCCTGTCCGCGGTGATCGTCGTCCCCGGCGTCGTCGACGAGGGCGACCTGGATGCGAGGTGGATCAACGTAGTGCCGGCGATCGGCGTCGCAATCGTCCTCGTGCTGACTTTGAGGACACCGGTCGGCGTGCAAGGAGATGCGCGGGGAGACCGGCTCCGGATTGCGGTCGCGGTCGTGCTCGGCCTGTTCGCGCTCCCGTGGCTCTTCGCAGAGGTCGGCTTCTACATCCCGGGCCACGTCTTCCTCGCAGAGCAGCAGTACCAGGGACACGCGTCGGTGCACCTCGGCGAGCACCACGGGTTCGAGGGCTACGTGCTCGTCCTGACGGCGCTCCTCCTGTCGCGGCAGCTCCCGAACATGCGGCACCCGAACGCCCTGGCCGCGTACCTCTCGCTGATGATCCCGTACGGCATCGGGAACATGCTCAACGACGGCTGGAACGAGCAGATCGTGAAGCGCGGCTGGACGACCTGGAAGATCCCGAGCGTCCTCCAGCCTGGGCTCACGTGGATGTGGGGCCTCGTGATCGTTGCAGGAGCAGCGATCTTCTTCACCGCTTTCCAACAACGTCGTGACCACGCCGCCACCCACCGCGTGAACGCCGAGACCTAGCGTCGAGATCGCGCCGGGAGACGGCGCGTATCGATGTCAAGGGAGGGAAGA
>WNGI01003319.1_pt1 | contig 14172 bp, 9 predicted proteins | sample 5400621 | NCBI WGS metagenome assembly WNGI01 (sample SAMN13153374, study PRJNA577476) | soil metagenome | isolation source: 20 cm soil or saprolite under Garry oak tree replicate 1 | place: USA:California | collected 2016-06-15
CCGGCACAGGGTCATCGTCCCTTTTCTTGTTGCCGCCATGCTGATTCCCAACAATCAGGTCCTGCTGATCGGATTTTTGCATTTCCCGACCTTACGCATCCTCGTCCTTTTCGGTTTGATTCGAATGTTCTCGACGAAGATATCCTCGAAAACGGAGATCTTTAGCCGGGGCTGGAACAAGATTGACGTGATCTTAGTTTTGCTGGCGGTGATCACGGCCGTGAACGGTGTGCTGCTCTGGCAGAACACGGCAGCGCTCGTAAAGCAATCGGGGGATCTTTACACCACCTTGGGTGTCTATTTTCTGATGCGCTTCCTCATCCGTGACGACGGAGATGCCGCGCGTTTGATCCGCACACTTGCCTACATTTCGGTGGTAATCGCCGGGATCATGTTGTTCGAGCAAGCTAAAGGATGGAATCCCTATGCCCTTCTGGGGGGAGGACAAGCAGCATCTTACGACTCCCTGATGATACGCGATGGTCATGTTCGCGCCATGGGCAGCTTCGCTCATACACTTTTGGCAGGGACCTATGGTGCCATTATTTTCCCTCTCTTCTTCGCCCTTTGGTGGAAAGATAACAAGAATCGCACGCCTGCAGTTGTGGGAATTCTCGCATCCACAGTCATTACGTTTGCCACGGTTTCGAGTACCCCTGTTATCGCGTATGCAGGCGGTATTTTGGCTCTTTGTCTGTGGCCCGTGCGCGGTTTGATGCGTGTCATACGGTGGGGGATCGTGATCACCCTGGTCTCCCTCCACATGGTCATGAAGGCACCCGTTTGGCACTTGATCTCACGCATAGATCTTACCGGTGGGTCATCGTCTTACCATCGGTATCAACTCATTGACATGTTTATCCGGCACTTTAGTGATTGGTGGCTGTGGGGTACGAAGTCCAATGCTGACTGGGGTTGGGATATGTGGGACACGGCAAATCAGTACGTGGGCACTGGCGAGGCTTCTGGACTTCTCCCATTTCTGCTTCTCTTGGCCATCATCGTCTATGGCTTCAAGTACTTAGGGAATGCGAGAAAGGCGGCTGAAGAAAACCGCAACCTGGCACTCCACTATTGGGCGCTCTGTTCCGCCTTGTTTGCCAACGCCGTTGCCTTCTTCGGAATTTCGTATTGGGATCAGACCGTTGTAGTGTGGTATGGACTCCTGGCAATAATCAATACCGCAATCGTTGTCCCCAACGCCAATGAGGAGATGGAACTCCGGCCGGTCCCAGCCGTCCGTCTTAGCGCTTCACTTCGCGACAGAGTCTCCCTCGTGCCGGCTGTCGATCCAAAGGTCAGAAGCGATCGCCAGCTCTCTGAATTCGACCGTTCTTGGCGCAAGCTAAACCCGGACAAACCCGTCACTAATGGCTGAAAATTGCTGGAACGGTTAAGCAGTTTTTTTCCGGGCACGCGATCAGAAGGAGACGAGCCAAGTGAAAAAGGGGCTTTGGCATTTGAACTATTGTGGAAAGGCTTCAAAGATATGAGCGACCTCCACAAAGCCCGCGACAGCCGGGCCTATGTATTGATGACCGCTGCCTATAACGAAGAGGCTTACATAGGCAAGACAATCGCGAGCGTGATTTCCCAGTCGCTGCGACCCAGCAGATGGATCATCATCAGCGATGGCTCTACAGACGGAACCGATCAAATTGTTCAGAATTACTCCTTAAGGCATGAGTTCATTCATTTTCTTCGAGTGTCGAGGCCTCCGGGTCATAGTTTTCGGTCAAAGGTGTTGGCGTTGCAGGCCGGCAGTAAGTTGCTAGAAGGGGCTGAGTTCGAATACATCGGCAATCTTGACGCGGATATCTCTCTCGGACCCACTTATTTTGAAGACCTGATCCGACATTTTGAAGGGAGTCGCGATTTAGGTATTTCGAGTGGAACAGTTTGCGAAAAATCCGCGGAAGAATTCCGCCCCCGACCCATTAATCGAAGTCACTCCGTCTCCCATGCTGCACAATTGGTGCGGCGCAACTGCTATGAGGCAATCGGCGGCTATACCGTCCTGGAATATGGCGGCGAGGACTGGTACGCACAGACCTGTGCCAAGATGAAGGGATGGCACGTTGAGTCATTCTCCGAACTACCCATTCTCCACCATAAACCAACCGGTGGCGGAAGCCATGCCCTGCGGCACGCGTTTCGTTTGGGAAGATTGGATCATTCTTTTGGTAGTGACCCTGTATTTGAAATAATCAAATGCTTCTTGCGATTGCCGGAAAAACCTATATTCATCGGCAGTCTAACGCGACTGTCCGGGTTCCTCTGGTCTTATCTTTGTGCGATACCACGACCAGTCTCCAATGAATTCATCGCTTACTTGCGTAAAGAGCAGAGGGGGAGAATTTTGTCTCTGTTCAAGTTTGATCGCCGCGCCCTCAGTGGTGGGTGAGCATCCCCTTTTGTCAGAAGCGTGGAAGAACCGCAAAGAGTGTTTAGCCTCTCACTTGGCAACACGTAACAGCACAAACCGAAACCGGCGTGGTTTCTCCTCTATACTATCTAATTGAATGCTTGTGAAATTAATCCAGACCTCTATGTCTTCTGAGATAAAAGAATATCCGCAGACTACGCCCCAGGGAGAAGTGCCTCCTGTTCCGCAGGCAGCGGGATCAACACTTACTGCTACCGTCAGCAAGAACACCGTCTTCGGAGTGATTGCTCGCGTGGCACAAGGCGCAACACGCTTGGTTACCGTGCCAATTGTGATTGCCCATTTAGGTCTTGGTGGTTATGGGATTTGGGCGATCATCATGACGGTCGCTGCCTACATGCGGTTTGGAAGCATTGGTGTAAAGTCGGCGTTTCAGAAGTACGTTGCGGAGGCGACGGGCAACGGGAACTATGAGCGCGCAAATCAACTTCTGAGCACCGGTACGGCCGTGTTGCTTGCGATTTCCTGCTTGGGCCTGGTGCCGATTTCGTTGTTGTCGCGGCAGTTGGCGAAAGCTGCCGGCGTGCCACCGGAGTTTTTGGGGTCGGCGGCGCATGCAATCTCCATGCTTGCAGTGATCATGCTGCTCTCCAATTTTGGTGCGGCGTTTGAAGCCATCGTCATGGGTGGGCACCGAATTGACCTCGCCCGGAAATTTACAACTGTCTTTACGGTTGCGGAAGCTGTGGCCATCATCATCGTCTTGCATTTTGGCTATGGGCTGTTCGCCATGGCCGTCGTGATGGGCATTTCGGAAGTGGGATTCGTCGGGTGCTGCTATGTCTCTGCAAAGCAAGTTCTTCCTCAGATCGAGATCAGCAGAAAATATGTCACCAGGACGATGTTTCACGAACTTCTCAGATATGCGGGGAGCTATCAATTAGTGAACATAATGGAGGTGATCTACGCTGCTCTTATACCGATCGCGTTTCTTCGCGTCTTTGGCGATGAGTCCGCTGGTGTATATGCACTAGCGTCACGGCTCCAGGCATCAGCACTGATGCTGCCGGATGCATTTCTCTTGCCGATTTTGTCGGGTGGGGCACTCGTCTACAGCTTAGGCTCGACAGAAAAGATGCAACGACTCATTGCAAAGGCATTCAAAGTGACACTGGGATTGACTTTTCTCCCGCTCGCCTTCCTCGCGGTTTTCGGCGATTCCATTGTGTATGTTTGGACCGCCCAGTCGCCGCACTCCCTTGAAGCAACTCTTTGGTTGCTTTGCGTTACGGGATTGTTCTCTTCTTTTTCGATCTTGGCTTTGGTTCTGTATCGATCTTCTGGACGCGCGTTGCACGACAATATCCGGCAGGCACTAAGAATAGTGATGCTCTTCTGTATTGCGATCTCCGCACCCAACTTGGGGTATCTTGGTGTCTTGGCGGGCCTGGCGTTTACGGAAGCGGCTGGGATGGTATTCATGCTTTTTGCGATCACCAGGACCTACCCAGGGTTCCACGCGAAGTCCCTGTTACCCCAAACTCTCAAGCTCATTGTCGCGACCGTGGCAACCCTCGCGGTTGGACTTGTTCTCAGCCACATGCCACTGCATATCATCTACAGTCCCCGAATTCTTGCGACTTTTCGATTGTCCCTGGCAATCTCGGGATGCGCGCTCGCAGTGGGACCTGCATTGTGGATCACGAAGTCTGTCACCGGTGAAGAACGCAAGGCGCTTATTCACGCGCTGGTTCCGCGCAGATTCCGAACCGCCTAGCCTTTTCAGGATGGCGACAACTGGGCGGCTCGCTAGGGCAGTGCAGGAAAGCCGAGCTACTGATATGGAAGACCCTATCGACTTTTTTCCACGTGGTTTTACCTGGCTCCATAGCCGCTGGCTCCAGCGGACTTACCCCTTTCGTCAATTTGGCCGGGGTGTTTCGATAGATAGTTCTTGCGAAATCCTACGGTCCATGGCCGCTGAGATTGCCATTTCAGACAATGTTTATCTGGCACCCGACGTCTGGCTCAATGTTGTGCCGAGTGAGACCGGTCGGGAACCAAAGATTGTTTTGGGCAAGGGCTGCGGTATCGGGCGGCGTTCCATGATCTCTTCCAAAAATCAAATTGTCCTAGAAGACCATGTTCTTTTTTCACCGTCCGTGTTGGTCATGGACCACAACCATGAGTATTCCGACGTCTCTCGGCCCATCCTTGCTCAGGGTGTGACCGAGGGTGGCAAAATTAGAATTGAGAAGAACTGTTGGCTGGGTTTCGGAGCCGCTGTGTTGTGCAACGCCGGCCAATTAACGATAGGTCGTAACAGTGTCATTGGCGCGAACTCTGTAGTCACAAGAAGTGTCCCACCCTACAGCGTGATGGCCGGCAACCCAGCCAGACTGATAAGGGCTTACGACCCTGAAAGTGGGAAATGGAGGAAGCCTAGCGGGTCGGAGTCAGCTTGAGAATCAAGCTGCTCTTGAACGAACTCGCGACGCCTCATCCCCGCGTGTTAATGTGTGCCTGTTTGCGGGAACAGCCGTCCAGTGGTTTCTCGGGCTGACTCCTGAGCACCGCGCACAGCAGAGAGGATTTTTGATGAGCCCTCTTCCAGTAGCCCCGTTCCTTGATTTAAGTTCTTTCCTCTCCCACCTTGAACACACCGGGCGTTTGCGCCGAGTCTCCAAGCCCGTTGAAAAAGATTGGGAAATCGCCTGCTTGGCTCGCTGGGCCATGGAATCCACACCGGAAAGAGATTCCTACGCTCTCCTGTTTGAGAATGTGAAGAATCAGTCCGTGCCTGTGGCCGTCAACCTGTTTTCCACCCCCGAGATGTACGGAGCGGCGCTCGGCGTTCATTCGGACGAGTTGCTCATAGCTTGGGCCAAGGCCCTGGATCGGGCCTACAAGCCCGTCGAGGTTGCCAATGGTCCGGTATTCGATGTCATCCGCACTGACTCGCAGCTCAGCCTTCTGAAGCTCCCCGCTCCCGTTTGGACTCCTGGCCGTGACGGCGGACCATATCTCAGTGCCGCGAGTGTGATCACCAAAGACCCGGATACTGGTATCCAGAATATGGGCATCTATCGGATGCAAATCCATGACGAGAAGCATGTCGGCCTCTCCTTCGGCAGTAAATTGCAGCACGGTGCCATCCATTATTCGAAATACTCCAAACGTCAGCTGCCCATGCCCGTGGCGGCGGTGATTGGCGCTCCACCGGTTATCACCTTTGCCGCGGCTGCCAAGACTGCTTACGGTGTCGACGAAATGGAGATCGCGGGAGGTCTTGCCGGTTCTGCTTTGCAGGTGGTGCGCGGGAAAACCGTGGATTTAGCCGTCCCTGCCCAGGCCGAGTGTGTAATCGAAGGTTTTGTGCGCTGCGACTCGCTGCGAATGGAAGGTCCGTTCGGGGAAGTCTTGGGTTACCTGAACCAATCTTCTCCGGCACCCGTCGTTGATGTCACCGCCATCTATCATCGAGCGGCCCCTGTACACCATGGCTATGTGCAACAGATGCCTCCCTCGGATGGCCACCTGGTCATGGAGATGGGATTCCTCGGGCCACTCTGGTTTTACCTCACCCGCAAGCTCGGGCTGAAGGGTGTTCGCAATCTCGCCATCGCGCGTGGGAGCGCCAGTTTGGCGATTCTTGTTGCTCAGATCGAAAAAGCGCATGTGTCGGAGAGTGCCCGCATCGGTCGCGCACTCGCTAAGTTCAATTTGGGGCAGAAATTCATCTACCTTGTTGACGAAGACATTGACATTCGAGATCAAGAAACCCTCAACTGGGCGTTGAGCTCGCGCGTAGACCCCGAGCGCGATATTGAATTCATCAAGGACTTTCCCACATTTCAGTACGACCCCTCCACGCTCGCGCGTGCAGCCAAAGACGGCAGAGAGCTCGGCGCTCCCCCTTATCCTTCGTCTGTGGCCATCATCAACGCGACCGTAAAGTGTGCGGTGCCGGAGATCTCGCTGCCCGGGCGCTCAGTGATGTTCAAGGCATTGGAAAATTGGGGTGAAACAGGGCTCCCACCCATCACTCCGCGAAAGCGCCTGGATCGATTGCTCAATACTCATTCTGACCCTGTTCCTGCCTCGAACCAGAACTTCGATTCGGACCAGGGTTAAGACCGAGTTAGGCTCCCTCCGATCCCGATCCGACGGCAAACAGCAAAAAGATTCCCTCCCCAATCCCCTCCAAGAGCTCCCCTCCAAGACCCTGCCGGCATGCTCCGCAACTTATTGACACTTAATAGGTTACAGGGAACTCTCGGGATCGTTCCTCATACTGAGGCAGCGAAATTGCTCCCCGGAGTGGCTTATTCCGAGATTCAGAGAAAATTATAAAGATTGGCGCAGGCGATAAAAACACCGAAAATATCTGGTGGGGAGCTCCTGGATGGTCAAATTGTTTACGGCGCCCGAAACAGCGGCACAGCTGCAGATCGAACTCGACACACTGTATCGCTACGCACGCAGCGGAGACTTGCGGGGTGTAAAGGTCGGGAACCTGTGGCGTTTCACCGAGGATGACATTCGGGACTTCATCAGTGCCCGGGGACACCATCCAACAACCGAGGATCATGCTCCTCGCCTGCTACAGGACGCCCTCCGCAACGCCGCCAGGGAGTCCGGGGACCAGACTAAGTTTATCAGTGGTACTGAACGTCTGTCTTATGCCGAAATTGATCGCTATTCGGATGGCCTTGCCAATCGGTTGGTCGCGCGTCATGTCCGCCCGGGCGATCGTATAATTCTCGGCCTGCCCAATTCAGCCGCGTTCGTTATTGCCTGTTTCGCAATATGGAAAGCGCGGGCTGTCGTAGTCGCGCTTGATCCCGCCATCCGGTCCACAAATCTGCAGCATATTTTGGAGAGAACGGAGCCGACGGCGCTAATTGCGGAGACGAGTTTTGTGGAAAGGGTTCAGGAAATGCCGGGGGTTCTCCGTTTCTTCCGCGTTTTTTTCTTGAAAGACCCCTCTGCAGCTCTACCGGAAACTGCCCAGATCGCCGTGGAGTCCTTGCAAACGGCAATTGCCGGTGATGTCGAAACGGGAGCACTGCCGGCCGGTGCACGGCCGGATGATTTGGCAACCATCACCTTCACCAGCGGTTCCACCGGCGCGCCGAAAGGTGTCATGCACACGCACGAGAGTACGCTGGAGTGCGCATCGTTTACGCTCAATTTCCTCGAGTTGTCGAAGACCGACGTCATGGTGGTGCCCCTTCCTTTGCATCATATTCTTGCCTTTCGTCGGTTTCTTACCTGCTTCTTGGCACAATCGACCGCACTGATTGCGCCCGACATTTTTGTGGCTTTGAGCCAATTCCCGGTGTTGCGTCCCACCGGCTTGGTCTTGGTTCCAGCGGCTTGCAATATGATCATCGACACTTTCGCCTCCTTTTTCCGTGACAACGGTGACTCCCTGCGCTATGTCGAAATCGGTTCTGAACCCATGTCTCCGGAAAGGCTGAGTGCCTTGCAAGCTATCTTGCCCAACACACAGATCCACTTGACCTATGGACTTACGGAGGGGCGCGTTGGATACCTCAAGCGCGGCCCCAATGGTGTCTTTAACCGCCTCGCGGGTTCAAATGATGGCTTGCAAGTACAAGTCGTGGATGGTCAGGGCCAGCCGGTTGCTCACGGAGAGACCGGCGAAATCCTCCTCAGAGGGTCCGGACTTTTGAAGGGTTATTTGGGTGATTCTCAAGAGGCGCTCACCAGTATAAGGAACAATGGATTCCGAACGGGTGACATGGGAATGATGGAAGCCAACGGTGACATCCAATTGATGGGTCGCATGGATGACATCCTTAAGGTTGGCGGCCACAAAATCAATCCGCGCGAAGTGGAGGCGGTCCTGCAGCGGCACCCGAACGTGGCGGAAGCGGTTCTTGTAGGACTTGCGGACCCACGAAAAATCATGGAGGTAAAACTGCATGCGTTTGTAGTCCCCAGAAAAGACGCTGCCCCCACTGCCGCGGAGCTGGTGGCCCATTGCCGGCTCCATTTGGAACCCTACAAAGTGCCTGCAAGTATCCAGTTTCGCGCCTCATTCCCGAAAACGCCGCTTGGTAAGATCCAGCGCCACTTGGTGACCCAAGAAGCACAGGGGGCCGCGGTGGAAGAGGGTGATTCTTCTCAGGGCCCAAACAATCCAGTTGGTGCCTGACTGGCTGCATGCCGTCCAATGATGGGAAAGCCCTGCTCAAGGCTGTCGCACGCAAAACTCGGTGACGGCTTGACAGCACTCCTTTCCACAAACAAGACTGCGCGTCAAACCTAGGCGTCATGCCTGGTTTTTCCTGACTTGCTCCGATCCTCTCTGAGCAAGAACACTGTCACACGACCTTTGCCAAAGTTTCCAAGCATTGGCCTTGGCCCCTCCGATCGAACTCCAGCAACTGTGCGGTTGAAACCCTCGGCAGTGATCCAAAGGGCATGGAACGATACCGATTGGATTCCGAAGCTAGCGAAGTTCCCTGCAGCGGGGACAACCAAGGGAACAGTATATTGGGGCGCCGCTCCGCGCGAGAACACACGTCGTGCGCTTATAGGCTTGGGGCTTGGGCGATTCTAGGACTCACCGTGGGCTTCCGCGATCGCGTGAGAATATTCAATCGAGCGATTTCCCGAGCCATTGAGAAATTTTTCGAGCAGGCACGTGAAATGCAACCGCTCAGGCTCGGTGAGATGAGGCATTGCAGCAAGATGCTGGCGGAGCAAGGCTTCGCGTTTATGCTCGGGCACCCCTCGCAGTTGGGCGTACGCCGCACACGCGGCCACACCAGCCTGCCAGCGCATGAAGCCCTCGATCTGCTCTTCGACCAGGGCGGTGGCGCGTGGAATCTCCTCTTCGCGCGCTCTCTTGTTTTGTTCAACAACCTCAGTGAGGTTATCGATATCGGAAAGATGGACTTGCGGGAGCGATTTTACAGCGGGATCCACGTTTCGTGGCACGCCCAAGTCCATGATCACTATTGGTCGGTTCCCCCGGGCAGTGCTAGCTGCTTCGAGATGCGCGCGCGTGAGAATTGGTTCCGGACTACTGACCGAAGTCACGATGAGGTCGGGCCAATCCAACACCTCAGGAAGCTTTTCCCAGGGCAAGGCCTCGCCTCCATAGCGCGCCACGAGTGTTCTGGCATGTTCAGTCGTGCGATTCAAAATCCGCAGTTGCGGAACACCCCGGGCACAGAGGTGTTTCACTACCTGTTCGCTCGTCGCACCCGCTCCCACAATCATGATCCGCTGATTCTCCAAGCCTGACAAAAGGGCCTCTGCCTGTTTCACGCCCGCAAACGCCACGGACATCGGCCTCGAACCGATCTGCGTTTCCGTCCGAATGCGCTTGCCAACTTCCAGCGCCGACTGGAACAGTCGATTCAGTACACGACCGGTCGACCCGTAATCCATTGCCACACGATACGCTTCCCGAACTTGGCCAAGGATTTCCGACTCCCCCAACAGCAAGGAATCCAGCCCGGCTGCAACGCGATAAAGGTGACGAACGAGATCGCGGTCACTGTGGCGGTAGACGGCTGAGCCCATCTCTGCAGGCGCCAGCCGGTGGTAAGAAGCGACGAACATCTCCATCGCCTGGAGGATATCGCCGGAGCGCTCTCGCGCCACGCCGTAAACCTCCGTGCGATTGCAAGTCGAGAGGATCACAGCTTCCTTGAGGACGCCACGGGCACGCAGTTGGTCGGTGGCCTCGCAAGCCTGCTCAACGCGAAACGCAACTCGTTCGCGCAGTGCGAGGCTTGCGGTGCGGTGGCTAATTCCTATGACGGCGAGTTCCATGTTGATTGCTAGTGCGCAGCCTTTCGCCCTTGGTGTGTTTCACGGTCTCACGGCGGGCAAACCCTGTTTCACGATTGCACATCTCGGGGACGTGAACCTTCTCTGCGATGGTCCAGCAAGACACAAGCTGGCGGGACAGCCGGAAGGGCGTCTACTTCAGCTCCTTCGCCACTTCCTTTGCAAAATAAGTGATGATAATGTCTGCACCGGCGCGTTTCATCGAGATCAGCGCTTCCATCATGATCAGCTTTTTGTCGAGACGGCCAATCCGTGCTGCGGCGTCGATCATGGCGTACTCGCCGCTCACGTTGTACGTGGCCAACGGCATCTGGAATTCCGTCTTCGCTCGGTACACGATATCCAGGTAATAAAGCGCGGGCTTCACCATCACAATGTCCGCGCCCTCTTCGATATCCATCGCAATTTCCCGCATCGCTTCATTGGAATTGCTGAAATCCATCTGGTGCGTCTTCTTGTCGCCATGCGACAACGTCGACTGCGTGCCTTCCTTGAAGAATGGATCGTAGAGCTTCGAAGCATATTTCGCCGAGTACGCCATGATGGGGGTGTTCACGAAGCCGTCGTCGTCCAGCGTTTGTCTCAGTGCGCGAATCTGTCCATCCAGCATCGCTGCCGGTGCCACCATGTCGCTGCCTGCTTGCACGTGCGACAGAGCGGTTCTCGCCAGCACGTCTTTAGAAGCGTCGTTCAACAAGTACCCGTCCTGGAGGATCCCGCAATGGCTGTGTGTCGTGTATTCGCACAGGCATACGTCGGTCACGACCAGCAGTTCGGGCACATTCTTTTTCAGCGCGCGAACTGCTTCCTGAACGATTCCGTTGGGCGCGTAGGCGCCCGTGGCAAGCAAATCTTTTTCCTTGGGGTCCGGTACCCCAAACAAGAGAATCCCGGGGATTCCGAGGTCGCGAATTTCTTTTGCTTCCTCGATCAATTTGTCGATGGAAAGATGATAGTTGCCTGGGATCGCATTGATTTCGTGCTTTATGCCGTGGCCGGGCACCACGAACAAAGGCAGGATCAAATCGTCAATCGACAGTGAATGTTCGCGCACCAGGCGCCGGAATCGGTCGTTCTGCCTGAGCCTTCTCAGTCTTCGGGCAGGAAATCCTGTTCCGGCTTCCCTTCCGTACGATGGCGCTGGTCCGCCAATCGTCTGAGTCCTCTGCTGTGGCATATTCTCTTCAAGCAAGGTCACTGCTGATTTATTGTTCATAGTCATATTTTTTGGCTCGCTGTACTGCGTTCCTCGCTGGGAACACTTTTGGGTTTCGAAACAAAGAAAGGCATGATCTTTCCGCTTACCGTCGGAAAAGGAAATTCCCGGACGATTTGCAGCATGTTGGACTGTTTCCACATCTCCGTGCCGGATTGCGACCAGGAATCAGGGCTGGCTTCCGCTCGTCGGAGGAGACTCAAGAATCGATCCAAGACCTCGGTTTCCTGGATTTCTCCCACTCGAGGACTCACAAGCAGTTGCAGGTGGGTCAACCCGCGCGAATCTTCCTTCTCAACCAACTGATAATCAGTGCTTCTGCCACCAAAGCGCTCCGGGAGATCTCTTTCAACTATGCGGATGAAGTCGGTGTCAACAAAGGTCACACCTTCCCCTGTTAGCTTCTCGTAACTCCGTATGTTGTTCAGGCAGACATCAAATCCGACTTGCCCAAAGACGCAGGCACAACTTTCGGAAGAGATCTCGCCATAATCCCCCATGCCCACATTGAGGAGAATCTTGGGGGATTCGTAAAGAAGCGAGGTGAACAAATAAGACTCAACGAACAAGTCCGAATGTGGAACGTTTTGACGATGGGAAATGATCGCGGCCGTATCTTTGTACAGGTGACAATGGTCGCTCTGCGGATGGCTTTGGTTACAGCCGGCCGCAATCACCCCGGCCTCTGAGAGCCCGTATACGGGAACTGGTGCCCCGCCCACGGCTTCGATCTCGGTCCTCTTTTGCGGAGTGAGGGGCTCGCCCGTCACCAGGAATTTCGTGCCTTTGATGTTGAGATTTTTCTCTGCCGCTGCAATGCAGACGCGGACGGCCGAGGAAGCGAACGTATAAACGACACAGTTCTCGTGTTGTTGTAGAGCTGCTGCCGCCCACTCCGCGACTTTCAGAGCATCATCCAGCCCCACATACTCGGGCTCGGCCAAACGACAGCCATGCAGTTTGCCAAGGGTGAAGATGAGCTTCGTGCCCCATTTCTTCTCCCAATTGACGTTGAGCTGATCTTCTGGCACCTGGGAAAACCATCTTTGAACTGGATTGCCGATATCTGCGAACCGGAGGCTCGAATTGATGCCTGGTGCCCCAGGAAAGATCGGAAACCAGTTCGCGATAGGCGCCTTTAGGCAGTCATGCATGTTCAGGAAAAGAGCATCGTAGAGCGATCGCTGATGTAAGTAGTCAAAGTCGATGCGGACTCTCGTGCCCGCGCTCCGTGTAGCGCCGCTTCGCACTTCGTAAACGTAGGAGAGAAAAGGATTATCGAACATGCCTTCTTGGCACCAGAACTCGATGCCATTGCGCACCACCGGCACTTTGCCTTTGAATTCGTCAACGGTAAAATACACTCCCTCGTTTTCCAGGGTGCGCAGTGCTCGCTCGATTCCGTCTTTTCCCACCCAGGTTTTCAAGTCATTGAACTGGATTCGCTTGCGCTCAAGTAACTTCAGATATGGGCTGCAGGCGTATTGGAAGATTCCTTTTTCGACAAAACTCAGGAAGTTTTCCTCGCGCGCCATGACCCGTTTTCGAATGGAATCATTTGCCTTTGCGAGCGCTTCCTCGGGCGTCATTCGCTGTTCAGCGAATCTTCGAAATCCTTCCACGAATCGGTCGTACTTTCTCATCTAGAAATGAGTCGAGCATTCACGCCGACTGTCTCCTCTGAGGCTCGTCACTCTCCCAAAAGCTGTGTGGGAGGCTGAACTGTTTGAAGGGGCCTATTACTGTCTGCACCACATGGAGGAGAGAGGCACCTTTGTGACCAAAAATCAGACTCCAGGCCCCACCGTAAGTTGGCCGTTTTCTTGATGTTATGAAAAGTACGGTCTCCAAGCTCCTCTCTTCAGGGAATCCTAAGGGCAAAAGTGGAAACGGCTTTCCATGGCGTCTCTGGCGCATAAAACCCCAATCATTGACAATTTCGGTCACTTCATGCGGATTTTGGGGGACGGTGATCAACGATTCCGAGCGAAGGCGATAGCGATTCCCTAGATGCTCATGATCCGTCCTCCGACCGAAGATTGTCAGTGATTCCGGAATGATCGTGATCAGTTGCTGGTGATCTCTGGAACGGTGATCACGATGCCCCGAAGCGTTTTCCGCATGCCGAGGTGACGCTGGACATCGCAGTAGGCAAGCTGTTCTCAGGAAAGCAACTCAGCGGAGCGAAAGCATCCCAACCAGGAGAATGTCCATGGGCAAGACCAAGGAAGTCCTCCCGCAGGTCATTCGATCAGCTAAAGGACGCCCGGGAATGCCTGAAGAGGGCCTCGGGGGACATGAAACTCTAGCCTAAGCAATGGACTGTCAGTGGCGGAATGAGAGTGGTCCATTGTGGCGGTCCAGTGTAGGGCGGACCGCCGGAGCTCGGTGGCGGTGACGGAAGGCGAAGATAGTAAGCCAGTCTATTGAGGAGTGAGTTGAGATAGAGTGTATTTACGCCGCGTGGAGTTCTGTGAGGTTTCGGCAAGCTTGCATGAGTTTTGGGTGAAGCGGTTGGTATCCGGTCCAGCTCATCGGGCCCGGCAATCTGACGGAAAGGAAATTCACGTCGGGGGTGTGGCCCTCTAATGAATGCCAAGCCAAGGGTCGATCGTGGTGTTACCCAAGCGATTCGTTCTTGCGATCGGCCCGGTTGCTACGAACAGTTCCTACCCAGATCACCGCGACAAAAGTTCTGTTCGAAGGAGTGCCAGCGCGCGATGGAGCGCGTTTTGGA
>WNGI01003320.1_pt1 | contig 14171 bp, 14 predicted proteins | sample 5400621 | NCBI WGS metagenome assembly WNGI01 (sample SAMN13153374, study PRJNA577476) | soil metagenome | isolation source: 20 cm soil or saprolite under Garry oak tree replicate 1 | place: USA:California | collected 2016-06-15
AGCCTGTTTGGTCCACAGGGAGGAATAATTGTTGGCAAGAAAGATGTTGAGGCGGAGGTAAAGGGTCGACAGTTTCCTGGTTTAGTGGATAATGCTCACTGGAATCGAATTGCCGCATTGACTTGGGCCCTCGATGAAGCACGGAGAAACGGTAGAAAGTACGCGGCGCGTGTGATTGAAAACGCTAGGGCGTTGGCGAAGGGGTTGTATGAGAGAGGGGTGCCGGTAAAGTGCGCAGAGTACGGATATACAGCATCCCACCAAGTCTTTCTCGACATAAAGGACGAGAAAGAGATCGAAAAGCTTACCCAGCGGCTGGAGGACGCAAATATTATCGTGGATCACGGGATACGAATAGGCACCTGCGAAGCCACCAGGCGCGGAATGAAACCCAGGGATATGGAGAGTGTGGCGGAGCTCATCGGCCAAATCTACAAAGGCGAAGACCCTGCCAAGATTCGCAGACAAGCTACCAAACTGAGGCGAGGATTCAACTCGATCCTCTATGCCTAACCGGAAGGGTCGACCAGTAAACAGATTCTTATTCGAGCAGCGCGCTACCTTGGGGTATGTCTCTGCCCAAGCAGGGTGACACAGTGAAGGTTACTCTGTTGAACCGTGAAACGATCGAGGGGGTAGTCGAGTGGGTCGATGGCAATGGTCTCTGGGTGAAAGGAGCTGAAAGGTCGAGATGGGTCCCGCTGGAAGCTTTTACCGCGCCACACGAGTCCCATCCTATTGATGCAAAGGAAGAACAGTCCGCAGCTTAGCATCGTGAAGATCCAGAATCTAAGAGCTGAATCAGGACCTTGACTCTCCCGTTCAGTCTTGCTTGGGCTTTGTTCACTGTCTTCGAGAAGGTCGTGCTTAGGTTGCCTTGGCCGCTAAGACGATTTGTGATAATGCAGTTTCCTGATGAATTCGCAGCTCAACAGGTCGTTGTTCGGTCGAGATCTCTTCGATAGAGAATTAGCATTATAATGCTAGGATTGTTCTGGAGAAGGTGAGTAGTGTGCGGTCTGGCTCTGTTGCGGATGGGTAAGGTCGAAGACGTTCTTCAGCTCCTTTTTCATTAGTGCCGGATCATGGTTGAGGTTGAAGTAGTCTGCAAAGGTAGTCGTGGTTCGCAGAACTCTTGATCGTCCCAGTTTATCATAACTGATTAGATCCATCTCTTTCAGTTGTTTGACGTGTTGGTATGCGAGTTTTCCTCTGACCCGGACTACATGTGACTGAGCAATGGGTTGTCTGAGAGCTATGAATGATAACGTTCTCAAGGGACCCGGTGTAAGAAGGGGTCTGTTTGAGAGCCTCCTTACATTCTTGGCAAACTGGGGTCTCAACTGCATCACAAACCTTCCATCTGGCAATTCTAGAACTTGGACGGGGCTGTCTATCTTGGCATAACGTTCAGCTATGGCTCTTGCGATGGATCGGATCTTCTCCTCGGACCGCGCACCGATCACCGATCCGATTGTTTTGAAGTCTAGTGGTCTTCCCGAAACATAGAGCGCTGCCTCACAGAGCTGCTGCTGCAGCAACCCCGATGTCTTAGTTGGTGGTTCAGTCTGAGACTGGGCTTCCATCGCGCATCACTTCGATCCGAATATCTCCGAACTCTTCCGTCTGAACTAGGCCGACTTTTTTTTCGATGGCGAGAAAGAGTAGCATGATGAACATGCGGACAGCTTTCACCGTGTCTCCCTGGCCCAGCAACTGGAGAAATGACAAGCTCTCGCCCGGAACAGTCTCGTCAAGGAGACGGCTGTAGAAAGCTTTGATCTCTTCTTCAATCTTGACCAGCCAGTCATCCGCCTGTTCAAACACCGCAGGTGTCCGGGAAACAAGCTGAGCAGTCTCTGATGGCAGCAGCCTCTCGGCCTTCAGAACGTCAAGTATTCCCTTGAGAACTTCGTCGAGTGAAGTTGTCGTTGACTGGAATCTGATTGGGAATGCTAAGGGTGGAGGCACATAGTCCGTCGGCTTTTCAGGGGGAGGCCGCGGCGGTTCCTCCATCTTCAACACGAGTTCCGATTTCATCCGCAGAAGGACTGCAGAGGATAGTAATGCTGTTCCTGAGACTGAGAAGTCTATGAATCCTCGGCCCTTCATCTCCTTCATCAGACCCGTCAGAAGCTGGGACAAGTTCACGTCCCATGGCTTTACGCGGTGCAGGTGTAGCAAGTCAAAGAGTACCATGTATGGGCTCTTGAGCCAGTAAGTATCCTGTTCCGTGGTCAATCTTTGACCCCGCCTTTGTTCGGCAGTGAGATCACCTGGCTCTGGCCTTGATCAATGTAGACTCCGAAGACTCTATCCGCTCGAGAGATCGTAGTATCTTTCAGAGAGATCACGACGAACTGGGATTCCGCGCTCTTAGACCTGACTAGTGCAGCCAGTCTCTTGGCGTTCAGAACGTCCAGGTGAGCGTCTATCTCATCCATGATGTAAAAGGGCATCGGATGAATCTGCTGCAGTGCGAGTAGATAGCAAACTGTTGAAACTGATTTTTCTCCACCACTTGCCGCTCCTATCGTGAGTTCAGTCTTTCCGGGGAATTGGAGGAAGACGTCCAGCCCTCCTTCGAATGGATTGTCGGGACTGTCGAGCGCCATTCTTCCATTCCCACCGCTAGTAATGTCGGAAAAGATCTGGTGAAAAGTATCATTGACCTTCGTGAACGCGCCCATGAAGGTGTCGAGCTTCCTCCTCTCCAGTTCATTCATGAAGTCTAGAATGGCCAATTTCTCTCGTTCCAGGTCGCTTATTCTAACAGAGAGGTGCTTGTATCCGTCCTTGATCTCTTCGTAGTCCTTGGCTGCGAGTTGGTTGACCAATCCTATCTCAGACATCTCCCTTTCTAAGGCCGCCTTGAGTTTCGTGGCGTCCTCGATGGCTTCGGGTGTGGTTTCGAGAGGTTTGTCGAAACCGAGATTTCGTAACTGTGCGGTCAGCATTGTTAGTTGCGTCTCAAGTTCTCTGAGACTTGCCTTGAGCTCCGAGACGTTGGAGTTGAGTGGATCCATTCTGTCTATCAGTTGCGAAAGGGACTTTTCTATCTCGGAGAACCTATCTTCGTACTTTCTCCTCTCCTGACCGACTGAAGCAAGGGCCTCTACCAGTCGAGCCTTTTCTTCAGTAAGCTTACTCATTTCTTGTTGTAGTCCTTCGGACCTTTTGTGCGCTGCCTCAACCCTTGATTCCTCTCGTCTGATTTCAGTCTCAAGGGCTCTCAGCTGAATCCGTACTTGGTCATAGCCAGGTTTCAGAGTGTCAAATGTGGACTGCGTAGAGGCAACTTTGCTGTCCAGGGCCAGCTTCTCCCGCAGCAGGGCCTCCGCTTCCGCGACCGCCTGATCGCGTTCGCGTTCCATCGCCATGATTGCGGTCCGTCTCTGTTCGATCTTCAGCTTGGATAACTCTTCTTCGCGCATAGAGAGGCGCCGTTTTATCTCGCCTTGTTTCTGCGCTATTTCCTCTAGTAGTTCCTGTTCGCGCTGCATTGAGTTCTGGAGACTGTCGATCCTCTTCTTCGTCTGTTGTAGCGACAAGCGGGTCCTTTCGAGACTCCTCTGCGCCATCTCGACATCACGTGTGAGTGCTTCCCTCGTCTTGCTGGTGGAAACTCTGTCTTCTCTGAGTTTGACGATCTCCGATTCTAAACGATCGAGTTCGGATCGAGATCGCTGGACAATCGATTCTAGAGACTTGACTGTTCGTTCAAGTCCCTCAAGGACGTTAGACCTCGGGATGAGGGTGGAAGCATCAAAGGGTGCTCGATAGTAGCCGCTTTCGAGACCACCGCCGGGCTCGTAGAGGTCTCCGCTTGTCACAACGCATCTCATGCCCCTTGCCGCGCTCAGGAAGGCTGCTCGCTGGTTCGTCGCGAGCATTGTATCGCCGAAGACGAATTCGACTGCTGAAGACAATCCTTTCTCGGACTTGATGACACTCGAGAGTGGACCCACTATTCCGGGAGTCTGCTCAAAGTCATCGTTCGCCGGCGGTACTTCTAGGTCATTGAGGGGGATTATCTTGGCTCGGCCTAGTTTGGTCCGTTTTAGACTCTCGACGCATTTGATCGCGACTTCTAGGTCCTTGACTACGAGGGCTCTCGTCCAGCCGGCGCTCGCAGCTTCGACCGCCTTGCTGTACTCATCACTGTATTTGATCAGCTCTTGTAATCGACCGAGGACTCCTTTGAGCGCTCCTTCTTCCGCCATCTCCTCTAGCTTCTGGAGCGCTTTCTCTTCTGCCTGAAGAGTATCAGCAATATTTCGCTGGGTATTGAACTCGGTGACTGTCACCCGGGCCCTCTTTGCAACGTCGAGGGCCTCGTCGATCTCCTTGTGCCGTTGATCCTTGAGTTCAGTGTACTCTTTCGCCTTCTCTTCAATATCCTGCAATCTATTCTCTTCCTCTTTCCCGAGCTTCTCCATCTCCCGAATTCTCTTCTTCAACTCCTCCGCGAGGTTGGAGAATTCCTGGTGGCGAGCCTCGAGCGTCTGCAAATGACTCGCAGTCAGGTCTAGTTTCGCCGAGCTGCCCTTGCTTGTTGCAATGAAGGTCGACAGTTCTTTTTCTAGTGCAGCTATTTCGGCATCGAGTGATTCGTGGAGCTTTGCGTCGGCCGATAGAGATTCTCTGGTGTTTTGCAAAGCAGTGTTGAGCTTCTCGGCTTTCGCATTTGCTTCTTCAAATCTTTCCTCTAGGCTGGCCTTTTGAGCAGTTAGGTTTCTAATCGCGGTCGGGAGTTCTTTGAAGTTGTTCTGGATTTGCTCTCCCTGATTTTGGAGTGATTCGATCTGCTTCGTTCGAGTATTGAGAATGTTCTTGGCTGCTTCGGCTTCTGCCTTTGCTCTGACCACTCCATTGCTAGCTTCTGCGATCTTCCTTTCAACGTCGAAAAGTTCTTGATTGCCTTGGGTGACAGTGAGCTCTTCAAAGTGGCGTCTCTCGGCCTCGACCTTGGACCTTTGGCTGGTAAGTTCGTCCCTCTGGTGCCTGAGGGCCTCGAGGTTCTTCAGCTCAATTTCGAGCTCTTGGGAGGCGCTGGTGCGCTTGTTTTGGAGAGCGACGACTTGTGAGGAGTAGATTCGCGCCTGCTGGTTGCCAATCTCTTTCTCAAGAAGCTTGGAACGTAGCAGGTCATTTCGTTCGCGTTCAAGCCGTTCTATTCTGTTTCTTACGTCTTCGACCTTGCCTGCTGCTACTCTCAGGTTAAGGTCGGCTTCGGAGAGCTGGACTTTTGCTTCGGTCTTCTTGGTCTCGAAGACGCCCAGTCCTATGAGGTCTTCTAGGATCCGTCTTCGTTCTTCTGTGCTAATCTCTGCGAGACGAGTGATTGAGTGTTGAGCGATGAGGTTGAAACCAGTTACTTGGATGTCACCGGAGCTGAGAATGTCCTGCACTTGTTTTCTTGAGAGCCGCCTGCCGTTCATTCGGTAGATCCCCTCCCCACCCTTGGAAAACTCCCGTGACACGGTGACGAGGTCCGAGTCAACGGGGATTTTTCGGTCTGTGTTGTCGAACTGGACGGCTACATAGGCGGCTCTGGCGTCTCCCGTGCCCGACTTGTGGACCAGGTCTGAGAGGCTTCCCCCTCTCAGCTCTCGGGGGCTTAGCTCGCCCAGTGAGAATTTGAGCGCGTCCAGGATGTTGGATTTTCCCGAGCCGTTAGGGCCGGTGAATACTGTGAAGCCTCGGTCGAGGTTGACTGAGACCTTCTTGTTGAAGGTCTTGAAGCCTCGGATGTCGATTCTCTTGATATAGACCAATGCCCGGGCCCTGAAACAGTTCTGACTCTAGTTAGATAAGTTCGTCCATCGTCATTGACGTATTCTTAGATGGCTGGGATTAGCGGCCGAATCTTCGATGGCGTCGCTGATAGAGCCGTATGGCTCGGAGAAAATCGATCTTCCGGAACTCAGGCCAGTAAACGTCTTCGAATACTAGCTCGCTGTAGGCTGACTGCCAGAGCAGGAAGCCGCTCAGACGCTCTTCGCCCGAGGTGCGTATGACGAGATCAGGGTTCGGATTGGGAAGATGCGCGGTGTAGAGATACTTATGAAAAGTATCTTCGTCGATCTGCTGCGGAGAAAGATTTCCCTGGTGAACGTCTTCCACTATCTTCTTCGTGGCGTCAACGATCTCCGCTCTTCCCGTGTATGCAATGGCGAGGTTTAGGAAGTGCTGATCATACATGCTCGTATCGTCTTCGAGACGTTTGAACACGTCCTGAAGCGTTTCAGGCAAGAGGTCAGTCCGGCCGATCGCCTTGACTCGTACTTTCTGGGAGTGAAGTCTGCTGTCCCTTCCTAGTTTCTTGGTCTCTTCTTCGACGATCTTGAGAATCGAGTTTACCTCGTCGCTAGGTCTTGAGAAATTCTCGGTGGAAAACGTGTAGAGCGTGAGTGTCTTGATGCCGTATTCTAGGCACCAGTCAAGAACTTCTTCGCCGACCTTCGCACCCGCCCAATGCCCGTCGGTCGAATTGAGCGCTTTCTCTGTCGCCCATCTTCGGTTACCGTCGAGAATTATTCCGATGTGCTCCGGCATCGGACCATACTTGATCTGCTCGATCAGATACTTCTCGTAGGCTTTGTAGACCCCAGCAATTCTGAGGAGGCTGTTTATCATTAAGCGATTTCCTGGGTTTCCTCTTTCCTCAGTTGAGCGTGTGCGAGCGCGGTCCCGCAGGGACAGTCTTTCCTAGACTCAGGTATTTTTGCTATCGCTCCAGTTAGGATCTTATTGAGCACTTGGCTGGTCTCGTGGCCCTCCTCTTCCACTTCCCTTGCTGATAACGTTCTCTGAAGCCCCGCGGCCATATTTGATACGAAGCTTATCGAAGCATAGCACATCTCAAGCTCGCGGGCCAGAAAAGCTTCCGGGGCCCCAGTCATCCCGACTATGTCGCACCCCATGATTCTAAGCATCTGGATCTCCGCCGGGGTCTCGTAACGGGGACCCTCAGTACATGCCATAACTACCTCCTTGGGTGAGCTTCTTCCATTTGCCGCGGTCGAGGCGACTAATACCTCTCTGACCTTGGGGCAATACGGTTGGGAGACATCAATGTGGGTGACCGGTGAACTCTCATAGAATGTTCCAACTCGGGACTTTGTCATATCGACTAGGTCGGAAGGGATGACGATTTCGCCGGGTGAGAGTTGTTGATTGATCGCCCCAACCGCGTTTGTTGCGACGATGCGTTCGACTCCGAGGCTCTTCAGTCCCCAGATGTTTGCTCGATAGTTCACCTTGTGCGGTGGGCTTGAGTGAGTTTCTCCATGCCGTGGTAGGAAGACCGCGGGTCTCGAGTCGATTTCGCCCATCGTAAGGTTGGGAGTTGGTCCGTAGGGTGTCCCTAGGATCTTCTGGTTTCCTTTGAGGATTGATTTTACTCCTGAGCCACCGATGATTCCGATTGGACGCTTCACTCTTCTGTTCCTTCGTAGAGTGCGCTGAGTTCTTGTAGCGTTAGCTTTCCGCCTTTGCTGAGCTTCTTGTGAGCCGTGTCCTTTAGAGCTTCCTTGAGCGCTTCTTCCTTCTGACGCTGAATTCTCTTTTCGTCATCTGTCAAAGTATTTCTTAGTTGCAGGAATTTCTGATTTGTATCATCTGTTCTCCGTTTGAGGTCGTCGAGTGTTTTCTGCTGTTCTTCACGTCTCAGCCTGAGTGTCTGGAATGCTTCGGACAATTGGACGATATCCGCGTGATGTTTCTGGCTTTCAGCAGCTAATTCCTGGATTCTCGCGTGCATCTGATCGGCTTCTTCTCGTTGCTTGGTGATATCCTCTCTTAGCTTGAGGACCTTGTGGTAGCCCGTGACGCGGATTTCCAAGCTCCTAATCTTCGTCATCAAGCGTTTCTCGTCGTCTTTCTCGAGTGGTGATGTCTGGACTTGCCATTCCAACGCTGCCAGTTCCTTCTCGGCGATTGACGCGTGCGGCCGGTCACTCATTTTCTTGAGAAGTTCTCGAAGCGTCGCAAGCTTCTCGCGGGATGTGTCTCGAAGCTTGTCACGGGTCTGCTTGAGCGCTCGGACGGTGTCGTTTAGACCGTCCCTGGTCTTACGTAGATTCTGTAATTCTTCCCGGACTTTCTGTAACTTGATCTTCGTCTCGTTGAGCTGGTCGAGGCTCTTTGATTGCTCGATTCTGAGTTGTTGTCTTTCGTCGTCGAGCTTATCGATCTCGCTCACTTCTTGGGACCTCCTTGTGCCTGGATGACTGGAATGTATGGAAAGGTAGATTGACCGCCTTATAGGGATTGAAGCTGAAAATCGGGGACGGTTGCAGACTCGTCGGCCATTGAGAAGGTAAGCGATCGTCTCAGTCTGATTGGGACGATTCACGTGGACCCTAAGAGCGCCAGCTTTGTGCGGGAAACGATTCTGAGATTGAAGCCGGAGGTGGTGGCGTTGGAGCTGGATGAGGGGAGGCTCATGGCGCTCCAGACTCCTGGCAAATCCTCAGGCCATGGTGGCGGCGGATCATTCCTAGCAATGATGCTACTTGAGAGGTTTGCTGGTGAGATGACAGGTTCGCCTCCGGGACAGGAGATGCTCCGAGCAGTTGAGGCTGCCAGGGCGGTTGGGGCGAGGGTAGCTTTTGTTGATCTTCCCATTGGAATGACGGTCGGATCTCTCCGGAAGCTTCCTTTGCGGGAGAAAGTGAGGCTCGGAGTTGATTCCTTGGTTAGTATCGCGCTCTTGCCGTTTGGAGGGTTCAACTTGTCCAAATTAACGGAGAACTTGGAAGAGCAGCTTCGGCTGTTTCGACTGCGCTATCCTGAGTTGAGTAGGCTTCTGCTGGATGTTCGGGAGGAGTTCATGGTAGCGAGGATTCGGGATATCATGTATTCGACAGCGGGACAGGTGGTTGCCGTGGTTGGCTATGGACACCTGAAATCGCTTGCCAAGGCGCTGGCCTCTCTCCAGACCGAGCCCGTCTATTCGACCAGCGTCACCTGGAACGTGTCTACGGGATGAGGTGTGGTTTCTTCCTTTTTCCCTTGTCTGGGCCGTATACCCCTACCCCCTTCCCCGAAGAGATTTCATGAAGGAAGTTTCGCTCTCCTAGGGGAAACTGTTCGTTTTGTGCATGTTTGAGCCGGGTTTCTGATCAAAACAGGTCTTCGAAGCATCCTTCCGATCTCGATCCGCGCAACATGAAGAATGTCGAAGAGCAGTATAGGCATGCCGAGAAGCTCATGGTTGAAAACGGGGAAAAGCACCCGCCCATCTAGGTCACAACGTTGATGCATCTTTGAGAGGACGGTCGCATGAGGCCGTTCTATCATGAAAAGAACAGTCTAGTTTCTCCCATCGTTCTAACATCTAGTGCTTCGATGTCGACCATTAGAGGCAGGTCGTGGACAACGTTTCCGAGAAGTAGGCATCTTCGCGCCGGTGTTCCCTTGATTAGCGAGCGAATAGTCTCGCTATCGGATTTTGCCACTTTGCCGATCGTTTCGATGTCGTGTTCGTTGGTGAAGTTGAAGATGAAGACGTTGTCGGCTTGTCGGTAGATGGTTTCTTGGACTGTGTCGGGTTGGTTAGTGATGAAGGTCGTGAACAGCCCGATATGGCGCATCCTAGTGATGATATCGTCCCAGTATGTGTCTCTGAGGTAGAGGTGGGCTTCTTCGGCGAAGAGGAAGGCGGCTCGAAGCCAGTTGGACGAAAGGATCTTCGTCAGCTCGCCAAGGAAGATCTCGACGATGATCCGCCGGACGAGGTGGCTCTGGTTCTTCAGATTGATAACGAGGATCCCTCCGCCGTCGATAGCGTGAAGAATCTTTTCCTCAGTCAGAGGGTTGGTCTCGTCGTAGAAGAGTCCAGATTCCAAGAGGACTTGGAGTCTTGAGACGAGCGCTTCTCTGACGCTCTCGTGGCAGCTCCATGACTGGACGGTCTGAATCAGATTTGGTAGGGTCAGGTCGCCCTTGGATTCTAGGTCTCGCCAGATTGTGCTGAACACCTTCGAGGACGTTGCTGGGAGATCCAGGGCGTTGCTTAGGACCCCTGCCATTGTCCGATACCCGAGCTTGGCAAGAGCGAAGTTGATCCCGCTTCGTGGTGCGATGACTGTGAGTCTTGATGTGGACAGGCGTCCGTCTTTGGATTTGTGGAGGTTGACGTATTCGCCGTTCACATCTAGAACGATGCATGGTGCTCCAAGCCCGGCCATTGATAGGAGCAGAAGTTTTGCGAGGTGGGACTTTCCTGTTCCTTTGCGCCCCGTGATGATGTTTAGGCCACCGTCAAGACCCCCCGCGTCGATCTGGACAGGGTCGCCGTCGTTATGGCCAACCGTCAGCGGCCTCTTTCCACCATTCATGATCAGACGGTTGATTGGATAAGCGCGTATTCGGGACTCGGTTCGAGACGGAAGCCAAGATGTGGTCGGTGAGAGGTCTTTCTCGCCCGTGATTGTTCCTCTGATCTTGCAGACTGCAAGCCGCGTGTCTTTCAATGCGTCTACTTCGCTGGAAATGTTGAGGGGGTCCATATCCTCTCCGGAAAGTTCGCCGTCTGTCATGACGTCTCGAAGGATGTCCTCAAGAATTCCCGGGACGTTGGCGTATTGTAAATCGATTATTTGGACGAGGAGTCCTTTCGCCAATCCAGGATCTTCTATCAGCAGATAGTCTCCTCGCTGGACGCGCTCGTCGGGAAAAGCGATCAGCTGGACCTGATCGCCTTCTTTCCGGTAGATTCGCATGACTAGGCGACGTACCTGCTTGTCCCGAAGGGTCCGAAGAGCGATCGTCGCAGGCTGGGACGGGACTGCAGCGTGATGTGGTGGTTGGACGCAACGAATCGTTGGACCGCAAGAATCTCGTTAGCCGTGAAGGTGCTGAAAATGTGGGCGATTCGCAGAGTCTCCGGATAACCGTGAAAGATAACGTCTGTGCCAGCTAGTCGTTCGAGCGCTTGTTGGGCTTCTTCCTGGCTCGACTCTCGATCAATGTCTGTTCTGAAGAGGAATCCGTCACTGGATAGTTTTGCAACATACACTCTGCCAAGGAACCTAACGGGGTACGGTGGATATTCGCTTTCGACTAGGGAGCTGATGTCGATCTGGTGCGGCGCGTCTTTGTCGTTTGTGAGTCCGAGAATGTTTCTTCCCCCAACCGTCAGCTGAGTTGCTTTCGATATACCGATTACAATGGAATTGTTTTGGCGGGCTGTCGCTAGAATCTTGTTGACGCGGGCCGCGGGGTTGTCGGGGGTGCCTGCGGTGAGAGATCCGTCGATCAACAATATTCCGCTGTGTAGCGATTCTGATAGGACTTCCTGGACCCAACGTTCCACATGATTCCGTAGCCGTGTGAGTACTCTCAAGGTCTTGAGTGATAGTCCTCCGAATGCTCGTGACTCATCTTCACGATACTGGCTCGCGTCTTCGGAGTTCGGGACGTGGAAGAGAAGCGGGCCCCATCTCGTGTACAGAATCTTGTTCGGTTGTCTCCAGACGCCAACTGCACGGATAGCGAAGATCATTCCCGTCTCTGTCTCGCCGATCTTTACGCTCGACGCGTCGCAAGCGACCACGGAGACGAACTCTTTCGTGGGATTGATCGCGCAGCGCTTCAGTCCCGGTGAATTTAGGGAGGCGCCGACTTCGAGTCTCTCTTCAGAATCGGCATCGTCAACCCCCATCTCGACAAGAGAGACGGGTCGTGGATTGAACTTTGATCCTTGGAGCGACTGCATTGACCGGGTCGATAATTCAACGAGGGATTCCGGGATAGCAGGTAGTCCGATGACCTCAGGTATGCTTTTTATTTGCTGAAGAGGCTCAGTACTCTCTTGGGTGCGGTGGAGCAAGGTTAGATTCCCCCAGTTTCAGACGGGAAAGCCCCCTTTCCCGTCTGTCCCCGCACCCGTTTACGTATCATCCTGAAGCGGTCACCGGTTTCTCGGTTGGTGTTGAGGCGGCTCTTGCCGTAAGGCCCTTCGCGATCTCGTGGGCTTTCCGTATGCCTTGCATGCTGAGCTTGTAGGACCCGTCGCTCGTTCTGTCAATGAGTCCTGTTTTTGTCATCATTGCCAAGGTGTTCCGGACAGTCTTCACTGCTTTTCCGATTGATCGGCTGATGGCTTCGGGGTTCATCTCCACATTGGATCGGGTCCCGACGGCGTGAGCAACTCGAGCGGCCAAGAGTACCATTGCAATGGAGTTCTCGGCCGACATCTCGGGTTTCAAGAGGACAGCTTCTCCTTCTGGAGTTAGCTGGACCGCGCTGGAAAGATCGTCAACCATGGAAGAGTAGTCGGGTGAGAAGGTCAGCTTGGAAGCTAGTGAGTAGTTCGGCAGGACCTTCGCTGCGAATTGCATGACTTCTCGAACAACAGTTTCTAAGTCTCCTTCGGCTGTGTGTTTGATGTCTCCCCATTCGATCTGAACCTTGATTTTGGGTTGTTCTGGCATTTTTTCTTACCTCTCCGGAAGCTGTGCGACCCGCGGCATGAGGTTCTTGATCACGACTCTGGTACCCATCGTTGTGAGTCGGTAGGAGCCTTTGCCGACTCGTTCGACGAGTTGCTCGTTGCAGAGTTCGCTAAGCCTGCCCGCTACGGTGCCTGTCGAGCGTCCCGTGGTCTTGGTGATCTCGTCGAGAGAGAGAGTGTCGCTCTCCTTCTTGCCCATCTGGTGCTGTAGGCGTGATCCTGCGAGATGGATCATCATGAGTTCCTTGTCTTTGAGTTCCCGCAAGTCTTTCAGAACGACCAGGCCTTCTGGTGAGACGGCAAGCACTCCGGTACAGCTCTGAAGGAATTCTAGGCTGTCAACCGAGAGCACGAGCTTGGAGACGAGCTCAATTGAAGGGTAGATTTTCGAGAAGTAGGAGAGGAGTTCTCTGAGAACTGTTTCTGGGCTGCCGATGATTCTGTTCTCTACGCCGGAATGCTTTAGGACGACTTCTATGGCTGCCGCGGCTTCCCCGGAACCCGACTTACGTTCGAGGACCTCTAATCCTGACATTATTATTCCTGCCCGTGCTGTGTGTAGAGTCGAGATATAACGCTTTTCGGTCCCGAAGGTCATCCGACAAGGTGTTACTTTCAGAGTTGGGAATGAAAGTGAAAGTATTTCGGCTCAAGGTGAGAGCCGGGCTGGACGACAAGATGTTACTCACAGCCGAATATCGAATCTGCTAAGATGCCTTGCAACTCCGGGACCGAACCTTCTTCTATCCCTTGGAGATTCGTTGAACCGCTCTGGCATGGACTACAATGAGCTGAAAATACGGGTCCTCAGCCTCTTCGAAGCCTCGAGCGAGTTGGATAGCCAGAGGGTCCGTGGTCTACTTGCGGGCATGAAGATCGAGCTGTCTGACAAGGCAGTCGAGATGGCTCTTCTGCGATACTCAAGACAAGGTCTACTCGCTAGGACCCGGCGATCCGGGAGATTTCACTACAGAATGACTGAGAAAGGGACGGCCCGCAGAATCTGGTTATCGAAAACTAAGTAATCTTCTGGAGGCGGGGGAGGATGTCGTTCTGGATCCACTGGACCCCCGCGCCTGAGAGTACATAGTTTCCTCGTTCTGTTATCACCTTGCCTTCTCGTCGCAATTCACTGATTCGGGCTCTGACAATGCTCTCGCCGGTCGTCTTCCATGAAGAACTGAGCAGAGAGCTAAGGTCATCATCTCCCAAGGGTTTGGGATGCATGGAGAACATGACTAGCGATATGGCCTCCTTCGCCGAGAGGGTATCGACCGGCACGGTAAGGTGGGGCTTTCCTTCAGAAGTAAACTCGACGATGCCCGCTATCCCGACGGACTGTTCCGGAGCGTTAGTTGGACTGGCTGAGAGCTGAGGTGGAATTGAAAAGTTGCTTGTGGGTCCGAGTGTCTTTTCAAGATCCTCAAACTGTTCTCTGACGTAGTCGTGATCTCCTTCAAGCTCGACTTCAAAATCCCCTTTTCGGATTCTGAACCTCAGCTTCTTCTCCGAAGACAAGACCAGCACGACTCCGTTTCAGAGTTCTAATTAGGGTTTATCGAATCTCTGAATAGTAATCGCAGGATTTGAAGACGTTTGAATATGAGCGGCCTCGGACCTCACCGAGCGAACATCTATGGTTGATACAGTCCTCTTCATCGGCGAACTGGTTGCGACCATAGCCGGGTCTTGGCTAGTTTCAGAATTA
>WNGI01004057.1_pt1 | contig 14171 bp, 14 predicted proteins | sample 5400621 | NCBI WGS metagenome assembly WNGI01 (sample SAMN13153374, study PRJNA577476) | soil metagenome | isolation source: 20 cm soil or saprolite under Garry oak tree replicate 1 | place: USA:California | collected 2016-06-15
TCCGAACGGCTCCACGGGTAGGTCAGGATCCAATGGCCGGGGTCCGATGAGAGGTGGACCGCCGTGCCGTCTCGGCCCTCGTCGTGGTCCGCCCGCAGGAGGCGGATCCAGGCGGCGAGCACGGCCACCTGATGAGGCCGCTGTCGAGGCGGCACGCGCGCGCCCAGGCGAACCACGGCATGACGACCCGGCTCGCGCTGTCCGTACCAGGTCCGTCGCCGGCCGATTGCCACTTCCAGCTTGACGGCCGGGTCGAGCCGATAGACGTTCGGGCCGTCGAGCAGCCGGATTTCGATCAGACGCACGGTGGGCGGCAGGATACCAATGGCATTCCAAGGCGGAGGGACGGGTCGCCCCTACATCACCTGGCGGGCTGGCGGCGGCCCTCCCTTCGGTCGGAGCGACGCCCTGCCGCCAGGTGTCTCGGGGCGCCACCCTTCCGCTTTGCCACGCACCCTCGCCGGCTGGGGTAGAGCGACGCCCTGCCGGCACGGACCTGTAGCCCGCAGATCCCGCTGGCGGGCTGGCGTCGGCCCTCCCTTCGGTCGGAGCGACGCCCTGCCGCCAGGCATCTGCGGGCTCCTTTCTCCGCCGCGCTTCGGTCGGAGCGACGGCCTGCCGCCAGGTATCTGGGGGCTCCTCACTCCGCCTCCGCAACAGCGTCGCCGGTAGACTGGGTTGATGGATGCCCTTCGAATCGACGCGGCCGGAGCTGGCGTGCGAGACGAGGAGCTGGCTGCGTTGAGGGACGGGGTTGAGGCGCGACTCCCCTCCTTCCTGGAGGACCTGGCTCGGCTGGTCAACATCGACTGCGGGAGCTACACCAAGGCCGGAGTCGACGAAGTCGGCCGGTGGACTGCGGCGCGGCTTCGCAAGCTTGGAGCCGAGGTCACCGTCCATCCCAACAAGCAGCTCGGAGACACCGTGGTCGGCGTTTTCGACGGGGCAAGGACCGGCGGCCCGCGCCTGCTCCTGATCGGACACATGGACACGGTCTTCGAACCCGGCACCGCCGCCGAGCGCCCCTTCAGAATCGAGAATGGACGCGCCTACGGACCCGGCGTCACGGACATGAAGAGCGGCCTGCTGGCCGGCCTGTACGCCATCGATGCCCTCGAGGCGCTGCTGGCGGGAGGCGAGGAGCCGCTTCCGTTCAAGCGCCTGACGTTCGTGGCCAATCCCGATGAAGAGATTCCGCGAGCTCAGCCGTGATGCCGACGCGAGCTTCGTCCTGGAGTGCGCTCGTGCGAACGGCGACATCGTCTCGTCGCGCAAGGGGATCGTCGACCTGCGCGTCACGGTCCATGGCCGTGCAGCGCACGCCGGCGTGGAGCCGGAGAAGGGCCGAAACGCGATTCTCGAGGCGGCTCGGCTGGTCGAGGCGATCCAGGCCCTGAATGGGCGGTGGCCGGGCGTCACCGCGAATGTTGGCGTGATCCGGGGCGGCACGCGCCCAAACGTCGTCCCGTCCGAGGCCGAGCTCGAGGTCGACCTCCGCGCGATGGCCCGCGACGACCAGGTGGCTGCCGAGACCGCCGTCCGGGAGCTGGCGCGCAACCCATCCGTGTCGGGTACGACGATCGATGTGACGGAGGTCGCCGGCCACTGGCCGATGGAGAAGCTGGTACGTTCCGGGCGTCTGGTGGAGCACGCGAGAGCACTCGCCGTCCGGCTCGGTTTTCCGCTCAACGACGCCGCCACCGGCGGCGCCTCGGATGCCAATACGACGGCCGGGATGGGAGTCCCGAGCCTTGACGGCCTTGGACCAATCGGTGGCAACGACCATGCTCCCGAGGAGTACCTCGAAGTCGACTCGATCGTTCCGCGGACGACCCTGCTGGCCGGCCTGCTCCTGGCCACCGCGCGCGATCCCGTGATCGCTGGATGGCGCGACGACCGTCCGTGAACCGACGGTCGATCTCGTCCGGCGGGCCCTGGGAATCGATCGGCGGCTACAGCCGGGCGGTCGTCGTCGGCGACTCGTGCTGGGTGGCGGGCACGACGGACGCAGGACCCGATGGCACGTCCAGGCATCCCGGGGACATCGGCGCCCAGGCGCGCGCCGTCTTCGAGATCGTCGGACGAGCCCTGGCCGAGGGTGGCTTCTCGATGTCGGATGTGGTACGCACCCGCATGTTCCTGACCGACATCGCCCGCGCGCCTGAGGTGATCGAGGTCCATGGCGAGATATTCGGTTCGATCCGGCCGGCGGCGGCGATGGTGCAGGTGACTGCTCTTATCGATCCGAGTCTGTTGATCGAGATCGAGGTGGACGCGCACCGCTGAACCGGCGGCGTCGCTGGCGGAGCGCGGGCGTCAGGCGAGTCCGATAGCGCGGGCGCCGGCCACGAGGAGCACCGCGGCGAGGAGGCCCACGAAGAGGTTGCGCCGCCAGACAACGAGGACGACACACAGTGGGACCGCCACCCACTCGATTCCTACGTGGAGCGATCCAGGGCCCTGCGCATCGGTCACGAAGGTGCTCTTGGCGGCCAATGCCGCAAGGACGGCCGGCGCCACGAGGCGGAGATACTCCAGCACGCGCGGGGACAGCTGCTCGAAATGTCCCGAAAGCAGGGGCAGTGCCCGCGACGGGTAGGTGGCAAGGAACATGGCAGCGGCGAGCCCGACGAGGTCGAGCTTCATGACCCGATCTCATTCGACCCACCGCCCGCCGCACGCGTCCTCTCGGCCAGCGCCCGGCCGGCCGCGCTCCGGCCCATCGGCATCGGGTTGTCGGGCTGCTCTCCGAGGATGACCCCGGGCAGCGCCAGCCCCACGAACGGGCCGATGAGGCCTCCGGCGAGCACCGCAACCCGGGTGTCGATGAGGAGCCCGACCACCACCGCTACGACGCACCCAGCCACCACAGCCACGATTTCGCGGCGGCCGGTCACGAGGGCTACCACCAGGCCGGACATTGCCGCGGGAAACACGACGTCAAGACCAAGTCGCGCCGGGTCAGGGATCGCGCTCGCGCCGATCACGCCGATCAGGGTGGCCACGTTCCATGGGATGAAGGTGGCCCCGATTGCGGCCAGCCAGTAGCCCCTGAGGTCCGCGAAGCCGAGTCTCTGGAAGTGCGCAACGCTGAGGGCAAACCCCTCGTCGGTGAGGAAATGGGCCATCACGGCCCTCTTCAGCGCTGGAACCTCCACGAGCCAGGGCCGCAGCGCGGCCGAGTAAAGGAGGTGGCGAGCGTTCAGCAGCGCAGTCAGCAGGAAGATCGCCGGCCAGGGCATGCCTGCACGGACGAAGCCGACCGCGGCGAATTGGGCGGCGCCTGCAAACACCACTACGCTCATCACGGAGGCTTCGATCACCGAGAAGCCGGCCTGGCGGGCCGCCAGCCCGAAGACGACCCCGAATCCCCCGGCCGACGCCATGATCCCGAGGGAATCGAGGACGAGCTGGCGTCGGCCGGAGCGCAGGGCGGCGCGCCGAGCCTCCCGCTCCGATGGAGTTCGCGGGCTCACCATTCCAGCCGTTGCCTGCGCTCCAAGCGCCGGCTCAGGCCCGGACGGCGACCTCGTGGTGGGTCACCGTCAGGTCCTTCGCGACCAGAAAGGAGTCGTCCTCCGGGTAGAAGATCGCCTGGTCGATGTCGTCCCCGGCGAACGCCTTGATGTCGTCGAGCGATCGCCAGGAGGACTGGACGACGAACTCGGTCTCGTCGCCAAGCGTGCGACGAAGCACCATGACCCCCTCGTTGCCGGGCGTTGCCCGGATCTGTCGGACGCCCGTTTTGAGCAGGTAGTCCACGTATCGGTGGGCGTCGGTCGATCGGGTCCGGCCGGCCCAACTGCGAACGATCATTCGCGGTTCCTCCCTGACTAATCGGTGTCCTGGCAGCGAGCGCTCAACGCAGGAAGGTCTTACCGCACACCCCGTCGCAGGTCACGTACAGGGCGTGCAGGTCGCGCGCGTACCCTGCGACGTGCAGCAGCCCGTCACAGCCCTTGGTCGGGCACTTCCAGACCCACCAGCGCTCGTTGTGATCGGGCGGGGTCGTCTCGGCAGTGACCTTGTCTCGAAGCTCTGGGCGTGCGTTCAGGATCGCCTCCACTCGGGCCGCCCGCTCGACCTCGGTCTCGCTCGTGTAGGGGTAGTTCTGCCCGACGTTCGAGGTCACCGGCCGCTCCCGCGCACTCGATCAAAAAGGCCGGTGACAGCGAACGTGTGAGCGCAGCCCTGTCACCGGCGAGCGCGAGTATAGACCCCGTTCGGCGCCTATAGGCCGAACCGCGAGGGCTAGCGCGCCGGGAACACGGCGAGGATGGACTCGGTAGCCCGGCGATCCCATCCCGGCGCGGTGGCATACCAGGGCGCCGCGAGGATCACGCGGTCGAGGCCTGGTACTGCGGCCCAGCCGGCAAGCCGGTCGCGGACTTCATCCGGCCGTCCTGCGATCGCGACAGCGTCGAGGAACTCGTCGTCCACGAGCGCCGCCATGCGGTCGTGATCCCTGCGGACGAACGCCCGGCGCAGCTCGCCCTGAATGCTTGCACGACCGTGCAGCTCGAGGATCGGCAGATATGTTCAGGTTGTGGCGTAGAACGCGAGCTGAAGCCGGGCAGCTCGTCGGGCGGCCTCGGTGTCATCACCAACCGAAACGATGGCTGTTGCAGTGATCGGGCAGGCCCTCGGCGATCGACTCGATGCCGCCACGCCGTCTGCCAGCGCTGGAGCCACGATTTCGCTCAGGTAGCGCGGCGAGGCGAGCGGATGACCGATCAAGCCGTCGGCAACGGAACCGGCCGTGCGAGCCATGATCGGGCCCACGCCGGCGAACAGGATCGGCACGTCCGGTCGTCCTGGTTGCGCAGGGCCATGAAACGTGGGCATCCGGATCGTGTAGAAGCGGCCCGCGTGGCGGACATCCGTGCCGCGGTTGGCACTCCACACCGTCCGAAGGGCCTGGGCGTACTCCGCCAGCTTGGGAGCCGGGTGCTCGAAAGGCACCGAGAAGCGGCCCTCGAGCACACGCTTGACCTGCGTCCCGAGCCCGAGGACGAAGCGGCCGCCGGACAGCTCGTCGAGGTCCCACGCCTCCATGGCTGTCACGGTCGGCGAACGCGGGAAGGCGAGTGCAATGGCCGTCCCGACCCGCACCCGACTCGTAGCACCGATCGCGGCGGCCGCCTGGATAAACGCCGAGCGGGTGAGCTCGGCGACCCAGACCGACTCGAAGGCAGCCCGCTCTGCCGACCGTGACAGCGCGGCGATGTCCTCGAGCGACCCACCAACCCCCAGCCCGATCCGCATCCCGTGTTACCAGACCGCCGGCAAGCCGGCGCTGCGGGGATCCGTTGCCGCGGCTACCCCTCCCTCATCCGCACCGGGCCCACCAGCCGCAAGCTCGATGGCGTGGCAGTGCCCGACCGCCGAATCGAACGGTGCGGCGGGATGCAGCGGATGGCCAAAAGATTCGAGGGCGGCCAGGGTTTCGGGCGCGAAGCGGGGCTCAATAGTGACCTCGACGGGCGGCGCGAAGTGGTCGGCCGGCTCGACGAACCATCGGGGAGAGGCGATGGCACTGGCAACGTCAAGGGCTCCGTCGACGAGGGCCGAAACAACCTGGGCGAAGATCTGCGGCTGAGCGTCGCCACCCATCGAGCCCACGACCACCCACGGCTCCCCGTCGCGAAACAGCATGCCCGGCAGCAGCGTATGGAGGGTCCGCTTGCCCGGCGCAAGCAGGTTCGGGTGGTCCGGCTCGAGTGAGAAGTAGCTCCCGCGGTTCTGGAAGTGGACGCCGGTCTCCGCATCGACCACCCCGGAACCGAAGCCCATGTAGTTGGACTGGATCAGGCTGACCGCGTTGCCCTCGGCATCGACGCTGGCGAGGTAGATCGTGCCTCCACCGCGTGGCGCGGTGCTGGCCGGCGGCAGGGCGGCCAGCGACGGGTGGATCCGCCCGGCAAGCTCGGCGGCGTAGGTTCGATCGAGCAGGTGTTCGACGGGCACGTCGTGAAATACAGGATCTGTGACCGCGGCATCCCGATCGGCGAAGGCCAGCTTCGCGGCCTCGATGCCCAGATGGACCCAACCGGGATCCGCGACGCCCTCCGGCCCGAACGCGGAGGCCGGCGGCGGCTCGAAACATTCGAGCACGTTCAGGAGCTCGAGCGCGACGATCCCCGAGCTGTTCGGCGGGTGCGTCGTGACCTCAACCCCGCGATATGTGGTGGCGATTGGATCCGCGAGCGTACAGAGATGGTCGGCAAGATCGCCGGCCGTGATGAGCGATCCCGCGCCTTTCAGGCCACGCGCGAGCTTGGCGGCGAGCTCGCCCTCATAGAAGTCGTCGAACCCGGCATCCGCGAGGCGCTCGAGCGTCGCTCCTAGGGCCGGCCGGCGCACGATCTCGCCTGGTCGCCAGGGCCGGCCATGTGGCCGGAACTGCGAAGCCCACGCCCGGCCTTCATCGGGGAGTGCGCCACCCAGGGCGGTGGCGGTTCGTTCCACGGACCCGATGAACGCCTCGTCCGCCGGAAATCCATCCCGCGCCAGCTCGATGGCTGAAGCCAGGATCCGGTCGCGCCCCAGCCGGCCGTGGCGCCGATGCGCGTCGCCCCACGACCGCACGGCTCCCGGTATCGTCACCGACATCGGACCGCGGAAGGGGAGGCGATCGAGGCCCGCCCGGCGCAAGCGCACGGGATTCGCATCAGCCGGCGCACGGCCGGACCCGTTCAGCGCCGTCTCCGTCCGCGAGCCCGCATCCCAGATCAGCCAGAACGCATCCCCGCCCAATCCGCATGCCTGGGGCATCACGACCGCGAGGGCGGCGTTCGTCGCGATCGCGGCGTCCACCGCCGTTCCACCCGAGCGGAGGATGTCCAGGCCGGTCGCGGTGGCCAGGTGGTGGGGAGCGACGACTCCGCCATGGCGCCCGCGTGCCAGCGACGCCGGGACGAGTGGTCGGTTGGGGGTCATCCGCGAGAGTCTACGGCCGAGTGGCCGCGCGGCGGCCGAGCGGTGGTCGGGCGGCGACCAGGGCGCGGCCGAGCGGGAGTCCGGCGGCGGTCGGACGTCGGTCGGACGGTCGCGGCGGGTAGGCTAGCGGGAATGGAACGCTCGCTCTGGGCCGTCCTGATCGGGACATTCACGCTCCGCTTCAGCACCGCCCTCACGGGCACCACGCTCATCTTCTATCTCGCCGACCTGCCGAAGCTGGGCGGCCCGCGCGTCGACCCGGCGGAGGTCGGAGCGCTCGTGGCGGTGTTCTTCGCGGCCGAGCTCGTGCTGTCGACCCCGTTCGGCATCGTGTCGGACCGGTTGGGACACCACCGGGTCATGCAGCTCGGGCCGATCTTCGGAGCGGTCGCCGTTGTGCTGACGTGGGCGACCACCGACCTGTTCGTCCTCGGTGGAACTCGGCTATTGGAGGGCGCCTCAACAGCGGCCAGCGTGCCTTCGATCCTCGGGTTCATCGCTCTTGCCACCGCCCACGACGAGTCCCTGCGTGGACGAGCCTCGGCCCGATTCGAGGGCGCCACGCTGGCCGGCATCGGTGGGGGCGCGGTCGCCGCGGGCGTCCTCTACGGTGGAGTCGGGAGCTGGGACGGGTTCGGTCGGACGACGTTCCTGCTGAATGCCATCTTCTACGCGATCTCGTTCCTGATCTACCGCTTCGGAGTGACCGATCCCCGAGCAGAGCGTGGGGGTGGTGCCACGGCGCCCATGTTCGACCTCCAGCGTTACCGTCGATTGCTCGCTTCGTCGCACGTCTGGCTGCTGGCGCCGACCTGGATCGCCATCAACGCAGCATTGGGGCTGTGGACGACCCAGTCGATCTTCCAGCTCGTCAGGGAGCGCGATCGGCACTTTGCCGACCAGCTCCTGATGGGTGGCTTCGATCCGGCCGTCATCAGCGCCGGCCTGGCCGCGGCGCTCGTGGTGTTCTTCCTCGGCCTCGTCTTCTGGGGCGACCGCTTCAAGCTCTACCGACGGACGACCATCATCTTCTTCGGCATCGCCGGTGGTGCCGGCGTGGTGGCCGGCGCCCTCCTCGTCAATCACAGCGAAGGGATGGCCTGGTACGTGCAGGCCCTCGGCGGTGCGATGGTGATTGCCGGGTTGTTCGTGTTGTCCGGAGCGACGCCGGCGGCGCTGGGGCTCCTGGCCGACGTGTCCGAGCGCTACCCCCTCGACCGTGGCGCGATCATGGGCCTGTATTCGGTCTTCCTGGCGCTAGGGCAGATTGGGGGCAGCCTGCTGGGTGGCCAGGTCGCCCGGTTCAAGGGGATCGACGCGATTCTGTTGCTGACGCTGGCGTTCCTGGCGATCGCCCTGCTGCCGTTGTGGCGCCTGCGGTCGTTCGAGCACCAGCTCTCGCCCGATCCGGCGCTATCGCCCGCGGAGCTGGAGCCGACCTGAGGCCAGGCAGGGTCGCCAAACTCGGCGGTTGCGCCCGTATTATTCGAGCCACGACGAGTCGGGGGAGAGGGAGTCCGGCCATGAGCCCTGTCGCGATCGTGACCGACTCCGCGTCCGACCTCACGCCGGAGCTCGCCGCGGCGACCGGCATTCGCGTCGTCCCGCTCGAGGTCACCTTCGGCGACGAGCACTTTCGAGCCGGCGTCGACCTGTCGACCGCGGCGTTCTGGGAACGCATGGTGGCCCCGGACGCGCCGTTTCCAACGACCGCGGCCGCGAGCCCGGGCGAGTTCCAGTCCGTGTTCGAGGCTTGCTTCGCGGGCGGCGCCGAGGCCGTCGTGTGCGTCGACGTTGCTGGATCGTTATCGGCCACGGTCAAGAGCGCGACGATCGCCCGAGACCTGCTGCCCGCGCGTGAGATCCACGTCGTGGACTCGACGTCGGCCTCGATGGGCGAAGGCGTCCTGGCGCTCATCGGGGCGGAAATGGCGGCGCGCGGTCTCGGTGCCCGGGAGATCGCCGATGCGCTCACGGAACGCGCCGCCGACCTGAATGTGTTCGTGGCGCTCGACACGCTCGAATACCTGCGGAAAGGCGGCCGCATCAGCGGCACCCAGGCGACCATCGGCGGGCTGCTCTCGGTCAAGCCGATCATCACCATCAAGGATGGGACCGTGGACACCGCCGACCGGGTCCGAACGCGATCGAAGGCGCGAGAGCGGGTGATCGAACTCCTCAGCGAGCGGCCGGTCGAGCGCCTTGCGATCCTGTACACCACGTCCACGCCCGACGAGGTGGCCGCATTTCGCGACGAGGTCGTGGCCGGCCTGCCGGGCGGCGTGGACAACGCCTGCGTGACCGTCCAGCCGGTCGGGCCATCGGTCGGGCCGCACCTCGGGCCGGGCTGTCTCGGGGGCGTCGTCCTGTACCGCCGATGAGACCGAAAATGGGGCTCTTGATCGGCTGACGGGCATCGACCGTCGGCTATACTCGCGCCACCTTTCGTGCCGCGAGGCGTGGCCTATTGGCCTTCCGAGGTCGGGGGCAGAGCTCTGCGACACCTCCGCCCGAGGATCGAGCGCCGAGCGCCGTGGGGCCGTCCGGGAGACGACCCAGAACGCGGGCCGCCCCGAACGCCGCCCGCAGCGGAGGAACACGACTCGATGACGACCGAGCACGTCGCTGCCGCGATCAATGCCTGGGAGGTTGCGCAGCGACAGTTCGACCTGGCCGCCGACAGGCTCAACCTGGACCCCGGCCTGCGCCGAGTTCTGCGCGAGCCACGGCGCGAGCTGACCGTGCATTTCCCGGTCAAGATGGACGACGGGTCGGTGCAGGTGTTCACCGGTTATCGCGTCCAGCACAACCTCGGTCGGGGACCGGCCAAGGGCGGCATCCGCTATCACCAGGATGTGACCCTCGACGAGGTCAAGGCCCTCGCCATGTGGATGACCTGGAAATGCGCCGTCGTGGGGATCCCGTACGGCGGAGGCAAGGGCGGCGTGGTCGTCGATCCCAAGAAGCTCTCGGCCAAGGAGGTCGAGGCCCTCACCCGCCGGTTCACCACCGAGATCGAGGTCCTGATCGGTCCTGAGCGCGACATTCCGGCTCCCGATGTGAACACCAATGCCCAGGTCATGGCCTGGATGATGGATACCTACTCGATGCACCAGGGCTACACGGTGCCCGGGGTGGTCACCGGCAAGCCCATCAGCCTTGGCGGCTCCGAAGGCCGCACCGAGGCCACCGCGCGAGGTACGGTCTTCTGCGTCGTCGAGGCGGCGAATCACCTCGGCATCGACCTGCGCCGGGCGACCGTCGCGATCCAGGGCTTCGGGAACGCCGGATCGATCGCCGCGAAGCTGATGCGCCAGGAGGGCTCCACGGTCTTGGCTGTGTCGGACTCGACCGGCGGCATCCACAACTCCAACGGCATCGACATCGACCGGGTGATCGCCTGGAAGAAGGAGCACGCCACGGTCCAGGGCTTCCCAGGCTCGATTGACATCAGCAACTCGCAGGTCCTCGAGATCGAGTGCGACGTGCTGATCCCGGCGGCGCTGGAGAACCAGATCACGGCTCGCAACGCCAGCCGAATCCGCGCCAAGATCGTCGCCGAGGCGGCCAATGGCCCGACGACGCCTGACGCGGACGAGGAGCTTTTCCGCCGGGGCGTGTTCATGATCCCGGACATCCTCTGCAACGCCGGCGGCGTGACGGTCAGCTACTTCGAGTGGGTGCAGGATCTCAATCGCGACCACTGGAGCGAGTCGATCGTCAACGCCAAGCTCAAGGACATCATGGTTCGCGCCTTTGGTGAGACCCTCGCCATCTCGAGGCGCGAGGAGTGCGACATGCGCACCGCCGCCTACCTGCTCGCCGTCGAGCGGGTCGCCAACGCGACGTCGATGCGCGGGTTGTACCCGTAGTCCGACCGCCAGCAGGCGGACGAACGGTTCGCCGACGGGTCAGCGAGGGCCGTTGACCCGGGTCTGCATGACATACGAACACCAGGTGGTCGTTCCCCGGCCCGAAGCGCTGCTTCGCGCCCAGCCTTCCGGGCTGCAGCCAAGACTTCTGCCGAGCCGAACGTCGCGCGGGAGAAATCGACCCACGCCTCAACGACAAGCCTGGCGCACGCGCGTCAAAGGGTCGCCGGGCGTGCCTCGCCGGGCTCCCGGTGGGGCCGAACCCCGGTGCTACCATCCGGCCCATGCTCGATCACGAAGAGAAGTTCCTGTTCAAGGAGGAGATCCTCCATCTGGCCAACGCGCTGGGCGAGCCCGCGGCCCTGGACAACGTCGAGGATCTCCTGGCCGACGTGATCACCAATCCACGCTTCGATTCGGAGGTCTTCACCCTCGAGCGCAGCCTCCAGGTCATGCTCGGGCCACGCGCCGGAACGACACTGGTCGGGCTTCTGACGGTGGCTCCGGAGGTGTTCGACGAGGTCGCCGAGGTTCGTATCGCACCCGAGGTTCATGAGCGGCTCGTTGCCTGGCGGGCGCGCTTCGGGCTGGCCATCGACAACGCCCTGAACTTCCTGAACAACCCCGACGGCATCCAGGGCCACAACTTCGCGACCCAGATCGCCCACGTGGAGGAACGCCGCGTCCTCCAAGGCCGGCTGACGCTCGTCCGCTACAACAACGAGCCGCAGTTCTTCGTGGCCGACGCGAGCGTGTTCATGGGCCTGGTCGTCGACGTCATGGAACGCCTTGGGCCCTACCTGGAGCCCGACGCCGTCGACTCGGAGACGATCTCCAGGCTGCGCGACGCCGTCCAGCTGATCGAGCGAAAGACGACCGCGCGCAGCTAGTTCCTGCTCAGCCAGACGTCCGCCCGATGGCATCGATGAGTCATCTGTATCTCGCCGCGACCGGCCAGAACCGCGGAAAGACGACGGTCGCGGTCGGGTTGGTGGACGGCTTCCTCTCGCGCGGCCTGTCGACGGGATTCATCAAGCCCGTCGGCCAGCGAACGGTCATCGAGCACGGCGTCGCGGCCGATGAGGACGCAGTCCTTATGAAGAGCGTCTTCGACCTGCCCGAGCCACTCTCCCTCATGAGTCCGGTTCACATACCGCGGGGCTTCACCAAGGCGTACATCGCCGGCGACGTCGTCGAGGACCTGGCGGCTCGCGTCCGCACGGCATTCGAGCGGCTTACCGCGGAACGTCAAATCGTGCTCGTGGAGGGGACAGGCCACGCCGGAGTCGGTGCCGTGATCGGCCTGTCGAACGCCGTGGTCGCAGCGATGCTCGGCACGCCGGCCGTCATCGTGTCCGAGGGTGGAGTCGGCCGACCGATCGACGAGATCGTGCTGAATGCCGCCCTGTTCGCCGCCCACGGTGTCGCGGTTGCCGGGGCGATCGTGAACAAGGTCCAGACCGACGCGCAGCCGGGCATCGCTCGGACACTGGAGCGAGGGCTTGCCCGGCACGGCATAGCGCTGCTGGGCATCCTGCCCTACCGCCCGATCCTGTCCAACCCGACGCTCGGGATGATCCTGGAGGGAGTCCACGGCGAAAGAATCCATCCCGGTCCCGATCTCGACCGCGTCATCGATAATGTGGCGATCGGGGCGATGGAGCCCGGCCACATGCTGCAGCGGATCGGTCCGGGCACGCTGGTCATCGTTCCGGGAGATCGACAGGACGCCATCCTCGCCTTGACCGCGGCGCACATGGCGGGCAATGGCCAGGGCGTTGCGCTCGGGCTGGTGCTGACTGGGGGCTATCGGCCGCCACACGGAGTCCTTGCCGAGATCCGCCGGGCAGACCTCTTCGCGACGCTCGTCCATGAAGACACTTATCCCGTGGCGTCGGAGATCCACGACCTCCTTGTCAAGACGCACGCGGCGGACCTCGAGAAGGTCGCCACGATCAAGGCGCTGGTCGCCGAGCACCTCGACATCGATCGCATCCTGGAGGTGGCCGGTCCTTCCGTCGGGTGAGCGGGTTGGGCGTTCCGGGCGGCCGGTTCATGGCAGCGGCTCGTTGTCGATGAGCCGGGTGGACCCGAAGCGCACCGCGAGCGAGAGCAGTGCCGCCCCGTCAACCCGGGCCAACTCCCGCAGCGTCTGACCGTCTGCCACCGACGTGTACTCCACCTTTGCCAGCGGTTCAAGCGCCAGCTCGTCGCTCATGACCTGTCGAAGGGTCTTGGCCGATCGCTCGCCCGCCGCCCAGCGCGACCGGGCCGCGAGCAGCGCGCGATGCAGGATGGGCGCCGCCTCCCGTTCCGCGGCAGACAGGTGGACATTGCGCGACGAAAGGGCGAGGCCGTCTGCCTCGCGCACCGTCGGGCAGGCGATGACGTCGGTTGGCAATGCCAGGTCGATCGCCATGCGCCGGACGACCATGACCTGCTGGGCGTCCTTCTGCCCGAAGTACGCCCGATCGGCGCCCACCAGCGCGAACAGGATGGCGACGACCGTCGCGACGCCTTCGAAGTGCCCGGGCCGCGCGGCCCCCTCGAGCGGCTGGCCGACGGCGCCAATTGACACCGTCGTGTCGAAGCCCGGCGGGTAGACCTCGTCCACGGGCGGTGCGAAGACGAGGTCGACGGCCTCCTCGGCGCAGATGGCAAGGTCGCGGCCCTCGCTGCGGGGGTATCTGGCGAGGTCCTCCGGGCTGTTGAACTGGCGCGGGTTGACGAAGATGGTGACGACGGTCATGGCATTTTCCGAGCGCGCCCGCTGGATCAGCGAGCGGTGACCTTCGTGAAGCCAGCCCATGGTGGGCACCAGCCCGATCGGGCGCGGCGCGGCAGCCAGGGCCCGGCGCAGCTCTCCCCGGGTGCGGACGACCTCGAGCTGCACCTCGGAGGTCGCCACGGGCGGGGTGCCGACCCTAGAGATCGCGGTCGAGCGGAATGCCCGCGCTCCCGGCGGTCCCCAGGACGCCTTCCGAACGGTCCAGCGCGGACCGACCGAGCACCTCGTCGAGGACGGTCTGATCCATCTGCGAGGACTCCTCGGTCCCGGGGAAGGTCCCTGCCGTCACGTCGGCTGCGAACTTTTGGGCCGCCTCGAGGATGGTTTCGCGCAGGTGAGCATACGGCCGCGCATGTCGCGGGATGAAAGAGCCGAGTCCCAGCAGGTCAGTCACGACCTGGACCTGTCCGCTGCAACCGGGTCCGGCCCCGATCCCGATGGTCGGGATGCGCAAGCGCTCGGTGATCGCAGCGGCCAGCTGGGCGGGGATCAGCTCGAGGACCATCGAAAACGCACCAGCCTCCTGGACCGCGAGCGCGTCGGCGATGACGCTTCGGGCGCGGTCGGCGGTC
>WNGI01005417.1_pt1 | contig 14171 bp, 11 predicted proteins | sample 5400621 | NCBI WGS metagenome assembly WNGI01 (sample SAMN13153374, study PRJNA577476) | soil metagenome | isolation source: 20 cm soil or saprolite under Garry oak tree replicate 1 | place: USA:California | collected 2016-06-15
CGGCCGCTGCCCTACCCCGAGATTGGCTACGGCTTCCCGGAGTCGGGCCAGACGATCGTCAACGTGACGAACGGCAAGCTGTTCCGGCTGCTCGTCGACGACGAGCCGTTCGACGTCCGCTACGGACAGCTGCGCTCGCACGAGCGCTGGCTGGACCTGCGGGCGGGGGTGCTGGAGCGGACCGTGGACTGGGTGTCACCGGCGGGGCGCGCGGTGCGGGTCCGTTCCACTCGCCTGGTCTCGTTCACCCACCGGGCGATCGCGGCTATCCGCTACGAGGTGGAGCCGCTTGAGCGGCGTACGCGGATCACCGTCCAGTCCGAGCTGGTCGCCAACGAGACGCTGCCCGAGGTCCTCGGGGACCCGCGGGCGTCTGTCGTGCTGAGGTCGCCGCTGCAGTCCGAGGAGCACGTCGCGCGGGACGCGTGGGGTCTTCTGGTGCACCGCACGCGGGCGAGCAAGCTGCGGATGGCCGCCGCGATGGACCACGAGGTGACCGGGCCCGAGGCGCAGGTCCGCTCCGAGTCGATGCCCGACTGGGCCCGGACGACGGTCGCGACCGTGCTCGACCCGGGCACACCGTTGGTGATCGTCAAGATCCTCGGCTATGGCTGGTCCAGCCTGCGGTCCCTGCCCGCCCTGCGCGACCAGGCGGCAGCCGCCCTGGCCGGCGCCCGCTTCGCCGGCTGGGACGAGCTGGTGCGGGAGCAGCGGGAGTTCCTGGACGACTTCTGGGATGGCGCCGATGTCGTCGTGGACGGCGATCCCGAGGTTCAGCAGGCGGTCCGGTTCAGCCTCTTCCACGTGATGCAGGCCGGCGCCCGAGCGGAGGAGCGGCCCATCGCCGCCAAGGGCCTGACCGGCCCCGGCTACGACGGCCACGCGTTCTGGGACACCGAGAGCTTCGTGCTACCCGTGCTCACCTACACCAAGCCGGAGGCGGCGGCCGGGGTGCTGCGCTGGCGGCACAGCGTCATCGACCTGGCCCGCGACCGGGCGCGGCAGCTCGGCCGCCAAGGCGCCGCCTACCCGTGGCGCACCATCAGCGGCCAGGAGTGCTCCGGTTACTGGCCGGCGGGCACAGCGGCCTGCCATATCAACGCCGACATCGCTGACGCCACGGTGCGCTACATCAACGCCACCGGGGACGAGGGATTCGAGCGTGACGCCGGCCTGGAGATCCTCGTCGAGACCGCGCGCATGTGGCGCTGGCTGGGGCACTACGGCCGGGACGGTCAGTTCCACCTCGACGGCGTCACCGGGCCAGACGAGTACAGCGCGCTGGCCAGCGACAACGTGTACACCAACTTGATGGCACAACGGAACCTGCTGGCCGCGGCCGGCGTCGTAGAGCGCCATCCCGCCGCGGCGCGCGAACTCGGCGCCGGCGAGCAGGAGGCGAAGGCCTGGCGGGAGGCAGCGGCGGCGATGCATCTGCCATACGACGATGAACTGGGCGTCCACCCGCAGGCCAAAGGCTTCACCCGCTACGGCGAATTTGACTTCGCCGCGGTCGGCCCCGGCCGCTATCCGCTGCTGCTGCACGTCCCGTACTTCGACCTGTACCGCAAGCAGGTCGTCAAGCAGGCCGACCTGATACTGGCGATGCACTGGCGGGGGGACGCTTTCACCCCGGAACAGAAGGCCCGCAACTTCGCCTACTACGAGCAGCGGACGGTCCGCGACTCGTCACTGTCGGCCTGCACGCAGGCGGTGCTCGCCGCCGAGGTCGGCCACGTGGAGCTAGCCTACGACTACGCCGGCGAGGCAGCGCTGATGGACCTGCGGGACGTGCAGCAGAACACCCGCGACGGCGTGCACATCGCCTCCCTCGCAGGGGCGTGGATCGCGCTCGTCGGCGGGCTCGGCGGGATGCGCGACCACGACGGCCAGCTGTCGTTCGCGCCGCGCCTGCCCAGCCGGCTCGACCGCCTGGAGTTCTCACTGCTGTGGCGGGGTCACCGGCTGCGGGTCACGATCGGCCGGTCGGAGGCCACCTACTCGATCCGCGACGGCCACGGCACCGTTGCCGGCCTGCTCCACTACGGCGAGCCGGTCACCGTAAGCGCCGGCAACGCGGTGCGCCGGCCCATCCCACCCGGCCGGCCGCTGACCCCGCCGCCTCAGCAGCCGCCCGGCCGGGCACCCGTGCGCCGCGCGGCCGGCACTACGCCCCGGCCACCGGCTTCTGCCGAGCGCTCCTGGTCGCGGCCGGGGCCATGCTGCTTGCCCGGATCACCACGATCCTGGCAATCCGGGTCAAGCGCGCCGACCTCGGCGAGGCCCGGTTCTGAACCGCTGGGCCGAAGACCAAGTACTTACTGACCAGACGGAGGCAACCATGAAACTCACGATCATCGCAGCAACCGGTGGTGTCGGCGCCGAACTTCTTGAGCAGGCCGTCGCCGCAGGTCACGACGTCACCGCAGTAGTCCGCAACCCGGGCAAGCTGTCCCGCCAGGCATATTCCGTCACCGTCGACCTGGCCGCGCCAGATCCGGCAGCGCTGGAGTCCGCAGTCGCCGGAGCCGATGCCGTGCTCTCCGGCCTTGGCCCGCATTCGAACGCCGATGCCGGAATCGCGGCCCAGGGCACGCTGGCGATCGTCGCGGCGATGAAGATCACTGGCGTGCGGCGCATCGTCGCGGTCAGCGCCGCACCGGTCAGCACCGTGCCCACGCCCGGCCGCCCCCACCCGCCGAAACACGACCCAGGCGACGGGTTCTACATGCGCCACCTGTTCAGTCACGTGGCCAGTGCCATGTTCGGCAAGGTCTACGCCGACCTCGCGCGGATGGAGGACATCCTGGCCGGCAGCGGCCTGGACTGGACCGTGGTCCGGCCACCACAGCTCACCGGCAAGCCCCTCACCGGTACCTACCGCACGGCCTACGGGCAGAACATCCGGGGCGGCTGGTCCGTCCCGCGCGCCGACGTCGCCCACCTCATGCTCGCCGTGCTCGGCCGCCCCGGCACGATCCACCAGGCCATCGGAATCGCAAGCTGACAGGAGAAAACTCGTGACGACCAAGGACCCCGCCGTGCGCGCCGCGGCAGCGGCCGACTTCACCATGACGTACGCGACCCACGATGCCTTCCGGCGCGACCTGGGCCGCCTCAAGGCAGCGGCGACGGCCGGGACGGCTCAGGCACCCGGGGTCCGCGCGGGCTGGGAAAACTTCAAGGCCCAGCTCCTGCTGCACCACAGCGTCGAAGACACCGACCTGTGGCCACGTGTCAGCCGCGCGGCAGCGGGCCGGCCCTCCGGTCTTGCCCTGCTGGCCGAGATGGCGGCAGAACACGCCCAGATCGACCCGCTGCTCGCCGCCGTTGACGACGCCTTGGCCCACTCGCCCAGCAACCTCGCCGCCGCCGTCGCCGGGCTCGCATCCGCGCTCGAGTGGCACCTCAAACATGAGGAGGATGCGGCCCTCCCGCTCATCCAGTCGGTATGCACGCCCGCGGACTGGCGGGCCTTCGCCGGCGCGATGCGCCGCGCCCAGGGCATCAAGGGCGCGGCCCCGTTACGTTCCGTGGATCCTCGACGGCATCGCACCTGAGAAGCAGCGGCGGTTCCTGGCTGCCCTGCCCGCCCCGGTCCGGGTGATCAGCCGGATCCTGTGGGAGCCGCGTTACCGCCAGCGGGGCCTGTGGAGATCCTGACCACCCGGAGGAGGCCAGCATGGCGTCATCCCGCACCATCGCCCGCGACGGCCGGGCCGGCTGGACACTGATGACCGCGATCCACGACGCGCTACGCCGCGACCTGGACCAGCTACTGCGCGCCACGGCAGGCCACACCCCGGCCCGGGCCCGCTGGATCATGTTCGCCGGCCAGTTGCGCTTCAATCTCGCCGCCGAGGCCGCGGCCATGTGGTCGCCGGCCCGGGCCAAGCTGGCCGGCGACCCACCCGGCCAGGCCTTGCTCGATGCGATGGAAGATGAGCAACAGCTGATCGGCCCCCTGCTGGCCGTCATCGACGACGCGATCACCATGAACACCGACCCGGTGCGGCTTCGCCAGCTTCTGACCAGGCTGCGGGCCCGGCTGACCAGTCATCTGGCCCACGAGGAGGCCGACGCCCTCCCGCTCATCGAGCAGATCATGTCCCCCGGCGAACTCGGCGCGATCGCCAGGGCCATCGGCGGCAGGCACCGCGGCGGGCACGCCACGCGCACCATCCCGTGGGCCCTCGCCGGCACCAGCTCCAACATCCGCACCCAGGCATTGGGCCACTTGCCGGCACCCACCCGTCTTCTCTACCGCCACATCTGGCTCCCCCGCCACACCCGGAACACGGCGCCATTGTGAACGACACCAGATCCGGCCCGCCGGAGCCTCCTGCTGCCTGGGAGAAACAGCGCCGATCCGCGCAGAGCAGGCCAATCATCTCCATGCCCGCGGCTGCCCGGGTGCTTTCGGCCGACTGGGCATCACGGGGCGCCTGCCTGCCCGGCGACCCCGATCTGTTCTTTCCCATCACCTCCTCTTGTCCGGCGCTCCTGCAAATAGCACAGGCAAAAGCCGTCTGTGCCCGGTGCCCGGTACGCATCGACTGCCTCAGTTACGCACTGGAAACCGGTCAGGACGCCGGGGTGTGGGGCGGTACCACCGCCGAAGAGCGCCGGGAGATCCGGCCACCGGCACACCCCATGTCGTCCGCCGCTTCCCGCGGTCAGGACGAATTCCCCGCATGACGAAAGGAGAAAGCGACCATGGCGCAAGCAATCAGGAGCAATGACCAAGAGGGGGCGGGCGTGATAGAGATCGAGCTGTCCGCCGGGACCATCGAATACCAGGACACCGGAGGCGACGGGCCGGTGCTCGTGCTACTGCACGGGCTGATGATGGACGCCTCGCTGTGGGACGGGCCGATCGGCGACCTGTCCGCCGATCACCGGTGCGTGGCGCCGACGCTGCCGCTCGGCGCGCATCGTCACGCGATGCGGACCGGCGCCGACCTGTCACTGCCCGGGATAGCCCGCCTGGTCGCCGAGTTCCTGGACCGCCTCGACCTGCATGACGTCACCCTCGTCGGCAACGACACCGGCGGGGCCCTGGTCCAGCTGCTCATCTGCGAGGGCGCCGGGCGCGTGGCACGGGTGGTGCTCGCCTCATGCGACGCGTTCGACAACTTCCCGCCCGGGCTGACCGGCCGGGCACTCGTGCTCACCGGCAAACTCCCACCGGCGATGTTCGGGCTGTTCATGCAGCAAATGCGGATCCGGGCGGTACGGCGGCTGCCGATTGCGTTCGGATGGCTGACCAAACGGGGAGACGCGGCCACCGCACGGTGGATGAAGCCGATCATAGAGCGGCCCGAGATCCGCCGCGACACCGTCCGGACGCTGCGCGCGGCGGCCGCAGACACCCACCTCCTGATCGACGCGGCCGAATGCCTGCCCCGCTTCCAGCATCCTGCCCTCATCGTCTGGGCCAGCGGCGACCGCGTTATGCCACCCGAACACGGCCCGCGGCTCGCCGAACTCCTGCCGCACGGGCAGTTGGCCCAGATCGACGACAGCTACACGCTCATCCCCCTGGACCAGCCCACGATGCTCGCCCAGGCCATCCGCGAGTTCACCAAGGCATCCGGCACAACCTAGCCCGTCACCCCGCGAGGCGGTCAGATGCGAGACGGCCGCCCGGGCTTGGTGCTAGTGGGGCAGGGCGCGGGGGAGCCCGAAGTGGGGGAAGGCGCTGCTGTCGGAGAACCAGGTGATGGCGCTGATCTGGTCGCCGCGGAGGGTGAGGACGATCAGCCCGTAGGGCCGGGCGATCGGCGTCTGGGGGAGGGGGAGGTAGCAGCCGAAGGCGGGCTGGGTGTTGGCCCGGGTGGGCACCAGGCGCAGCGGGGCGCCGCGCAGGGCGGCCCGGTGGTGCAAGAAGGCGGCGATGGCCGCGCGGCCCTGGTACTCGTACGGCTCGGGTGGCATGGTGAGCCAGGCGTCGCTGGTGAGCAGGGTGAGCACGGCGTCGACGTCGCCTGCTTCGACGGCGGCGGCGAAGCGGCCCGCCAGCTGGCGCTCGCGGGGGGAGTCTGGCAGCGGGGCGCGGTCGCGGCCGGCGGGGAGCTGGGCCTGCAGCGCCGCGCGGGCGCGTTGCAGGGCGCCTTTGACGGAGGTTTCGGTGCTGTCGAGCATGCCGGCTACTTCGGCGGCGCGGTAGCCGAGGACGTCGCGGAGCACCAGGACGGCGCGCTGGCGGGGCGGCAGGTGCTGCAGGGCGGTGATGAACGCCAGCTCGATCGACTCTTTGGTGTCGTAGCGCGCCTCGGGCCCGGGCGCGAGGTCGGGTAGGCCGTCCAGCAGCACGTCGGGGTAGGGCTCGACCCAGACCGGGTCGGTGAGCCGGGTGGGCTGGGGGGGCTCGGCCATCAGTGGCACCTCCCGCGGGCGGCGGCTGCGGTCGCGCAGCGCGTTCAGGCAGCCGTTGGCCGCGATCTTGTGCAACCAGGTGCGCAGCGAGGACCGGCCCTCGTAGTTCTTCAGGCCGCGCCAGGCAGCCAGGAGGGTCTCTTGCAGCATGTCCTCCGCGTCGGCCACCGAGCCGAGGATCTGGTAGCAGTGCACCTGCAGCTCGGCCCGGTAGGGGTCGGTGAGCTCGCGGAAGGCCTGCTCGTCGCCCGCTTGGGCGCGGGCGAGCGTGCTTGCGGTCACCATCGCATCCTCGCATCGGCTTGGTCCTTCACGCCCTCACAGGTATTGACCCCACCCGGGGCGGAAAAGAACCGCCGTTCCGTCCTGGCCCCAGGCGGTGTCTCAACGAGTGAGGACCTGACCACTAAGCATCGGAGACAGGCATGACCTCACTCGACCGCAGAAACCACATCAGCCCCGGGGAGGCGGCGATACCCGGCGAAGTGCGCCGCTGGCGGGCCTTCTGGCTGCTCGCCGTCGCGTTCTTCATGATGATTGTCGACCTGACCATCGTCAACGTCGCGCTGCCGACCATCGGCCGCAAGCTGCACTTCCCCGAGTCGGACCTGCAGTGGGTGGTGACCGCCTACGCGCTGACCTTCGGCGGGTTCCTGCTGCTCGGGGGGCGGGCCGCCGACCTGCTCGGCCGCAGGCGCCTGTTCATGGCCGGGCTGGCGATCTTCACCGCGGCCTCGCTCGCCTGCGCGCTGGCCACCACCGACACGTTCCTGATCATCATGCGCGGCATCCAGGGCCTCGGCGCCGCCGTGGTGCTGCCCGCCGCGCTGTCGATCGTGATGAACATGTTCAGCGAGGGCGCCGAGCGCAACAAGGCCCTCGGCATCTGGGGCGGCATCGGCGCCGCGGCGGCCACCGCCGGCCTGCTGGCCGGCGGGGTGCTCACCCGGTACGCCGGCTGGCAGTACATCTTCTACCTGAACGTCCCGATCGGCGCGGCCGCCCTGCTGCTGGCCCGCCGGGTGGTGCCGGAAAGCAGGCTGCGCGGCGCCCGCCGAAGCTACGACCCGCTGGGCGCGGTCACCGTGACCGGTGGCCTCGTGATGCTGGTCTACGCGATCTCGCAGGCGCCCGCCGTCGGGTGGACCGCCCCCCGGACCCTGGTCCCGCTCGCGGCGGCCGCGGCCCTGCTCGCCGGGTTCCTGATTGTGGAGACCCGGGCTGAGGCGCCGCTGCTCCCCCTTCGCCTGTTCCGGCTGACGACCTTGGCCGGGTCGAACGCGGTCGGCTTCCTGCTGGGGGCCAGCTTCTTCAGCTTCTTCTTCACCGGCACCCTGTACATGCAGCAGGTGCTCGGATACTCGGCCCTGAAGACCGGCCTTGCCTGGCTGGCGACGTCGGTCACCGTGCTCGCGCTGGCCGGGCCGGCCCAGATCCTCGTCACCCGCCTCTCGGCCAAGCTCGTCATGGCGGCCGGGATGGCCCTGGTCGGCGCCGGGATCCTGTGGGCCACCCAGGTCCCCGCGCACGGGACATTCTGGGCGAACCTGGCCGGCCCGTTGTTCCTCGCCGGCGGCGCCGCCTTCGCGTTCATCCCGGTGTCGATCGGGGCCCTGGCCGGTGTCACCGAACATGACGCCGGGATCGCCTCCGGACTGCTCAACACCTCCCAGCAGATCGGCGGGGCGATCGGCGTCGCCGTCGCCTCCACCGTAGCCGCCACCCACTCCCGCCTCCTGCTGAGCCAGGGGCACGCCGCGGCGGCCGCGCTCACCGGCGGGTTCCAGTGGGCGTTCTGGGTCACCGGGCTCACCGCACTGGCCGCCGTCCCGGTCACGTTCCTGCTCATCCGGCGCACAGAACTCGCCCGCGCCGTCGCGGCGTCCCTGCAGCGGCAGGCTCCGGTACCCGCCCCCGCCGACTGACCCGCGTGCGCCGGCCCGGCCCGGCCACACGCCGGGCCGGCGCAGGCGGGGCTTCCGCTGCTCATCGGGGCTTCGACGTGGACCACCTGGCCAAGGCGAGCCACACCGGCGTGCCCGGCCTGCACCACCACGCGAGAAGAACCACCGCATGGGAAGAAAAGGAGATCGTCATCATGGTGACAATCGCAGGCAAGACGGTCCTGGTGACCGGGGCCAACCGTGGCATCGGGCAGGCCCTGGTCGCCGAAGCCCTGGCCAGGGGCGCCAAGCGGGTGTATGCGGGCATGCGCCAGCCGCTGGCCCACCCCGACCCGCGGGTCACGCCGCTGGCCCTGGATGTGACTGACGCGGCGCAGATTCAGGCCGCTGCCGGTCAAGCCCAGTCTCTCGATGTCCTGATCAACAACGCCGGCATCGCGATCTACGACGACCTGACCGACCGGGCCGCGCTCGAACAGCACCTGGCCGTCAACCTCTTGGGCACCTACGCCGTCACCCAGGCCTTCCTGCCGGCCCTGACCCGGTCGAAGGGGGCCATCGTCAACAACGTGTCGCTGAGTGCCCTCGCCGCCGTGCCGATCATCCCGGCCTACTCGATCTCCAAGGCGGCCGCGTTCTCCTTGATCCAGTCGCTGCGCGCCCTGCTGGCCGGGCGGGGCGTGCGGGTCCACGCCGTCCTGACCGGCCCCACCGACACCGACATGAGCCGGGGCTTCGACATACCCAAAGCCTCCCCGGAGTCGGTCGCCCGGGCCATCTTCGACGCCGTCGGCAACGGGGAGGAGGACATCTTCCCCGACCCCATGTCAGCGTCTGTCGCTGAGGGCTGGCACAGCGGGGTGGGCAAGGCGCTCGAACACCAGAACGCGGCCTTCGTCCAGCCCCAGGCCGCCCCGGCATAGCAGCAGAGGGGACTGACGGTGAACGCCGGGCCGCATCTTCGGGGCTGGGATACAGGCGCCGTGCTACCAGCGGCCCGGCCCCGGCACCGGGGCGGGCGCGGCGCCCGCTTCCCGCTCCGCCGCCATGGCGGGCGCCAGGCCAGCCGGGACTGACCTGCGACCAGAGCCGCCGGGTTCGCACGCTGGGCAGTCCGCGCAGCACGCGCGCAGATCATCCGGCTCTGCACCCGTCGCGAACGGTACCGTCTGGTACCAGTAACCATGCAGAACGGCGGTTCGCGCGCTGGCTTCCTGGCTTTCCCGTAACTCAGGGTGATTGCCGTCGATCGAGTGGCGCAAGGCCGGTGTCCGGATCGGTTCGGTGTGACCGGTGTGGTGCCGGGGTGTTTCCGGCCCGTCATCCCGGCCGGCAGGTGGCCGCATCGTGTCCGGCGCTTGTCCGCCTGGCCCGGCCGTTAGGTGAGGGCGTCTTGGAGGGCGGAGCGGTGTGCGAGCACGTCACCGATCTGGCGCTGGACGCCTGCCCCGGCGCCCATGTCCCACAATCGCTGGTAGGCCGGGTCGCCGGCGTCCGCGGCTTGCTTGATCGCACGGCGGCCGGCGCGCTGGCGTTCGAGGATCTTGTCCACCAGCTCACCGCGGTCCTGCAGGCCATAGGCGTCGCAGAACAGCCGGGCCCGGCGCGCCCGGCGATCCTGGCTGTGCCGGTGCCGATCGAGGTGATGGCGATGGCCCGGGCCGGGGGCGCGGATGGTTGCTGACCGCCCGTCGGCTTCGACGTCCAGGGACCAGCCGGGCCAGGCATCGATGTGGTGCGGGGCGGCCACTGCGGAGGCTCTCGGCGATGAGCCTGCTGATCTTGCGTACCGGGTTGGCCGGAGTCCCAGGTGATGCCGTGGGCGGCGGGCCAGGTGGCGTGGGCGGGGCCAGGTGTCCTCGATTTCCTGGTAGTCCCTGCTTCTCGGCGCCGCCGAGAAGCAGGGCGTCACCGCGGCCTTCGCGGTCCAAAGGCCATTGCGGATCAGGTCGTCGTTTACGAGCGGTTCCCCGAGGGCGTCCGGCCACAGGGGGCCGGGCGGCCGCGGGCGCGTCCTGGGCCGCGGCGACCGGGGCTAGGCTGGCGAAGGCTACCGTGCGGCTGGCGTTCATCTGGCCGGCCTCGGCGGGCGAGTACGGGGGAGGCCAGCCGATCAGCACGGTGCGGCGGTGCCGGAAGGACCATCCGGCGGCCAGGTGCATCACGGCCTTGTGTCACTGTCGCTGAGACCGGGCACCACCGGGTCAGAAGGCGGCGGCGCGGGACCGCTGGGGTAGTGGCAGCGGGAAGCGTCGCGGCGAGCACGGTCACCAGCACGTCGAACATCCACCAGCGCACCGAGCGCGCTGGTGGATGCCCGAACAGCGGGATCGCATTCACTGCGTCAATTGTCTCTCCGGATCAGGCGTCGGCGCGCCGCAGCCGCCAGGCGGCGAAGCCGATCAGCACGGCCGCGTAGGCGCACAGGAGGCCGAAGCCGGTCCAGGGCGCCAGCGGGTGAGCCAGGCCGCTCGCGCCCCCGTACAGGACCCCACCGGCGTTGGAGGGCAGGTACTGCACGAAGTGCGACGACCACGACGAGGGCAGCAGGCCGGCGACCGGCGGGAGCACGAAGAACACGGCGACCATGGTGGAGATACCGGCAGCCGTGTTACGCATCAGCGCGCCCAGCGTCATCCCGATGATGCCCGCGACCGTCACGTACAGCGCGGCGCCGATGACGTCACGCAGGGCGTTGGGAGCCGAGATCGAGACGCCCAGGTGGTGGCTGCTCAGCAGGGCCTGCCCGACGAAGAAGGACACGAAGCTGGTGACCAGCATGACCGCGAACGCCACCCCGGCGAAGACCCCCAGCTTCGCCCACAGCACCGGCAGCCGCCGGGGCACCGCGGTGAGCGAGGAGCGGATCATCCCCGTGCTGTACTCACCGCTTATCAGCAGCACGCCCAGCACGCCGATCGCCAGCTGGGAGAACAGGATGCCGTTCAGGCTGGTGGTGATCGGGTTGAAACTCGCCTTATCGGCGGCGCTGAAGGTGTGGTACTGGTTGGCGGTCACCGCGGAGAACAGCGCACCGATACCGATGGTCAGTACCACCGCGGTCAGCAGCGTCCACATCGTGGAGCGCAGCGACCGGAACTTGGTCCACTCCGACAGCAGGACCCGCGGCTGAGTGACCCGCAGCGCCTGCTGGCCGGCCGCCGGGGCAGTCGGGGCTGCGTATGTCATGGTGGTCATGCCGCCACCTCCGTCCACGTGCAGCACGTCGGGCTGCTCGCTGGTGATGGTGACGTCCGGGCCCAGCAGCAGTTCCCGCAGGCGGCCTGCCTCGGGCGTGCGGACGGTGACCGAACTACCGGAAGCCCGGGCCACGAACTCCTCGACGGTGGTGTCAGCGATGAGCCGGCCCCGTCCCACCACGATGAGCTGGGTCGCGGTCTGGGCCATCTCACTCATCAGGTGGGAGGACACGAACACCGTGCGCCCGTCCGCGGCCAGCCCCTTGAGCAGGTTACGGATCCACAGCACGCCCTCGGGGTCCAGCCCGTTGACCGGCTCGTCCAGGACCACCACCTCCGGATCGCCCAGCAACGCCTGGGCGACGCCGAGGCGCTGGCCCATGCCCAGGGAGAACCCGCCGACCCGTTTGCCGGCGACCTCGCGCAGCCCGACCATATCGATGACCTCGTCCACGCGTCGCCGGCTGATCCCGTTGGTCTGGGCCAGCGCGAGCAGGTGGTTACGGGCCGAACGGCCCGTGTGCATAGCCTTGGCCTCCAGCAGCAGACCCAGCTCGGCCATCGGCGCGACCGCCGAGCGGTAATCCTTCCCGTTGACCCGGATGCTGCCGGTGGTGGGCTCATCGAGCCCGGCGATCAACCGCATGGTGGTCGACTTGCCCGCCCCGTTCGGCCCGAGAAAACCGGTCACGACCCCCGGCTGCACCACGAAGTCCAGGCCGTCAACCGCGAGCTTGTCCCCGTAACGCTTGCTGAGGTTTCTCATCTCGATCATTTGCGCTCCTTCATCTGGTTACGGCGCTTGGGGTAATGGCAGCGGGAAGCGTCACGGCCGCGCCCTGTGCGGCTGCCGGGCTGGCTACGGCGGCGCCGGTGTCGTCAGCCCGGGCGGTGACGGCGGCGGCGGCGGCCGGGGTGGTGACGGCGGGACGGGTCACGGCCGCGTCATCCGGGACTGCCGCCGCGGCGATGCCAGCGCCGTCGCTGGCCGGCTGGCCGCCGGGGCGCAGCCGCAGGAAAACCAGGGCGAGGGGGACGGCGAGGGCGATGATGACCGCCCCGACCCGGAAGGCCTGGGTGTAGCCGGCGGCGAGGGCCGCGGCGCCGGCAGCTCCGGCGTGGTGGCGGGCGGTAGTGGCGGCGACGGTGGCGAGCACGGCGACGCCGATGGAACCGCCGATCTGGATGGCGGTGGTCGACACCCCGGACACCAGGCCGGAGTGCTCCTCTTTTACGCCGGACACGGCGGTGAGGGTGAGCGGCACGAAGGTGAGTCCGAGGCCGACGCTGAGGACCATCAGCGGCAGCATGACCCCGGTCAGGTAGCCGGCGTGGAGGTGCAGGTGGCTGAGCCACCACATGCCCGCCGCGGCGATCGCGGTGCCCGTGGCGACGAGGGGCCGCACCCCGATCCGGTTCACCAGCCGTGACATGGCGCCGGCGGCCCCCATCATGACCGCGGTGGCGGGCACGAACGCGGCGCCGGCCTTGAGGGGGCTGTAGCCCAGGACGTGCTGGAGAAACAAGGTGGTGAGGAAGAACATCCCGAACAGCGCCCCGCCGACCAGGGCCTGGATCATGTAGGCGCCGCCCCGGTTGCGGTCGGCGAACACCCACAGCGGGGTAAGCGGCTGGGCGCTGCGCCGCTCCAGCAGCACGAACGCGGCCAGGGCGGCAGCGCCGGCGGCGAGGGGCCCGGCGGTCCAGATGTCGGTCCAGCCGTGGTCAGCGGCCCGGGACAGGCCGAAGACGATCAGGCCGAGCCCGGCGCTGGCGGTAACCGCTCCGGGCAGGTCAAGCCGGAGGGACTGGCGCTTCGGGGAGGGGATGAACCGGGGGGCCAGCGCGGCGACGATGGCGGCGACGGGCACGTTGACGAAGAACACCCACCGCCACGACACCGCCTGGACCAGGATCCCGCCGAGGAGGAGGCCGGCGGCGGCGCCGAGCCCTTCCATGGCCGCGAACACCCCGACGGCCCGGTTCCGGGCTCGCCCGGCCGGGAACGTGGAGACGATCAGCGACAAGGCGGTGGCCTGGGCGAACGCGGCGCTGGCGCCCTGGGCGACGCGGGCGGCGATCAGCAGCCCCGGTGATGATGACAGCCCGGCGACCATCGAGGCCGCCGCAAACGCCGCCAGGGAGGCCATGAACACGTTGCGCCGGCCGAGCAGGTCGCCGCTGCGCCCGCCGAGCAGCAGCAGGGCGCCGAAGGTGAGGGCGTAGCCGTTGACCACCCAGGCGATGCCCGCCGCGCTGAACCCGACGCTGGCCTGGATCGTCGGCAGGGCGACGTTGACGATCGTGGTGTCCAGCACCACCATCAGCTGGACGGTGGCCAGCAGCACCAGCGCCCCGATCATCGGCGCCGCCCGCTGGGCCTTCGCCGTTCCCCCGCCGCCGGCCCGCGCCCCGCGGGGCGCCCTGGCGGGATGGTCATCATCGTTGGTCCGCATGGTTCAGTCCTCCGGCTGTCACCGCCGTCCCGGTTGGACGGCGCGCTACCCAATCTGGCACACTTTGCCATTTTTGTCAATTTATGTCATTTATGCTAGTGTGAGCCATGAATGACTCCGCTGAGCGAGCGCCCCCGGTCCCCGCACGCGCCGTGAGGCCGCCGGGCCGGCCTCCGCCTGCTCGCCCGCGACGGGCACGACAGCGCCGGCGCCGGGGACATCGCCGGGGGAGG